>Ga0308168_1000038_pt1 | contig 308182 bp, 255 predicted proteins | sample PhyCR2_FD_202133 | JGI IMG/M metagenome (GOLD analysis project Ga0308168, IMG submission 202133) | Phyllosphere microbial communities from UC Gill Tract Community Farm, Albany, California, United States - DLSLRC.R2 | ecosystem: Host-associated > Plants > Phyllosphere > Unclassified | place...
ACCTACAACATTCACATCAAGCGCGTGCTCAAAGGCAAGCTGAACATGGCCATCGCCGATGGTTCGGTCAGCGTCGACGGCCGCGAGATCTACACCGCCGAAGGCCTGCGGGTCGGCGTGTTCACCTCCACTGACAACTTCTAAGGGTTATTCGCATGCGCCGCGTCGTTATCACTGGTCTGGGCATCGTATCGTGCCTGGGCAATGACAAAGCTACCGTCACCGAAAACCTGCGCAACAGCCGTCCGGGCATTCGTTTCAACCCGGAATACAAGGAAATGGGGCTGCGTAGCCAGGTGTCCGGCTCGATCGACCTCAACCTCGAAGAACTGATCGACCGCAAGGTCTTCCGCTTCGTCGGTCACGCTGCCGCCTACGCCTACCTGGCGATGGCCGATGCGATCAAGGACTCGGGCCTGAGCGAAGAGCAGGTCTCGAACCCGCGTACTGGCCTGATCGCCGGTTCCGGCGGCGCGTCGACCCTGAACCAGATGGAAGCGCTGGACATCCTGCGCGAGAAAGGCGTCAAGCGCGTCGGCCCCTACCGGGTCACCCGCACCATGAGCAGCACGGTCTCGGCCTGCCTGGCCACGCCGTTCAAGATCAAGGGCCTGAACTACTCCATCGCCTCGGCCTGCGCCACCAGCGCACACTGCATCGGCACCGCCATGGAGCAGATCCAGATGGGCAAGCAGGACATCGTCTTCGCCGGTGGTGGCGAGGAAGAGCACTGGAGCCAGTCGTTCCTGTTCGATGCCATGGGCGCCCTGTCGAGCAAGCGCAACGAGACGCCTGAACTGGCCTCCCGTGCCTACGACGCAGACCGCGACGGCTTCGTCATCGCAGGCGGCGGCGGCATGGTGGTGGTCGAGGAACTCGAGCACGCCCTGGCCCGTGGCGCGAAGATCTACGCCGAAATCGTGGGCTACGGTGCCACGTCCGACGGCTACGACATGGTCGCTCCGAGCGGTGAAGGCGCCGTGCGCTGCATGCAGATGGCGCTGTCCACCGTCGACACCCCGATCGACTACCTGAACACCCACGGCACCTCCACGCCGGTGGGCGACGTGGCCGAGATGAAGGGCGTGCGCGAACTGTTCGGCGACAAGGCACCGAAGATCAGCTCGACCAAGAGCCTGTCCGGCCACTCGCTGGGCGCTGCCGGCGTGCACGAGGCGATCTACTGCATGCTGATGATGGAGAACAACTTCATCGCCGGCTCGGCCAACATCGACGAGCTGGACCCTGCAGTCGCCGATCTGCCGATCGCTCGCCAGACCGAGGAAAACGCCAAGATCGACACGGTCATGAGCAATAGCTTCGGCTTCGGCGGCACCAATGCCACGCTGGTGCTCAAGCGCTGGCAGGGTCAGTAACACCTCCCTGGCAACACGCAACGCCCCGCCTGGTTCGCGACCCGAGCACCCTGCTCACGCGAACCAGGCGGGGCGTTTGCGTTTCAGCCTGCCTGCGGCAGGTCACTTGGCCTTGGGCAGCAGCGCCAGGAAGTTGTCCTTGGCGACTCGGCGTGCCACAGGCTCGGGCAGCGCATCGAGGAACACGTCGAAGCCGTGCATCTGCTCGCCCAGGCTGCCGAAGCGACCGACCACGTCCGAGCCCACCATGAAACGATCGGGAAAGCGCTTGACCAGGTCGACCCAGGCTTGACGAGGCTTGCCCTGCTCATCCAGCAGGTAGGGTTCGCGCATGCTCCAGGACAGGTCGATGAACAGGTTGGCATGTTGCTCCAGCAACCGCGTGACCTCGGGCAACAGGAACGCCATCTGCGTCTGATGACGGTGGATTTCCAGGCTGGCACCGGCGTGGGCCCAGATGAAACGCGTGTTCGGGTGCTTGCCCAGCGGCTCTTCGATCTCGGCCAGGTACAACGGGTTGCGCTCGCGCTTGGACGTGATGTTCGAGTGCACCAGCACGGGCAGGTCGCGCTTGGCGGCCAGCGTGTAGATCAGGTCCATTGCTTCGTTGTTGGCCCGTGGCGTGTCACCACTGGTCAAGGCCGTCAGGTCGTCGTGTCGGGTGAAGACCTCGCCCAGGCCCTGCCACAGCCCCGGATACAGGTCGAGCATGCGCTCGACATGGGCGGCGGCGTTCTTGTCCACAGGGTTGAAGCCGCTCAGAAAGGGATGAAAGCGCCGGCGCTGCTCAGGTGGCAGCCCTTGCAGGGCAGCCGCCACATACACGTCCGTGGCGCTGTACCAGTACGCCGCCGCATCGTCACCGGCGTAGTAACGCGGACGCTTGGGTTCGTCCTCGTGCCATTTCTTCGCCACGGGGATGCCTGAAATCATCGAGTGCTCGATGCCGGCAGCGTCCATGGCCTTCAACAGCGCCGGCATGCCTTCGCTTTCCTGAAAGAAGTCCACGTAGTGCAGATGGGCGTCACTGTAACGGTACTCACGCCCCAGGGCTGGCTGGCACAGCAGGATGGCCAGCGTCATCAGGGTCAGGGTCTTGCCGCGCATGCCTCGGTCCTAGGAAATTTACCACTGAGGTAGACCGAAAGGGGCATGCGTCGGTTCAGCGAGGCTGGCAAGAAAGGCTCGAAGCCGACTCAATCGACCAGGCCAGCATCCTTGAGCGCAGCCAGGGCAGCCGACCAGCGCGGCTGTGCACGGTAGTCGGTACTGGCCGTGCCACGTCCGCGCATGCGGGCGATACGGGGCGAAGGGCGCACGCCCAGACGCTGGGCAGCGGACAAGGCCAGCTCGGCCGCTGCACGGTCATTGCAGACCAGCCCCATGTCGCACCCGGCCGTGAGCGCAGCTTCGATGCGGCTGGCGGCATCGCCGACCACATGGGCACCAGCCATCGACAGGTCGTCGCTGAAAATCACGCCCTCGAAGCCCAGCTCGCCGCGCAGGATGTCCTGCAACCAGCGGCGTGAGAAACCGGCCGGCAGCGTGTCGACCTGAGGGTAGATGACGTGCGCCGGCATCACGGCGGCCAGTCGATCGCCCAGCCGGGCGAACGGCACCATGTCCACCGCTCGCAACGTGTCGAGGCTGCGCTCATCGGTCGGAATGGCCACGTGCGAGTCCGCTTCGGCCCAGCCGTGGCCAGGGAAATGCTTGCCGCAAGCCGCCATGCCCGCGGCGTTCATGCCGTCGATGAATGCGCCGGCCAGCTCCACCACACGCTGTGGATCACCTTCGAAGGCACGGCGACCGACCACGGCACTGCGCTGGTGGTCGAGATCGAGCACGGGCGCGAAGCTCAAGTCCAGGCCCACCGCCAGCACCTCGGTCGCCATCAGCCAACCACAGGCCTCAGCCAGAGACGAAGCATTGGCGCACTCACCGATGTCGCGCATGGCGGGCAACCGCACGAAACCCTGACGCAGGCGCTGGACGCGCCCGCCTTCCTGATCGACTGCCAGGATCAGGTCAGGGCGCACGGCGCGGATGGAGGCACACAGCTCGCGCACCTGCCGCGGGCTGTCGATGTTGCGTGCGAAGATGATCAGGCCCGCCACTTCGGGCTGACGCAGCAGGTGCCGGTCCTCGGCGGTCAGCCAGGTACCGGCGATGTCCACCATCAGGGAGCCTTGCAGGCCAATGGGCATGTTGAATCCTTAGTGCGAAACGCAGCGTACGAAAAATGGAGAAGCGCCCGCCCCTGCCGCGGCATGAGACCGCGAACGGAGCGCGCCGCCGCGCAGCTTAGCCGAGCCGGACGAAGACGCCCAGCCTTGCAGCGACACGCGGCGTGTGTTCCTCAGGCCTTGGCAGGGCTCGACTTGCTGCGTGGCCGCACCTGGGCAGCGGCCATGGCGGCGTCGGTCACCCCGCTGTCGGCGCGCATGCCGGCAGCCAGGAACGGCACCATCAGGCGCATCACCTGCTCAATGGAGGTGTCGACCCCGAACTCGGTTTCGGAAATGGCGCGCAAGGCCTTGATGCCGGACATGCTGAAGGCGGCCGCGCCCAGCATGAAATGCACGCGCCAGAACAGTTCGAGGGGAGGAATACGCGGCGCGGCCTCGTTCACCAGCTGCATGTACCGGCGAAAGACCTTGCCGTACATGTCTTCCAGGTAGCGGCGCAGGTGCCCCTGGCTTTCGCTGAAGGCAAGGCCCAGCAGACGCATGAAGATCGACAGGTCATTGTTGCTGCGCGGCTGCACGGCCAGCGCCTGCTCGACCAGCATCTCCAGCAGCGCCTCGAGGCTGTCCTGACGTTCGGGGCGTGCCTGCCGCTGCTCGAGCTCGCGCTCGAGGCTGGCGCAGAACGGGCCGAGAAAGCGCGAAAAGACGGCCTGGATCAGCGCCTTCTTCGAGCCGAAGTGGTAATTTACCGCAGCCAGATTGACACCGGCCTTGCTGGTGATCAGGCGCAGAGAGGTTTCCGCGAATCCTTTTTCCGCGAACAGCTGCTCTGCCGCATCGAGGATGCGTTCGACAGTTTCCGATTGAGCCATGACCTTTCCGCCCGCAAACAGTTGTTTGAAACATACGTTTCATTCCCTGCCGCTGTCAAGGCCATATGACCGATGAGTCAGCGCTCATTGCTCTTGCGCATCGAACCCTGGCGCACCTCCTGTCCTGAGAATCGGACGACCGTTCGCAAGTTCGTGCTTGCAGCGACTTCACCCCTGTATATAATCCCAGTCACTGTATAAAAAGCCAGAGCCCACGCCATGCTGAAACTGACGCCACGCCAAGCCGAAATCCTGGCCTTCATCAAGCGCTGCCTTGAAGACAATGGATTTCCCCCCACTCGCGCCGAGATCGCTCAGGAGCTGGGCTTCAAGTCGCCCAACGCCGCCGAGGAACACCTCAAGGCCCTGGCGCGCAAGGGTGCCATCGAAATGACGCCCGGCGCCTCCCGCGGTATTCGCATCCCCGGCGCAGACACCAAGGAAGAGCCCGGCCTTCCCGTCGTTGGCCGTGTGGCAGCAGGGGCGCCCATCCTGGCCCAACAACACATCGAGCAGTCCTGCAACATCAACCCCGCCTTCTTCCACCCTCGCGCCGACTACCTGCTACGGGTGCATGGCATGAGCATGAAGGACGTCGGCATCTACGATGGCGACCTGCTGGCGGTGCACACCTGCCGCGAAGCGCGCAATGGCCAGATCGTCGTGGCACGCATCGGCGACGAAGTGACGGTCAAGCGCTTCAAGCGCGAAGGGACCAAGGTCTGGCTGCTGGCCGAAAACCCGGATTTCGCCCCGATCGAAGTGGACCTCAAGGACCAGGATCTGGTGATCGAAGGCTTGAGCGTCGGCGTGATACGTCGCTGACAGGAGGCACCATGCAACCCACCGCACAATCGGCCAGGCCTACACAATTGCCTTTGTTCGAAGCCTTCTTGGCACAACCGGTCCTACCCGGTTTCAAGACTCGGGAGCCCGCAGCGCCCGAGTACCGGCCCGAGCACTTCAGTGAACTGGCCCTGCGCGGTGCGCAGGCCCATTGCCAGAGCCTGCTCGCGCCCGTGCTGCGCGAACTCAGCGAGGAGCAGGATGCACGCTGGCTGACCCTGATCGCGCCACCGGTCAGTCTGACCCACGCCTGGTTCAGGGAGGCGGGGCTGAACCGCGAACGCATTCTGCTGCTGCAACCACGCGGCACCCAGAGCGCCCTGCAACTGGCCAGCGAAGCCCTGCGTCTGGGCCGTAGCCACACCGTGGTGAGCTGGCTCGGCAACGTCAACGCCGCGGCACGTCAACAGCTTGTCCGCGCCGCCATGGTGGGGAATGCACAAAGCCTGAACATCCGCTTCGGCTGATGCTCAGGGGTTTGTCTTGATCGAGGATCGTCTCGACAGGCTCGGGGCCTCCAGGCCCCGTCACCTCAATGCAGAACGCGCGGGCCTTCTTCCTGCTCCAGCTCGCCTTCTACCAGACGACCTGCCATCTGCACGCCGACGCTCAACATTGCCTTGGCCACTTCGACATGTTGACCTTGCAGAAAGACCTTGGCGTCCTCGGAGAAATCCAGAATGACCAGGGACCCTTCATCTTCGGCACGGCGCAGCTCGATGCGGCCATCCGGCAATTCGACAATTTCCAGAAACGACGTTGACATAAAAGACTGTTCTCCACGTAAGGCGGGCATTGTAGCAGCCAGTGTGGCCATCAGCACTCACTGAGCGCGTCGCGGAAACGTCGAACCACGTCTTTCAGGCTGTGCCGCCAGTGCTCCAGCTCTTCGCGCGACAACACCGGGGAAGCGGGCTCATCCAGGTTGATCGCCTGGATCAGGGGTTGGGTCACATCCCCCTTGGGCGCCTTCTTCGCCTGCGCTGGCAGGTACAAACCGTTGTAGGTGCGCAGCAGGCAGGCCAGCCAGGTTTCGCGGTTATGGGCCAACTCGAGCAGCTCGGCCACTTCGGGGATGGCAAGATCACGCAGCGCCGGCTCGGCAAGCAACGCCTCGACGCGGGGCTCTGCAGACGGCGTCAGACGGTAGAATCCGGCAATCTCCTGACACAATCCCAACAAGGCGCCGTACAGGTGGAAGACGGCCGCTTCCCGCTCGGCCTGGACCAGGCCCTGTGCGTTCATGGCCTGGCTCACCTGTGCCTTGCCCATGGATTCCAGGGCCAGCCCGGCGAAGAACAGTTTCTGATTGGTACGGGTGTAGAGTTCCTGGGCCATGACGGTGCCCTCCTGGGGCCTTCGAGCGATGAGCCAGTGTCGGTGATCAGGCGCCACGCAGGCAAGCGCGAATACGACCCCGACAGGTCATGGTTCGCCCAAATCCGTGGCGCAACAGCAGGCAGGATGGCAGGCGGTCACGGCGAGGTGACCGCCTGTTGCACTCAACGCTTGTCTTCGACCTTCCACGCCCCGCCGTCGTAGAACGCCTTCCAGCCGGTCGGCTTGCCGTCGACTTCGGACTGCACGTACTGCTCCTTGGTCTTGCGGCTATAGCGGATGACCGTAGGACGCCCTTCGGGGTCTTTCTGCGGCGCTTCGCAGAGGAAGTGGTACTTGGGATCGATCTCGTCCTTGTGCGGGACGATTTCCATCACCAGCGGCGCGCGGGTCTCGCGGTTCTTCGGGAACTGGCTGGCCGCCAGGAACAGGCCCGAAGCCCCATCACGCAGCACGTAGGTGTCGTCGACCTTCTCGCACTTGAGCTCGGGCATCTTCACCGCGTCCATCTTCGGCGGAGCGGCTTCGCCACTCTTGAGCAGCTTGCGGGTGTTCTTGCACGCCGGGTTGGTGCACCCGAAGAACTTGCCGAAGCGGCCTGTCTTGAGCTGCATCTCGCTGCCGCACTTGTCGCATTCGATGCTCGGGCCTTCGTAGCCCTTGATCCGATAGCTGCCCTCTTCGATCTCGTAGCCTGGGCAGTCGGGGTTGTTGCCGCAGATGTGCAGCTTGTGCTTCTCGTCGAGCAGGTAGGCATCCATGGCCGTGGCGCAGATCGGGCAACGGTGCTTGCTGCGCAGCACGCGCGACTCGGACTCACCCTCGTCATCCTCGGCGATCTCGTCGCCCGGCACCAGGTTGACGGTGGCCTTGCAGCGTTCCTTGGGAGGCAGGCTGTAGCCCGAGCAGCCCAGGAACACGCCCGTGGAGGCGGTACGGATCATCATCGGACGCCCGCATTCCTTGCACGGAATGTTGGTCAAGGTCGGCAGGTTGGCGCGCATACCGCTCTCGGCGGACTCGGCGTGCTGCAGTTTCTTGCTGAAATCGCCGTAGAACTCGTCGAGGACGTTCTTCCAGTCGCGCTCGCCCTGCGCCACGTCGTCGAGGTTTTCTTCCATGCCGGCGGTGAAGCCGTAGTCCATCAGGTTGGCGAAGCTTTCGCCCAGGCGTTCGGTGACGATGTCGCCCATCTTTTCCGAGTGGAAACGACGATTGTGCAAGGTCACATAACCCCGGTCCTGAATGGTCGAGATGATCGCCGCATAGGTGGATGGCCGGCCGATGCCGCGCTTTTCCATTTCCTTGACCAGGCTGGCTTCGCTGAACCGCGCCGGTGGCTTGGTGAAATGCTGGCTCGGGTCGAGCTGGAGCAGCTCGAGCGCCTCACCCTTGGTCATTTCAGGCAGCACGTCGTCCTCGCCGGGACGGCTTTGCTGCGGCAAAACACGGGTATAACCGTCGAACTTGAGGATGCGTCCCTTGGCACGCAGCTCGAACTCACCGGCCGCCACGGTCACGCTGGTCGACAGGTACTGCGCCGGCGGCATCTGGCAGGCCAGGAACTGGCGCCAGATCAGCTCGTAGAGACGCTCGGCGTCACGCTCCATGCCACTGAGCTTGCTCGGGTGCGTGTTCACGTCGGACGGGCGAATGGCTTCGTGAGCCTCCTGCGCGCCTTCCTTGCTGCCGTAGACCACCGGCGACTCCGGCAGGTACTGCTTGCCGAACTCCTGCTCGATGTACTCGCGCGCCATGCTCACCGCGTCGACCGACAGGTTGGTGGAGTCGGTTCGCATGTAGGTGATGTAGCCCGCTTCGTACAAGCGCTGCGCCATCATCATGGTCTTCTTCACGCCGAAGCCCAGACGGTTGCTGGCGGCCTGCTGCAGGGTCGAGGTGATGAAAGGTGCCGATGGCTTGCTGCTGGTCGGACGGTCTTCACGCTTGACGATGCTGTAGCTGGAGGCCTTGAGCTTGTCCAGCGCGGCCATGGCCTGGGCTTCGTTCAGCGGCCGGAAGGCTTCGCCGTTCTCGCGGGCCACGTCGAAACGCACCTTGGCGCCGCGCGCGGTGCCCAGGTCAGCGTGGATTTCCCAGTATTCTTCAGGGTTGAAGGCGCGGATCTCACGCTCACGCTCGACCACCAGCTTGACCGCTACCGACTGCACCCGACCGGCCGACAGCCCACGGGCGATCTTCGACCAGAGCAGGGGCGACACCATGTAGCCCACCACGCGGTCGAGGAAACGACGTGCCTGCTGGGCATTGACCCGGGCGATGTCGAGTTCGCCAGGTTGGGCGAAGGCCTCCTGGATGGCTTTCTTGGTGATCTCGTTGAACACCACGCGCTTGTAGCGACTGTCATCGCCCCCGATGGCCTCGCGCAGGTGCCAGGCGATGGCCTCCCCTTCGCGGTCAAGGTCGGTCGCGAGATAGATGGTGTCGGCATCCTTGGCCAGGCGCCGCAGCTCGTCGATGACCTTTTCCTTGCCCGGCAGGATCTCGTACTTGGCTTTCCAGCCATGGTCCGGGTCGACGCCCATGCGATTGATCAGCTGCTTGCGCGCCTTTTCCTTCGGCGACAGGACCGGCCCTTCGGCCGCAGCCTTGCCACGCTTGGCGGCAGGCTCCTTGGACGCGCTGGCCGAACCGCTGGTGGGAAGGTCGCGGATATGGCCGATACTCGACTTCACCACGTACTGGTTGCCCAAGTACTTGTTGATGGTCTTGGCCTTGGCCGGGGATTCCACTATGACCAGCGATTTGCCCATGGATCGGATAATTCCTGAAAAGCTGAAAAGAAAAACGCGCCAGGTGCTCGACGCGGCACCGCTATATATAGTGGCAACAGAGTGAGGTCAAGCGCGGGAGTTCAACCGGTCGCCTTGCCGAGCGTCGCCAAGGGGCTCTCCTGCGGCTCGATCAGTGCGAAACGCGCCACTGATTCCCCATCGACCTCGACCTGCTCCTGGAACATGGCCAAGGGACGTACCCACAAGCCAAACTCACCATACAGCGCCTGGTAGAACACCAGCCACTCTTCGGTTTCAGAGTGTTGCGCGGTGCCGAGCACGCGGTACTCGGGCCCTTTGTAATGACGATAGATGCCTGGCTGAATGTGCATGCTGCCTTCTCGTGAATCGGATCGAAAAAAAACCGGGGCATCGAGCCCCGGTCATGGTCATCCCGCGGGGATCAAACGCGCTCGAACACCGTGGTGATGCCTTGGCCCAGGCCGACGCACATGGTCGCCACGCCCAGCGTGCCGCCATTCTGCTTCATGACGTTGAGCAGCGTGCCTGAAATGCGGGCACCGGAGCAACCGAAAGGATGGCCCAGGGCGATCGCGCCGCCGTGCAGGTTGACCTTTTCGTTCATCTGGTCGAGCACCTTGAGGTCCTTGAGCACCGGCAGGGCCTGCGCGGCGAAGGCTTCGTTGAGCTCGAAGAAGTCGATGTCGGCGATGGTCAGACCAGCACGCTTGAGCGCTTTCTGGGTCGCCGGGACCGGTCCGTAGCCCATGATGGCCGGATCCACCCCGGCCACCGCCATCGAGCGGATCACCGCCATCGGCTGGATGCCCAGGTCCTGGGCGCGCTGGGCCGACATCACGATCATGCACGACGCGCCGTCGGTGATCTGCGAGGAGGTGCCCGCGGTCACGGTGCCGCCCTTGGGGTTGAAGGCCGGTTTCAATGCCGCCAGGCCTTCGAGGGTGGTTTCCGGACGGATGGTTTCGTCGTAGTCGAAGACCTTGAGGAAGCCCTGCTCGTCATGCCCCTGCATGGGGATGATCTCGTCCTTGAACTTGCCCTCGACCGTGGCCTTGTGGGCCAGCTGATGCGAACGCAGACCGAACAGGTCCTGCTGCTCACGGGTGATGCCGTGCATCCGGCCCAGCATCTCGGCCGTCAGGCCCATCATGCCCGAGGCCTTGGCCGCGTGCAGCGACAGGTGCGGGTTGGGATCGACACCGTGCATCATGCTGACGTGGCCCATGTGCTCCACGCCGCCGACCACGAATACATCGCCGTTACCGGTCATGATGGCCTGGGCGGCGGTGTGCAGCGCGCTCATGGAGGAGCCGCACAAACGGCTGACGGTCTGCGCACCGCTGGTGTGCGGGATCGGCGTCAGCAGCGAGGCCATGCGCGCGATGTTCCAGCCCTGCTCCAGGGTCTGGTTGACGCAGCCCCAGATCACGTCCTCGACTTCCTTGGGATCGACCTTGGCGTTGCGCTGCAACAGCTGGGTGATCAGGTGCGCCGACATGTCCTCGGCGCGGGTGTTGCGGTGCATGCCGCCCTTGGAGCGGCCCATGGGTGTGCGACCGAAGTCGACGATTACCACGTCTCTTGGATTCAGGCTCATACGTTATCTCTCGCTCAGTCTCGAAGGGTCGCTCAACCAAAGAACCGCTGGCCGGTGCGGGCCATTTCGCGGAGTTTCTCGGTGGGTTGGTAAAGCGGCCCAAGCTCGGCATAGCGGTCGGCCAGGGCAACGAACTCGGCGACGCCGATCGAATCGATGTAGCGCAGTGCGCCACCACGGAAGGGCGGGAAGCCGATGCCGTACACCAGGCCCATGTCGGCCTCGGCAGCGGTCTCGACGATGCCGTCTTCCAGGCAGCGCACGGTTTCCAGGCACAGCGGGATCATCATCCAGTGGATGATGTCATCGTCGCTCAGCTCGCGGTGCTCGGTGATGATCGGCTGCAACACGTCGAGCACCGCCGGGTCGGCGACCTTCTTCGGCTTGCCGCGCTTGTCGGTTTCGTAGGCGTAGAAGCCTTTGCCGTTCTTCTGACCCAGGCGCTTGGCGTCGTACAGGGCATCGATGGCGGTACGCTGGGTGTCTTTCATGCGGTCGGGGAAGCCTTCGGCCATCACGTCACGACCGTGGTGGCCGGTGTCGATGCCGACCACGTCCATCAGGTATGCCGGGCCCATGGGCCAGCCAAAGCGCTCCATCACCTTGTCGATGCGCACGAAGTCCACGCCGGCACCGACCAGGCGAGCGAAGCCGCCGAAGTACGGAAACAGGACACGGTTGACCAAGAAGCCCGGGCAGTCGTTGACCACGATGGGGTTCTTGCCCATCTTGCGGGCGTAGGCGACGGTGGTGGCGACCGCAACATCGCTGGACTTCTCGCCGCGGATCACTTCCACCAGCGGCATCATGTGCACCGGGTTGAAGAAGTGCATGCCAACGAAGTTTTCCGGGCGCTTGAGCGCCTGGGCCAGCAGGTTGATGGAGATGGTGGAGGTGTTGGAGGCGAGGATGGCGTCGTCACGCACCTGCCCTTCGACCTCGGCCAGCACGGCCTGCTTGACCTTGGGGTTCTCGACCACGGCCTCGACCACGATGTCGACGTGACCGAAGTCGCCATACGAAAGCGTCGGGCGGATGGCGTTGAGCGCCTCGGCCATCTTCTCCGTGGTCAGACGGCCCTTTTCGACACGGCTGCCCAGCAGCTTGGAGGCCTCGCTCAAGCCGAGCTGAACGGCTTCTTCGCGAATGTCCTTCATCAGGATCGGCGTGCCCTTGACCGCCGACTGGTAGGCGATGCCGCCCCCCATGATCCCGGCGCCGAGCACGGCGGCCTGCTTGACGTCATGGGCGATCTTGTCGTGGACCTTGGCCTTGCGCTTGAGCTCCTGATCGTTGAGGAACAGCCCGATCAGGCTTTCGGCGACCGAGGTCTTGGCCAGCTTGGCAAAGCCTGCCGCTTCGATCTCCAATGCCTTGTCGCGCCCGAAATTGGCGGCTTTCTGGATGCTCTTGATGGCCTCGACCGGGGCCGGGTAGTTCGGCCCGGCCTGCCCGGCGACGAAGCCCTTGGCGGTTTCGAAGGCCATCATCTGCTCGATGGCGTTGAGCTTGAGCTTTTCCAGCTTGGGCTGGCGCTTGGCCTGGAAGTCCAGCTCGCCGCTGATGGCACGCTTGATCAGGTCCAGGGCAGCGGCGCGCAACAGCTCGGGGGCGACCACGACGTCGACGGCGCCGACCTTGAGCGCGTCCTCGGCACGGTTTTCCTTGCCGGCGGCGATCCACTCGATGGCATTGTCCGCACCGATCAGACGCGGCAGGCGCACGGTACCGCCAAAGCCCGGGTAGATGCCCAGCTTCACTTCCGGCAGGCCGATCTTGGCACTGCTCGACATGACCCGATAGTCCGCCGCCAGGCACATTTCCAGGCCGCCACCGAGGGCGATGCCGTTGATGGCCGCCACGGTGGGCACCGGCAGGTCCTCGAAGGCATTGAAGATCCGGTTGGCGTCCAGGCTGCCGGCCACCAGTTCAGCCTCGGGCAGCTTGAAGTTCTCGACGAATTCGGTGATGTCGGCACCGACGATGAACACATCCTTGCCACTGCTGACGATCACGCCCTTGATGGAAGCGTCGGCCTTCACCGCCTCGACGGCCTGGCGCAACTCTTCCAGGGTCAGGCGGTTGAATTTGTTGACGGACTCACCCTTGAGGTCGAAGCGCAATTCGACGATGCCGCTTTCGAGCGCCTCAACCGTGATGGCTTTACCTTCGTAAATCATCCACTGATCTCCAATATGGAAGCTGAACGTTACGCGTCGACCGCTGGTAGGGCGGGCCTTGCCTGCCGTGGTACCAGGTGCACCCATCGCCGCGCGAATCGGGTCATGGCAGAGCGTTTCACCGACAAACGCTCAATTCATACGCCCGTTTGACTTGGGGTGCGCACACATTCTCCGAAATGCGGAGGCTTGTCAAATGCTGGCGGATGCAGACGATTTGCGACCTTTTGGTCACGTTATGCCTGATAAGACACGATAGCGGCTGAGGCAGGGTGTGCCAGTGTGCGCAAAGGTTGAAGGTGCGCTTCGTTGGCAGGTCAGGCATTCGCCCGCGGCCTTGGCGCCGCGCTGTTGCGCAGAGAACATGTCGATAGCTGGCAGGATCGGAAGCTTCATTGCTGATCGATTTTAGGGCCGCTTTGCGGCCCATCGCGGCCGGTCCGGCGCCCCGGCAGGGGCCGCTCCTACACCCCTAGTCCCACCGCGGGGTTGCAGGCTGTCGCGGCCACCTGTGGGAACGGCCCCTGCCGGGGCGCCGGACCGGCCGCGATTGGGCCCGCAGGGCCCCAAGATTCTAAAATTATTTCCTTTGAAATCAACAAGCTATTTTTTGTTCTGTAGGAGCGAGCTTGCACGTGATAGCGTCTGGCCCGTCACCGCCTGCCTCGCGGGCAAGCCCTACACATAGCATCAAGCCAGCGTATTCAACGCCCCGGCGATGTCCCGCAGCACCGACTCCTCGCCGCGCTCCGACCAGCACAATGCGATCATGCGCGTATCTGCCTCGATCTTGTAGACGCTCTCGGGCAACCGCGCCAGCACCTCCATCACCCGAGGATCGGCACAGGGCTCGCGCCAGCGGTCGAGCCAGGTGCCTGGCGTGACCTGCCAATAACACCACTGGTCCTGACGGCCCCGGCGGCGTGCGCGGTGGTACTGCGGGCAGGGGCTCGGTGCGTCCCGCTCCATCCAGTGCGGCCACTGCTGGGGAGCCAGTTGCATGACCATCCCCCGGCGCCGGGCTTCCAGGCGCAGGCTCATCTGCTCGCTCTGTTTGCGCGAAGGACGCAGCCAGGCGAGCGGACTGAGAATCAGCGCGAGGATTGACACAACCAGCCATACCGTCATATCTGTACGTCCTACAATGCGTTGTGAATGAGCGGGTTAGCCGGCCTTGCCATGGCCAGCCGAATACCGACTCTACTGGAATCTTTGCACTTGCCAGGAGCACCTACCATGTCCTACACCCACCTGCTGGTCGCGGTCGACCTGACCGAAGAATGCGATCCGGTGATCAAGCGCGCGATGGCCCTCGCCCAGCCCGCCGGCGCCAAGGTCTCCCTGGTCCACATCGTCGAACCCATGGCCATGGCCTTTGGCGGCGATGTGCCGATGGATCTGTCGCAATTGCAGCAGCAACAGTTCGACCAGGCCAAGGCGCGCCTGGATCGGCTGTTCGCCAAGTACCCTGGCATTGCGCGTGGTGACTCGCACTTGAAATATGGGCAACCGCGTCAAGAAATCCATGACCTGGCCACCGAGCAGGGCTGTGACCTGATCGTGGTAGGCAGCCATGGGCGCCACGGCCTGGCCTTGCTGCTGGGCTCGACCGCCAATGACGTGCTGCACGGCGCACCGTGCGATGTGCTGGCGGTACGCCTGCAGAAGGACTGACGGCGCATGGCCGACCCGGCACCTGCCGGGTCGGCGAGCCTGTTCAGGCCTCGAGTTCGGCCCACCGCTCGACCAGCGTGTCCAGTTCGGCCTGCAGCGCCTCGAGACGCGCCAGCACCGCCGAGGTCTCGCCGATCGGACGCTGGTAGAACGCCGCGCTGCCGACCTCCTCCTGCACCTGGGCGATCTGCTGCTCCACCGCATCGATCTGACCCGGCAGGGCCTCCAGCTCGCGCTGCAGCTTGTAGCTGAGCTTCTTCTTGGCGCCGGCCTCGGCAGGCGCGGGGGCCGGCGCCTCAGGAGCCTCGGTCACCGGCTTGACCACCGCGCTGTTGAGCTCCGACTTGCCGGACTTGCTCTCGGCCACGCCCAACAGCTTGGCCGAGCCACCCTGACGGATCCAGTCCTCGTAACCACCGACGTACTCGCGCACGAGACCCTCGCCTTCGAACACCAGGGTGCTGGTCACCACGTTGTCGAGGAAGGCACGGTCGTGGCTGACCATCAGCACGGTGCCCTTGTAGGCCGACAGGACCTCTTCGAGCAATTCGAGGGTCTCGACGTCCAGGTCGTTGGTCGGTTCGTCGAGCACCAGCAGGTTGGCCGGCTTGCTGAACAGCTTGGCCAGCAGCAGACGCGCACGCTCGCCACCGGACAATGCCTTGACCGGCGTACGCGCGCGCTGCGGGCTGAACAGGAAGTCGCCCAGGTAGCTCAGCACGTGCCGGTTCTGCCCGTCGATCTCGATGAAGTCGCGCCCTTCGGCCAGGTTGTCGATGACGGTCTTCTCGAGGTCGAGCTGGTGACGCATCTGGTCGAAATAGGCCACTTCCAGACGCGTGCCTCGCTCGATCTTGCCGCTGGTGGGCTCCAGGTCGCCCAGCATGAGCTTGAGCAAGGTGGTCTTGCCGGTGCCGTTGGCGCCGAGCAGGCCGATCCGATCCTGGCGTTGCAGGACCATGGAGAAGTCCTTGACCAGGTGCGGGCCACCGGGGTGGGCGAAGCTCACGTTCTCGAGCAGCATCACCTGCTTGCCGGATTTTTCGGCCGACTCGATTTGCAGGTTGGCCTTGCCCTGGCGTTCGCGTCGCTGGCTGCGCTCGACGCGCAGCTCCTTGAGCGCACGCACGCGGCCTTCGTTACGGGTGCGGCGCGCCTTGATGCCCTGGCGGATCCACACTTCTTCCTGGGCCAGGCGCTTGTCGAACAGCGCGTTGGCGGTCTCTTCGGCGGCCAGCATGGCTTCCTTGTGGACCAGGAAGCTGGCGTAGTCGCCGTTCCAGTCGATCAGCCCGCCGCGGTCCAGTTCGAGGATGCGCGTGGCCAGGTTCTGCAAGAAGGAACGGTCGTGGGTAATGAACAGCACCGCACCGTTGAAGGTGCTCAGGGCCTCTTCGAGCCAGGCGATGGCCCCGATGTCCAGGTGGTTGGTCGGTTCGTCGAGCAGCAGCAGGTCGGGCTCGGAAACCAGCGCCTGGGCCAGCAGGACACGACGGCGCCAGCCGCCGGACAATTCGGCGAGGGTCTTGTCGGCCGGCAGCTGCAGGCGGCTGAGGGTGCTGTCGACCAGTTGCTGCAGGCGCCAGCCATCGCGGGCCTCGAGTTCGGTCTGCACGCGCATCAGCTTGTCCAGGTCGTCGTCGCCCTGGATGTTCTGGCTCAGGTGATGGAACTCGGCCAGCAGGGCACCGACGCCGTCCAGGCCTTCGGCGACTACGTCGAACACGCTGCGGCCGTCGGCCACCGGCAGTTCCTGCGGAAGTTCGCCGATCTTCAGACCGGGGGCGCGCCAGACATCGCCGTCGTCAGGCTTCTGCTCGCCCTTGACCAGGCGCAGCATGCTCGACTTGCCGGTGCCATTGCGGCCGATGATGCACACCCGCTCACCACGGGCGATTTGCCACGATACCTTGTCCAGCAGCGGCATCGCGCCGAAGGCCAGGGACACATCGCTGAATTTGAGCAGGGTCATGATTCTCTCCAGAAACCGGGCGCGCATTCTACCTGACTTGGGCGCGCGAGGCATTACGCCACGCTGGACGGCCGGCCCCGCTGAAACCTGCGGTAAAACCATTGCGCCAGATACCGGCACAATGCTTTCTTCCAGCCTCGGCAACCAGCTAAGCTAAGGCCCGACCTATTCCACAGTGCTGGCCTGGCCGTCACTTCCCTGCTTTCCCTGCCTGGACGTATCATGCGCAGCCGTTTGCTCACCCTCGCTTCATGCCTGCTTCTGACCGCCGCCGCTGGTGCGCAGGCCGCAGATCTCACCCTGCAGCGTCAGTACTACGACGAAGCCAAGCGCGCGCTGGCCAAGGGCGACAAGGGCCCCTACCTGCGCAACGCCCAGGCCTTGAGCGACTACCCGCTCACGCCCTACCTGGCCTACGACGAGTTGACCGCGCGCCTGAAAAGCGCCAGCAACGAAGAGATCGAAGCCTTCCTCGCGGCCCATGGCGACCTGCCCCAGGCCAACTGGATGAAGCTGCGCTGGTTGCGCTGGCTGGCCGAGCGCGGCGACTGGGCGACCTTCGCGCGGTATTACGACCCGAAACTCAACTTCACCGAACTCGACTGCCTCAATGGGCAGTACCAGCTCACGCACGGCCAGCGCGCCGAAGGCCTGGCCACTGCAGAGCGACTGTGGAACGTGGGCAAGCCGCAGCCGGCCGCCTGCGACACGCTGTTCGGTCTGTGGGCGGCCGAAGGCCAGTTGACCGAAGCACGTCGTTGGCATCGGGCCAAACTGGCGGCCCAGGCGCGCAACTACCCGCTGGCCACCACCCTGGTCAACGGGTTGAGCACGCTCGGTACCCAGGGCCGCCTGTTGATCGAGGTCGCGCAGAAGCCGGAACTGCTCAACCAGCCTTCCCGCTTCGCGCCGGTCGACGAAGCCATGTCCGATGTGGTCGGCCTGGGTCTGCGGCGCCTGGCGCGCCAGGACCCCCAACAGGCCATGAGCCTGCTGGACGACTACGCGCAGCGCATGCACTTCTCCAAGGACGAGCAGGTGGCCATCGCCCGCGAGATCGGCCTGACCCTGGCGCGCCGCTACGACCCGCGGGCGCTGGAGCTGATGACGCGCTACGACCCCGAGCTGCGCGACGACACCGTGACCGAATGGCGCCTGCGCCTGCTGCTGCGCCTGGGTCGCTGGGACGATGCCCACGCCCTGACCCAGCGCCTGCCGGCCTCGCTCGCCACGACCAGCCGCTGGCGCTACTGGCAGGCACGTACGCTCGAACTGGCGCAACCGAAGAACCCGCAGGTGCCGCGGCTGTACAAGGCAGTGGCCGACGAGCGCGACTTCTACGGTTTCCTGGCCGCCGAACGCGCTCACACGCCCTACCAGCTCAACCACAAGCCGTTGGTCCTGAGCCCACAATTGAAGCAGAAGGTGCGCACCACGCCGGGTATCGAGCGCGCGCTGGAATTCCACGCCCGTGGCCAGATCGTCGACGGACGCCGCGAGTGGTACCACGTCAGCCGGCATTTCAACCGCGACGAGATGGTGGCCCAGGCCCGCCTGGCCTACGACATGCGCTGGTACTTCCCGGCCATTCGCACCATCAGCCTGGCCAAGTACTGGGACGACCTGGACATCCGTTTCCCGATGGCCTACCGCGATACGCTGGTGCGTGAAGCCAAGGTCCGTGGACTGCACCCGAGCTGGGTGTTCGCCATCACCCGCCAGGAAAGCGCCTTCATGGAAGACGCCCGCTCCGGCGTGGGTGCCAGCGGCCTGATGCAGCTGATGCCGGCCACGGCCAAGGAGACCGCGCGCAAGTTCGACATCCCCCTGGCGTCACCGGCGCAGGTGCTCAACCCGGAGAAGAACATCCAGTTGGGTGCGGCCTACCTGAGTCAGGTCCATGGCCAGTTCAACGGCAACCGCGTGCTGGCCTCGGCGGCCTACAACGCCGGCCCGGGACGGGTACGGCAATGGCTCAAGGGCGCCAAGCACCTGAGCTTCGACGTCTGGGTGGAGTCGATTCCGTTCGACGAGACGCGCCAGTACGTGCAGAACGTGCTGTCGTATTCGGTGATCTATGGGCAGAAGCTCAACATCCCGCAGCCGCTGGTGGACTGGCACGAGCGCTACTTCGACGACCTGTGACGCCCCCTGCCCCACCCAAGACCGAAGGCCTGCCCAGCAGGCCTTCGTGCTGTCCGGACATTGCGATCGCGATCAGGCAGGGGTCTGGTCGCGCAGCAGGCACTCGCGCACCACGTCCACCAGGCGGTCCGGCTGGAATTTCGAGAGGAAATTGTCGCACCCCACCTTCTTCACCATCGACTCGTTGAAGCTGCCCGACAGCGAGGTGTGCAGTACTACGTACAGGTTACGCAGGCGTGCATCGCCACGAATCTCGGTGGTCAGGCGATAGCCGTCCATCTCGGGCATCTCGGCATCGGTGAACACCATGAGCAGCTTGTCGCAGACGTTCTCGCCGGCATCGGCCCAGCCCTTGAGCAGGCGCAGCGCCTTGAGTCCGTCGCTGGCCATGTGCAGCTTGACCCCCAGTTGCGACAGCGTATCGCGCAACTGCGCCAGGGCCACGCTGGAGTCATCCACCAGCAGCACCTCGCGTCCACGGGCCCGCGCCAGGATCGGGTCTTCGAGCCGGGCCTGGGACACCTTGACGTTGTAGGGAACGATCTCGGCCAGCACCTTCTCGACATCGATCACTTCGACCAGCTTGTCATCGACCTTGGTGATGGCGGTCAGGTAGTGCTGCCGCCCGGCGCTGGCCGGGGGTGGCATGATCGACTCCCAGTTCATGTTGACGATGCGGTCCACGCCACCGACCAGGAACGCCTGCACCGAACGGTTGTATTCGGTGACGATGATGGTGCTGTCAGGGCCCGGTTGCAGCGGACGCATGCCGATGGCCTGGGACAGGTCGATCACCGGCAGCGTCTGGCCGCGCAGGTTGACCACGCCACAGACGAACGCGTGGCGCTGGGGCATCAGCGTCAGCTTGGGCAGTTGCAGGACTTCCTGGACCTTGAACACGTTGATGGCGAAAAGCTGCCGCCCGGCCAGGCGGAACATGAGAATTTCCAGGCGGTTTTCGCCGACCAGTTGTGTGCGTTGATCGACCGTGTCGAGAATGCCGGCCATGGGGCCCCCAGGGTGTGGTAGCGGATTGAAGGTGATACGGCTGTATCGGCGGGAGGGGGCGGAGCTTGATGGGCAAATTGCGCGGTTTGTCCTGCGCAGCGGGGATGAAGGTTCAAGGGCCTTGCGGCCCTCGTTATCCAGGTCGTTTCAGGCGGGGCCGGTGAGCTGTGCCTGCCCCAGCAACGCCGAGCCAGGCGGCAGGTGCAGGCGCAGCGCCCCCGGGCGTGCTTCGAAGCGCAGGGCATCGGCTTGCAACGGTTCGCCGTCCAGGTTGATGTCGACCCCTTGCGAACTGCGAATCTCAACCCAGGGCAGCCGCGCACGCACATACAGCCCCTCGCCCGACAGCAGCTCGCGCAAGGCACCGACCACTTCCTGGGGCGCCGGCAGGATGCTGATGTCCAGCAGGCCGTCGTCGATCACCGCTTCCGGACAGAGTTCGTGCCCACCACCGGCCTGACGCCCGTTGCCGATGCCCAGGGCCAGCAGCTGCCCTTGCCAGTGGAACTCCGGCCCGGTCAGCTCGACCGAGGCCGACTGCAACTCGCTGAAACGGCTCAGGCCAGTCAGCATGTAGGCGGCGGCGCCCAGGACCTTCTTCAGGTCTTCGGACGTGTTGGCCGTCACGGTACTGCCGAAGCCCCCGGTCGCCATGTTGAGGAAGATCCGCTCCCCCGCCGCCCCTAGGTCGACCGTCCTGGCAGGCTGTTCCAACAGCAGCAAGGCTTCCTCGGGCTCCAGGGGGACGCCGGCAGCGTGGGCGAAGTCATTGGCCGTGCCCAGTGGCAACAGCGCCAGGCTGGCCGAGGCGCCGGCCATGGCCTGGGCCACGTCGCGCAAGGTCCCATCGCCCCCGCCGGCGACGATGTGCGGGTAGCCCGCCGCCAGGGCCTCCTGGACCAGACGCTCGGCGTCGCCGCCCTCCCAGGTCAGCCGCACATCGAGCGTCCAGCCGCGCTCGCGCATCTGCTTGACCGCTTCGCGAACCGCGTCATTCGTTGCCTGCTTACCGTGCAGCACCAACATGGCCTTTCGAACGTTCATCGTGGGTCTCCTCCGTCGAGCGTGCGCAGATCTCGACCACGGTTTTGGTAGATATACTCCGCGTTTCGCGAAAAACTGCCGTCAGCCCAGCAACTCGCTCAGCGGGATGAAACGCACTGGGTCACCGACCTGCAAGGTCTGCCCCTCGGGCACCTCTACCAGACCCTCGGCCCAGGCAGCGCTGCGCAGCACGCCCGAGCTCTGGTTGGGGTACAGGCAGGCCTGCCCGCTCTCCAGCCGTGCACGCAGGTACTCGCGGCGCGTACCGGCACGCGGCCAGTCGAAACCGGCCGGTACGTCGACCCCCAGAGGCGTGACGTCGTCGACGCCCTGGCGACGCAGCAGGTAGGGCCGCGCCAACAGGCCGAAGGTCACCAGCGTGGACGCCGGATTACCGGGCAGGCCCAGTACCGGTACGCCCTGCCAGTGGCCGAAGGTCAGCGGCTTGCCGGGCTTGATCGCCAGCTTCCACAGGTCCAGTTCGCCGGCCTCGCGCAGGGCGATGCCCAGGTAGTCCGCCTCGCCGACCGACACCCCGCCCGTGGACAGGATCAGGTCGATGCCCCGAAGGCCGGCCAGGCAGGCGCGGGTCTGCGCCAGGTCATCGGCCAGGATGCCGACATCCACCGGTTCGCAGCCCAGGCGCTCCAGCCAGCTGATCAGCAGTTGCCGGTTGCTGTTGAAGATCTGCCCCGGCCCCAGCGGTTCGCCGGGCTCGACCAGTTCATCGCCGGTCGACAGCACCGCGACCCGTGGGCGGCGTACCACGGACAACGTCGGCACGCCCAGGGTCGCAGCCAGGGCCAGTTCGATGGGCCCCAGGCGTGTCCCGGCAGCCAGCACTTCTTCCCCGGCGCGCGTCTCCTGGCCTTGCGGGCGAATGTTCTGGCCAGCGGTGAGCGGCCGGGCAAACCGTACGCGCCCGTCGTCCAGTACCTCGACGTTTTCCTGCATCTCGACGCAATCGGCCCCTTCAGGCACCGGCGCGCCCGTGAAGATCCGTGCACAGGTGCCGGGCTGCAAAGGCGCCGGTGCCTGGCCTGCGAAGATGCGTTGGCTGACCAGCAGGGGCTCGCCAGAGGCGTCTGCGCAACGCAGGGCGTAACCGTCCATGGCACTGTTGGGCCAGGGCGGCAGGTCCAGACTCGCCACCAACGGCTGCGCCAGGACGCGCCCATCGCAATGCGCCAGCGCCAGGGATTCGGTTTCACGGATCGGTGCGGCGACCGCGAACGTCAACAGGCGCTGGAGCGCTTCCTCCACCGGCATCAGGGCCCGGCCCTGGGTCGCCTCAGCCACGGCTTTCACACGGTGCGGCCTTTTTCAGGTGCGGCACGAAGTTGCAGGGGCGATGACGGGCATCGAGCTGCTCGCCGAGGATGCCGTCCCAGCCGGTACGCACGGCGTTGGTCGAGCCCGGCAGGCAGCACACCAAGGTGCCGTTGGCCAGCCCGGCCAGGGCACGGGACTGTACGGTGGAGGTGCCGATGTCGGCGATCGAGATCTGCCGGAACAGCTCGCCAAAGCCTTCGACCTGTTTGTCGAGCAGGCAGGTGACGGCCTCAGGCGTGCTGTCGCGACCGGTGAAGCCGGTACCGCCGGTGATCAGCACGACCTGGACCACGTCATCGGCGATCCACTGCGCCACCTGGGCGCGGATCTTGTACAGATCGTCCTTGAGCAGGACGCGCTCGGCCAGCGCATGGCCCGCCGCCTTGAGCCGGTCCACGTACAGTTGGCCAGAGGTATCGGTCTCGAACGTGCGCGTGTCGCTCACCGTCAGCACGGCGATATTGAGCGGAACGAAGGGCGTATCGGCCTTGGCTTTCATAAAGGGCACGGGATCCATTGCAGGGAAGACAAGCCACGGGTTATATCACAGCGCAAGACGGATCGGCGGGCATGCATGACGATCCGCACCGTGCGCGCTCGAGCAAGGAACTTGTACCGTTCGTCCGCGTCTCAATGCCATCTTTCCACCTTCGCCTCGGAGAAACACCATGGCCCAACGTATCGTTCCCGCTTTCCTGCTCGCCCTCGGCCTGGCGACGCTCGCCGGTTGCGCTTCGCCGACCGTCATCACCCTGAACGACGGCCGCGAGATCCAAGCCACCGACAAACCGTCCTACGATGAAGACTCCGGCTTCTATGAATTCGAACAGCTCGACGGCAAGAAGACCCGCATCAACAAGGATCAGGTCCGCACCGTCAAGGAGCTGTGATTCGACGGTTTAACCTGTCGCATCAGGGGCTTGCACGGCATTTTCGCGTCGAGTAAGATCCTGTTCATCGGAGTGTAGCGCAGCCAGGTAGCGCGTCTCGTTCGGGACGAGAAGGCCGCAGGTTCGAATCCTGTCTCTCCGACCAGTTCTGCCCTGTCAGCGATGTCCACGACATCCCTGGCGGCATGAAAAAGCCCAGTGCCGAGCACTGGGCTTTTTTCGTTTTCAGGTACGGCGCTTTTTCACACCTGACAGGCGCGGCCAGAGCCGCCCTGCCCTGCGCACGACTTAGAAGTCGTCCTCGACCTCGCCATCCTTGACCCTGAATTCGCGGTTCTGCAGATAGGCATTGCGGATGAAGATGTACTTGTCGCCGGTGATCAGCTTCTCGGCCGACAGCAGGTTGGCCCGGGTATCGACCACGTTCAGCGCGAACACCGAGTTGCGCACCGGCACGTCGTCGACGTAGCGGTACGGCCGGGTGTAGGTGTCCGGGTACTTGGCCACGGCATCGCGCACCGTGCTTGGCCCCAGGAAAGGAATCACCACGTACGGACCGCTGCCCACGCCCCAGTAGCCCAGGGTCTGGCCGAAGTCTTCATCGCTGCGGGTCAGGCCCATGTGGGTACCGACATCGATCAGGCCGCCCAGGCCGAACGTGGTGTTGACGATGAGCCGCGCGGTGTCCACGCCGGCCTCGTAGGGCTTGAGCTGAAGGATGTTGTTGGCCAGGTTGGTGACGTCGCCCAGGTTGTTGAAGACGTTGTGGATGCCGTCTTCGACGAACTGTGGCGTGACGGCCTGGTACCCTTTGGCCAGGGGCTTGAGGGCGTAGGTGTCGAGGAAGTCGTTGAACTGGAAGATCGGGCGATTGACCGCCTCCCACGGATCGTCTTCCGTCGCCGCCTGGCTCGCCGTCCAGGGCGCCAGGACGAGGCCGGCACACACGCAGGCCTGGGTGATTCGCTGCATCACGCCGGCAGCAATCGCACGCATAACATATCTCCATCGAGTCACGGATCACGCGCCGGGCGCGTGGCTGATAAGGCATCAGTATAAAGACTGCGGGGTTCGAGAACAGTTTTACCTGCACGTCATGATCTTCAACGAAACGCGCACCTGCCCGGCAGTCGCCTGGCGCCGGGCGAACGAGGCAGCCCCCTCTGCCTTGGCATACGCTGTGAACAGCCGTGCAAGAACCTTTGCCCTGCCGGCGAGGTCCATGGCTGTGACCATTTCATTGAGGGAGACGCCCCATGCCCGCCCGCGAACTGCAAGAGCAACTCGATAGCCTGCGCGAGCAGTTGAAGACCAATGCGCCTCTGTCGTTCGAAGAACGCGACAATCTGCACCAGCTGATGGAGCAGATCGAGGCCCAGCTCGCGCTCGAGACGGAGACCCAGGCCCAGGACTCGAACATCGCCGACGGGGTCAACCTGGCGGTGGAACGGTTCGAAGCCGCTCACCCGGACCTGACCGCCACGCTGCGCAACATTGCGACCCACCTGCACAGCATGGGCATCTGACGCCGTGCCGGGTCGGTCACGGCCCGGCAGGCGTGCCCGTCACTGCCTGGCCAGTCGCCCGTTGTCGACCGTCAGGGCTTCAGTGCTGCGGTAGGGGTTGATGTCCAGCCCGCCCCGACGCACATAGCGCGCATAGACCGTCAGCGACGCCGGCGCGAGCAGACGCTGAAGGTCCAGGAAGATGCGCTCGACGCACTGCTCATGGAAATCCGAGTGCTGGCGGAAGCTCACCAGGTAGGCCAGCAGGCTGGCCGGGTCAAGGCGCCGCTCGCCGCGGTACTGCACCACCACGCTGCCCCAGTCCGGTTGATGGGTCACGGGGCAGTTGGACTTGAGCAGGTGGCTGTGCAGCACCTCCTCCACGGCGGTGCCCGGTTTGCAGCGCAATAGCGAAGGCCGTGGCTCGCTGTAGTCGCTGACCTCCAGGTCCAGTTCATCGATGCACTGCCCCGGCAGCGCGACGAAGCCCTGCGCCTCCACGTCAGCAAGGCTGCGAATGCGTACCTGCACCGGCTTGCCGGCCACGTCGGACAGGTCCTGCTCGAGGCAGGCCTGGACGGCGGCCGTGGTGGCGAAGGCCGTCTGGTTCAGCGAATTCAGGTACAGCTTGAAGGACTTGGACTCGATGATGTTCGGCGAGTCGGCCGGAACGGCGAACTCACCGATGGCCACCACCGGCTTGCCGGACGGCAGCAGCCAGGACAGCTCGAAGCAGTTCCAGTAGTCGACGCCCTGCCACGGCAGGGTCTGCGCGGTGATGCCCAGTTCTGACCACTTGGCCTCACGGGGAATCGGGAACAGCAGCGACGGGGTGTACGTCGAGATGTACTCGCTGGCTTTGCCTAGCGGGGAATGTTCGGCAGCGGGGTGCATGGTTCTGACCTGGTCAATCGAAATGCGCCATTCTACCGGGTTTTCCCCCGGCGCTGGCACCTGCCGTCACTCGATGGTCACGGGGCCCACCATGCCCGCCTGGTAATGCCCCGGCACGTTGCAGGCGAACTCGATCGGGGCCGAGCCGCGGAACGTCCAGGTCAGCTCGGCGCGCTTGCCCGGCATGACCAGCACCGTGTTGGCGGTGTCGTGATCGTGCGCTGTGCCGCCGTGCACATGGCCTGCCATCGCCAGCATCTGCTTCTGGTGCTCGACGTGCATGGCCTTGTCGCCCAGGTTGAACTCATGGGGCAGCTGCCCTTGGTTGATCAGCACGAAGCGGACCGTCTCGCCGGCCTTGACCTGCAACCGATCGGGCTCGAACGCGATGTCCTTGAGCAGCACCTCGACCGTACGGTCGGCCTTGGCCGGGTCGCCCGGTTCGCCGAATGCGTAGGTGTGCGCCGGGTCGGCGATGGCCGCCGTGCAGGTCAGGGTCAACGCACAGGCCAGTAGCGTGGATTTCATCGGAAACGCTCCAGAACGAGGGATGGCGACAGTCTGACAGGCCGGGCTGGCAGGGACCTGACCGCTGCATTACAAGATTGTCAGCTTCACACCGGGCCACCCCTGCCTGGCGTATCATGACGCCCTGCCGCCTGGAGGTGTGGCTGCTGCCCTCCGCCCCCAACTACCGCCCTTGCCACGAGCGTTGCCATGAGACTGCTAGTCGTCGAAGACCAGGCCAAGACCGGCCACTACCTGCGCCAGGGCCTGAGCGAAGCGGGCTTCGTCACCGACCTGGCAGAGGACGGCGACACCGGCCTGCACCTGGCCCTGGCCGGCGAACACGACCTGTTGATTCTCGACGTGATGCTGCCGGGGCGTGACGGCTGGCAAATCCTCCAGGCCGTGCGCGCCGCCGGGCTGGAAACGCCCGTGCTGTTCCTGACCGCCCGTGATGCGGTGCAGGACCGCGTGCACGGGCTGGAGCTGGGCGCCGACGACTACCTGGTCAAGCCATTCGCCTTCGCCGAACTGCTGGCGCGGGTGCGCACCCTGCTCAGGCGCGGCAGCGCGCCGACCCAGGAGCCCTTCCTGGGCCTGGCCGACCTGCGCCTGGACCTGATCCGCCGCCGTGTCGAGCGCGGGGGCCTGCGGATCGAGCTGACCGCCAAGGAATTCGCGCTGCTCGAACTGCTGCTGCGTCGTCACGGCGAGGTACTGCCCAAGTCGCTGATCGCCTCGCTGGTCTGGGACATGAACTTCGACAGCGACACCAACCTGGTGGAAGTGGCGATCCGGCGCCTGCGTGCCAAGGTCGACGATCCGCACGCGCACAAGTTGATCCACACCGTGCGCGGCATGGGCTACGTGCTGGAGGCGCGCGCGTCTTGATCCATCGACTGTCCCTCGGCAGCCGCCTGGCCGTGCTGTTCGCCGCCTGTACCGCGCTGGTGTCGCTGACGGCCGGCGTGCTGTTCAGCCGGGCCAGCGAACAGCACTTCATCGAGCTGGACCAGCAGTGGCTGTCCCCTCGCCTCACGGCGATCATCACCCGCCTGGCGAACGTGCAACGGCCCGAAGACCTTGCCGGCTACCTGCCGGCGCTGCGCCAGGACCTGGGGCATCCGGCGGAACTGGCCCTGCGCATCCAGGCCAGCGACGGCACACCGTGGTTCGACAGCCGCCCTGACCTGCCCGCCACGCCAGCAGACGCGGGCCTGGCGACCCTGCACGCCGACGGTATCGACTACCGCAGCCTCGCCGCGCCCTTGCGTCCTGTCGACGCGGGGTCGCCCCGGGTGGCCCTGTTGCTGGACATCACGCACCACCAGCACTTTCTGCAGCACATGCAGCGCCTGATCTGGCTCACGGTGGGGCTGTCCGCGCTGGCCACGGCGTTGCTGGGCGCCTGGGCCGTGCGCCGGGGGTTGCGACCCCTGCGCCAGATCGGGCGGATCGCCGCGGGGGTCTCGGCCCACTCGCTGACCACACGCCTGCCGGTGGCGCACATGCCCGAGGAACTGGCTCGCCTGGCCGAGGCGGTAAACGCCATGCTGGAGCGCCTGGAAAACGCGTTCGAGCGCCTGTCCGGGTTCTCCGCCGACATCGCCCACGAACTGCGCACCCCCCTGTCGAACCTGCTGACCCACACCCAGGTCACGCTGTCACGGCCACGGCCCCTGGAAACCTACCGCGAGGCGCTGCACGGCAACCTGGAAGAACTGCAATGGATGGCGCAACTGGTCAACGACCTGCTGTACCTGGCCAAGTCGGACCATGGCCTGCTGCTACCCCAGCGTCAGCCACTGGCGCTGCACGAGGAGCTGGATGCGCTGCTGGAGTTCTACGCCCCCCTGGCCGAAGAGCGCGGCGTCGAGCTGCGCCGCGTCGGCCGCGGGGACATGGCCGGCGATCGGCACATGCTGCGCCGGGCATTCTCCAACGTGCTCGACAATGCTTTGCGCTTCACGCCTGCCCAAGGGCAGATCGTGGTGACGGTGGACAGCCTCGACGGCCTGTCACGCGTACGCATCGCCAACACCGGCCCGGCGATCCCGGCCGATCGGCTGCCGCGTGTATTCGACCGCTTCTACCGTGTCGACCCGGCGCGCCGGGAGGGTCAACAGGAGCACGCCGGACTGGGCCTGGCCATCACCCGTTCCATCGTCCAGGCCCATGGTGGATGCATCCAGGCACACTGCGAGGCCGGCTGGACCACGTTCGTCTTCGAGTGGCCGCAGGCCTGAAGCCGGTACGCCTGCCGCGTCAGCCAAACACGTCAGGTTGCCGCTGCATGGCCTGTGTCAGCGCCTCCTCCACCCCCAGGCCTGCCCGGGTATGCTCGGCGAACGCCTGCAAGGCAGCGAGTACGGTGGCACGCGCCAAGCTGCTGGTGACGAATTGCGTGGCCAAGGCCTGCAACCGGGCCTCGGGCTCAGCACGCTGACCCAGCCGGGCGAACAGCGCCAGGACCTGATCCCCCGTGCTGTACTCGTCGATGTCGAAGCGTTCCAGGAACACCATGCCCAAGGCGCCCGCAATGTGCGGTTCCGGTCGTGACCATTCGTTACGCAGTGTCTGGCTGGACTCGGCAAGCTCCAGCTGCTTGCGGAGCTTGCCGGGCAATGTCGCCGCGGCCTTGGCAAAGTTGTAGTAGCTGCGACTGGCCAGTGCCGCGGCATCACGCACGATTTTCCAGCTCATGGCCCAGACCTGGGCAACGCTGTAGGTGTGCAGCGCCTGACGGATCGTGCCGACCAGCTTGCCGACATGCTCAGGCTCCGGCACCAGGTTGTGCAGGTCGCACTGCCCTTGCAGGTAGCGCAGGACATCCTGGGTGGCGTAGTCCAGCCACAGACGCGTCAGCGCCTGCGTGTCGCACGGGGCGCGTTCCATCAGGGCGTCGAGCGCCTGCTCGGAGCGGCCCAGGTCAGCGTCGGGCGACAGTCGATAGCGCGCCTGGTGCTTCTTGACCCACACCTGGTCCCCTTTCAGGAAGTAGGCACCGGGCATGACCGTGGGATCGTCCAGCAGCACGCCCTGTTCGCACAACCGATCGATGAAGTCATCCGCGCCCAGGGCGGTCAATTCGCTGCAGTCCGTGCGGGTGAATGTCCCCTGGCTCAAGCGTGGACCGACCAGGGCGCGAATGGCCTGGAGCACCAGGACCGCATCGTCCGGCAGTTCGGCGTAGCACACGGTATGGGTCTGCAGATGTTTGAGGTAAGGGGCCAGCTTCTGGGTCAGGACAGCGCGCTCCTCGGCTTCGCGCTGAAGGCGCGCAAGGTGCTCACGTGCCTGGCAATCGGGGCAGGCCGTGCGCGCAGGCTGATACGTCCGGCGTGCCTCGCTGCGCCCTTTGATGCGCACAGGCCCTTCGCAGCGGGGGCATGCCTGGTTTTCGTCATAGACCTCGCAGAACGTACGCAGGTAGGCCGCCAGGCTACCGGCCTGGGTCACCTCGCGAAACGGCAGCAGGTCGCGTACCCGCTCCAGGAACAGGCCCTCCTCGTCCATCGCCCAATAGCGTTTGGCCAGTGCGATCTGTTCGGGGTCTGTGGTGTGAAAGTCCAACCTGACAGCCATGGTGTGCCTCTTCGCGTTCCAGTGATCGATGTTCCCAAGGAGCTGGGTGGAACGAAGCCTAGGCAGCGCCAGCCGGCTGCACAATGGAAATGGGCCGCTGGGACGATCTTTGGGAAATGCCCTACGCCGGGCGAGGAAAAGCGGAAGCAAGATAGAGACAAAACCGATGGACGGGTGCCGTCAGTCATTCTTGCGTCGCGCTGCCAAAGGGGCTGAAAAAGCATGGGCGTCGAGTCCTCGACCGGCATCGCCCCACGCCCACCGTCGATCAACGCAAGGGCACTTAACCGTCGCGCCTGGCTCAAAGTTGAACGCGCGGATCCCCCTGCGCCGTTCACTGGAGGCCGTCATGGACATCAACCCCAACGCACCCGGCAACATTTCGCAAAAAGGCAAGGCAGGCGCGACCGACAATGAAACCGGGTTCGACCCCAATTCCGAAACCCATGTCGATCCTACGGTCGATTCGCGGCACCCGGCCGAAAACACGCGTGACCCGAATACGCGCAAGTACGACGTGGATGACAGGGACGGGCCGAACCCGGGCGACGGCGCCATTTGAAGGCTTCATCGCTGTCACAGGCCCGTGAGAGCGGGCTTGCCTGCGATAGCGTCCGGCCCACCACTGCCTGTATCGCGGGCAAGCCCCGCACCAGGGGCTTGCATCGGTCTGCCTGACCAGCGTGGATCCCGATGGTAAGGCGCCTGCAGGTGACGCAACGCATTCCTTATTGGACAGGCACCAGTTGCTCACGCTGAGCGGCACTGAGGTCATCGATCACACCTACCTTGAGCGTGTCCGGCTTGGCGTTCACCAGCGGCTGACCCATGTCCGCCGAAGCGTACTCCGGCAGTTTATACATGGCGCCGGTCAACGGGTCGACGATCAGCATGCCGATCAGCCCCCCGACCAGGATGTTGCCCCAGTACCAGCCACTCAGGCTGGAGTCGAGTTCGACGGTCCTGTCCGGGTAGCCGTCTTTCTTGAAACGAAGCGTGTAGGTCTGGCCGGTGAAATAGCCCTTGCCGGATTTGAGCGTGACCGTGCTCGGCGTGTTGCCGGTGTGCACCACAGTGCCGTTCTTGTCAGTGATCTCGAACGCCGCGCCCGGCGGTGCACTGGACACTACCACCGGATAACGCGATTCACCCACGATACTGGCGCAACCCTGAACGCCGATCATCGCTGCCACGACCATTGTCCCCATCATCTTCCGAAACATCGACACTCGCTCCTGTGCGCCTTCATTGGCCTGGCCATGGTTTGGCCGGGGCGCATTGTAGCGATCAGATAGCAAAATGCTACTTTCTTTTCATAACAATACGTTAAGGGGTCTGGAGGAAACCTGAAAGCAGCCTTCGACATAAATATGACGCCATCATTCATGGGCTTGTTCGTTGATGAAACGGGACGTCCCTGGCACGTGCAGCCCGTCATATTCCTGCGCGCATTGAAGCCCGGCTATTCGGGCCTGGTCATACGCGTTCGCCAGTTCTCCCGCTCTTGCATCAGCCCGTGCGAGCAGGTCGGAGAGCACCAGGGCGGCGCGGGTGGCTGCCTGGCTTCGGGCGACAGCGGCGGGATCCGCGCCGGGACAACGGACGCTGGCGGCGAGCTGGACGGCGGCGTGCTGCAAGCGCTGGCCAGCAGCAGCGGCGCCAGCAGCGCCAGCGTCGGCCACCTGGTGGTGTTCGTGTGCATGGACTCTTGCCTCCTCCTGCGCCTGGGCGCGGCGTTGTTCTTCCTGGCGTGCCTGGCGCTGGCCCTGGGTCTCAGCCAGGCGATCGCTGCTGTCACGTTGCGCCCAGGCTGCCTGGGCCTCGGTGCGTGCCACTGAAAGCCCCTGCCGATAGGCGCCCCAGCAGGACGCCAGCACCAGGGCCAGCAGACCGGCCCGTAACGGCCAGATCATGCCAGCGCCCGTTTTACGCCTTCGTCGATGACCTCCGGCCGGTACGGGTTACCGCCGTTCTCATGGACGATGATGCCCACCACCATGCCGCGCAGGGTGACGGGATCCTGGATGTCGATCGGCGCCGCAGGGGGCACGCCGAGACGCGTGGCGACGGCCTGAGCGTAGGCCTGAGTGTCGTTCTCGTTGCTCGGCGCCCAGCGGGCGATGGTTTCGAGTACCGTGTCGATGCCCGGCCCGCCGACACCGGGCAGGCCGTCCTTGCCGCGGTAGTTGACCAGCAGCTTGCCCAGGGCGCGGATGCCGTTCTCGGGGGAGTCGAACTGGGCGAAGCGCGGCTTGGCCACGCCCTCCTCCAGGCCCAGTTGGCCGACCCAGGCGTTGCTTGGGTTGAAATCGATGTTGCCGGGGTTGTTGTTGCGTACACCGCGTGCGGTCATGGGTTTTCTCCAGACGAAAAAAAGCCCGCGCGCGGCGGGCTCTATTCATGCAAGTAAGCCTAGTTAGGCTGGATACCTTTGATCATCTGCAAGCGCATCGGATAGCCTTGGGCAGGCTGTACAACTGTCTCGGTTTCGACAGTCTGCAAGACCTTGCCATCAGCGTCCTTGGTGACAGCAATCGTCTTGCTGTAGGTGCTTTGAACAACGCAGCCAGTCAAAGTACTGCTTGCGGCGATGATCGCCAGGAAAAGCATTTGCTTCATGTGGACATCAATCCTTGAGAATTTGCGGGGCGCAATGTAGCAATATGCCACCGCACAAGGAAGTGATTTGAGGAATTATTAAGCAGCAGGTGTTTCAGAATCTGGAACGGGCTCCGCCGGCTCCTTGGCCGTGATCGAGACCTTGGCCGTGTACTCCTTGAGGACCTGGGCGGTGTAGACCTGGGCGCCCGGGAACTGGCTCAGGATCTCGCGGGCGCGGGCGTCAGCTTCCTCCTGAGTGGCATAGCGGGTCTTGTTGGCTTCGTCATAGTTGTTGCTGGTGTTGATGGCTACATATGGCATGGGTGTTCTCCAGACAAAAAGAAGCCCGCGATCAGCGGGCACAGGGTGGGTGTTGCTTAAGCTTTCGGGTATTTCTGTTTGACCGCATGCAGGGTCGAATAGAACGGCTCGACCTTAGGCGTTGCGCCCTGATCCATCGCATGCCAGAGCATGTCGAGCTGGTCCTCCACAGCAGGGTACTCCTCCCGGCGACGCTGCCGATGGCAGCTGCTATGTCTAATTTTCAATGAATTCTCCCTCCCACGTCTTCTGTGGGAATGCGTCGACTTTAATAAGGTAGGTACCCGGGCGCTCAAACTCGAGCACGATGTCGGTACCGTCCGTGGAGTACGCCTGCCCTTCTATGACCACAGTGGCTCCAGCGGGCACTCCCTTGAGGAGATTACCTACCAGACGGGCTGTACTGGCCGGGCGAGTAGTGAGAACACCGCCAGGGGCATAGTGTGCCTCCGGGCTGACCGGGGGCACTATTTGCACGTAAGGCAGCTCGGTGTTGGCCCGGATAATGGCCTCAGCCATGGAGTGGTGGCAGCTGAGGACGCTCGTAATTTCCCCGTTCTCAGCGTAGGTGATGTAAGTAGAAGGGCCGGTCATCGTTTTGTCCCCATGACGAAAATATTACGATTCTCCAGAGAAACGGTGCGGTCATCTCCATTCCAGATGACTTTGATGTTGTGAACACCAGGGCCGACCGCAATAGACCCGGACAGAACAGGCGCCGTCGTTACAGAAATACCACCGGCGGCCATCAGGGTAACGCCGTTAATGGACATGATGAAAGACGAAGCTCTCAGGCCATTGGTGTAGAACTGCCCACAATTGAAAAGGATAAACACATAGCCCGCTTCGTCCATTGGCAGGGATACGTTAATAATGTCCATCCATTGGTGTCGACCGATTCCTTGCACTGCGCCTGGTACGCTATAACTTACAGGTACCGTGATCGCATTACCCGCTACCCGCAGCGTATCAATCTCAGCCACCCCAATATGCGCGGACTTGATTGCGGCTTGCGCGATTTTCGCTGAACCGATAGAGGCATCGCGGATATAGGCATCAGCGATGAACGTCTGGTTGCCTTGTGTAGCGAACGGCGCCGAAACACCATCGCCCGCCGGGCTGAGTATCGCGAAGCGGTCCGCCAGCACTGCAAACGTCGATTGAACCGCGCCGCCATTATTTTCGATGCCGATGCCGAACCCGCCGACGTGGCGAATACCATTGGCGGTGATCTGCACCCGGACAACCTCAGAGGCGCTTGCGACGTTGTTCAGGTAGGTCAGAGCGGTGGAGGTTCTTTCTACCGCAGCGTTGGTACTGCCCAAACTGCTTTGGAGGCTATCTACCCGCTTGCCTAGCGCATTGTTCGCGTTTGCTCGTGCTGTGACCTCACTCTGGACCGCCGCTGCCGCTTCGTTGGCTTTCGCTTGAGCGGTGGTGATACGCCCGCTCAAGGCGGAGTCGGCATTCGAGCGCGTCGTGGCTTCATCCTGAATCGCTGAATTGGCATTGCCCACCGACGTGTACAGTCCGTCGATGCGCTTGGCCTCCGACTCGATCTTGACCTCTTGCTGGGTAACTTTCGTATCCAGCGCTGACACCGCGAGTGCCTGACCAGCAGCCTGGCGGGTGGAGGTGCCCGGTGTGAAGGCCGACGGTGCCGTAGCCTCCCCAATCTTTTCCTCAACCATGAACCCATCGAACCAGGTGTGGCCCGCATTCGCCGCCGACTGCGTGAACAGGACGATACACGCAGGTCCAGTCAGCGCAGCGGGTGCCGTGAACGTCAGACTGAGCCGTGCCATGTCGGTGGCCACATTGACGTTCGCTACTACAATCTCCGTTTCGCCTCCCGCAGTGTTCTGGTATCGCAGGCGTACCGCCACGTTGTGCGCAGCGCTGCCCTTGGCCCAGAAAGAAACGATGTACTGCCGTCCAGCCACCAGCCGAAGGTTAAAATCCGACGGGCTGCCCGCCAGCCACATCCAGCCAGAACCTGTGCTGGAATCGACCTTCAGCAAGCTGCCGGAGTAGGACGAGCTATCTGCCTGGGCAGTGATGCCGAGTCCGCCTTGGGCACGGAACGTCGGCAGCATGTCGGTGAACGTCGAATATTCCGCTGGCATCAGGTTGGATCCGGTACCGCCGATGGCGCTGACCTGGCTGCCGATGCGAGTGATGCTCGAATTGGCAGCAGCCAGGCTCCCCTCGGTTGCAGTTACCCGACCTGAGAGAGTCTGCAAGGCGCTGGTGTTTGCCTTTGAGGGCAAACCGCTTGAGGTGCTGTTGACAGCGTTCTCCAGAGTGGTTGTCCTGCTGCTGACGCTCGACAGGTTCGTGCCTTGCTGCGACACCGTTGAAGACAAGCCTGCCACGGCTGACGACAGCGCCGAACTCTCGAAGCTGTTGACCTGACCATTGTCCCGCCAGCCCGTTGCACGAGCGCCCTCTTCGATTTGGTAGCGATCTGCCTCAATGAAGCCGCTGCTGACCGACCCACCGCCATATACAACGACCGCTGCGTAGAGTCGGGCCGTTGCAGCGCCGGGCGAAAAGGTTACGGTCAAGCGCACCCAGCCATCCGTGGCATCTGCGCGAGTCGCTGCCCAACTCTCGGTACCAGCGCCCGCCTCTGTGGTTCCGTAGACCTGCGGCAGGATACGCAAGCCCGGCGTGCCACGCATGTAGACGGACGCGGTATAACTTTTGCCCGGCACTGGCTTGAACCGGAACTGCGACTTCACGTAGAGCCGAGCCCAGGTACTTGATGTCAGCCCGGTCACATCTAGACGCTGCGCCGTGCCTGCCGCCAGCGAGGAAGCCACCAGACTGGGTATCCGTGTTGTGGTACCAGTACCGTCGTACCACCAGCCATCTGCCATACCTGGCGTGCCGGGGTCGACCCGTTCGAACGACGGGTTGAAGACCAAGTTCTCCGCACCAACATCGCCGATGCTGTTGCTCAACTCGGTCAGCTGACCAGAAACACTGGTCACTCCACTCTCAGTTTTTTCGACTCGTCCCGTCAGGGCTGTGTTGGCCAGGGCGTTAGCCAGAGCCTGGTCGAAGCTGTTACCAATGCTGAAAGTAGACGGCTCTTTCTGTTCGTTGGCTACCGCTTCGAACATGAACCGATCAAAGCAGGTGACGCGATTGGCCACTCCAGAACGGTTGCTCTGGATGGCAAGCTGCATCTGGCTGCCGGTATAGGCCGGATCTGTGAGGTCAATAACTCCTGCATATCTGGCCCACGATGTGGCCAGCGCAAAAGTAGGCGCGTTTGACGTCTTGAACGTTGAGCCATCTGCGAGCAGGACGCGAGCGTAAGCTCCAACCATGTGACCTGCCGTCTCGGCCCTGGCATAAAAGGATACTAGGTACTTGCCGGGCTTGAAGTCCATATTGCATCCAGGCGCCGTAAAGCTCGTATTGAGCCCGAAGGTGTGAGAGTCGGCCGCCCGGCTATCGGCCCTCAGTGCATAGCCTTTGAGGGCTTGAGGATCAGCTACAGTATTGACGCTGACCCCGCCGTTGGAATACATGGCTGGCAAGTCTTTTGTGAAAGCACAGTATTCAGCTGGAATCAGATTGACCCCGCTTGCGCCCAGACGGTTGAGGTTGGCTTCGACCGAGACGAGCGTCCGGCCGGTGGCCGAAATGTTCGCACCTTGCTGCTCTACGGTATTGGCCAGCGCCTGTACCGTACTGGCTTCAGCTTTCTTGGCCAGGCTATTGGTGAGCTGAGTCGCCTGTTGGCCAACTGAGGTCAGCCCTTGCTCTGTCCGCTCAACGCGCGCACTGATAGCTGTAGTAGCTATGGCGCCTGCATCTATTTGCGACTGTTCGGTAGCATCTTCGATGTCAAAATAATCGACGACAGCCTGCCCCCCCACATCCGAGTAGCCAGCAATTACCATGGGCGAGATCCAGGCCGTACCCTCCTTTAGGCGTTTGGGTTCTGCCAGCGTGCCAGCACCTGCAGCACCACCTTCAGATCCAGTGGTATGGCCCTTTACGTACACCTCGGCGGTTGTCCATTCGCCTTGCTTGAGTCTCCTGTTGCTCAGAAGCACGTAATGCGATGAGCCGACCGAGCTGGTACCTTGAGTACTGATACGGGTTTTGCCGTCTTCTGCGTAGCAATCAAGGCCGGCGTAGATGCCAGGCGCGCCAGTGCCCATCGCAACCTGTTGCAACCGAATGGTTAACTTGTACAAACGGGTCGGGTCGAAGCGGATCTTGCGCGTTGAAGCACCCCACCACGTCCTGTTGCCTGCCCCCCCCTCTAAGATTAGCGCCACGCCGCGTGTAATACCGGCAGGTACGCCGAACGAAGCCGAGGCGCCAGCGCCGCTATTGGTTGACATCCATTGATCCTGAGCCATGTCTGAAAACACGCTCTGATAGACCTTGGTCGGTGAATTGTCCTGGCTGACAAGTAGCTTGGTCTCGATCCGGGTCACCGACTGGCCCTGAGCCGCTAGGCTCTGTCCCTGTTGGGCAACGGTGTTGCTCAGTGATTGCACGCTCGTGGCATTGGCCTTCTTGCTTACGCTGTCGGTCAGGGAGGTCAGCGCCTGGCTCTGCGAAGTCAGTTGCTGGTCCTGGACAGTATCCTTCTGCTCTGTGGCCGTTATGCGGCTCGTCAGCTGGGCCAGCGCCTGGGAGCTGGCCTTGCCGTCGATCGTGGTCTGCATGCCGTTCAGGGTTGTGCCCTGAGAAGTCAGGTCGCGACCTTGCTGCTCGACTGTCAGCTTCAGCGAGTTGACTGCACTGGCGTCGGCTTTCTTTGCCACGTTGTCGTTGGTGTTGTTCAGGCTCGCCTGGAAGCCATCAACCTTGCCCGACGTGGCCGTGATCTTATCGTCTAGTGTGGCGACGTCAGTCTGCAACTTGGTGACGCTCGCGGCGGTACCGGCTGCGGTGACGACAGCCTGGCCGACGTCGGTCCAGTAGGTGGCGTTCGGCGGTGGCATGTTCAGCGGTACCGCCTTGAGGGCCTGATATAGCCTCCCGTCGCTTCCTAAGGCGTTCTGGTTGGTGCTGTAGGTCTTGTCCTTGCGGTACGGCAGCGAGCCAGCCAACGTCGAGACAGCGGTGATCTGCTGTTGCAGCTCGGACTTGGCGTCAGCCACGCTCTTGCTGACGGTGGAGATCTGACCCTCGAGCGTGGTGTTGACTCCAGATAACGAGCTGTTGACGTCGCCAATCTGCCTAGCCAGCTCGTTTTTGATGCTGCCTACCCGCTCGTTGACCGAGCCTGGGCCGTTGCCATCGATCAGCGCGATTTTCTCAATCTCGCTGGTCAGCTCCTTGCCCAGTTCGCTTGCGGTGATCTGATCCTTGATCTGCTCGAGAATCGGCCCGGCATCGGCACTGGCAGCTCCGCTCACCCCGCCGCCTTCAGCTGGGAACCACACCCCCACATTCCCCGACTTGTCGACCAACCGCGCCCAGAAGTAGAACCGCTGCCCGGCGCGAAGGCCCTGCAGCGTATGCCTGTCCTGCGGATACGCCAGGTCAGCCAGCTTGGTAGCCTTGTCCAGGTCCGTCCCCTCGCTGTACCACAGCTCGGTACGCTGGGTGTCCCCTGCCCCTGCCGGGAAGCCCCACGTCAGTCCGATCCCGAAGATCAGGCTCTCGGTCGTCAGCCGCGTGAGGGCAGGTGGCGCGCCTTCCTTGCCCTTGAGCGAGGTCAGCGCCGAATGCGTCCAGGACGAGGCCAGCTCGAACGCGCTGATCGCACGCACGCGTGCCAGGTAGGCGCCTGCGTAGATGCCTGGCACGTCGACCGAGGTCATGCCGGTACGCGGCAGGCGGATCCAGTTGCCATTGTCCCTGCGCCATTCCACGTCGTAACCGGCCGCGCCCTCTACGGCCGACCACTCGAGGGTCAGGGTGCTGACCGCGATACCCTGGTCGATACGGTAGCTGGACGACAGCGTGAGCTGTGCCGGGGGTTGCACGGTGCCGCTGGGCAGCACGCTGATCGGGCGCTCGTCGAGCTTGGCGCCGTTGTCGATGGCGGCGAACTTGCTCGGGTTGAACTCGAGGGCGGTGATGGCGTAGTGGCCGTCCTCGGTACGGGTGGTCTTGAGCACCCGGAACAGCTGGATGGCCAGGTCGTCATAGTCGATCGCCCACTGCAGCTGTGGCTCGGGCTGCACGGCATAGGCGGTGGTGACGGTCACCGCACGGCCGGTGACCGCGGCCACGGTGCGTGCCTGGGCGGTGCCGTTGGGCAGGTTGACCACCAGACGATCACCGGCCTTGATCGGCGTGTCGCGGTCCAGGGTCACCACGCGCCCTTCGGCAGCGGCGATACGCCCGCCGTTGGGCCGGCCGGCGACCAGTTCATCCGCCACCGGGATGACGAAGCCGGGCAACGGGATGCGCCCTTCCAGGCCGGTCTTGAAGGTGACGGTGCGGTCCTGGTCGTTGCTCAGCAGGGCCCACTTGCCGCGGCGCTGTGCTTCCGAAGCACGGGTACAGCCGATGGCAGAAATCTCGACCGGCCGGTCGCGATAGCGACGCTGCAGCGCCAGGTCGGTCACCGGGATCACATCGGTGTCGTAGTTGTTGGCGGGATTGTCGTAGCTGACCAGTGCCCGGCTGTAGTGGGTGTTGCGCTCGGCACCGCCGTAGATGAAATCGCCGTCGATGACGTTGGCGCGGGTGAACACGTAGTCGATGTCCTGGGCCCGTGGCATGTCCGCCTGCATGAACAGCGCGCCATGGGCCCAGTACACCATGCCACGGTAGATGGCCGACAGGTCGCGCAACAGCGTCCAGGCTTCGGCACGGCCTTGCAGGTTCATGTCGCACAGAAAGCGCGGTTCTTCCCCGCCCTTGCCATCTGGCACCGCCTGGTCGCAGAACTGGGCGATCCGGTACATCTCCCACTTGTCGACCATCCACGGCTTGATGCGCTTGCCCAGGCCGAAGCGGTCCTCGACGCACAGGCCGTAGGTGACGAAGGCCGGGTTGTTGGTCCAGGCGTGCTTGAAGCTGCCGTCCCAGACGCCGTCATAACGGCGGGTCACGGGGTCGTAATTGCTGGGCACCGGCCAGCGTCGCCCCTTGCAGTCGACGGTGACGGCCGGAATGTTCTGGAACTGTTGCGCATCGAACTCGATGTAGAGCAGTGCGGTGTTGGGGTAGCGCAGCTTCTGGTCGATGATCTCGGTGTAGCCGGCGATCGTCATGGTGTCGGCGATCGCGCCTTTGTCGGCGTTGGGCGTCAGCCGGCGCACGCGCATCGTCCAACCGCTGTCAGCAGTTGGCAGGTTGACCCGGACCGAGCGCTGGTAGCCGTTGTTGGTCTTGCCGTCGACCGCGCCACGGTGCGCCTCGACATAGGCGCCACCGTCGGTGGCGATGTCGATGGCGTACTCGATGCGGTAGCCGTTGGTATTGCCGTTGCTGTCCTGGCTGAGGAGGCGCGGCCAGGCCATGCGGACGCGCACCGCCGACAGCTGAAGATCGGTCAAGGCACGCGTGAAGGGGGTGTCGCTGCGCAGTTCGACCCCGACGGAGGTTTCGTTTTCCACGGCCGGAATGCCTTGGATGTAGTCCTGCTCCGGTGTACCAGGGCGCCACTCCCACTTCACGCCCGGAAAGTTGAGCGCGCCATTGGCGTCTCGGATCGGGGTGTTGTCGAGGTAGATGTCCTGGTCGGTCGGGATGCCGTCGAATTCGCCCTCGCCCACTGCCAGCAGCAGCTTGGCGATGTTGGTGGACTGCAGGCTGTCGGGCGCTTCGACCGGGGTCTTGGGTTTGCTGGCGCCACCTTTTGCACCCGTGAGGGGCATGTGGGATGTCATGGTCATTGCGGGCCTCTGGAAGAGTGAGTGCCAATGTGGAATGAGGTGGTGCAGGCGTGCACGTGCAGCAGGCGGCGGCCTGAAGCTACACGGCGCAGTGATCTGCATGGGGAGGTCGTTCGAAGAGAGATGCCTGGTTTCACACGCCCTGGGGCCGAATCACGGCCGGTCCGGTGCCCCGGTAGGGATCGCATGGATTGGGCTGCATTACGGGGCTGACAGACCGATGCAATCACCTTGAGGGGCTTGCCTTCGATGAAGGTAGTGACGGACCGGACGCCATCGCGGGCAAGCCCGCACACACAAGCTGCTTGCGCAGCCATGCCGACATTGACGGCTGCAGAGGTCTGGGTGGGAGCTGGCTTGCCAGCGATAGGGCCCTGCCAGGCGCTGTATGCGATCAGGCATGTACGGAGTAGAAAAGACAGTTGCTCCCATAGGTCCTTGGCAGCCGGTCTCACGGTGGCGTGGTCATGGGTAAGCATCCCTGCCCTGCACCGCTAGGCCTTGTCCTGCGCCTCGATCGACGCCGAGATGACCGCGCCACCCCAGCGACGCTGGCCAATGCACAGCGCTACCGGGTTGCCGCTGGCCGTGGTGTTCTTGGCACTGCCAAAGGCGTAGGACGGCCTGTTTTCCGGCGCAGCGCTTGTGGACAGGCCTTGCGGCTGTGGGCTGAGCAGCTGCAGCGCGCCGCCCACGGCCATGCTGATGCCGATCGTTGCAGCGGTTCCCCAAGCACCGCCCGCCGAAAGTGCCCCCGCTATGCCTGCGGGCCCCAGAAAGGCAACCGCCGCCAGGATCACGAGACCCACGACGATCTGCATGCCCCCTGCACGCTTGCTGCCCCCTACCACGGGCACGATGCGCAGCTCGCGTGTGCCACCCCGATCGAAGACCTCGGGTGTCACGTTCTTGCGGTTACGGAAGATGGCGAAACGCATGCCCAGACGATCCAGTCGCCTGATTTCGTCTTCGAAGCCGCTCAGCGTGGCCTTCAAGGCCTTGAAGACTTCCCAGGTGTCGCCGCTGTCGAGCTGACGGCGGTGAACCCGGCCGAACCTACGGGCCAATGACCCGGACAACCGGATGTCGGTCATCGGTGTATAAACGATTGCGCTCATCGCGCCTCCTGAGCAGGCCCCGGGCTTCGCCAGGACGGTTCGCCTGCTGGCTGGTCAATGGGTGTCCTGTGCCTCGATGGACGCCGAGATAACCGCCCCGCCCCATCGGCGGCGGCCGATGCACAGGGGCACGGGGTTACCACTGGCCGTGGTGTTCTTGGCACCACCGAAGGCATAGGACGGCAGGTTTTCTGGCGCGCCGCTCTGCATCAATCCCTTGGCTTGCGGGCTCAACATCTGCAAGGCGCCGCTGATCATGAAGCTGGCGCCGACCTTGTAGAAAAAGGGCGAGGCGGCGGCCAGCGGGGTAAAGCTCAAGACAAAGCCAACCGCGATCAGCACGGCGCCAAGGACGGTCTGGAAGGAACCGCTGCGCTTGCTGCCTTCGGCGATCGGGACGATGCGGACCTCGCGGGCGCCGCCTCGCTCGAATTCGTCCTGGCCGATGTTGCGGCCATTGCGGAAGATCGCAAAGCGCATGCCGAGGCGGTCCAGGCGGCGGATTTCCTCGTCGAAACCGGGCAGCGTTGCGCCCAGTGCCCGGCAGGCGTCCTTGAAGCTTCTGACGTCCAGGCACCGACGATGAATCCGCCCAAAACGTCGCGCCAATGGCCCGGACAGTTTGATGACCGTCATCGGGTCACCGGCGAGCAGGGTTGACATGGCAAGCCTCCGATTGAGTGAGAAACGCCCGCACGGTGGCCACGCGAATCACAGTCTGGTCGAGGACGTGCGCCTTCGCGCTAAGCCTGCTCATCAGGCTCACGCAACGTGGCCAGGTACGCCTGCCCGTCCCAGGTCAATCGACGAGCGATGCAGTCCAGGCCTTCCCCGACGTACTCGGTCACCGTCACCTCGAGGTAACCGGCTTGTTGCAGCAGGAGCATGTGGTACGTCACTGCCTCAGGCGCGTAGCCTTCCAGCTGATCCGGGCGTAGCGTGGCGTCCAGGTCGGGCAGCGCTTCGACTGTGGTGAGCAGCGCGCGGATCAGCTCCATGTTTCGTTTCATGCGAACCTCCTCGGTTCAGGGGATGGCGGGGTCGAGTGGTGGTACGGCCTTTGGCGCATCGCGGTGACGCAGGATCAGCCGGGTGCGGTCCCGCCAAGGCCCCCCGAACACGATGATCTCCGAGGGCCGGCCATACAGGTGGTGCAGCAGGAAAGGCCCTGGCCCATGCACGTCGGTGGGCTCGCCCGGCAGTTGCGGGGTGTCGCCCAGGTAGATGCCGGCATGGTTGGGGTGCGCGGTACGCCCCACGGCCATCACCACCAGGTCGCCATGCTGGAGCTGGCTGACCGGTTCGAAGCCTGCCGCGGCATAGGCTTCTTCGTACAGGCTGGGCCCCTCGGCGCGCTCCCACCAGCCGTCCTCACGGCCATAGGCAGGGAACCTCAGGTCCCACTCGCGTGCATACCAGTCGGCGCACACCTGCCAGCAATCCCAGGCACCATGCACGAAGGGTCGTCCGAGCAGCGGCGTGTGCCCGGTAGGAACCAGTGTGCGCAGGTCGTTCTCCGGCCAGGACAGGATGTGCCAGGGCACCCCGGTGGCTTCGCACATGGCCAGGTCGCGGGACGACGGTCGGCTGGTGGCATCGGGGTGCGAATGGACGATGCCGATCACCTCGCCCTGCGCTTCGGCGTCGGCATAGGCTTCGGGCGTGATGCGAAACTCCTCGGCCGGTTCGCGGGCGGTGTTTTCGCAGGGCACGTAGACCTGACGGCGACCGATCGCCAGCAACAGCCCGCAGGCTTCGCGGGGGTAGCTCTCGGCAGCATGCGCCTGCACGGCAGCCAGTATGTGTTTGCGCATGGTCAACTCCTGGCGATCAGCGAAACGGCAGGAAACCCGCCGAACGACAAGGGATTGCCTGGCCCGAAGCGCACCACGCAGCCGGAATCCAGACAGCCGTTGCACTGGTCCCGGGCCGGATCGTCGGTGGGCTCGCCTTCCAGGTCGTAGGCCGGGCCGGTGTAACCGCAATCCGGGCCGCGGTAGCCGGCGGTCATCGCCCAGTGGCACAGCTGGGTCATCTGCCGGCCGATGGTCTCGCCGCCGACATCGCCGGGGCTGGCCAGCTCCCAGGCGACCGTGGTGCCGTTTTCGCTGACTTTCTGGTCGATGTACCAGACATCGAGGGCCTCCTCGCTGGGGTCGGCCTCGGGGTTGCCCTCGGGGTAGTTGGCCGCATCCAGGTAACGCGCCAGGGTGTGGCGCAAGGTCAGCTTGAACTCCAGCAGGTTGTCGAAGGCCAGGCACAGCGCCGTGATGCGCCCCTCCACGTTGCCGACCGTGAGGGTGGGCCGCACGGCCGTGCCGTCCGAGTTGGCTTCGATGCCGGTGAGCTCCATGGGCCAGGCGCTGTACAGCTGGCCTTGCCACCAGATCGGTCGCGCCGGCAGCTGGTCGGCGGCATCGCCAGCCGCCGCCAGCTGCTCGGGCGTATGGGGGATGGCGTGCCCATGAAAGCGCAGCACGCCGGCGCCGAACGCCGAGCCGTCGAGCTCGAACAACAGCACCTCGCTACCAGGCTCCAGGGCCTGGATCTGTTTGATCAGCGACATGGGCGCTCCTCAAGGGTGGTAGGCCCGCTGGAAGGTCCCGGCCACGGTGAACCGGCCCCCTCCCACGGGCGTGGTCGCGGGATCGGCGCAGGTGTACAGGCCGAGTTCGCCAAGCGGTGTGGTCCAGAGAAAGGCCTTGGCACCGGCGTGGCGGTCGAAGAAGGCCAGGATCGCCTGCATCGTCTGCCTGTCAGCCGTCACAGTGATGGCATGGCTGTCTTCCCGGTTGTTGGGGCCATCGCCGACCACCTGCCGGTAGCCGCCGCCAAAGCGCGCTTGCCGTGTGCGGTACTCCACCGTGGTCGCGCCGCCACGCTGGGTGGGCCAGAGAAATCGTTCGATCGCCATCAGCGTCTCCCCAGGGTGTTGCGATGGCTCACGCCACCGGGCCGCCATGAATCCGCCACGGCCCTGTCTGCTGCCGCTTTCATCTGTTTCTCCATGTTCTGTTGCAACGCCTGTTGATCCAGGCCTTTGCCGGGGTCGCCCGCGCCGGAATCGGCGACGTTGACGGTGGTGCTGACATGGATCGCCATGCCGGCGGCGCCGCCGGTGGCAGGTCGTGCAACGGCCAGAGGGGTGACCAGGCCACCGTCGGCGTAGCCACGGGCATTGAGGTGGTCGAGGTAGTTGCGCATGCCGGGCTGGCTGACGACTTCGCGGCGCAGGACGAACTCCCCGGCGTGGACGATGCCGGCGGGGTCGTACTTGTTGCCGGGGCCGGTGTAGCCGCCTGCAGAGAACACCCTGCTCCTGTAGGTCATGCCCGACGACGCATTGGCCAGACTGAAGATGTCGTTGTCGCTGCCTGCTGCGGAGCCGACACTGCTGCCTGCCCCGGCTGAACCTCCTCCAGCCCATGCACTGATTGCCGTGGTGGCGAGACTTGCTATACCTGATAACAGACCAGAGGCTGCTTGCTGTGCTGCAACGCGCGCCATATCGCTGAGAATGGACCGAGTAAAATCCGTGAACGAAAACTTGCCTGTCATCGCGAACGTGACTACAGCGTTTTCCATCGAGCTGAAGGCATTGGTGAATAAAGTCTTCGTCTGCCCCGCCACGTCTTGGGCGTGCTCGAGGTAACTCTGGAATGCCGAAGAAGCGCCTCTGCGCCAGTCCCCTCGCGCCTCGTTCATCGCTTCATAATTAGCGAGCACCGTTTCTTTATAAGCAGTTTCGGCCTTGTCCAGCGCAGCGAGATCCGTACGATAGGTGTGTTCATCGTACTGTTGCGGTGAGGCTCTGCGTTTGGCGCCGAGCTTGTCTCTCTCCTCATCGAATCGAGTGGTAGCCGCCTCGGTTTGTGCTTGCACGTTGCTCTGCCGCTCGCCTAAACCAAGCGCTTTGGCAGCCAACTCACCAGAGCGCTCCAATGCCTTGCGCTGACGTTCAAGCTGCTCGATAAAGACCTGGGATGCCTCGGCCGACGTTTCCTTGGGCGTGTCCGAGGGAGCCTTAGCCGGAGCGTTGGGAGGTAGAAGCGGTGGACGTGTGCTGACGTCTGTACGAGGCACGCCTGCCACGACGGCGGTCAAGCGAGGGGGGCGTGGGGGGGCGTTCAACGCTTCTTGTGCTCGCTGTTGCGCCTCCTCGAGTTCCTGGCGCTCTCGGCGTGCAGCCTCTGCAGCGCGCCGTGTTGTTTCGTCTCGCTCTTTTTGTTGCAGCCTGAGCAGCCGCAGCTTTTCTTCATCCTCCTCGCGCGTGGTATTACGCGCCATCAAATTAGGATTATCGTCAAAGGCTATGGGAATGCTTGAATAGGCAGTGGGGGTCGCCAGTTTCGTTTCTAGCGTGGCGATTTGCTGCGCTAGCGTGTCCTGCCTACCGATGTCCACGATGGCGTCCAGCGCACCTGCGGCCGCACGCTTGATGGCGTTCCAACCAAGCTCCACGACGTTCAAATGACTGACAATGGAGCCTGCTCGTGTTTGTAATGTCTGTGCATAGGTCTCCGTCAGCAATTGCGTGGCGCCGATTTCATCCCCCTGCTGTTGAAGTGCCGCGATTTGCGTATAGGTCGACGCCGTCAGAAAGTGATACTGATCGTCAAGTGCCTTTGCCGCACTGACAGGGTCTTGGGCAATACGCACAAACTCTGCGACCGTCGACTCGATAGACTTTCCTGTGGCCTCTTCCATTGCCAATGCAGCATTGGCAATACTCTCGAAACTGCCTTCAGCCAACTGGCCCGTGCCGGCCAGTTGCGTCAGCACACTCGCCGCCTCACCCACCGAGCCGTTCGCAGCGCCAACGCGTACAGCCATGTCGCTGAGCGCAGCTGTCGATGTACCTGCATAATTGCCCGTCATCACAAGCGCTTGATTATAGGCTTCGGCTTCTTTGCTGCCCTGGGTATAACCATAGGCCAATACGCCTAACGCAGCGCCTGCGGCACTGGCTGCTGTACCTATGGCGATAAGCCCTGGAGACAATGGCGGCATTGACAACCCGAACCCATCAAGTGCGCCTTTAGCGTTCTTGACGAAGTCGGCACTCGTGTTGAAACTCCCTGCCATTTCGAGCAGGCTGCCACGTGTTTGCGTAGCGCCTGCTTGCAGTGCGGCCAAGTTGCCAACGGCGGCTTGGACTGAACCTGATGCAAGCGTAACGACACTCGCCAGCGCTACCATTTGCTGAGCCAGTTCAGCCTGGCTGGCGCTAACGGCCTGAACGTGTTGGCTTGTCTGCAGAGCACTGTCCTGCAGGGTCACCAAGATCGAACTCCACGTGATACTGGTTTCACGCGCCGCCGCTTCTCCACGCTTGATCGCGTCGGTCAATGCATCCAGATTGGCAGCGGCTTGAACAACGTCATTTGAATCGACCCGTACTCCAAATTCGGCAATGGTCGTCATAGTTTACTCCGCGGTTTCGGCCATGGCGGCCAGAGCTTCTGCCTCCATGACACGCAGATCGGAAAACAGCGCGGCCATCACGTGGCGCTCGATGCCCAGCATCGAGGCCACCGCCGGAACCACGCCATAGTCCAGCCCCGTAGGGCGCCCCGAGCCTTGGCGCCATTGCGTGCCAAGGGCTTCGAAGAGCCGGAACGCAGGCCAGGCGTCCGGCCAGACCTCCACCGGCTGCTCAGGCAGGTCGGTGGGGGTCAGGCCGAAACTGGCCAGCTGTTCGGCATCGGGGCTGCGTGCATAGATCGCCCGGGCCGCCGCTCTCAGTTTCCCAGGCGAGCCGGGGTGTAAGCGGCCTGGTAGGCCTCGATGACCGCCTTTGGCGCACCGGCGCAGGCCCCGACCAGCTGGTGCAGCGCGGCGACGTCGAAGGCGTCGTCCAATGCCCAACCGGTGACGATGGCCTGGAGCTGGTCCACCTGGAACTCGATTTCCTGGGCGGTGATCTCGGCCCAGCGCACGCCGGGTTCGCTGGCACGAGCGGTCAATGCCTCGCGGGCAGCGTTCCAGCGGTCGAACAGTTCGGCCAGGGCCAGGCGGTCCAGGTAGCGGAACTCGAACTCGACCGGGGTCGATTGGCCGCCGACCCGCGGCAGCGGCACCGACGCGGTGAACGTCGGGTCTTGCGCAATCTTGATCGTGGTCATGGCGGCTCCTTAGGCAGCGGCGAGGTAGCGCAGCGGCAGGCCCGACAGCGCGATGCTGAGGGTGCGGGTCATGAGGCTGTTGCGCTCGAGGGTCGGGGTGCTGGTGAGGCTGACGTAGCCGGGGTAGAGAATCTGGTCACCGTTGGGCAGCTTGAGACGGACCACGGCCAGCGTCTTGGTTTCGCTGTAGGACTCGACCAGCCCGACGTACGCCGCCGTGGGCTGGTCCTCGACGGTGATCGCCAGGGTGCTGGGGGTGCGGTTGGTGGGGAATTGACGGTCGACGTCGTCTTCCAGGTAGCCGACGGTCAGGTACTGCTGCTCACCGCCCGAAGAGGTGAACGCCGTGACCTTGGAGATCGGTGCCCAGCCCGTGACCGGGGTGACGGCGCCCACCCCTGCGCCGGCGCCGTATCTGTCGGCGCGCGAGGTGTCGAGACCGCCCAAGGCGAAGGTATCGGTCGCGGCCTTGCTGACCCGGGCAGCGCGGTCGTTGATCAACGACCAGCCGGAGTTGACCAGCAGCACATCGTCGTTCTTGAGCTTGTGGCCGGCGGCGGTGGCCACCGGTGGGTTGGCGTTGCTCAGTGCGGTGAAGGCAACGGGAGCGCCCAGGGCACTGGCGATTTCGAGAACAGCGCCGTTGGGAAGGGAGAAACGTGTAGCCATGGTGATTTTCCTTTTGGGTAGAAACGAAAAAACCCGCACGGGGCGAGTTGGGGTTTACTGCGGGGTGAAAGCATGGGGGACGTGCGCAAGGGCTCACGCACGGTGTCGGGAGAAGGCCGCGTCAGTCACCTTCGCCCTGGTCAGGCTCGCCTTTGGCCAGCGCCTCGTCCGCCTTATCCACGGCCTGGCTCGCCGCCGTGGCCGCACGCGCAGCCTTGGTCACGGCGACATCCGTGCGACGGGCCAGCTCGTCCAGGCGGCGATCGCGCTCGCCCAAGGCCGTATCGTAGGCGCGTCGAATCTCTTCGACCTGGCGGGCCTGGACCTCGACGAGCGTCCAGCAGGCCGCTTGATAGCCCAGCACGACGCCGCCGCTGAGCAGCAAGGTCGCGATCAGCCAGACCTCGACCCGACGCCACCAGCGTCGGGCCATGAATTCAAATGCACATCGGTCCATCAGGCGCTGCCTCCTATCCGCGGCCGAAGCCGGGCGATCTCTTCGCTCTGGGTGGTGACCTTTTCGGTCAGGCGCTCGACCTGCCCGGTCAGCGCTTCGATCTTGCCTTCCATGCGGCCCACAGCGGCGGCGAGCTCATTGCGTTCCTTGGCGAACTGATCGGCACGCGCTTCGGCCTGCAAGCGCGCCTCGCGCTCGGAGTCGAGCAGCTCGTTGAGGCGCCGGACCACGCCGATGTCGGCCGTGTCCATGGCCCGGTCGGCGGCATCCTTGGAGAGAAACTTGCGCAGCCAGAGAAAGCCGCCCAGCAGCACGGTGCCCGTACCGCCCAGCCAGGTGGCTGTGCCCGGGCCGAAATCGGAAGGGTCCATGGGGTCTGTCCAGAAGCAGAGACTGCACGGGGCAGTCGGGGTGAAAGAAGCGAGCCTGTCGGCGCGTTGAAGCCGTACGAAGCAGGAAGCGCGTGATGACCCCTGGCCTCAGCCGAACGCTAGGGCGAGCCTTTTCGCAGGCACAAAAAAACCGGCTCAGGGGCCGGTTTCTTGATCCGCTTCGCACTGGGCGAAACTTCGAAAGTGAGGAAATCTTGCCACCAGCCGCACCGGAGCGCAACCCCCCTCACGCACTTTTTTTCATGACCTGCAATGCGTCGATGACCGGCGCCAGCACCACGGCATCGAGGTCCTCGCAGCAGGCGAAGATCAGGCTCACGGCGCCGCCCCAGTTGCGCGTCCAGTTGGTCGACTCCAGCGCCACGCCATAGTGCGCATCCAGCCAGGCGCGGAAAGCTTCCGGCGCAGCCAGCGGGTCGGCGTTGGCCGATTGTCCGCCCTGATGCATGTACCGATAGCGTGCCATGACACCCTTGACCACGTAGTCGAGCTGCTCGCGCTTGGCAGCCGTCATGCGGGGCGAGCGTTGCTGCACCAGCGTGAACACCACCTCCTGAGCGACCTCCTGGGTGTCGATGTCCAGCTGCGGGCAGTACATGAAGTCGCCGAACGCCTTGAGCGGTCGGCGCAACGTGGCGATGGCGGCCTGGACCCGGCCAGCCAGGGCCTGGTGGGCCGCACGGCCCGCGCCACGCTGCCCAGTGGTGACCTGCACGCGTGTACCCAGCGCGCCCAGGCGCTCGAGCGCGCGACCTTGCTGATCGGAAGAGGTGTGGTAGCAGTCATGCCAGGCTTGTCGTGCCGTGTTCAGGCGCATGTCGAGATCTCCGTGGCTCGGCGTTCCGGTCAGGCGCAGGCGGCGCTGGACGCGGAGACCGAATGGACGCCAAGGCGTCGCGTGTTGAAAGGGGCTCATGACAGGCGCCAGAGGTCGCCTTGATAAGCATGCTTATACTGTAGAAAGAAGCATGCTTATTGGCAAGAAGATAAGCAAACTTATACACTGCCCCCATGAAGACACTCGCCGAACGCCTCAAAGCCGCCCGCCAGCATGCCCAGCTGACCCAGAAAGCCCTGGCCCAGCAGGTGGGCGTGGAGCAGCCGGTCATCTCCCAGCTGGAAACGGGCAAGAACCTGCAAAGCGCGCATTTGCCCAAGATCGCCCACGTCTGTGGCGTAAACGCGATCTGGCTGTCCGAGGCGCTCGGCCCCATGCTGCCCGAGCGCACGACGCCTGCGCCGCAGACCAATGTCGCGCCGACCGAGCAACCCACCCTCACCTTCCGCTACCCGGTGATCAGCTGGGTTGCCGCCGGGGCCTGGGCCGAAGCGGTCGAGCCCTTCCCGCCCGGGTTTTCCGACCGGTACGAGCTGTCCGAATACGACGCCAAGGGCACCGCGTTCTGGCTGGAGGTCAAGGGCGATTCGATGACGGCGCCGGTGGGCCAGAGCATCGCCGAGGGTACGTTGATCCTGGTCGACACCGAGGCCGACGCGCAGCACGGCAAGCTGGTGATCGCCAAGCTGGCGGACAGTAACGAGGCGACGTTCAAGAAGCTGGTGGAAGATGGCGGGCGGCGGTACCTGAAGCCGTTGAACCCGGCCTATCCGACGGAGATGTGCGCAGGCGACTGTCGAATCATCGGGGTGGTGGTGCGTGCCTTGATGAAGCTCTGAACCCGAGCGACAGGCACGTTGAAGCGCCCGCCACCGAGGCTTCGGCGTGTCTGGACCAGGCCTTGCGCCGGGTCGGCTGTACGCTGCCTCCACCCGCCGAGACAGGCGTCCAAACAGTCCTACATTTCCGTTGCCAATTTCCTACACCTTCACTACTGTACACATATACAGCAGTAGAAATGGAGGTTCACATCATGCTTCATCAGCCCGACTTTACCCAGACCAAACCCCGCACCTATGAACAGATCGGTCATCGCGTCCAGCGGCTCATTGCCGACCCGCGCGTCCAGCGCATCCAGAGCATCACGGTCTCCAGGCTGCCCAACGAAGACCCGGCTGACTGGCGACGCGTGTTGCAGGAGTTGACCGAGACCGCCGGGGTGCGCGTCGACGAAGTGGAGAACGGTGCGGTGAAGATCGGCTGGCGCGACTACTGCGAAGCCTGAGGCCAGCCACGGGTGCCAGGACGTCGTCAGGCGACGCCCCGGCGCCCTGCCCTCACACCTTGAAACGCCCTACCAGGGCTTGTTGCTGCTCGGCCAGGCGAGCCAGTTCGCGACTGGTCGCCGCCGTCTGCTCGGCACCGGCGCTGACCTGGATCACCAGATCGTTGATGTCGTTGACGTTGCGGCTGATTTCTTCGGCCACCAGGGTCTGCTCTTCGGCGGCCGATGCCACCTGAATGTTGCGATCACTGATGGTGGCGATGCCTTCGGCGATCTCCACCAGGCGCTGGCCTGCGCGCTCCACGTTGCTGGCGCCGGTCTTGGCTTTGTCGAGGGTTTCCTGCATCGAGGAGGCCGCCCGGTCGGAACCGTCCTGCAGCTTGCCGATCATCGCCTGGATACTGACGGTCGACTCCTGGGTCTTCTGCGCCAGGTGCCGAACCTCGTCGGCGACCACGGCAAAGCCCCGGCCCTGCTCGCCTGCCCGGGCCGCTTCGATGGCCGCGTTCAGCGCCAGCAGGTTGGTCTGCTCGGCCACGCCGCGGATCACGTCCACTACCGAAGAGATCGAATCGCTTTCGCGCTTGAGTTCGTCGATGATCGTCGCCGTCTGTTCGGCCTGCTCCGACAACGCCTGCACCAGTTGCACCGAGCGCTCGATCTCGCTGCGGCCCTGTGCGGTGTTGGCGTTGGCCTGCTGGGACATTTCCGAGGCCTCTGTGGTGCTGCGCGCCACGTCCCTGACCGTCGCGCTCATCTGGTTGATGGCCGTGGCGACCTGATCGGTGCCGGTGCGCTGCTGGGCCACGTTCTGGCTGGTCTGCACCGCCACCGCCGACGCCTCCTCGGCCGCGGTCGCGACCTGCGAGGTGGCATTGCCGATCTCCTGGATCACCTGGCGGATCTGCACGGCCATGTTGTTCAGGTTGCTCGCGATCTGGCCGAACTCGTCACGGCCCTGGTACTGCACGTGGGCGGTCAGGTCGCGCCTGGACAGCGCCACCAGCGCGCCGTTGATGTCATTCACCGCACGGTTGATCTCGCGGATGATGACGAACGACAACGCCAGCACCACGGCCAGTACGATCAGCACCGCGCCCAAGGTCAGCCACAGGCTGTGGGCGGCGGCATCGCGGGTATGCAACGCCAGCTGGCGCACGCTCTCGCTCTGGTTGACTTCGACCTTGCCGATCTGATCGATGCGCGCGGTGGCCAAGGTAAACCACGCTTCGGGTTTGACGTTGAGCGGGTCACCCAAAGGGGTGGTATAAGCCAGCTGCTGCAAGCGTGCCACTTCCTGGGAGTCTGGCTGTTGCAGCACGGCCTCGAGTTCAGCCCGCACCTGGGCCGTGGCACGGCGTTGCGAGGTGTCCAGGTAGGCCGAGAACTCGCCGAGGTTGCTGGCAAAGCGCGACAGCAGCCCGGCGTCGAAGCGGTTCTGGCTGAAGGCCAGGCCCAGCAGCACACGCTCGCGCCCTGCCCGCTCCTTCATTTCGATGAACTGGTTGAGCGTGCCCATGGCGCGCAGGATCGTCGAGTTCTCGACACCGGTCTCCAGGGAATGGGTGAAGCCGATCAGCGCTTTGATCAGGCCGGTGAAGCGCGTGCCGGACTCGGTGTTGTTGATCCCCTGCCCATCGACCTGCGACCGCAGACTGGCCAACCCGTCCAGCGCGCGGTACGCCTCGGTCAGGTCTGCATCGGCCGGTGCCGACCCGTGGCGCACGGCCTGGACGGCGGCATCGGTCTCCTGGCGATAGGTGACCAGCTTGTCCTGCATGGACTTGCCGCCGCTACCGAGGAAGACCCCGCTGGCACCGCGCTCGCGCTGCAGGGACGTGATCAGGTTGCTGAACCGCTGCGCCGTCGTGGTGGCTTCGACGGTCTGGTTCATGGTGGTGAGGGTGTGGTACTTGTCCACGACATTGCCGCCGGCGAAGAACAGCAGCCCGAGCAAGGGGAAAATCAGAATGAGCAACAGCTTCGCGCTCAGAGGAGCGTTCTTTAGCATACACGGGCCTTTACGGTAGACAGCTGCGGGTGGTGTACCTTGGCAGGGCCAGGTTCACCGGAATCGACGGATGACCAGGGGCCGCACAGGGCCCTGTCAAAATGTCATCGTTCGCTGCCTACCATGTCGGCGGTGCACCCACGAACTTTATGCCCCAGCCCGCAGACAGGCCGTGAACGTGTCGCGGCGGCAGCACCCTCGCCGCCGTGAACGCGTGCTCCCGTCAGCGGCTCGGGGCATCCTTGCTGCGCAGACGCTCCGGCAAGGCCCAGAAGAGCAAGGCCGCCGCCAGCAGGCTGGTGACGCCGATCACGTACAGCGCCGGGGTGGTGCTGCCGGTGACGTCCTTGATGTAGCCCACCATCACCGGGCTGACGATGCCGCCGAACTGACCCAGGGTGTTGATCAGCGCGATCCCGCCGGCGGCACCGGCACCCGCACCGGCCAGCAGCTTCGGCGGCAGTGCCCAGAACGCCGGGATCGAAGCGATGATGCCCGCCCCCAGCAAGGCCAGGGCGACGATCAGGAAGGTGGTGTGCTGGGCGAAGATGCCGGCGCTGAAGAAACCGATCGCGCCCACGATCACCAGGCCGCAGACGAACTTCCGGCGCTCCCCCGTGGCGTCGGACAACCGCCCGATGACCACCATGCTGATCGCGCCGCAGATGTAGGGGATCGCGGTGAGCAGCCCGATGGCCACCGGGCTCTCGGTACCGGCGCTGCGAATCAGCTGCGGCGCCCAGAAGTTCAGGCCATAGGAAGCGACCTGGATGAGGAAGTAGATCAGCCCCAGCATCAGGAACCCCGGCAGCCTGATGGCCGCCAGCAACGAGCCGTGCGAGTTGGCTTCATGGCTGGCGATGCGGCTGGACAGCAGCGTCTTCTCCTGCGCCGTCAGCCAGGGCGCATCGGCGACGCGGTCCTTGAGCACGCCCAGCACCAGCAACCCCAGCAGCACACAGGGTACGCCGCCGAGCAGGAACAGCCAGTGCCAGCCACGCAGGTCGAGCAGCCCGTCCATGTGCCCGAGCACCAGCCCCGACACCGGCGCGCCCAGCAACCCGGCGAAGGCCGAGGCCAGGAACAGGGTCGAGGTGATGCGCCCGCGGTAGCTCTGCGGGAACCACAGCGTGAGGTAGTACAGCACCCCGGGGGCGAAACCGGCTTCCATGGCGCCGATCACGAAACGCAGCACGTAGAACTGCCATTCGGCGGTGACGAAGACCATCAGCGCCGTGGCGACGCCCCAGGACATCATGATCCGGGCGATCCAGCGCCGTGCCCCGACCTTGTACAGCATCATGTTGCTGGGCACTTCGAACAACACGTAACCGACCACGAACAGCCCGGCGCCCAGCCCGTAGGCCGTGTCGCTCAAGGTCAGGTCGGCCTGCAGCTGGAACTTGGCGAAGCTGATGTTGATGCGGTCGAAGAAGGCGAACAGGTAGCAGATCATGATCAGCGGCATCAGGCGCCAGGCCACTTTGCGCACGATCGCCTTTTCGGCGCTGGCATCGTCGACGATGCCGCCGAGGGGGGTAGCGGACAGACTCATGTGATTCTCCAGAAGGCTTCCCCGTGGGGCGCCCGATTGTTGTTGTGTCTGGAAAGGACGCGGTGCCGACGCCAGGCAGGGGCTGCCCGGCGTGCGGCGTCACGTGTCCAGGTAGCGCGAGGCGTCGTGGAGGTCGCGGTTGCGTCCGGCCTTCGCCACCTGGCCAGGCAGCTCATGGCCCAGCAGCGCCGGCAGCGTGCGCGACAGCGTGATCAGGTGGTCCAGGTCGATGCCGGTGTCGATCCCCATCTCGTCGCACAGGTTGACCAGGTCTTCCGTGCAGATGTTGCCGGAAGCCCCGGGGGCGAACGGGCAACCACCGAGCCCACCCAGCGCGGCATCGAAGCGCCGCGCACCGGCCTCGTAGGCGGCCAGCACGTTGCACAGCCCCAGGCCCCGGGTGTTGTGGAAATGCAGTGTCAAGGCCGAGGCCGGCACCCGTTCCAGCACACGGCTCACCAGGCGCGTGACCTGACGCGGATTGGCCATGCCGGTGGTATCGGCCAGGGTGATGCCGGTCAGGCCCCGTTCGAGGTAGCTGTCGACGATCCGGCACACGTCGTCTTCATCGATCGGGCCTTCGAAGGGGCACCCGAAGGTGGTGGCGATCGAACCGTTGAGGCGCTGGGGCGTGCCCTGCACCAGCGCGGCGATGTCGCCGAACGCTGCCAGCGACTGCTCGCGGCTCATGCGCAGGTTGGCGCGGTTGTGGGTCTGGCTGGCGGACATCACCAGGTTCAGCTCGTCCGCCCCCGCCTGCATTGCCCGCTGCGCGCCCTTGAGGTTGGGCACCAGCGCCACGTAGAGCACGCCCGGGCGCCGCTGGATGCCGCTGAACACCGCCTCCCCGTCACGCAGCGCCGGGATGGCCTTGGGCGAGACGAAGGAGCCGGCTTCGATACGGGAGAACCCGGCCTGCGACAGCTGATCGATCAAGGCGATCTTGTCGACGGTCTCGACCCAGGTCGGCTCGATCTGCAAGCCATCGCGCGGGGACACTTCCTGCACGATCAATCGTTGCCCTTCATTGGACGTCATTGCACCACCCCCGCTTGCCTGAATCGTTGAATGTCGGCCTCGTCGAAGCCCAGCCCGTGCAGGACCTCGTCGGTGTGCTGGCCCAGCGCCGGGCCTTGCCAGTTGACCTGGCCGGGCGTGTCCGAGAGCTTGGGCACGATGCCCGGCATCTTCACCGGGGTGCCGCCTGGCAACGTGGCGTCGAGCAGCATGTCACGGGCCTGGTAATGAGGGTCGGCGACGATGTCGGCCGCCGAGTAGATGCGCCCTGACGGAACCTCGGCCGCGTCGAGCACTTCGAGCACGTGCGCGATGGGATGCGCCGAGGTCCAGTCGGTGATGGCCGCGTCGAGCATCTCGCTCTGGGGTGCACGGCCGTCGTTGTGGGCCAGGTCCTCGCGCTGGGCCAGGTCGGGCCGGCCGATCGCCTGCATCAGTCGCTTGAAGATCGGGTCGCTGTTGCCGGCGATGACCACGAAGGCACCCTCGGCGGTCGGGTAGGTGTTGGACGGTGCAATGCCGGGCAAGGCACCCCCGGTCCGCTCGCGCACATGGCCGGACAGGGCGTACTCGGGCACCAGGCTCTCCATGACGTTGAACACGCTTTCGACCAGCGACACGTCGACCACCTGGCCCTCGCCTTGCCCGGTCTTGACCCGTAGCACCGACATCAGCGCGCCGATGACCGCATGCATGGAGGCCAGCGAGTCGCCCAGGCTCACGCCGACCCGCGCCGGCGGGCTGCCGGGCGTGCCGGTGGTGTAGCGAATCCCGCCCATGGCCTCGCCGATGGCCCCGAAGCCCGGTCGATCACGGTATGGGCCGGTCTGCCCGTAGCCGGAGATTCGCACCAGGGTCAGCTTCGGGTTGAGGGCATGCAGGACGTCCCAGCCCAGGCCGAGCTTTTCCAGCGCGCCGGGGCGCAGGTTCTCGATCAGCACGTCGGCCCCTTCGACCAGCTGCTTGACGATGGCGATGCCGTCGGCGGACTTCAGGTTGAGTGCCAGGGACTGCTTGTTGCGCGATTGCAGGTACCACCACAGCGAGGTGCCGTCGTGCATCTTGCGCCAGGTACGAAGCGGATCGCCCGTCCCCATCGATTCGATCTTGATCACCTCGGCACCGAACTCGCCCAGCAGGCGCGCCGCGAACGGCGCGGCGATCAAGGTACCGATTTCGATGACGCGAAGGCCGCTGAGTGCAGTCATGGGCTGCTCCCTTGTTGTTCTTGGAATGTGCAGCCAGCCTAAGCGAGGCCCCCAGGCCCCGACCAACCGTAAATCCGCAAGACGCCTTCGTGAAACACGAAGGCCCGTATCAGCCGCCTTGCAGGTGCCGGTAGAGCAAGCGGCTCACGGGCGACAGTTCGGCAGGGTCGCGCACGACCAACAGCAAGGTCCGCAGGGCCCAGTCGTCCTGCAAGGCGGCTGCGGTCAACCCCAGGGGCCGGCCGATCAGCTCGAAGGCCTTGCGCGGCAGCACACCGAGGCCGAGGTTGGCCTGGACCATGCGGCACACCGCATCGAAGCCCGGCACATGGATGCGCAGCCGCAGCGGCTTGCCACAGGCGCGCGCGGCGGCATGGGTGCGCAGGTTGATGAAACTGTCGGCGTGCAGCCCCACATGGTCGAAGGCCAGGGTCTGCGCGAAGTCGAGCTGCGATTCGCCGGCCAGGCTGTGCTCGGGCCGCATCACGACCACCAGTTCATCCTGGCGGTAAGGCACGGCCAGCAAGCCGTCGATCTCGGTGTCGGCCGAACAGATGCCCAGGTCGGCGAAGCCGTCGAGAATGCCCTTGACCACACCGGCGCTGGGCCGCTCTTCGAGGTTGATCTTGACCTGCCCGTGACTGGCGATGAAGGCCTGCAGGTCTTCGGGCAAGAATTCGATGATCGCCGAGATGTTGGCCAGCATGCGCACATAGCCACGGACCCCGTGCAGGTGCTCGCCGACGTCGATGCTGATCTTTTCGAGATCGCCCAGGATACGTCGGGCGTAGTGCAGCAGGGTCTCGCCCGCCGCGGTGAGCAGCATGCCCTTGGCGTTGCGCTCGAACACTTCGATCCCCAACGCCTGCTCCATGTCGTTCAGGCGCTTGCTGGCCGCCGACAGGGCGATCATCTCGCGATCGGCGCCACGGGTGAGCGTGCCCTCCTCGTGGACCGAGACGAACAGCTGCAGGGTGAGAAGGTCGAGGCGGCGGACCAGATGGCGTGGGAGCATGGCGGCGTCTTGGGCGGAAAAAGGCCCCATCCTGACACAAGGAAGCGCTCATGGGCGATGGCCACCTCGACGGCGCGGTCGAAGGGTATGGCACTGTGACAGCCTTGTACAAACGCCCGTGAAAGGGCCGAAAGTTGTACAAACAGGGCCATTGGTCCGGGCGATACAACAGGTGAGCGGCTGTCGGCTCAATCGTCTATCGATTGTCTGGCTCATGCTCATGGAAAACACGCTTGTACTGATCATCGAAGACGAGCCATCGCTGCGCGAATTTCTGGTGACGATCGTCGAGGACATCGGTGGCTGCGCCGTGGCCGTCGATACGGCCGACGCTGGCGTCAGCCTGCTGCCGGGGCAGCCGTGGAGCCTGCTGGTGACCGACGTGAACACGCCAGGCCGGGTGGATGGCTGGGACGTGGCCTGGGCGGCCTACAAACAGGACCCTACCCTGCCGGTGCTGGTCACCAGTGGCGGCAATGGCGACCTCAACGGCACGCTGCCGCCCACGGCGCTGTTCGTGTCCAAGCCATGGTCGCTCGAGCAGATGACGGCGCTGCTGGAGAGTCGGATGTGCAGGGCGGGTGCACGAGCCGTGCATGCGTTCCAGCCCCCCGACAGGTAAAGCGACTTCACGCCCCCCAGGCCCGCTCGAGGCACTCGACTGCCCTTGCCGTCTGTTCAGGCGACACCAAGTTCGTAAACCCCATGAGCAGACCGGTCTGCCGGGGTTGCCCCATGTACCACTGGCTCAGTGCTTGGACTGCGAGCCCCTGGGCCTGGGCTTGATGGGCCAGCGTCACGTCTGCTTCCAACGTCTTGAGATAGGCCGTCACGTGCAATCCGCCGGCCTGTGCCTGGATGTGTAGACGCGCGCCGAAGGTGCGATCGAGCGCATCGACCAGATCGGCCCGGCGTGTGGCATACACGGCGCGCATCGTGCGCAAGTGTCGCGCAAAGTGCCCTTGCTCCATGAAGGCAGCGACCGTGGCTTGTGGCACCAGGCTACCCGGCCCGCCGTGGCACGCAGCCGTCTCGTCGAAGCGGGTGACGAATGCGCTCGGCACGACCAGGTAGGCCAGGCGCAGCCCCGGAAACAGCACTTTGCTGAAGGTACCGGTGTAGAGCACACGACCGTTACCGTCCAGGCTTTTCAAGGCTGGCAGGGGGCGTCCGTGGTAACGGAATTCGCTGTCGTAATCGTCCTCGATGACCCAGCCCTCGCAACGGCTCGCCCACTCGAGCAGCTGTTGCCGCCGCGGCAGGGACAGCGCCATGCCCAGTGGGCTCTGGTGGGTAGGTGTCACCACGGCGAAACGTGCGTCGGGCGCCTGGCGCTGCGCTGCGGCCACATCCAGCCCGGCGCTGTCGACGGGGACCGGAACCAGGTGCATGCCGGCCTGCTGCAGCACACGTCGTGCGATGAAGTAGCCAGGGTCTTCGTACCACCCCGTATCGCCCGGCTGTAGCAGCGCTTTGCAGATCAGCTCCAGCGCACCTTGATAGCCTGCCGTGACATACACCTGCTCAGCGGTGCAGGCGATACCGCGTGAAAGCGCCAGGTAACGCGCGATCGCATGACGAAGCGCTGCATCCCCATTCGGATCGGGATAGCGCAGAGCTGCCTGGCCCTGGGTACGCACGGCCTGTCCCGTCAGGCGCGCCCAGGTCTTGCGCGGGAACGCATCCAGCGCAGGCAGCCCCAGCTGGAAGGGCCGGACCTCGTCGTTGGCCTCGTCATGAGGGCGGGCCGTGATTGCTGGCGGCGTGCGGAACGGTCTGGCGCACGGGTCACCACTGGCTACCTGCAACAGCGGCGAGACGAACGTACCCGCTGCGCCACGCGCCAACAGGTAGCCTTCACTGGCAAGCAGCTGGTAGGCCGCCTCGACCGTGCCACGGGCCACGCTCAACTCGCTGGCAAGGCTGCGCACCGAAGGCAGACGGTCACTTGGACGCAACGTACCTGCGACGATCTGTTGCTGATAGCGCCGATACAATTGCAGGTAGAGCGGTGTCTGGCAGGTCGGGATGTTCAAGGGGAGGATCATCCAAGGTACATGGTCCAGTCATCTTGCCGTTTCTTGCACCTTTTGCCCAAGCCATTGCGCCCCTACAGTCGTGCTTTGCCCACAGGACACGACTCATGACGCTTCGCCTGCCTTACGCCACCTTGTCTCCCTACGCCTACCAAGGGCTGCTCACGACCAAGAAAGCCTTGGAACACAGCAGCTTGGGCAAGCGCATGATCGAGCTGATCTACCTGCGCGTGTCACAGCTCAACGGCTGCGCCTTCTGTCTCGAGATGCACGCCGCTGCCCTGCGCAAGGATGGCCTGCCGGATGCCACCCTGGACAGCCTGGCCGGCTGGCGCCTGAGCGCGCATTTCGATGCTCGTGAACGTGCGGCCCTGACCTGGGCAGAGGCCTTGACGAACGTGGCCGCCCATCAGGCGCCTGACGAGGACTTCGAGCCGCTTCGCCAGCACTTCAGTGACGCGGAAATAGCCGACTTGAGCATGGCCATTGCCCTGATGAACGCGTTCAACAGGCTCGCCATCGGCATGCGGCAGTAGAACCTAACGGGCACTGCCACAGGCACAGGGTTGCCAATGGCAGGCGCCATTGTGCGTGGATGAACGTCCAGTATCCGCCCTGAAGCCTTCCATAGTAGCGTTGACCCTCACCTGCCTGGAGACGCGCCCGATGAGCCTACGCAGCTTGGCCAGAAACCTGCCACCAGACCCTGATCGAGCTGGCTGGGTCCTGGGATGGGGCGTGCTGCGCGATCGGCACCCCTGGCATTTCGTCGATGTGTACGCCGACCGGCAGACCGCCTGTATCGAGGCGGAGCGACGCGGCGAGGGGTATGTCGTGGAGTACGGGTCGCACCGGCTCGGCTCGAGCGATTTCATCTGTGGGGTGACCTTGCCCGAGGGGTGAGAACGCGACCTCGCGCTGCCGGCCGCGCCTGATTCGAGGGGGGCCGCCTCTTTTACGCCTTCTCTCCATGCGCCGATGGCGCCAGCGCCTGCAACTCGGCCAGGTCGTCGGGCGCGATCACCAGTGCAGCGGCGCGCAGGTTTTCCTGCAGATGCGCCAGGGAGGACGTGCCTGGAATCAGCAGGATGTTGGGTGAGCGCTGCAGCAAGGCGGCCAGCGCCACGCTCGAGGGCGAGACGCCCATCCGAGCGGCGACTCGAGCCAACACGTCCGATTGCAGAGGCGTGAAGCCGCCCAACGGGAAGAACGGTACGTAGGCGATGCCCAGCGAAGCCAGGGTATCGATCAACCCATCGTCCCTCCGATGCACGAGGTTGTAGTGGTTCTGCACGCAGACCACCGGCGCGATGCGCCTGGCCTGCTCCACCTGGACGGCTGACACGTTGCTCAGGCCGAGGTGACGGATCAGCCCTTGGTGTTGCAGCTCCGCCAGCGTGGTGAAGGCCTCTTCGAGCGAGGACTCATCGGGCGCATGCTGCGTCCCCCAGGCACGATAGTTGACCACCTCCAACACCTCGACCCCCAGGTTGCGCAGGTTGTCGTGCACTGCCTGCCGCAACTGCCCAGGCGCCGCCGCCGGATGCCAGGAGGCATCGTCGCCACGCCGCACGCCGACCTTGGTCGCGAGGGTCAGGTGGGCGGCATAGGGCTGGAGCGCTTCGCGGATCAATCGGTTGGTGAGATGAGGCCCATAGAAGTCTGCGGTGTCGATGTGATCGACACCGGCTTCCACTGCCGCCTGCAGCACGGCACACGCTTGGGCTCGGTCCCTGACGGGGCCGAACACGCCCGGGCCTGCAAGCTGCATCGTCCCGTACCCCATGCGGTGGACGAGGCGATCGCCCAAGAGAAAAGTACCTGCGTGGCTGACGTGGGTCATGTGGATGCGCCTGTGCGATGAAGTGTGCCGGCACTTTAACGGTTGACCGGCAGGCCGATAATCCGGTGAAATCGGCACGGGCCGTACGGGAGAGCGAACAGTGGGCGTCGACGTTCAAGACATGCAGGCGTTCGTCAGGGTCGTCAGCGCCGGCGGCTTTCGTGAGGCGGCTCGGCTGGGTGGCATGTCCGCATCCAGTCTCAGCGACGCCGTGCGGCGACTGGAAGCCAGGCTCGCCGTACGGCTGTTGAACCGTACGACGCGCAGCCTCGTGCCCACGGAGGCGGGTAGCCGGTTGCTGGACCGTATCGTGCCGATCCTGGGCGAACTCGACACCGCACTGGACGTGGTCAATGACTTTCGCGACAGGCCATGCGGCACCTTGAAACTCAACGTGCCGCTGAGTGCGGCGCGCCTGGTGCTACCCAGTCTCGTCACGCCCTTTCTCAAGGCCTATCCGGACATCCGTCTGGAGATCGTCGCCGAAGCCAGCTATGTGGACGTGGTGGCGGCCGGATGCGACGCAGGCATCCGCTACGAAGAACGCTTGGAACAAGACATGATCGCCGTGCCCATAGGCCCGCGCATACAGCGTTGCGCCACGGCGGCCTCCCCGGCCTACCTGGCGCTCAACGGGCGCCCTGAACAGCCCAGCGACCTGCTCGAGCATGCTTGCCTGCGAGGCAAGTTCCCCAGCGGGGCGATGCCGCCCTGGGCCTACGCGCGTGCAGGCGAAACCGTCCTGGTGGAGCCGAGTGGCCCGCTGGTCGTCGGCATCGGCAGCATCGACCTGGCGATACAGGCGGCGATCGACGGTCTGGGCATCGTCCACCTTTTCGAAGAGTGGCTGCGCCCTCACCTGGAAAGTGGTGCGCTCGAACCGGTGCTGGAGCCATGGAGGCAATCGTTCAACGGCCCCTACCTCTACTACCCTGGCAGACGTTACCTGCCCTCCCCTCTGCGCGCCTTCATCGACTTCGTGAAGGCCGCGTCGGCGCTGCAGGTTGAAGACGGTACTTACTGACCTGACAACCATGGGTTTGCGCGCACCACCCTGCGCCAGAGCTGGCACTGCACGAGCGGCTCAGACGCGTCCGGCCAGCGAGAGCAGGAAGACGATCAAGCCGCCGAAGGTCATGGCAAAGGACGCGATGATCGCCAGCACGAGACAGACGACCGTCAAGGGCGGCACGTGGGGCGCTACTTCCAGTTGATACTTCGCCCGTATCGTCTCGGGGTTCAGGCAGGTGATCACGACGTCGCCTGGCGCGGCGCAGTCGAAGGCGCCCAAGGGCGTGGACTGATTCCCGGACATGTCCGTTCTCTGGACGCTGAACAGCGAACGGCCATAGGCGCGGTATGCCAAGGGCTCGCCACCGGGCGAAGTGGCGACGGAAAACCGGGCGGCGAAATACGCCACACCGGTGATGAAGGTCAAAGGCGGAATCACGAGGTTGATCACGTACCGGCCTGGCTGCGGCAACGTCAGTGTGCAGGGGCTGGCACTGGCTGCGAACCGGATGCACACATCAGGAAAGATGATCCGTCGCGCTCGTGCGATGCAGCGCACCAGGCAGTAGAGCCCGAGGAGCATGATGACGGGGGTCGCGATGTTGAGCACTGTGTTCGGGATGGGCACGGCGAATCTCTGTGGAGAGGAATCGCCATCGTAGTGACGTGGTTCGCACGGGGCAATCGCGCGCGCGTACCTGTGGGAGGGAGTGGTAACCATGGAGCGCTTTGAGAAGGCTCAGGATAAAACCGACGGGCAAAGAAAAGCCCGCTGGGGAAGGCGGGCGAATGTGTTTCACGGATGTGGCTTCATCGTGCCAAGGCCGAGGTGAAAATGTCGTGAAGACGGTGTCGCAAATGTCTGGAGTCGAAAAAATCGTCTCGCCTTTTATCCCGCAAGGCTCACAGGCTGCCTGCACATCTGCTTCGCCCTCGTACGTACAGCTTTCATCCATGAGTGAATGCAGGGGCTCAACCTTCGAAGTTAATTACCATACGACCCTTGATCCTGCCTTCCAGCATCTCATCGAAAATGTCGTTGATGTCTTCGATGGGGCGCAGTGTCACTTTCGGCACCACCTTGCCTTGCGCCGCGAATTCGAAGGCTTCGAGCAGGTCCTGACGTGTACCGACCAGCGACCCCACCACTTCGATGCCATCGAGCACCAGTCGCGGGATGTTCAGGTTCATGGCTTCCGAGGGTAACCCAACGGCCACCAGCCGCCCCCCCGCCCGCAGCGCATCTACCGCCGAATTGAAGGCGCTTTTCGACACGGCCGTGACCACGGCTGCATGGGCACCGCCGGTCTTTTCCTGAACGATCTTCGCCACCTCTTCGCTGCGTGGGTTGAGGACCAGATCTGCGCCCATCTCGCGGGCGAACGCGAGCTGCTCATCGTTCACATCGATCGCGATGACTCGGGCGTTGAAGACATTCTTCGCGTATTGCAGGGCCAGGTTGCCCAGGCCACCCAACCCATAGATGGCAATCCACTGCCCCGGACGGATATGGGAGGATTTGACAGCCTTGTAAGTGGTCACCCCGGCACAGGTGATGCTGCTGGCCGCTGCCGAGTCGAGACCGTCCGGCACCTTTACCGCGTAGTCGGCCGACACGATGCAGAACTCGGCCATCCCACCGTCCACGGTGTAGCCAGCGTTCTTTACCTGGCGGCACAGGGTCTCGTTACCATTGTTGCAGTACTCGCAGTGCCCGCAGCCTTGGTAGAACCACGCCACGCTGGCCCGGTCGCCCGGTTTGAGCGAGGTCACCCCGGGCCCGACCTCGGCTACGATACCAACCCCTTCATGGCCAAGCACCACGCCGGTCTTGTCACCGAAATCGCCGTTTTTCACGTGCAGGTCCGTATGACAGACGCCGCAGCACTGCATCTTCAACAATGCTTCACCGTGCGCCAACGGCCGGAGTGTCTTTTCCACCACCTCGACGCGGCGCCCTTTGGCAACAACTGCAGCTTTCATGGATGCTCCTTGCTTACCTGAGTGGGCTTGAGTTGAAGGCGTCAGCATAGAGGTGATTTGGGTGAAGGGATTGCTTCAGGTCAAAGGGTGGTTGCTCAGTGCAGGTTCAATCAAGGCTTGGACTTGACCCACTGCCAGTGGCAGTTGCTGAAACCGGGAGCGTCCATTTTTTCGCGTAGCCATCGCTACGAAGATGTAATGCAGCGCTCTGCAGTCACCGCCCCGGCAAGCTTATGTCGCTCCTGCAGAGCGTACGCCTGGGGCAGGCCGCCGCCTTTCTCGACAAGCAGAGCGTACGTCCAGTTGGTTGAAAGAGAACCGTCGGCTCGTAACGCATGTCGATAAGCTCACGAAAAGTTATGCAGCAACGGTCTCGCTGGCTTGCGTACGTGATTATTTTGCTCGGACTAGCTAGGCTCTGTACGAAATTTCAGGAAACCTAATTCGCCCCCCGATGACCTAGGCTCTGTACGAAATTTCAGGAAACCTAATCCGGTCCCCTGATGACCTTAGGTTTTGTAGAGTTTTCGGCCATCTGCAGCAATGGATTCTGTGTGATGGCAAAGCGTTATGAACTCTCAGACGAAGCCTGGGCCATGGTGGCTGACCTGTTCGTTGAAAAGCGCAATCGAGGCCGACCACGCTTGAGCGATCGCCTGATGCTCGATGGTGTTCTTTGGATCCTGTGCTCAGGTGCCGCCTGGCGAGACATGCCTGAGCGATTCGGTCCCTGGTCCACGGTGTACCAACGATTCCGGACGTGGCGTAATCAAGGCACGTTCGACCAGATGCTCAGACGCTTGCATCTGAAACTCAATGATCAAGGCCTCATAGACTTGCAGGTCTGGATGATCGACTCGACCGCTGTACGCGCTACCCGAGCCTCCTCAGGCGCCGGGAAAAAAGGGGGCCTGAAGAACCTGCCGATCATGCTTTAGGCCGCAGTCGCGGCGGGCTGACTACCAAGATCCATATGCTATGTGATGCCCAAGGTGTGCCGCTACACTTCCTGCTCTCCGGCGGTCAGGCCAGCGACATTGCTTATGCTCAGCCGCTTTTGGACGACGTCCGTATCCCTTCGAGCGGTCGCGGTCGTCCGCGCAAGCGATGCAAGTGGCTGCTTGCCGATAAAGGCTACGACTGCGAAGCGCTGCGGCGCTACTGTGACGATTATCGGATGAGGTCGGTCATTCCACTGCGCTCGATGAAGCGCAAACCTAGACCTGGCTTGTCCCGGTTGTTTGACCGACCCAAGTACCGTAAACGCAACATCATCGAGCGTATGTTTGGCTGGCTGAAAGAGAACCGCCGGATCGTCACGCGCTTCGACAAGCTCGCAAAAAGCTACGCTGCCATGGTCTCACTGGCTTGTGCCATGCGGTGTTTGCGACATCTGTTTTCGTACAGAGCCTAAGGTTTTGTAGAGTTTTTGGCCACTTGCAGCAATGGATTCTGTGTGATGACAAAGCGTTATGAACTCTTAGACGAAGTTTGGGCCATGGTGACTGACCTGTTCGTGGAAAAGCGCAATCAAGGCCAGCCACGCTTGAGCGATCGCCTGATGCTTGATGCTGATGCTTGATGGTGCTCTTTGGGTCCTGCGCTCAGGTGCCGCCTGGCGAGACATGCCTGAGCGATTCGGTCCCTGGTCCACGCTGTACCGGCGATTTCGGACGTGGCGTAATCTAGGCACGTTCGACCAGATGCTCAGATGCTTGCATCTGAAGCGCAATGATCAAGGCCTCATAGACTTGCAGGATTCGACCGCTGTACGCGCTACCCGAGCCTCCTCAGGCGCCGGAAAAAAGGGGGCCTGAAGAACCTGCCGATCCTGCTTTAGGCCGCAGTCGCGGCGGGCTGACTACAAGATCCATATGCTGTGTGATGCCCAAGGTGTGCCGCTACGCTTCGTACTTTCCGGGGCCAGGCCAGCAACATTGCTTATGCTCAGTCGCTTTGGACGACGTCAGTATCCCTTCGATCAGTCGCGGTCGTCCGCCCAAGCGATGCAAGTGGCTGCTTGCAGACAAGGGCTACGACTGCGAAGCGTTGCGGCGCTACTGTGACGATTATCGGATGAGGTCGGTCATTCCACTGCGCTTGATGAAGCGCAAACCCAGGCTTGGCTTGCCCCGGTTGTTTGACCGACCCAAATAAAGTAAACGCAAAATCATCAAGCGTATGTTTGGCTGGCTCAAAGAGAACCGCCGGATCGTCACGCGCTTCGACAAGCTCGCAAAAAGCTACGCCGCCATGGTCTCACTGGCTTGTGCCATGCGGTGTTTGCGACATCTTTATTCGTACAGAGCCTAGCGAAGCCCACGGCCATCGCGGGCTATCATATCCATAAACCATGTATCAAAGTAAACGCCTTAGCTTTATTTATCTCATATATGACGGAAGTCACCTCTTTAGCTATCAGAAACATAGCCTTCAATTACACATACCTCAGAAACATCACAGCCGGGATAAATCCACAGCTTCCAGTTGTCAATAATCCATTCTTTCCGAATGCCGCCCGCCACCGAACAACATTCTACTGGAAAATTAACAACAATTAACCCAGCCTTGTATCCTGAGGTAACTATCAAGCCATAGGGCCTTTCCTCAATTTGAGTTTCATATAGCATAAAATCTATTGCTTCTTCATACGGGTATTTTGCTCGAAACCTGAATACAACGCCTCGATCAAAACTAGAACCTTCAAATTCCTTCAAACTAGCTTGTTTAGACATTATTTATTAAACCCTCAGATCGTGATCACCAGATTTATCTGCACTTTTCGTTCCCTCAACAGCCAATCAGCAATCTCACACTGGTCAAACACCTAGGACCTTCCGATTTGAATGGCTACGTGCCCCTTGGTACTAAGTCAATATAAAACATCGCCCCACCTAACCTAAGGCAAAGATGCTGCACTCAGTTTTGACGGGCGCCACCAATCAATCTCAGTTAATTTTAAATTAGGGTGCCAAAATCTTATTTTTATATTTTAGCTAGAGAGCACCTAGGGCTTTATAGCACTACCTAGATCTTAGCTTCAACCAGTAGAACTCTATTGTCGTGATATTCAAGTTTACCATGTAAAATTGACAAGCAATCATTGGACTCAACAACACTGAACCCGCAGGTTCTGAAATCAAAGTAGACCCCAATACAACCTTCATCAACATCAATTAATCTGTACTCATAAATTGCAAAAACCTTCAACCCTATATAATTTTCCAACCCATTTAAATATCTAATAGGATATGCAAATTCATCATCTATTCCTGACAAAGGGGAAAGTTCTGGCTCCGTGTTAACTCTCAAAAATCTTAACACTCCCTCACCAACTGTCAGCGAAACCCACCCGGAGTTGGAAAAGTTAAAAAACAACACCAAAATATCGGAAACCAAATCCCCGCCCATATAAAAAGAGCGTGATCTTACACTGATTAACACCTCATTGACCATCATGGCTTTAATTCCTCCTCTTTAAAATTTAGAAGATTTTTCTGAGATCAATGTATCAAACTCGTATTTCCCATTTGGCAATACTCGTAAACTCACAGTACTATTAGTCTTGGTGCTATACACATGAATAATGTCATAATTTCCTCGTACGGTTGTACTGGGTATTATCGGACTCACCGAGGTAGCGCTCTCCAATGTTTCTTTAACCGTAGCTTTAGCCTGTTCTATACCGGCTTTACTAGCTTCATAAGGCAAACGGCCCTGACCAATTTTTGTTCCAAGCTTTTTATTGAGGTTAGCTGATTGCGATGCAAAAAATTCGTTTACTTCTCCTAAACCAGGAACCTTGAGGATGCTTATGGGACTTCCATTTGGGGTGATATCACAAGGCCCCACGTTGTGAACCCACGTCCTCATCTCACCCACATAGAACGTGTGACCCACATCCACCGTAAGGTTATATGTCTTGCCAACCGAGAGATACAGCTCCAGCGACTCAACCTCCGACGAGCTATCCTCTGAATCCCCATCTGCCAGCGATTGCAGGCGGTCGCCAGGTTTTAGGTCGATGACAGAAACGAAGCCGCGCTGCGCTGGTACGTAAAACGGATGGCTCGGAGTGACAAGCAGAGTTTCGCTCGATACCGCTTCACTCCCACGTATGCTCTTGAGCTTGAGACGATAGATGGGTTGGTCTGTGCGCTGATGAGTTGCCAAAATTCTAGCAGCAAAGGGTTTTCCACCCCGCTCGGGCTTGGTCCAAACTATATCGCCCACTTTGAGTGATTCAATGACGCGATCACCTGCAGGTGTCGACACCTTTGTCCCCGCAGCAAAACAGCAGGGGGTCCTGTCAGAGGGCCGGGGCTCGCTAGGCGACTTCTCGACAGAAACTGTCTTGCGATCGCCATGAACTCTGCGACCTGGAACTGCTCCCGTCAAAACAGAAGTAATTAACTTACCCCCGCCTACCAGTGAATTTTCAAATTCATTCCTTTCATCGAGCGTCATGCCCTCCAGGCTGTCGGCAACTGCTTTGCCCAACAGATCACTGTACTGAGCAACTTGATCTTCAAATGCTTTACCAACGGGTGTTTTAGCAACCACTTGGTGTACAGCGTACTGCGCTACCCCTTTGGGCCCCTGGGCAACGGATAGCAGTACCCCAACGGCCTCCTGTTGATCGGGATGCGCTTGAATATAGTCGCTGATCGTTGCCATCGAGCGCAAGGTAGACTGCGACAGTGTAAGTTTTTTTGTATCGCGCTCAGTGATATTTAGAGGTGGCAGTTGCAGCGCTTTGTCGTCACCCGCCTCGGCCTCTAGCGCAACACGCAATGGCTCTAACGGCTTCAGGTCAATGCCAGTCAGATAACCGATTTCTTTGATAACCGCTTGCTGGAATTCGCGGTCGGCGAGAAGCTGCATGCCCTGCTCGCTCGTTGCACCCGCCTGCATGATTGCATCGAGCGATGCTTCAGCGAAGTTTTCACCCATCCGAGCGACAACCTGCGCATCCATCTGACGGCCCGTACTGCGCTCGATCCTGTTGATCATACGTGCAAAATCGCGGCCCGCCGTCTCGTAGTTATGTTTGGCCGTTTCATCGTATTGGGTGAGCTGCTGCCCCCACCTCTTAGCCGTCACCTTCGGCGCACTTACCGCCTCTACCGAAGACTTGGTCACATACAAATCGGTCCGATGCTCATCATCCTTAGTGACCTCATAAGCCTTACTCACATCCCGGTTCAAACCGGCAGTCGAATCCTCCCCTGCACCATCCCTGCGCACCACTACATCGCCCGCACCCACCGTGCCCCGCACGATCTGCTGGCGATCCTTGTTGTAGTTCCAGCCTTCCACGCTCCAGCCGTTCTGGCCCTGTTCGCCCTTGCCTACCTGACTCGGGTCTTGCGTGATGTTTTTGCCAATGCCGTACGAGCCACCGACATTCAGGTAATACCCGTGCTCCTTGTCCTTACCGGCAATGTCACTGAACCCAAGCGTATCCGTATCCAGCTTCAACTTACCGGTGTCTGAGGCAATCAGCGCACCATCGAGTTGGGTGTGGTTCTGCGTACGGATATCCAGCCCATCCTGCGCCGTAATACTGGTCTGCTTTTCCACCCAATTCTTGCTGCCATTGGTCCGCCCGTAGCCGGCCGAACCGCTCAAACCACTACCCGGTCCCACCACCACCGTGGCGCTGAGGTCGTACTCCTTGCCCTCGGCCTTACCGGTATCGGGCAGCGACGTGACCGTCAGATCGCGGCCAACGCGACCGACGACCTCATTGCCGCGTAACGTAGCGCCAGCAATGTTGCTATCCCGACCACTGGTGAAAGCCAATTGATTGCCGGCATACAGATAAGCTTCCTGCTGTTGCTGGCCCTCACGCTTTAAATTGCCCTTACCTAGGTTGACGCTGGCATATAAGCCAACGCCCTCGGTGCCCACAGCCAAGCCTACTTCCCCACCGCTATTACGACGACTGCTGGAACTGGCGCTGTCGTTCTGCGACGCCCGGATGTTGAGGTCATTGCCCGCCTGAAGATTGATATCCCGCACGGTTTGCACCTGCGTACCGATCAGGTTCAGGTCGTTGCTGGCCTTGAGGTTGGCATCGCGTCCGGCCTGCAAGCTTGTAACTGTCGAAGAGCCCTGGGTTTGATCGCCTTCAGCCACCCCACGACTACCGCCAACACCCAACTTGAAGCCACCGCTGGTGCCGCCATGAATGCCGCTCCAGCTTTTCTCTTCACTGCTCTCTTCGCCATAACTGCCTTTGGCCGCATCGAGCGTGACGTCACGGCCCTGGATATTGATATCGCGCCCTGACTGCAACTGCCCGCCGCGGATACGCACGTCGTTGTTGGCAGCGATGTTCAAGTCGTTGCCGGCATCCAACGTCGAGCCGCGATTGCTCGTTTGCGACATAACTTGGCGACTGCTTTCCTTGCTGTTGCCGAACTTCACATCGGCCGTCGGCCCGCTCAGGAACTGCGAAATACTGTCCACGGCCCGCAGCGTGCTGGAAGCCTTGCTGGTAGCATCCACGCCTTTGCCGGCACCACTGATGGCATCTTTGGTGCTGCCGAAATTGTGATTGATGGTGGCGGTCAAGCCATTGCGCGAGCGCTCCCGCTCCCGCTCGGTCACCAGCGATTCGCTGGCAGCATCGATGTTGACGTCGCGGCCGGCGGCCAGGTTGATGTCGTTGAAGGCTTGTAGGTCCGAACCGACCTGGTTGATGTCGCGCTTGGCGCCCACGTCTAGATCGCCACCGGCGCTGATCTGGCTGGCGGCATTGGTCTCCTGGGTCAGACGGTCCTTGGCTTTGTTGCGCTCGGAGCCGGCGAACAGGGACACGCCGTTGTCGTCCGAGGAAATGCCGATGCCAGACTGCTTCTTGCTCTTCCAATCCTGGCTGGAATGGGTGTTCTGCGCCGCCTGCACGTTGACATCGCGCCCGGCTTGCAGGCCGACGTCGCCCGCTGCATCCACACGACTGCCGACTACGTTGATGTCCCGCTCGCTGCGCAGGTAGGCATCGCGCATGGCCGTGATCTGGCTGCCCACGGCCGTGCGACCCTGCGCTTCGTTGCCCGCTTCCTTGGCCGAGGAGAACGACAGGAAGCCGCTGGACAGGGAAAGGCCGGTTTTCTTCTTGTATTTCTCTTGATGACTGGAGGCTTCGTTGTTGGCCGACAACAGGTTGATGTCGCCGTTTTTATCGACCAAGCCCGCTCTGACATCCACATCGTTCGTTGCATCCAGGGTGCTGGCCCGCAGGTTCACATCGCGACCGGACGCAATCACCGCATCGTTGCCGGCAGTCAGCTCGCTACCGACCTGATCAACGTTGCGGGTCATCTGGCTCTTGCCGCTCTTCGACAGGCCGAATGAGCCGGATTTGGTGGTCTTGCTATAGGTGCCGTGTTGCTCGACGTCGGCATTGACCGAGACATCGTTGGTGGCGCCCAGAATCAGGTCATTGCCCGCCGACAGCTGGCTACCGACGATGTTGACGTCGCGCCCGCCGTTGATACCGACACTGCCGTCGGCGGCCTTGCGGGTATTGATGGTCAGATCTTGGCCGGCATTGAGTACCGAGGCGACATTGGTGGAATCGTAAGTTTCTTCCTGACGCGTCTTCTTGCGGCCGAACGAGCCACTGCTCTTCTTGAACGAGTAGTAGGCGTTTTCATCCTGAGCCGAGGCGATGTTCACATCTTGCCCGGCGTCGAGTGCCAGGTTCTGCCCGGCGTTGGCGCGGCTGGCGACGACATTGATGTCGCGAGCGGCGTCGGTGTTCAGGTCGCTGCCGGCGCTGACGCTGGAGGACAGCTGCTTGGCCTGCGTGGTGACGACGTAGCGGTGGCCGCCCTCGAAGGTCTCGTGTTTTTGCGTGTTGTCGGTTTTTGCCAGCAGGCTCACGTCATTGCCAGCCTGCAACGCCACATCCCGCCCCGCCTGCAACGTCCCGTAGTTGGTCACATCCCGACCCGCCGACACAGCCAGATCCTGCCGCGCACTCACCCCGCTCCCGGCATCCGTCACCGTGCGATACCCCGCCCCATCGCGCACCTGGATCGCCGTACGCTCGTTGATGACGTCGCCACGCACCGCCGCCAGGCTCACGTTCTCCCCACGAATCTGTCCCGCCATGGCATTGCGGATGCTGTCCTGCGCGATCAGTTGCAGGTTGTTGCCCGCTTCCACCAAGCCGCCCTGGTAAATGCTGCCGCCACTGCTCACGTTCAGGTCGCGGCTGGCACGCAGGGTGCCGACGTTGACCAGATCCCCGCCGCTGATCAGGTTAAGGTCGCGACCCTGGATCAGGCTGCTGCCGCGTACGTTGCGGGCGTCCACCTGGGCCAGGTACAGGGTCGGCACCAGCACGGTCTGGCCGTCGATGACACGGTTTTCCATCCATACGATGTCGTGGGTCAACGCGCCTACCTGCGCGCCGGTCAAGGCCACGCCGAGGCTCAGGTTGAGGGCGTCCTTGCTGGCCAGGGCGTTGTCCATCAGGTAGCGGTACTGGTCGTAGTCGCTGACCAGGCCGTCGGCGAGGAAGCGCTGGCCGGTCTGGGCCAGCACGGCATCGCGGATCAGCCGTTGTTCGTAGAGGCCGTCGCCCAAGCGCCGCCAGTTGGTGTCAGGGCCGATGTCCAGGCGTTCAAGCAGGTAGTCGGAGCCGAGGAAGCGCGACAGGTCGGTGAGGTTGGGGTTGGTTTCGATCAGGTAGTGGCCGTTCGGGTCGGGGTTGCGCACGAACAGGCCGTAGTCGCCCTGGGGCAACTGGAAAGTGGGGCCGGCGGTAGGGTCGGCCGCCGCGAACGGAATGCCACTGTAGTCCACCGGGGTGATGGTGGTCTGGCCATTGGCGTCGGTCACGCGCTGCACGCTGGGCAGTGCGCCCACGGTCGCGGCGCTGGCGTCGACGGCCTGTTTGTTGAGGGTGATGTCGATGCCGCCGACCGGCACGCCGGTCTGGTCGTCGCCCAGCTTGCCGGTGAGGATTTCCAGGGCGTTGTGCTCGCTCACCGAGCCGTTCTGCACGCTGCGGGCGACGTTCAGGTTGACCGTGCCGCCGGCTTGCAAGGTGGCGGCATAGAGCGGTTTGGTGCTGTCGCTCCAGGTGGTGACGTTACTCTCTTCGCTGAAGCGTGCGTCGGCCGAACGGGCCTTGAGCAGCTCGAAACGCGCCAGGTCGAAATTGCCGGCGGCTACGGCGGCGTTGAAGGCCGGGACGTCGATGTATTCCATCTGGTCCCAGTAGCCGGTGTCGATGCGCCCGGGCGTGCCGATGACGATCTTCTGCTGGCCGGTGCGTTCGGTGGCACCAAGGTTGAGCAGGTCATTGGCGGTGATGCTGAGGTTGCCATTGGCCGCCAGCAGGCTGTAGCGGTTCTGTACGTCGCTGGCTTGGATGGTCAGGTCTTTACCGGCCACCAGACGCGCGCCGGGGCTGTCCTGGATGGCGCGCTCCAGCAGGGTTTGTTCGAGGGTGATGGTGCCGCGCTTGAACGAGTCGTGGCCGCCGCAGTGCTGGCCGCAGACCCAGCTCAGGCTGCCGCTGACGATCGACTCGCCCAGCTCGAAGGTGGCCTTGGCGTTTTCTACGCTGGCGGCATTCAAGGTGATGGCGCCTTCGCTTTCCACGGTACCGGACAGGTTGCTGAAGCGCTGCGCGGCACTGCCGTCGCGGTTGGCGACGCTCAGGTCGCCACGGCTGTACACGTCGCCATAGAGGTTGCTGAACACCTGGGTGCGCAGGGCCATGGCGCCGCCGCTGAACAACAGGGTGTCGGGGTCGTTGCTGATACGGTCGGCGTTGAGCGCGACCGCACCCTGGGCGCCGAGGGTGCCGCGGTTGAGGATCTGCGCGGCATCGATGGCCAGGGCCTGGCGGGCGGTGAGGTAGCCGAGGTTGTCGAGGCTGCCGGTCAGGCTTAGGCGGGCGTCGGTGCCGGCGCCGATGCGGCCGCCGTTCTGCGTGACGTTGGCGGCGCTGATGGCCACCAGGCCTTGGGCCGACAGGCGTCCGCGGTTGTTCAGGTCGCCGCTGAGGTTGAGGGTCAGGTCGCCGTCGCTGAGCAGCTCGCCGCCGTTGTCGAGGCGGGCGAGGTTCAAGGTCAGGCCGCTGGCGCTGGCCAGGCGGTCGCCCGCTTGCAGGGCCAGCGCGTCGCTGGTGTAGGTCAGGACGCGGTTGAGCTGTACGCTGCCCAGGCCGTCGACCTGGCCGAACTGCCAGTCGCCGGCGCCCAAGGCGGTGATGCGGCCACCGGCACCGCTGACGCGGTCGAAGGCCAGGCTCAGCAGGCCGTCACCGGCATGCTCGATACGCCCGCCGCGGTTGTCCAGCAGGGCAGCCTTCAGGCTGAAGTCGGTGCTGCCGGCGGCGATGTGCCCGTTCTGGTTGAGCAGGCTGTCGGTCAGCGCGAGGCGGCTGACGTCGCTGGCGGCGATCTGCGCCGTGGCCGCGCCTGCCGGGCCATTGCCGAGCGCGCGCAGTTGGCCGTCGCGGTTGTCCAGGGTCGCGGCATTGAGCGTGAGGCGGTCGTTGGCTTCAATCAGGCCACCACGGTTGTTCACCTGAACGGCGTTCAGGTCGAGGGTTTCGCCGCTGATCTGCCCGCCCTGGGTATTGTCGAGCGTGGTGCCGCTCGAGCGCAGCACGGTCTTGGCGAACAAGGTGCCGGCGATATTGCTGAGGGTGTCGACGTTCAGCGTCAGGCCGCCCAACAGACTGGCCACGGAGCCGGCCTTGCCATCCTGGCTGCCGTTGTCGATGCGCTTGGCGGTGATGTCCACGCTGTCGCCCTGGAGGATGCCGCCCAGGTTACTCAGCGCGGCCTGGCCTAGTTGCAGGACGGTGGCGCCCCCTGTGGCTAGCACCATGCCGTTGTCGTTGTTCAGCGCACCGCCGGTGTAGCGCAGGCCGTCACTGCCGGCGACCAGTTGGCCGCGCTCGGCGTTGTTCAGGGTGTTGGCCTGCAGGTCCAGCTGCTGACCGCGCAGGCTGCCGCCGCGATTGTCCACCGCTGCGCCGCCGCGCAGCATCACGCTGTGTTCACCGGCGTCGATGATGCCGGTGAGGTTGCTCAGCACATCGCTCACGGTGAGCTGCACGTCGCCGCCATCGCTGACCAAGGCGCCCTTGCCGTCGTTGTACAGGCGCAGGGTGTCGAGGCTCAGGGTACGGCCGATCACCGTGCCGCCGCTGTTTTCCAGCCAGGCACCGCGCAGCAGCAGGCTGCCGTCGCTCTGCACCCTCCCCCCGTCGTTGAGCAGCTGGGCCTGGGTGGCGCTCCGGGCGAAGTCCAGGGTCAGGCCCTGGGTGCCGGCGGCCAGCAGGCCCTGGTTGCGGTTGTCCAGGCGTGCAGCGGTGATGGCGAGCTGTTCGCCGACGATCTGGCCCTGACGGTTGTCGAGCTGGGCGACGTCGAGGTCGAGGCGCTCACCGATGATCTTGCCCTGGCGATTGTCGATGTCGGCCTTGGGCGCGGTCAGGCTGATGTCGGTGCCAAGCAGGCTGCCGTTGCGGTTGTCCAGGCCGGTGGTGGCAAGGTCGAGATTGCCTGTCACGGCCAGCAGGCGCCCGTTCTGGTTGTCGACCTCGCCTGTGGACACGCCCAGGTGCTGCTGTGCCTGTACGGTGCCGCTGGCGTTGTCCAGACGCGTGCGCGCCGTGATCTGCGCGTCGCCGCCGCTGGCCGAGAGCAGTCCGGCACGGTTGTCGAGGGTGTCGCTGTTGACGCTCAGTGTCCTGGCGTCGATCTGCCCGCCAGCGTTCCCCAGCGTATCGGCATTGATGGCCAACTTGCCGTCGACGACCTGCAGCAGGCCTTGCCGGTTGTCCAGACGCTCGAGGTTCAGGGTGACGTCCTGGCCGTTGCCGAAGAGGATCACGCCGCCCAGGTTGACGATGGCAGGCGCGGCCACGAACAGCGCCTGCTCGCCGACCACACGGGCGGCCTTGCCCTGGTTGCTCAGGGTGGTGCTGGTCAGTCGAGTTTGCGGGGCCTGGAGGATACCGCTGTTGTCGATGCGCTGGCTGGCTTCCACAGTGAGGTTGCGGCTGGCGTGCAGGGTGCCGCTGTTGTCGAGCGAGGCAGCGCGCACGGTGACGTCGCCGACGGCGTTGCGGCTGTTGTCGGTTTCGATGCCGGCCGCGATGGTGCCGGGGTTGCTGAGCGTGCCGGCATTGATCTCGACCCGCTCGCGGGCCGCCAGGCTCTGGCGGTTCACCAGCTCGCCAGGCGTGCGCACGTTGACGTTGTTGGCGTAGGCCTTGCCGGTCATCTCGATATGGGGTGCGGTGACGTTCAGCGCACCCTTGGCCGAGGCCTGGGCCATGTTCAGCCGGCCGTTGGCGTCGATCTGGATGTCGCCGGCACTGGCGGCCAGGTTACCGGCGGTCTTCACGCCCACACCCTGCTCGGTGCCCACCAGCTTGATGGTGTCGGCGTACATGCCGCCGAGCGCCGAGGAATCGATGGCCAGTTGCGGTTTGTCGGCCGGGTCGCCTTGGCGCGGAGTGGCGGCCAGGGTATCGGCGTCGACGTCGTTGGCGCCGGCGACCACGTTGAGCCGCTTGGCGTACAGGTCGGCGTTGAGCTTGGCCGACCGGGTGATCAGGTCGAACTGGTCGATGTTGCTCGCGTCCAGGCCCTGCCCTTCGATGCTGATGCTGCCGCCATCGACCGCGAAGTGGTCGAGCTTGCCGGTCGGATCCAGCACGGGCTTGCCGGTGCTGAGGGTGACCCGTGGGGTGTTGATGAAGCCGCACCCGTTGCACGTCACGCCATGGGGGTTGGCGACGATGACCCGCGCTGCCTGCCCGGCCACTTCGGTGTAGCCCTTGAGCTGGGTGGCGTTGGCGCCGTTGACTTCGTTGAGAATGGTGCTCGCCGCGCGCCCGCCCAGCTGCGTGTTGCCGAGGATGTTGCCGCCCAGTTGGGTGCCCTGGATGGCTTGGGTCGAGTTGTTGAGGATCAACCCTTGGCTGTCGACGTTGTAGCGCTGGTACTGGTTGTGCGACAGGCCGGCGGCGTTCGGCGCAGCGATGTTGACCACCGGTACGCCGTTGCCGGCCTGGCCGACACGGGTGTTGGTGGTGCCGCTGACGGCGATGCCATCGGCCATCGCCCAGATCGGTTGCCAGAACATGACGTTGGCCAGCAGCACGGCCAGCAGGCGCTTGGGAATGCCGAGAAAATTCGGCCGCTCGGCCAGCGTGTCGGTGGGCTGGGCAGCCGGGATCAAGGGGCGAACGTCCATGTGGTCAACCTCGGAACAACGTCGTTAAAGATAGAAATCCAGGCGGAAGTAGATCGGTGCTTCACGGTCGAGCACGTCCGGACGTTCCAGGGAATGGGCAAAGGTGACCGCAGCCGCGACATGCTCGCCGCGGGCGAACAGCTCCAGCGAGTGGCTGCTCAGGCGGCCGTGTTCGTCGCCGTTGTAGCGGTCGTTGCGGATCACCCCCTGGTCGTAGCCCAGGGCCACGCCGTATTCCCCCAGTATCGGGCGCAATGCGTCGAGAGTGACCGGACGGGTCCAGCGCAGTTCGTTGCGCCAGTAGCCACCGCTGTCGCCGGCCAGAAACTGGTCCTTGTACCCGCGCACCGACGATGACCCACCCAGGCTCAGGCGTTGCGGGCTGTACAGCACGTCCTCGCTGCGCTGACCGGTGGCCAGGCTGGTGAACGCCAGCTGCTCGCCCCATAGCTGGAACGGCTGCAGGTAACTGAGGGTACCGGTGTATTTGCGATAGCGTGCATCGGCTTCGCCCGGGCCTGGATCGTGGCTGGCCTGGGCGTCGAACAGGCCGATGCCCTGCTGCATGCCCAGGTCGAGGTTGACGAAGGCCGAGCCGATGCGTCGGCCGTGGTTGAGGCCCACCTGCGCTTCGCTGATGCGGTTGCTGCTCAGGGCCAGCTTGGTGTCGTCGAAGAAGTTGTTGGTGCGGATGTGCGCCAGCCCCAGGCTGACCGAGGTCTTGCTCAGGGTATCGCGATGGATGACCCGCTCGGCACTGAACTGGTGGGTCTGGCTGTCGCCGTCCTGCTTGAGCGTGCTGCCTTGCACGTCGAGGTGCGAGCGGTAGCGGCTTTCGCTGTAGAAATAGCTGAACGTCCACCAACCCCAGGGAACGCTGTACGCCAGCAGGCCGTTGCGCGAGCTGCGCTGGTGGTCGCTCACCGCGTCGTGACCGCCGCGCACGCTGAACTGGTCGGCCAGGCCCAACGGGCTGTCCCACTCCAGACCGGCGTTCCACTGCTGCTCGCCGGTACTGCGCAGGCCATCGTTGTTGCGTGAGAGGTAGGCGCGCCAGGGCTTGTCGGCCTCGTTGCGCACCCGCGCATCGCTACCACCGACGCTTTCCCCAGGCGACAACTCCACGCGCGCACGGTTGGACGGCAGGCGATTGAGTTGATCGACCATCTGCTCGAGGTCACGCAGGTCGAGGGGCTGGCCCTCTTCACCCGGAAAGGTCATCGCCAGCTCACGCTCGGACAGGTCACTGCCGGCATCGCTGCGCAGTTTTTCCAGGGTGCCTTCGACCACCAGCACGTGCAGCCGGCCTGTGGAGAGGTCTTGTTGCGGCAGGTAGGCACGCGTGGTGACCCAGCCCTTGTCGAGGTAGTGGTCGGTGATGGCCTTGAGCAGTTCGTTGAGCTGCGACACCCCCAGGCACTTGCCCTGGTAAGGCGCGACCAGGGCACGGCGTTCCCTGTCGGACAGGGCCGTGGCGCCTTGCAGATCGATGCGTTCGATATCGAAGCAACGGGTGTCGGCGGGCGTCTCGGGCGCGGTCGGAAGGGCTTGCCGACCCGGCAGGTCCTGGAGTTCCTGCAGACGGCGGCGCTGCTCTTCGAGCAGACGGTCCTGCCGGTCGCGGATCAGGTCTTGTTCGCCAGGGGTTGCGGCATGGACGGAGACGCAGGCTGCGAAGACCAGCAGCCCCACACCGGGGGCCATCCACATCCTTGTAGAAACAGGCATAGAGATTCCATTTGTAATACGGCAGATGAACGCGTAAGGCATCAAGGTGGCAGCGATGCTGGCAATGCCAGCTATCTGCCATCATCCGTGAGCGCGGTGAGATGGACCGCCTCTTCGATGGAAAATTCCTTGGAGATCACGCGATGGATCTGGAGCGCGCGAAGGTGTGACGTACAACACAAGCCCGTCGACCACGTCGGCTTTATGGCCGCGCTGTCTGCCTATAGCTATAGGGTAAATAAGGGTTTGTCTGGAACAGACCGCCCGCCATGCCAGGAGCAATAGCTCTGTTGGTCACCTACATGGGAACCTCGCACGCCGTGGATTGATTCTGACGACGCTGAAGAGAAAGCAGGTGTGGCATGAGAAATCACGCAAACGTCACGCATATGAAAAAGGCCACCCCTTACGGAAGTGGCCTCGATCATTGGGATTAGTTGGTCGGGACGGAGTGATTCGAACACTCGACCCCTTGCACCCCATGCAAGTGCGCTACCGGGCTGCGCTACGCCCCGACAAGTACAGCAGCTTTCAAAACCTCTGAAAGCGTTGAGAAATGTACCCTAACCGACTGATAAGTGAAAGCTTTTTTTCAAAAAACTTTTATGCCTCGGCGGATCACTTCTTCAAGACCCCCAGTACATCCTCCAATTCGACAATCATCTGCCGAATCATCTGCTTGTACTGGGAAGAATCTTCCTTGGCCTCATCACTGGACATGCGCAACCGCGCACCACCGATGGTAAAGCCCTGCTCGTACAACAAAGCACGGATCTGGCGGATCATCAGCACGTCCTGGCGCTGGTAATACCGCCGGTTGCCACGCCGCTTGACCGGGTTGAGCTGCGGGAACTCCTGCTCCCAGTACCGCAGTACATGGGGCTTGACCGCGCAGAGCTCGCTGACTTCACCGATGGTGAAGTAGCGTTTGCCGGGTATGGGCGGCAGCTCGTCGTTATGGCTTGGTTCCAGCATAGGCCTCAACCCGGGCCTTCAGCTTCTGCCCTGGACGAAAGGTGACGACTCGGCGAGCGGTGATCGGGATCTCTTCCCCAGTCTTGGGGTTGCGGCCCGGCCGCTGGCGTTTGTCACGAAGGTCGAAGTTGCCGAATCCGGACAGCTTGACCTGCTCGTTGTCTTCCAGCGCATGTCGGATCTCTTCGAAGAAGAGTTCGACCAGCTCCTTGGCTTCGCGCTTGTTCAGACCCAGCTCTTCGTACAGCCTTTCAGCCATCTCAGCTTTCGTCAGAGCACCCATACGCTATTTCCTTAACGTGGTGTTCAACCCTTGTTCGAGCGAGGTGAGGATCGTCTGCAAGGTGGCATTCACCTCATCGTCATTAAGAGTGCGCGATGGATGCTGCCAGGTCAAGCCGACTGCCAGGCTTTTTCGATCCGGATCAATGCCTTTGCCCTGATACACGTCGAACAACCGCAGGTCGGTCAGCCACTCGCCCGCGTGTGCGCGGATCGTGTCGAGCACGGCGCTGGCCGAGACGTCGCGACCGGCGATCAAGGCCAGGTCGCGCCGCGTTTCGGGGAAGCGCGACAGCTCGCTGAAGGTCGGCAGGCGACCTTCGGCCACTTCGCCCAGGATCAGTTCGAAGGCGAACACCGGACGCTCCAGACCCAGGGTCTTGGCCAGCTCCGGGTGCAGGGCACCGAGGTAACCGACTTCCTGACCGTCACGCTCGATACGTGCCGTCTGGCCCGGGTGCAGCGCCGGGTGCTGGCCTGGTACGAACGTGAAGGCGTCCAGAGCACCGGCATGACCGAGCACGGCCTCGACATCGGCCTTGACGTCGAAGAAGTCCACCGCATCGCGTCCGTTGGCCCAGCCTTCGGGCAGACGGCTGCCGGTGACCACGCCTGCCAGCATGGGTTGCTGCTTGAGTTCACCCAGCTGACCAACGAAACGCAGCCCGCTTTCGAACAAACGCACGCGGTCCTGCTGACGGTTGAGGTTGTGCTGGACGGCCTTGACCAGACCGGGCCACAGCGAGGCGCGCATGGCAGCCATGTCGCTGGAAATGGGGTTGGCCAGCAGCAGGGGCTCGACCCCTGGCGTGAACAGCTCGAACAGCTTCGGATCGATGAAGCTGTAGGTGATCGCTTCCTGGTAGCCGCGGGCGACCAGCAGACGACGCAGGGTCGGCAGCTCGCTGCGCGCTTCACCCCGGGCCTGCGGAGCCAGGCGTGCCTGCGGGTAGCGGACAGGCAGGCGGTTGTAGCCGTACAGGCGCGCCAGCTCTTCGATCAGGTCTACTTCCAGGCTGATGTCGAAGCGGTGGCTTGGCACCTCGACGGTCCACTGCCCTTCCCCACTCGCATGGGTCGTCAGACCCAGAGCGTTGAGCAGTTGCTCGACCTGGTCGGCCGGCATCTGCATACCGAGCATCTGGTCGATGCGCTCGGCGCGCAGGGTGATCGGGGCAACTGAAGGCAAGTGCTGCTGGCTGACGCTTTCGATGACGGGGCCCGGCTTGCCGCCGACGATCTCCAGCACCAGGGCCGTCGCGCGCTCCATGGCTTCGCGTGCCAGTTGCGAGTCGACGCCACGCTCGAAGCGGTGCGACGCATCGGTGTGCAGGCCGTAGGAACGGGCCTTGCCGGCAATGGCGATCGGGTCGAAGAAAGCGCTTTCCAGGAACAGGTCGCGGGTGCCGGCGCTGACGCCGCTGTGCTCGCCACCCATCACGCCGGCGATCGCCAGGGCGCGGGCATGGTCGGCGATGACCAGCGTGTCGGGGCGCAGGCTGACTTCCTGACCGTCGAGCAGGACCAGCTTCTCACCGGCTTCGGCCATGCGCACACGGATGCCGCCGTTGATCTCGGCCAGGTCGAAGGCGTGCAGGGGCTGACCGAGTTCGAGCATCACGTAGTTGGTGATGTCCACGGCCGCATCGATGCTGCGCACGTCGCTGCGGCGCAGGCGCTCGACCATCCACAGCGGCGTCGGGCGGGACAGGTCGACGTTACGGATCACCCGGCCCAGGTAACGCGGGCAGGCGTGGGGTGCGAGCACCTCGACCGGACGCACCTCATCGTGTGCGACGGCGACCGTCGGCACGTCGATGCGGCTGACCGGCACGTCGTACAGCGCGCCGACTTCACGGGCCAGACCGGCCAGCGACTGGCAATCGCCACGGTTGGGGGTCAGGTCCACTTCGATGCTGGCGTCGTCGAGGTTCAGGTAGGCACGGATGTCCTCCCCTACCGGCGCGTCGGCAGCCAGTTCGAGCAGGCCATCGTTCTCTTCGCTGATCTGCAGCTCGGCCGCCGAGCACAGCATGCCGAAGGACTCGACACCGCGCAGCTTGGCTTTCTTGATCTTGAAGTCGCCGGGCAGCTCGGCGCCGATCATGGCGAACGGGATCTTCAGACCTGGGCGCACGTTGGGCGCGCCACAGACGACCTGGAAGGTCTCGCTACCGTTGCTGACCTGGCAGACGCGCAGCTTGTCGGCGTCCGGGTGTTGCTCGGTGGCCAGCACTTCGCCGACCACGATACCGCTGAACTGGCCCGCCGCCGGGGTCACGCTGTCGACCTCGAGGCCGGCCATCGACAGACGAGCGACCAGCTCGTCGCGGGAAACCTGCGGGTTGACCCAACCGCGCAGCCACTGTTCACTGAATTTCATGCTGTTCTCCTGGAATATGCGTCGGGTACGGGCCTAGCGGAATTGCGCGAGGAACCGCAGGTCGTTGTCGAAGAACAGACGCAGATCGTTGACGCCGTAACGCAGCATGGCCAGGCGCTCGGCCCCCATGCCAAAGGCGAAGCCCTGGTACTCTTCCGGGTCGATGCCGGACATGCGCAGCACGTTCGGGTGCACCATGCCGCAGCCCATGACTTCCAGCCAGCCCGTCTGCTTGCAGACGCGGCAGCCCTTGCCGGAACACATCACGCACTGGATATCGACTTCGGCGGACGGCTCGGTGAAGGGGAAGAACGAAGGCCGGAAACGCACGGCCAGCTCTTTTTCGAAGAACACGCGCAGGAACTCTTCGATGGTGCCCTTGAGGTCGGCGAAGTTGATGTCGCGATCGACCAGCAGGCCTTCGACCTGGTGGAACATCGGCGAGTGGGTGATATCCGAGTCGCAACGGTAGACGCGGCCCGGGCAGACGATACGGATCGGCGGCTGGCTGGACTCCATGGTCCGCACCTGCACCGGCGAGGTATGCGTGCGCAGCAGCATGTTCGCGTTGAAATAGAAGGTGTCGTGCATCGCCCGCGCCGGGTGGTGGCCGGGGATGTTGAGCGCTTCGAAGTTGTGGTAGTCGTCTTCGACCTCGGGGCCTTCGGCGATGCCGTAGCCGATGTGGGTGAAGAACTGCTCGATGCGCTCGAGGGTACGGGTGACCGGGTGCAGGCCACCGGTGGTCTGGCCACGGCCTGGCAGGGTTACATCAATGCACTCGGCAGCCAGGCGCGCACTCAGGGCGGCCTCTTCGAACGCGGCCTTGCGGGCGTTGAGCACGACGGTGACGCGTTCCTTGGCGTCGTTGATCAGCGCCCCGACCTTCGGTCGTTCGTCGGCCGGCAGGTTGCCCAGGGTCTTCATCACCTGGGTCAGTTCGCCTTTCTTGCCGAGGTAGTGAACCCGGATCTGCTCCAGGGCATTGATGTCTTCAGCGCGCTCCACGGCCTCCAGGGCTTGGGAGACCAGCGCATCCAGGTTTTCCATGTACAGACTCCAGATACGAAATAGGGGAAGAGCTTTACAGGCTCTTCCCCTATCGATGACGTTCAATACCCGACGCCGCAAGCGCCGCCGGGTGATTGTCGTGGGTACTTAAGCCAGAACGGCTTTAGCTTTCTCGACAATCGCAGCAAACGCCGCTTTTTCGTTCACTGCCAGATCGGCCAGAACCTTGCGGTCGATTTCGATCGACGCCTTTTTCAGGCCAGCAATCAGACGGCTGTAGGACAGACCGTTGGTGCGGGCACCGGCGTTGATACGAGCGATCCACAGTGCGCGGAACTGACGCTTCTTCTGACGACGGTCACGGTAGGCGTATTGACCCGCCTTGATGACAGCCTGCTTGGCAACGCGGAACACGCGCGAGCGTGCACCGTAGTAACCTTTAGCCAGTTTCAGGATTTTCTTGTGACGCTTACGAGCGATGACGCCACGCTTTACACGAGCCATGAGTAACTTCCTCTATCGTTGACCAGAATTAACGAACGCGCAGCATGCGCGCGACTTTCGCGACGTCGGACGGGTGCAGCAAGCTGCTACCACGCAATTGACGCTTACGCTTGGTCGACATTTTGGTCAGGATGTGGCTCTTGAAAGCGTGCTTGTGCTTGAAGCCGGAAGCGGTTTTCAGGAAACGCTTCGCTGCACCGCTCTTGGTTTTCATCTTTGGCATGTTCGGAACTCCGCATTGAGTGGATAAACATAACCGCAAGGCCTGCCGTGCCCTGGTGGTTATTTCTTCTTCTTGGGGGCGATGACCATCATAAGCTGGCGTCCTTCCATCTTAGGATGCTGCTCGACGGTGCCGTATTCCACGAGGTCACCTTCGACCCGCTTCAACAGCTCCATGCCCAGCTCCTGGTGGGCCATCTCACGACCACGAAATCTCAGAGAGATCTTGGCCTTGTCCCCTTCACTAAGGAAACGTACCAGGTTGCGTAGTTTTACCTGGTAATCCCCTTCCTCCGTCCCTGGACGAAACTTGATTTCTTTGACCTGGATGATCTTCTGGTTTTTCTTGGCTTCGTTGGCCTGCTTCTTCTTTTCGAAGATGTGCTTGCCGTAGTCCATGACCTTGCAGACAGGCGGTACCGCGTCTGCAGAGATTTCTACCAGGTCCAGCTTCGCTTCATCAGCGATACGCAGCGCTTCATCGATCGAGACGATGCCAACCTGCTCGCCATCAGCGCCAATTAACCGAACCTCGCGTGCCGAGATATTCTCGTTGATCGGGGCCTTCGGGGCAGTTCGTTTATCGTTTCTCATATCACGCTTAATAGTCATTACTCCGATTCTTGGCGACCACGCCGGGAAACCGCATGCGCCAGGAGCTCGGTGAACTGGGCGACGGGCATGGAGCCCAGGTCAGCACCTTCACGAGTCCGCACAGCGACGGTTTGCGTTTCGACCTCGCGGTCCCCTATAACCAAAAGATACGGGACCCTAAGCAAGGTATGCTCGCGGATTTTAAAGCCGATCTTCTCATTTCTCAAGTCGCACTTGGCACGGAATCCGCTGGAATTCAGAGTTTTTTCCACGTCAAGGGCAAAATCGGCCTGTTTGTCGGTGATATTCATGATCACCGCCTGGGTCGGCGCCAGCCAGGCTGGGAACACGCCGGCGTAGTGTTCGATCAGCATGCCGATGAAGCGTTCGAACGAACCGAGGATGGCGCGGTGCAGCATCACCGGACGACGACGGTTGTTGTCCTCGGCGATGTAGCTGGCGTCCAGGCGCTCGGGCAGGTTCGGGTCGTACTGCAACGTGCCACACTGCCAGTTACGGCCCAGGCAGTCGCGCAGAGTGAACTCGATCTTCGGCCCGTAGAAAGCGCCCTCGCCCGGCTGGTATTCCCACTCCAGGCCCGATTCGTTCAACGCATCGGCCAAGGCGCCCTCGGCGCGATCCCACAGTTCTTCGGAACCGACACGCTTGGCGGGACGGGTCGACAGCTTCATGGCGACGTCGGTGAAGCCGAAGTCCTTGTAGACGTCGAGCGTCAGACGGATGAAGTCGGCGGCCTCTTTCTTCACCTGTTCTTCGGTGCAGAAGATGTGCGCGTCGTCCTGGGTGAAGCCACGCACGCGCATGATGCCGTGCAGGGCGCCGGAAGGCTCGTTGCGGTGGCAGGCACCGAACTCGGCCAGGCGCAGCGGCAGGTCACGGTAGGACTTCAGGCCCTGGTTGAACACCTGCACGTGGCACGGGCAGTTCATCGGCTTGACGGCGAAGTCGCGGCTTTCCGACGAGGTGGTGAACATGTTCTCGGCATAGTTGGACCAGTGGCCGGAACGCTCCCAGAGCACGCGATCGACCACCTGCGGCGTCTTGATCTCGAGGTAGCCGTTGTCGCGCTGGACCTGGCGCATGTACTGCTCGAGCACCTGGTACACGGTCCAACCGGCCGGGTGCCAGAACACCATGCCTGGCGCTTCTTCCTGCAGGTGGAACAGGTCGAGCTGCTTGCCGATCTTGCGGTGGTCGCGTTTCTCGGCCTCTTCGATGCGCTGGATGTACGCCGCCAGCTGCTTCTTGTCGGCCCAGGCGGTGCCATAGACACGCTGCAGCTGCTCGTTCTTGGCATCGCCGCGCCAGTAGGCGCCGGACAGCTTGGTCAGCTTGAACGCCTTCAGGAAACGGGTGTTCGGCACGTGCGGGCCACGGCACATGTCGACGTATTCTTCGTGGTAGTACAGGCCCATGGCCTGTTCGTCCGGCATGTCTTCGACCAGGCGCAGCTTGTAGTCTTCGCCACGGCTGGCGAACACGTCGATGACCTCGGCACGCGGGGTCATCTTCTTGACCACGTCGTAGTCGGTGTCGATCAGCTGCCGCATGCGCGCTTCGATGGCTGCCAGGTCTTCGGGGGTGAAGGGGCGCTCGTAGGCGATGTCGTAGTAGAAGCCTTCATCGATCACCGGGCCGATGACCATCTTGGCGGTCGGGTACAGCTGCTTGACCGCATGACCGATCAGGTGGGCACAGGAGTGGCGGATGATCTCCAGCCCCTCCTGGTCCTTCGCCGTGATGATCTGCAGCGTGGCGTCATGGTCGATCAGGTCGCACGCGTCGACCAGCTTGCCGTCGACCTTGCCGGCCAGGGTGGCCTTGGCCAGGCCTGCGCCGATGGAAGCGGCGACGTCGGCAACGCTGACGGCCTGTTCGAAGGTCCGTTGACTGCCATCGGGAAGAGTGATTACGGGCATGGCGCCTCCTCTCCTAGTGGTGACCCCTACCAAAGGTCACGTGGGTTGGGATGAGCCAGTACAAGATCCGCCCTGCCTTTCCCTCGGGAAAGCCTGCCTCACAGTGGCAGAAGCCTTTGAGCTTGCCAGGGTCGAACCAGAGTGACTGGAAGAGTGACGACAAGGCCAGGCAGGCCTGTCGTGAGCCGGTCATGCTAGCACGACCTGCCGGGGCACCCTATGAATATTTGGCAATCGAACCCTGGCGGTGAACTTGTGGCCGTGATTGCCCGTCACAATGCCGGAACCACCCTACTCTTGATGAGACCTTACCGAAGGAGTTAACGGTTATGCGATTTCAGTCTCTTCTGGCCCTGACCGCGGCAGGTGCCCTGATGCTGCCCCTGGCAGCCCACGCCGAATCGTGGCCAGCCGGCAAGAAAGACGCCTACATGGCTCAATGCACCCAGGTGGCGAGCAGCAAAGGCCTGGACGCCGCCGCTGCCAAGCAGCACTGCGAATGCGGCGCTGGGGCGATCGAAAAGAACTTCAGCACCAAGGAGATCGAGCAGCTCGACAGCAAGCAGGGCGTCGATGCCAAGCTGATGGAAAAAGCCCAGGCTGTCGTGGCCAAGGCATGCGCTGCGCGCTGACATTTCGCACAGGATCTTTCGTTCTTTTGCGCTGGATCACGATTGTGCAAAGGTAATTGACGCGACACGCGCAGAATTAGACTATGATGTGACTCGTGCAGTCTGTAGCCTCGGCCACATCGCACTACTGAAAAATTTCAAGATTCCGGAGATTCACCCATGTCCAATCGCCAACAAGGCACCGTCAAATGGTTCAATGATGAAAAAGGCTACGGCTTCATCACCCCAGCAGGCGGCGGCGACGACCTGTTCGTTCACTTCAAGGCCATCGAATCCGACGGCTTCAAGAGCCTGAAAGAAGGCCAGACCGTTTCGTTCGTTGCTGAACGTGGTCAGAAGGGCATGCAGGCTGCACAGGTTCGTCCGGAGTAATTCGGGCTTACCGCTGTAAAAAAACCCGCCTTCTGGCGGGTTTTTTCATGGGTGACGCAAGCATCCTGCGCGTCAGGGCCAAGCACCCGCCCTGCCCTGCCTACCCCGCACGCGCACTCAGCCGCAGTTGACTCGAGTGACGACGCCCTGCCGGTCCACGTTCAGGTTCAGGCGCTCCGAGCGGTACTCCAGAGTCACCATGTCATCGGGCTTCAGGATGCGCGCGTACTGGGCGCCACTGGCCTTGCGCGCCTGCTCGAGCAGGTAGGCGCTGGCAGGCTTGCCCATGGCGAAGTCGGCACCCGTGGCCGAACAGCGTCCATCGTTCTCGGCGGTTGCCGGGGCAGGCGCCGCGCCACGATCGTCCGAGGCCCCTCCACCTCCAGTACTGCAACCGACCAGAGCAGCAGCGACCAGCAAGGTCGCCAGGGAAGCGCGAGTATGAAACATGGATCCTCCTAATCGATCACATTGGCTGCCTAATGCGACAGTGCCATCAAGCGTTTGTTGCAAAACCTGTCGAGTGTGCCTTAAATCCGCACGGGCTGGCCCATTGCAATCGTGACCGGATCTTACGCGCCCCGACACGGCACGCTCACCAGGCCACCCCAGACCTTCATGCTCCTGCCGTAGAGTTCATCATGCCTACCCAAGATACCCTCACACGCCCGAGGCTTCGGCCTGCTTCGCCGATCGAGGAGACGAACGCCCGCTGTTCATTCACACCCACTACGCCGCGAGAGCCCTCATGAGCCGCCATAGCATCGATGCCGACATCAAGGTCAAGTGGTCCGATGGCCAGAGCGCCTACAGCCCGGGTACACCCGAGGAGCTGTTGCTGATCGCGGTCGACCTGCTGGTACGCGACCTGGGCGGTCAGGCCGCGCGTGCGTTCACCGAGCAGGTGCTCGAGCGGCATGCACCGCGCGCCGCGACCGTGCAACACCCTGCCCCGTGATCAGACGTGCGCTCCCATCGCGCACGCATGACCTCATCTGGACGCCTTCGCACGAAAAACCGAACGAGATGCGGACCGCTCGTTCGGCGTACCGAACACGTACGCCTGGCGTCTTCGCAGAGTTCGCCCTCTCTGCCCTCCTGAGTGGCCATCAGATGTGCCATCAGGCGCTACGCTGAGGTTGGTACGAAAACTGCCTGACTTTGTCGGGCAATACAGCCCACCTCATTAGGAAGAGCGAGAACAATAATGATCCACGTCGCCATGAAGACCTTTATCCCCAGTGCCCTTGCACTGATGCTGGCCTTGCCAGCCCACGTCAGCGCCGAAGAGGCCAAGCAGCAGCAGGCCCTGGCCAACGTCGTGATCCTGGCCACCGGCGGCACCATCGCCGGTGCCGGTGCCAGCACCGCCAACAGCGCCACCTACCAGGCCGCCAAGGTCGGCGTCGACAAGCTGATCGCGGGTGTGCCGGAGTTGGGCAACCTGGCCAAGGTACGGGGCGAGCAGGTGATGCAGATCGCTTCGGAAAGCATCAGCAACGAGAACCTGCTGCAACTGGGCAAGCGCGTCGCCGAGCTGGCCGACAGCCCGGACGTCGATGGCATCGTCATCACCCATGGTACCGACACGCTGGAAGAAACCGCCTACTTCCTCAACTTGGTGGAGAAGACCGAGAAGCCGATCGTGGTGGTCGGCTCCATGCGCCCCGGCACGGCCATGTCCGCCGACGGCATGCTGAACCTGTACAACGCCGTGGCCGTCGCCAGCGACAAGCAGTCGCGTGGCAAGGGCGTGCTGGTGACCATGAACGACGAGATCCAGTCCGGCCGCGACGTGAGCAAGTCGGTCAACATCAAGACCGAAGCGTTCAAGAGCGCCTGGGGCCCGATGGGCATGGTCGTGGAAGGCAAGTCGTACTGGTTCCGCCTGCCGGCCAAGCGTCATACCGTCAACTCGGAATTCGACATCAAGCAGATCAGCAGCCTGCCACAGGTGGACATCGCCTACGGCTACGGCAACGTGACCGATACCGCATACAAGGCCCTGGCCCAGAACGGCGCCAAGGCGCTGATCCATGCCGGCACCGGCAACGGCTCGGTGTCCTCCCGCGTGGTACCGGCCCTGCAGGAGCTGCGCAAGAACGGCGTGCAGATCATCCGCTCCTCGCACGTCAACCAGGGCGGCTTCGTCCTGCGTAACGCCGAGCAGCCGGACGACAAGAACGACTGGGTCGTGGCCCATGACCTGAACCCGCAGAAGGCCCGCATCCTGGCCATGGTCGCGATGACCAAGACCCAGGACAGCAAAGAGCTGCAGCGGATCTTCTGGGAATACTAAGCGCTCCGCCTGACGAGAGGGCCAGGCGGCCCTCTCGCTCACACCGTTCGATCAGAACGTGTAGGAAACACCCGCCTGCACGGTGCGTGGTGCGCCTGGGTACACATAGGTGTTGAAAGCCCCTTCGTCATACCGCGTATTGAAGACGTTCTTCACGTCCAGGTTCAGCCGGACGTGCTCGTTGACCGTGTAGAAGCTCAACAGGTCTGCCACGCTGTAGTGGTCCATGGTGTAGGTCGAAGCGGCCGTCTGCCCGGCACGGTCGTCCACATGCTTGAAGCCCACCCCCAACCCCAGCCCTTTCGCCACACCGTCCTGGAACTCATAGGTGTTCAGCAGGCTGAAGCTGTTGCGCGGAATATTCGCCAGGCGCGTCCCGCGTGCCAGGGTGTTGTCGCGTGTCACCTCGGCGTCGACATAGGCATAGCCGCCGATCACTCGCCATTCGGGCGTGAGGTTGCCGGCGATGTTCAGGTCGAAGCCGCGGCTGCGAACCTCGCCTGCCGCCACGCTGTAGGTACCGGTCGGATCATTCGGATCGCGGGTCAGCACGTTTTCCTTGACCGTGTGGTACACGGCGGCATCGACGCTCAGCTGACGGTCGAGACTTTCCCACTTCATCCCGACTTCGTAGGACTTGCCCTTTTCCGGGTCGAACCCGCCGCCTTGCAGGCTGGTGCCACTGTTGGGCTTGAACGAGCGTGACGCTGTGGCGTAGAGCGCCAGGGTCTCGGTCAGGTCGTACATCAGCCCCACGCGCGGTGTCACGCCGTTCTGGCCATTGGAGAAGTCGCGGGCATCGCTGAGCTTGTCGTCGTAATCGTGCTCGAAACGCTCGAAACGCACGCCGGCCAGCGCCTTGAGCCGTTCGGTAAGGGTGACCTGATCCTGGACGAAAGCGGCCCAGGTCTTGAGATTCTCGCGATCATGGGTCGTCGTACGCGTCAGTGCAGGTCGCGGCTGCCCCAGCACAGGCTCGAACAGATCGACCGGGTAGGCGCCCGCGCCGCCCGCCGAGCGCAGGATGATCGAGCTGTAGTCGTAGTCCTCGTACTCGAGCCCGGTCAGCAAGGTGTGCGACAGGCCGGCGGTGTCGAAATGCCCGGTCAGGTTGAGCTGGTAGTCGCGGCTGGTCCATTCCAGTTCGCGGTAATTGAAGTTGCGCCCCAGGGTGCGCCCATCGGCCTGCAACCCGTTGGCTTCCACGGCATTGCCCTTGAGCGAACCGTCCAGCCACTGGACGCCACCGGCCAGGGTCCAGTCGTCGTTGAGCAGGTGCTCGACACGCAGCTGGGCCATGTCGTTGTCGTTGTGCAGCAGGTTGTCGCTGCCCTTCTCCCAGACGTTGGTGTCACGCGAGGCCGTGCCGGCCTGCCTGGGCAAGCGGGTCAGGCCACGGTCCAGGGGGTGGTTGTTGCGCATGAAGTCGCCCTCGAAGACGATCCGGGTGGCTTCATCGACCTGCCAGCTAAGCACCGGCGCCACGTCGTAGCGCTCGCTGTCCACCTCATCGCGGAAACTCTCGCCGCCCTCGCCCAGCACGTTGAGCCGGTAGGCCAATGCACCGTCCTGGGTGAGCGCGCCGGTAGCATCGAGCGTGGCACGGCGCAGGCCCTGGTCGTCGACCTGACTACCCAGGGTGACCTTGTCGTCGAGCTGCGGCTGCTTGCTGACGATGTTGAACGTGCCGCCTGGATCGCCGCGACCATACAAGGTGCTCGCCGGCCCACGGATCACCTCGAGGCGCTCCACGGTGTTGGCATCCGGCGCGTTGGGGTAGCCCCGGTTGATGGGGAACCCGTTGCGGTAGAACTCGCCCGTGGTGAAGCCGCGAACGGTCAAGGTGGTCAGGCCCTGGCCCCCGAAATTGTTGGCGCGCCCTACACCGCCGGCATAGTCCAACCCGTCCTGCAGGCGCGTGGCGGAGGTGTCTTGCAGCACGTCTCGGGGCACCACGCTGATGGACTGGGGCGTCTCGTGCAGCGCGGTATCGGTGCGCGTGGCACTGGCAGAACGCTCGGCCTTGTAGCCTTGCACCGGGCTCGTGGCGGTCTGCCAATCCGCAGCATCGGCGTCGATGTTCACCGCGCCCAGTTCGATGCTGGCAGGCGGCGTGACAGGGGCTTCGGCGGCCAGGGCCAAGGCAGGTAAGGCATGCAGCAGGCACAGCGAGGCGATCGAGCGGCGCATCGATAGACGAATCCTGAAAGTGGGAAAACCGTAAGGGGCTGAAAAACGTGCGAATGCTATGTGGAAATAATTCGCATTGGCAATCGTTATTTTTACAATTAGAGAGATAAGCTTTTGCTGCTTTCGCAACAGAGCACAGGCCGACCTCGCCGTACCCTCCCAAGACACGCCAGCCCGGTCGACGGGCGATGGCGATATCCCCGAGCATGACGGTAAAGAGACTTATGCTTGGTTGCGAAATGTCCTACGGTGAAATACTGTACGCGCATACAGCCCACCAAGGACCTGCCATGGCCAGCCCTGCACCTGCCACACCCTCGAGTTTCGCGCTGCTGGGAACACGCATCCAGAAGATCATCAACAGCCCCGCCGCCCAGCGTAGCCGCGCGGCCTTGATCTACCGGCTCGAGCACGAGTCGCCCGAAGATTGGCTGACGCTGCTCGACGAAATCGCCGAGAACGACAACGTGACCATCGCCCATCGCGACGACGGTGGCGTACAGCTGTTCTGGACCGTGCCGCAGGATGACTGACCGACCATGAACGTGTTGACGCTCACCCTGGCGGGCCTGTTGTTCACGCTGCCCCTTGCCCATGCCCATGCCGAGGCGCCGCGCACGTTCCAGGAAGCGAAGAAAGTCGCCTGGAAACTGTATGCGCCGCAATCCACCGAGTTCTACTGCGGCTGCAAGTACAACGGCAACCAGGTCGATCCGCGCACCTGCGGGTACACGCCGCGCAAGAATCCAAAGCGCGCCTCGCGCATCGAATGGGAGCACATCGTCTCGGCCTGGCAGATTGGCCATCAGCGCCAGTGCTGGCAGCACGGCGGGCGCAAGAACTGCGCCCGCAACGATGAAGTGTTCCGGCGTGCCGAGGCGGATCTGCACAACCTGGTGCCCAGCATCGGCGAGGTCAATGGGGATCGCAGCAATTACAGTTTCGGCTGGCTGCCCGAGAAGCATGGTCAGTATGGCCAGTGCCTGACCCAGGTCGATTTCAAGGCACGGCGTGTGATGCCCCGGCCGTCGATCCGCGGCATGATCGCCCGCACGCATTTCTACATGAGTCAGCGTTACGATCTGCGTTTGTCGAAGCAGGACCGCCAGCTGCTCGAGGCCTGGGACAAGACCTACCCGGTGCAGCCCTGGGAGCGACAGCGCAACCAGCGCGTGGCCTGCCTGATGGGCCACGGCAATCCCTTCGTCGGCCCCGTGGACCTGGGCAGCTGTGGGTGAAGGTCAGGCCAGCGTGCTGAGGTAGGCACTGGCCTGACTGTACTTGGCCATCCGCGCGACGTCGTCCGGGCCCGGATAGGGAATGCGCGACATGTCGCTGTTGTCGGCCAGGTCGGCCAGTTTGACGATGCGCGCCAGGGGGTCATCACCGACGCGCACCACGAAGTCCAGGTAAGACTCGCCCTGCCGACGGCTCAAGGCGTGCACGGCGGCCAGGATCTTCAGGGAAAACCCTTGGCGCGCCAGGTCGGCCAGCGTCGTGGGCGTGTCTTCCAGCACATCGTGCAGCACGGCGACGATACGCTGCTCTGGCGTCGACACACGCAGCATGACCCGCAATGGATGAAGAATGTAGGCATTGCCGCCTTTATCGTATTGCCCCTCATGGGCCTGGGCCGCCAAGGCGATCGCCCGCTCCAAGGTAGACATGTGGCCCTCCCGCGCAGCCTGTGCCATTGAGCATAGCTGTGACAGCGGGGTCGGCGCCAATACTCCCCTCAGAACCTCAGCGCGTGGCGCCGTGCTGGATCACCACCGAGTCGGTGCCCAGCTTGGCCATGACTTCGGTCTTGCGTGCCTCGGCCTCGGCCTTGCTCGGGAACGGCCCCATCAGCACCACCGGTTTGCCGTTGCGGTACTCGACGGACGAAGGGATGCCCTTTTCCAGCAGGCGCGCGGTCATGTCGGTCATGGCGCCCATGTTGGCACCCTGGACGACTTCGACGTCCCACCCTTCAGGCGCCGGCTGATCGGCCAGCGCATCGGCGCGGCGCTGCAGGTCGGCGCCACCGCACACTTCACGGATGCGCAGGTCGTTGCCCGACTCGTCGACGATGATCTGGTAGTCGCTGCCCTGCTTGATGGCGACGTAGCTGCGGTAGGCCTCGTATTGACCGGCCTCGTTCTTGCCGCGGAACTGGCCGCAGATGGTGCCTTCCGGGGAGATCCGCACGTTGGCGAACTTTGCCGTGTCCGGACGCGCCAGGCTCTGGGCGACCCGGTTGTGCACGCCTTCGACTTCGTTGTCACAGCCAGCCAGAGCCAGCACCGCCATTACCACTGCCAGTTTGCGCACGCCATCATCTCCCGTTCAGAAGCGGGGATTCTAACACGCTCGCTCGCGCCGTCAGGGGCGCGCCAGGCGCGAGGGACCGCTCAAGCCAGTGGCCATCGGCGATCGAAGCAGGCCTTGCGACACAGGGCCGCAGCCGCGTGCAGACCGTTTCGCGGACAATAAAAAAGGGCGATCTAGTAAGATCGCCCTTTTCAATTTGGTAGGCACAATTGGACTCGAACCAACGACCCCCACCATGTCAAGGTGGTGCTCTAACCAACTGAGCTATGTGCCTGTCGTGTGGCGCGCATATTACGAGTGCGCTCTGACCTTGTAAAGCGTTTTCTTCAAAAAAATCAGAAACTTTGCGCACGTGTCGACATCCGCAGACGTGGCAACCCTTTCTCCGGAAAACACACGCAAAAAAAGGGCGATCCTTTCGGATCGCCCCTCTTTTCGATTTGGTAGGCACAATTGGACTCGAACCAACGACCCCCACCATGTCAAGGTGGTGCTCTAACCAACTGAGCTATGTGCCTGTCGATGAGGGCGCATTCTACGCACTTGCTCAGGGGTGTCAACCCATATTTTTCCTAAGCCACTGAATCTTCGTTCTTTTATGATCTCGACCCCACGGTGACCCTGCCCCGCACGCCGTCAGGAATTTTTAACAGGCCGCTGGTGCGCGTTTATTATTATTGATAGCATCAGCACATCCGTTAAAAATATAAAACACGAGGTGCTGCAGCATGGCCACGACTTCCTACCCCCAGTCCTACTACGCCGCTTCGGCCAATCCAGCGCCGGCGCGCCCCGCTCTGCAGGGCGAAGTAGAGACTGACGTGTGCATCATCGGTGCAGGCTACACCGGCCTGTCCAGCGCCCTGTTCCTGCTGGAGAGCGGCTTCAAGGTGACCGTGCTCGAGGCCGCTCGCGTCGGTTTCGGCGCATCGGGTCGCAACGGCGGCCAGATCGTCAACAGCTACAGCCGTGACATCGACGTCATCGAGCGCAGCGTCGGCCCTCAACAGGCCAAGCTGCTGGGTGACATGGCGTTCGAAGGCGCGCGCATCATCCGTGATCGCGTGGCGCGCTATGGCATCCAATGCGACCTGAAGGACGGCGGCGTGTTCGCCGCGCTCACGCCCAAGCAGATGGGCCACCTGGAGTCGCAGAAGCGCCTGTGGGAACGCTACGGCCATACGCAACTGGAGCTGCTCGACCAGCGCCGGATTCGCGAGGTCGTCGCCTGCGAGAACTACATCGGCGGCATGCTGGACATGAGCGGGGGTCACCTTCATCCGCTCAACCTGGCCCTGGGCGAGGCGGCCGCGGTCGAGTCGCTCGGCGGCACGATCTACGAACAGAGCCCGGCGGTGCGTATCGACCGGGGTGCCAGCCCTGTCGTGCACACGCCACAAGGCAAGGTGCGCGCCAAGTTCATCATCGTCGCCGGCAACGCCTACCTGGGCAACCTGGTGCCCGAGCTGGCCGCCAAGTCCATGCCCTGCGGCACGCAGGTGATCACCACCGAGCCCCTGGGCGAGGAACTGGCCCGCAGCCTGCTGCCCCAGGACTACTGCGTCGAGGACTGCAACTACCTGCTCGACTACTACCGCCTGACCCAGGACAAGCGCCTGGTCTTCGGCGGTGGCGTGGTCTACGGTGCGCGCGACCCGGCGAACATCGAAGCGATCATTCGACCGAAGCTGCTCAAGGCCTTCCCCCAGCTCAAGCAGGTGAAGATCGACTACGCCTGGACCGGCAACTTCCTGTTGACGCTGTCGCGTCTGCCGCAGGTCGGTCGTCTGGGCGACAACATCTACTACTCGCAAGGGTGCAGCGGTCACGGCGTGACCTACACGCACCTGGCTGGCAAGGTGCTGGCCGAAGCGTTGCGCGGCCAGGCCGAGCGTTTCGATGCCTTCGCCGGGCTGCCGCACTACCCGTTCCCCGGTGGCCAGGCCCTGCGGGTGCCGTTCAGTGCGCTGGGCGCCTGGTACTACAGCCTGCGCGATCGCCTGGGCTTCTGACAGGCGCCGTACCTGCCGGTCAGCGGTCCAGGCTGCTGACCGCCTGGTGCGCAGCCCGCTCCTGACCGGCGCGCGCCAGTTCGTCGGCAGCCTGCAGCCAGCGCTGTCGGTCGACCTGCGCAGCCGGTCGCGCTGGCGGCTGCACCAGCACGGCCCAGCTCCCCTCCTTCGCCCACGCCTTTGTGAACGCATCGAAGTCCATCAACTGTCGACGGTTCATGCCCGAGCGCAGCAGTACATGGCGCTTGTAGGCGTCATAGCCGATCAACAGCGCATACCGTGGCTCGCCCCACCACGCCGTACCCTCGCGATAGCTGAGCAACACCGGATTGCCTGCCGACACCTGGACCAGCAACGCCTCCAGACTGGGGTCGAGTGGGTAGACGACCAGGCCATGGTCACGGGCCACGGGCGGTATGCGCGTCTGCAGCCGATCCGCCGCCTCAGGCAGACCCAGCGGTGCGTCGAGCATGCCCGGGGTGATCTGCACACCCTGCTGGGTGAGCAGCGCCGCCAGCGCCATGGCGCCACTGTGATTGGCATACCCGCGATAGAACGGCACGCTACCGATCTCCACGCGCTGCGCCAACCCCGCGGGCAATGCAGGTGGCTGGCCGGCGCACCCGGCCAACACGGCCGTGGCCGCACACACGGTCAACAGGCGACGGGCAACGGTAGACAATCGAGGGAAGATCAACGACATGGACGCTCGCTTGCAGGTATCAGGACGAATGAAAGACGAAGCGCACCGATCATAGGCCCAGGCGCGCCGTGCGTACAGACGCGCGGACGACGCCACCCCAGAAACGCCTGAAGCCCCCGCAGGGGCTCCAGAACGTTGCGACCGGTCAGGCGAGGATCACCCCTGCCCGACTTCCTTCCTCATCTTGGCCCGGCGCGCCATGATGTTGAGCACTTCGATCGCGGTGGAGAACGCCATCGCTGCGTACACGTAGCCTTTGGGCACATGGGCACCGAAGCCTTCGGCGATCAGCGTCATGCCGATCATGATCAGGAAGCCCAGGGCCAGCATGACCACGGTCGGGTTGTCGTTGATGAACTTGGCCAGCGGGTCGGCCGCCAGCAGCATCACGATCACGGCACTGATCACGGCGATGATCATGATCGGCAGGTGCTCGGTCATGCCCACGGCGGTGATGATGCTGTCGATGGAGAACACGATGTCGAGGATCAGGATCTGCCCGATCGCCGAGGCGAAACCGATGGTCACGACATGGCCGACCTTGGCTTCTTCCTTGGCACCGTGGGGGTCGACGCTTTCATGGATTTCCTTGGTCGCCTTCCACAGCAGGAACAGGCCACCGGCGATCAGGATCATGTCCTTCCAGGAAAACGCATGGCCGAACACCTCGAACACCGGCTCGGTCAGCTGGACGATCCAGGCCACCGTGCTGAGCAGGGCCAGGCGCATGACCAGCGCCATGCTGATACCGATGCGTCGCGCCTTGGAGCGGTACGCCTCAGGCAGCTTGTTGGTCAGAATGGAGATGAAGATCAGGTTGTCGATACCCAGGACGACTTCCATCGCCACCAGGGTGGCGAGCGCGACCCAGGCGGTGGGGCTCGAGGCGAGTTCCAGCAAGTATTCCATGAATCAGTCCTGTGTCAGGTGAAAGGGTCAGATGCCTTGGGTATCACGGGTGTCTTCAGCGGGCTGGCGCGGTGCGTCGGCAGGCCCCAGCGCCTCGTCCAACGCCTGTTGCGCCACGTCGTTGGTCTTGTCGATGACCGACTTGGCCGACTCGGCGGCCTGATCCAGCGCCTGACGCGTCGACTGTCGAGCCTCATCGCAGCCACTGATGGTCAGCAAGGCGATAGACAGTACCAGCGGCGTACCGATCGATTTGAAGTCAAGCATAAAAGCCTCGTCGATTCCTGTTCGGGCCACGCTCGATGCGTGCGATGAAGCGATTCTAGAGGCGTAAATGTTTCAGTAAAATTCGTATTTAAACGGTTTATACTTCGGTTTTTCCGAACCCACCGATGCCGCATGCTCAACTACCGCCAATTGCATTATTTCTGGGTCGTGGCCCGCACCGGCAGCATCACGCGCGCCAGCGAGCAACTGAACCTCACGCCGCAGACCATCAGCGGCCAGCTCACCCTGCTGGAGCAGACCTACGGCATCGAACTGTTCCAGCGTGTCGGGCGCCAGCTCGAACTGACCGAACAAGGACGTCGGACCCTGGAATATGCCGAACAGATGTTTCAGATCGGCAGCGAGCTGGAGGCCATGTTGCGGGCACGCCCGGACGAGCAGCAGATCCTGTTCCGGGTCGGAGTGGCCGACGTGGTCCCAAAGTCCATCGTCTACCGCCTGCTCGCGCCGACCATGGAGCTGGACAGCCCGCTGCGCATCAGTTGCCGTGAAGACAAGCTCGAACGCCTGCTGGCCGACCTGGCCATCCAGCGCCTGGATCTGGTGATCTCCGACAGCCCGATGCCGAGCCATCTGGACATCAAGGGCTACAGCCAGAAGCTCGGTGAGTGCGGGCTGAGCTTCTTCGCCACCTCGGCCCTCGCCACCCGCCTGACGGCGCCCTTTCCCGCCTGCCTGCAGGATGCGCCCTTGCTGATCCCGGGTCAGGAAACCATGGTCCGCAACCGCCTGTTGCGCTGGCTCAGCGAGCAGCGCGTGCAGCCCCGGATCATCGGCGAATTCGACGACAGTGCCTTGATGCAGGCCTTCGGTCAGTCCGGCAGCGGGCTGTTCATCGCGCCCAGCGTCATCGCCGAGGAAGTCTGCCGCCATGACGATGTGCAGTTGATCGGCCAGACCGAAGCGGTGCGCGAGTCGTTCTACGCCATTTCGGTGGAGCGCAAGGTCAAGCATCCTGGCATCCTGGCCATCACCGAGGGCGCACGGCGCGAGCTGTTCAATTGGTAGGCGCAGGCCTGGCCCGTGTTTCGGCTTGTCTTCAGGCAGGGACACCCCTAGGCTTGGGCACTTCCTCCTCATGAGATCGGGCCATGTCAGCCTCTGAAAATGCCAGCGCTGCACGCTTCAACGCCGTCGAGATCCGCGTCCTTGGGGCCTTGATCGAAAAGCAGGCGAGCAGCCCCGAGACCTATCCGCTCACCCTCAACGCCCTGGTGCTGGCCTGCAACCAGAAGACCAGCCGCGAACCGGTGATGAACCTCACCGCAGGCCAGGTCGGGCAAGCCTTGCGCGCGCTGGAAAGCCAGGGGCTGACCCGGTTGCAGATGGGTAATCGCGCCGATCGCTGGGAGCAGCGCGTGGACAAGGCGCTGGAGCTGGTACCGGCGCAATTGGCGTTGCTGGGTCTGCTGTTCTTGCGCGGGCCACAAACGCTCAGCGAACTGCTGACCCGCAGCAGTCGCCTGCACGCCTTCGAGGACCTGGCGCAGGTGCAGCATCAGGTCGAGCGCCTGGTGTCACGTGAACTGGCGGTGCACCTGCCCCGTCAGGCCGGTCAGCGGGAGGATCGTTACACCCATGCCCTGGTTGACCCCGCAGAAACCGAGGCGATCCTGACGGCGCGCCAGGCCACGAGCCTGGAACGCAGCACCGGCAGCACGGACACGGCAACGGAGCAACGCTTCGAGGCGTTGGAAGCCCGCATCGCCGCGCTCGAGGCACGTCTGGCCGAATGGGAAAGCTGAGCCTGCTTCGCCCTACGCCGGGTCTGGCTCGGGAAAGTGACGGCAGCTCTTGCGCTCGGCCAGCTCCCGGTCGCTGGGCCGCTGGTCGATGAACACGGCACGCCCATCGGCATAGATTTCCAGGTAACCCCAGTGCAGTTCCTGCTCCTGCTGACCGGGTCGCGGCGGTACGAGCCACCAGGGTTCACGGCTGATCAAACGCATGCAGGGCCCCTCCGGCAGGTGTCTACTTGACTATAGACACTGGCTGGAAGGACCCTGCATTGAACGTGTCAGCGGATTTTACCGTCAAGGGCCAGGTCGCCTGACAAGCGACCTGGCCCTTGACGGTTCAGGCTGGCGCCGACGTGCGGATCAGGTGGTCGAACGCGGCCAGCGAAGCCTTGGCACCCTCGCCCACGGCGATGACGATCTGCTTGTACGGCACCGTGGTCACGTCACCGGCGGCGAAGACCCCAGGCACGCTGGTCTGGCCACGGGCATCGACGATGATCTCGCCACGCGGCGACAACTCCACCGTACCCTTGAGCCAGTCGGTGTTGGGCAGCAGGCCGATCTGCACGAAGATGCCTTCCAGCTCGAGCGCATGCACGGCTTCGGTGGTGCGGTCCTTGTAGCTCAGGCCCGTGACCTTCTCGCCATTGCCATGCACCTCGGTGGTCAGCGCGCTGGTGATCACCTTGACGTTCGGCAGGCTGTACAGCTTGCGTTGCAGCACGGCGTCGGCACGCAACTGGCCGTCGAATTCGATCAGCGTCACCTGGGCGACGATGCCGGCCAGGTCGATGGCCGCTTCCACGCCAGAGTTGCCGCCGCCGATCACCGCCACGCGCTTGCCCTTGAACAGCGGCCCATCGCAGTGCGGGCAGTAAGCCACGCCACGTCCACGGTACTCCTGCTCGCCAGGTACGTTCATCTCGCGCCAGCGCGCACCGGTGGCCAGGATCACGGTCTTGGCCTTGAGCGACGCACCGCTGTTCAGGCGTACTTCGTGCAACCCGCCTTCAGCGGCGGGAATCAAGGCTTCGCCGCGCTGCAGGTTCATGATGTCGACGTCGTACTGCTTGACGTGCTCCTCGAGGGCGACGGCCAGCTTCGGCCCTTCGGTCTCGTGCACCGAGACGAAGTTCTCGATCGCCAGGGTATCGAGCACCTGGCCGCCGAAACGCTCGGCCGCGACACCGGTACGGATGCCCTTGCGCGCCGCGTAGATCGCCGCCGAAGCACCGGCCGGGCCACCCCCGACGACCAGGACGTCGAAGGCGTCCTTGGCATTGATCTTCTCGGCCTGGCGGCTACCGGCACTGGTGTCGATCTTGCCGAGGATTTCCTCCAGGCCCATGCGGCCTTGACCGAACGGCTCGCCGTTGAGGTAGAGGCTCGGTACGGCCATGATCTTGCGCGACTCGACTTCGGCCTGGAACAGCGCCCCATCGATCGCCACGTGACGAACGTTGGGGTTGAGCACGGCCATCAGGTTCAGGGCCTGGACCACGTCCGGGCAGTTCTGGCACGACAGCGAGAAGTAGGTTTCGAAGACGAATTCACCTTGCAGCCCGCGGATCTGTTCGATCACGTCGGCGCTGGCCTTGGAGGGATGGCCGCCGACCTGCAGCAGCGCCAGGACCAAGGAGGTGAATTCATGCCCCATGGGGATCCCGGCAAAACGCAGGCCGATGTCCGCCCCAGGGCGATTGAGCGAGAACGACGGGCGACGGGCATCGTCACCGTCCACGCTCAGGGTAATGAGGCTCGACAGACCGGCAATTTCCACCAGCAGGTCGTGCAATTCGCGGGACTTCGCGCCGTCATCGAGGGAAGCGACGATCTCGATCGGCTGGGTAACCCGCTCCAGGTAGGTCTTGAGTTGCGATTTAAGCGTGGCGTCCAACATACGGGCGATTTCCTTCTTTCAAATGCTGTAAATGAAAACGCCCAGGCACAAGCGCCCGGGCGTTTTGCAGGGCGGTGAAGCATTACCGGTGACGGTCGTTCACCGTCCGCAGCAGGCCCATGGCCTTAGATCTTGCCGATCAGGTCGAGCGAGGGAGCCAGGGTGGCCTCGCCTTCCTGCCACTTGGCCGGGCAGACTTCGCCTGGGTGGGCCGCGACGTACTGGGCTGCCTTGACCTTGCGCAGCAGTTCGCTGGCGTCACGGCCGACACCGCCGTCGTTGATTTCGACGATCTTGATCTGGCCTTGCGGGTTGATCACGAAGGTACCGCGATCGGCCAGGCCGGCGTCTTCGATCAGCACGTCGAAGTTGCGGGCGATCTGGTGAGTCGGGTCACCGATCAGCGGGTACTGGATCTTGCCGATGGTGTCCGAGGTGTCGTGCCAGGCCTTGTGGGTGAAGTGGGTGTCGGTCGACACACCGTAGATCTCCACGCCCAGCTTCTGGAATTCAGCGTAGTTGTCGGCCAGGTCACCGAGTTCGGTCGGGCAGACGAAGGTGAAGTCGGCCGGGTAGAAGAACACCACGGACCACTTGCCCTGAAGATCGGCTTCGCTCAGTTGAACGAAATCGCCATTGTGGTAGGCGGTAGCGTTGAACGGTTTTACCTGGCTGTTGATGAGTGGCATCAGAAAGCGCTCCTTCATGGGTTTGAATACGTTGACGGGGAGTATCCTAGCCAATCGACCGGCCGATGGCTCATTGGCAAAGCTGATGCTACCGATTGGTTTTGGCTATGACACACCTTATAAAGAGCAGCGAAAAGCTATGGATGGTCTAGCCAGGGTCTCCTCGGCGACCCTGGGCCGCAGGCTTCCCTGACGCCGCACGAAATAGTTGACCAAGGCATTCAACCTTGGCGGTTCTCTGCCGATATGCGGGAAACGGGTCGTTCTCGCCACGGTGTCGAGTCACGCCCCCTTTCTCAACGGGTGCAAGGTCAACGCGCATGAACCTGAAATTCCGCCACAAGATTCTCCTGAGTGCCAGCGGCATCGTCATCCTGGCGTTCGCGCTCTTCACGCTCTACAACGACTACTTGCAGCGCCATACCATCGCCCAGAACCTCGATTCCTCCATGCGCCAGTCCGGCGCCCTGGCGGCCAGCAGCGTGCAGAACTGGATGAGCGGCCGGATCCTGATCATGGAGAACCTGGCCGAGGACGTGACCGAGCAAGCGGCAGCGGGCAACAACAACGTGGCCAGCCTGGTCGACCAGCCGTCCTACCTGCGCAACTTCCAGTTCACCTACCTGGGGCAGAACAACGGCGTGTTCACTCAGCGTCCGGACGTGCAGATGCCGGCCGACTACGACCCGCGCAAGCGTCCGTGGTACGGCGAGGCCGCGACCGCCGGCAAGACCGTGCTGACCGCACCTTACCAGGCGTCCGTCGGTGGCCTGGTGGTGACCATCACCGTCCCGGTCAAGCCCAAGGGCGGTGGCCCCCTGCTGGGCGTGGTCGGCGGCGACCTGTCGCTCGACAGCCTGGTGCAGATCATCGAGAAGGTCGACTTCGGCGGTATCGGCCACGCCTACCTGGTGGACAAGGACGGGCAAGTCATCGTCAGCCAGAACAAGGATCACCTGACCAAGTTCCTCAAGGACCTCTACCCCAACAGCGGCCTGCGGGTCGAACCTGGCATGCAGGACGTGATGCTCGACGGGCATGAGCGGATCGTCTCGTTCGCCCCGATCGAAGGCCTGCCGTCGGCCCAGTGGTACGTCGGCCTGGTGGTGGACAAGGACCAGGCCTACGCGGCACTCGGCCAGTTCCGCGTCTCGGCGATCATCGCCATGATCGTCGCCGTGGTCGCCATCGCCGGCCTACTGGGCCTGCTGATTCCGGTCCTGATGCGCCCCCTGACCACCATGGGCCGTGCCATGCACGACATCGCCGAGGGCGAAGGTGACCTGACTCGCCGTCTGGCCGTGCAGAACAAGGACGAGTTCGGCGAGCTGGCCGGGTCGTTCAACCGCTTCGTCGAACGTATCCATGCCTCGATCACCGAAGTCTCGTCGGCCACACGCCTGGTGCATGACCTGTCGGAGAAGGTCATGAGCGCCTCCAACGCCTCGATCATCGGTTCGGAAGAGCAGAGCCTGCGCACCAACAGCGTGGCGGCGGCGATCAACCAGCTGGGCGCTGCCACCCAGGAAATCGCGCGCAATGCCGCCGACGCCTCGCAGCATGCCAGTGGTGCCAGCGAGCAGGCCCACGATGGTCGCCGTGTGGTCGAGGAAAGCATCCAGGCAATGACCGCGTTGTCGCAGAAGATCAGTGAATCGTGCGAGCAGATCGAAGTGCTCAACGCCAGCACCGACGACATCGGCAAGATCCTCGACGTGATCAAGGGCATTTCCCAGCAGACCAACCTGCTGGCGCTCAACGCCGCCATCGAAGCCGCCCGCGCCGGGGAAGCCGGCCGTGGCTTCGCGGTGGTCGCCGACGAAGTGCGCAACCTGGCCCACCGGACCCAGGAATCGGCCGAAGAGATCCACCGCATGATCACCACGCTGCAGGTCGGCTCGCGCGAAGCGGTGCACACCATGAACGCCAGCCAGGTCTCGAGCGAGCAGAGCGTGCAGGTGGCCAACCAGGCCGGCGAGCGCCTGAACAGCGTGACCCGGCAGATCGGCGAGATCGACGGCATGAACCAGTCCGTGGCCACGGCCACCGAGGAACAGACCGCCGTGGTGGAAAGCCTCAACCTGGACATCACCCAGATCAACACGCTCAACCAGCAGGGCGTGGAAAACCTCAACCAGACCCTGCGTCACTGCGATGCGCTGGGCCAGCAGGCCGGCCGTCTCAAGCAGCTGGTCGGGAGTTTCCGGATCTAAGCTGCGAACTGCGAACTGCGAGCTGCAAGCTGCAAGCTGCAAGCCAAGAGCGATACCGTATCGCTGGGCTTGCAGCACCTCGTGGCGAGAGTCCCTTCGCTATGCCAAAGCGGCATCAATCCGCTTGTAGCTTGTAGCTTCCAGCTTGCAACGCCCTTCCCCATGACCGGTTATAACCTAATAACCAACAAGTCTATTTCGCTATAAAAAATTCTATATGCTGGCTCCATCCGATCACGGGCACAGTTGGGCAGTCGAGAGCGTTATGGATGTAGGTTCGTTCGGTTTCACCATTGCAGGGCTTGTCGTAGGGTTCATCGTGGGCATGACGGGGGTCGGCGGCGGTTCGCTGATGACGCCGATCCTGCTCTGGTTCGGCATCAACCCGGCCACGGCCGTGGGCACCGACCTGCTCTACGCGGCCATCACCAAGGCCAGCGGCGTCTGGGTCCATAGCCGCAACAAGAACATCGACTGGAAGATCACCGGGCTGCTAAGCCTGGGCAGCGTGCCGGCCGCGGCGTTGACCCTGTGGTTCCTGAGCACCCTGCATGCCGACACCTCGGCGCTCAATGCCATCATCAAGCAGGGCCTGGCCGTGGTGCTGATCATCACCGCACTTGCCATCCTGTTCCGCTCCAGGCTGCAGGCCTTCGCCAGCCGTCATGCCGGTGATCACTACCACCTCAGCGACCGTACGCTGAACGGGCTGACCGTGGTCACGGGCGTGGTGCTAGGCGTGATGGTCACGCTGACGTCGATCGGCGCCGGAGCGCTGGGTACGGTGGCCCTGTTCCTGCTCTATCCGTTTTTGGTCACGCGACGCCTGGTGGGTACCGAAATCGCCCACGCCGTGCCGCTGACCCTGGTGGCGGGCCTGGGCCATGCCAGCATGGGCAACATGGACTGGTCGCTGCTGGGCTACCTGCTGCTGGGCTCGCTGCCCGGTATCTACCTGGGCAGCCACCTGGCCGGCCGCATCTCCGATCGCATCCTGCGCCCTTGCCTGGCGACCATGCTGCTGCTGATCGGCTACAAGCTGGCGTTCTGACTCAGGCGCAGGCGCCATTGCCCGGTGTAGACCAGCTGAAGGCTGGCGCAGGGCAGCACGTCCAGGCGGTGCAGGCCGTCAGGAGAACCGCCCAGGACCTGCATCATGGCCGCGCGAATGACGAAGGGGTGGGTCACCGCCACCCAGTGGCCAGGCGCTGCGCTGCGGATCGACAACCAGTGCGCCACCCGTACGCACACGTCGAGCATGGACTCCCCGCCATGGAGCGCGCTCCGTGGATCATCCAGCCATTGGGCCAGGGCGTGCGGCTCATCGCGCTGCACCTGCTTCAATGCCATTCCTTGCCAACGGCCCAGATCAACGTCCCCCAGCAGCGGGTCGATCTGGACGCTGTCGCTCAGCCATGCGGCCGTCTGCCGAGTACGGCGCTCCGGTGCGCACAGGACGGGGCGTGAGGTCCGGCGCAGCCCTTCCTGGTCGGGCAGCACGTCGTCAGTCTCATGGCCGAAATGGCCGGTTCGTTGTGCGTTCGTCCAGGCATGGCATAACAAGGTCAGGTGCACGGTCTGCAAGGTGGGCTCGGCATCGGCAGGGGGGAGAACAGTGTGCCATGGGCCGGGACGACAGGTGATACGCCGTCAGAAAAAGCATCTGACTACAGACAACATTGCTGTAGGATGCTTGGGTCAGTCAGGACGACCTTCGACGCTTGTGTTCTTTCACGCGAGACCGTTCATGCCCGTACACCTGCCATTGCCTGACACCCTTGAGAGAAGGCGCTCATCCGCACTCCGCCTTCAACCATTACCCCCTACTCTTCCCACGGCCCTGAACAAGGCCGAAAGAACAGCACGGTGAGCCTTCTGGACAACCTTTCCTTCGAGCAAGCGCTGGCCAACTGCGCCAACGAGCCTATCCAGTATCCGGGTGCCATCCAGCCCCATGGCGTGTTGATGACGCTTCGCGAGCCGATGCTGGAGATCGTGCAGATCAGCGCGAATGTCGAACCCCTGCTGGGCGTTCCCGTGGACCTGGCCCTGGGCCAGCCATTGGCCAACGTACTGGGCACCTCGCTGGCCGAAGAGGTTCGCGAGCTGGTCGCGCAGGACTTGGCCGAACACCTGCAGCCTTTGCGCATGGACCTGAATGGCACGCGCTTCGAAAGCTTCGCCCATCGCCACGATGGGCTGTTGATCTTCGAGCTGGAGGTGCTGGCATCGGGCAAGCGCGATGCGCACAGCCACTTCAACCGCATGCTGCAGCGCTTGCAGGCAGCCGACAGCCTGGACGCGCTGTACGAGCTGGCCGTGCACGAAGTGCAGGCGCTGACCGGCTACGACCGTGTGCTGATCTACCGGTTCGAAGAGGAAGGCCATGGGCAGGTGCTGGCCGAGGCGTCTTCACCGGGCATGGAGCTGTTCAAGGGCCTGTTCTTTCCGGCCTCGGACATTCCGGCCCAGGCCCGCCAGCTCTACCTGAGCAACTGGCTGCGCATCATTCCGAATGCCAACTACACGCCGGTGCCCATTCTTCCGGCCCGGCGACCCGACACCGATGCTCCTCTGGACCTGAGTTTCGCCACCCTGCGCAGCGTGTCGCCCATCCACTGCCAGTACATGCGCAACATGGGCGTGCTGTCGTCGATGAGCATCTCGCTGATCTGTGAGGGTCGCCTGTGGGGCTTGATCACCTGTGGCAACCGCACCCCCTTGCATGTGCCCAGCGACCTGCGTGGCGCCTGCAAGACCATCGGCCAGGTCCTGTCGCTGCAGATCAGTGCCATGCAGGCGCTGCAGCTGTCCGCCGAGCGCGAGTCCAAGCTCGACAACCTGGCCGGGCTGACCCAGGCCATGCGCAGCAGCACCGGCACGGTGTTCGAAGGGCTGGTCGAGCACGCCGAAGACTTGATGGCGCTGGTCGATGCTGGCGGCGTGGCGATCATCGAGGACCAGCAGCTGCACCTGGCCGGGCGCTGCCCGGAGCCGGCCCTGGTCCGCGAGCTGCATCAGTGGATCGAACGGCAGGCGATGCCCGTGTTCGACACCGATGAACTGGGCCGGCACTTCGCACCAGCCAGCGCGTGCCGCCTCCAGGCCAGCGGCGTGCTGGCCCTGACCCTGCCCAAACCGGTGACCAATGGCATTCTCTGGTTCCGTCCGGAGGTCAAGGAAACCCTCTCGTGGAGCGGCGACCCCAGCAAGCCGATGCACCTGGATCCGTCCAACGGCACGCCGCGCCTGCGCCCTCGCACCTCGTTCGAGCTGTGGAAGGTCGAGATGGAGGGTATTTCGCGCAAGTGGTCCCACGGCGATCGATTCGCCGCCAACGAACTGCGTCGCTGGGCCCTGGAGATCGACCTGTCGCATCAGGTGCTGCGCGAGCAGGCGGCAGTGCGTGCCCGCGATGACCTGGTGGCCGTGGTCTCGCACGACCTGCGCAACCCCATGACGGTGATCGGCATGTTGTGCGGCATGATGCAGAAGGCGTTCAGCGGTGACGGCTCCAATGCCTCGCGGCGCATCACCTCGGCGATCGGCACCATGCAGCAGGCCACCAGCCGCATGAACGCCCTGCTCGACGACTTGCTGGACACCTCGAAGATCGAGGCCGGGCGCTACGTGATCACGCCGACCGCGCTGGACGTCACGCAGATCCTGGAGGAAGCACAGACGCTGCTGTCGCCTCTGGCGGTGCTCAAGTCGGTCCTGGTGGCCTTCGAGGCCGAACCGGGACTGTGGGTCGATGCCGACCCCGAGCGCCTGTTCCAGGTGCTGTCGAACCTGGTGGGCAACGCGATCAAGTTCACCGATGCCGAGGGCATGGTGCAAGTCAATGCGGTGGCCAGGGGCGACGCTGTCGTGTTCACCGTGCGCGACACCGGGCGTGGCATACCCGTCGATCAGCTGCCGTACGTCTTCGATCGCTACTGGACGGGACGCGAAGGCAACCCGAACGGCACGGGGCTGGGGCTCTACATCACCCAAGGCATCATCAAGGCCCATGGCGGCAGCATCGAGGCCAGCAGCGAGCCTGGCCTGGGCAGTACGTTCCGCTTCACCTTGCCACGCGTGCAGCCCGACAGGCCGCCCTTGTCGAGCACCGGCACCGACGGGACCTGATCGAGACGCGCCACGACCAGTACACGCTAGGCACGGTCCAGGACGATGCCACGGCGCAGGCACCTGGACCGCGCTTAAATCGACGCCGCGCTGTCTCGTTTTCTGGGTAAGCCCATGAACACAAGGACGCGCCCCATGGTCATGCTGTCTCGTCGCTCACTGATGGGGCTTGGCCTGGCACTGCCGGCCCTGCCACGCTTGGCCTGGTCAGCAGCGCCAGTCGAGGGACCTCGCCCCGGACCCACCCTGCTCGATTACAACGAAAGCCCCTGGGGGCCGAGTGTGGCGGCGCGGCGCGCCATGCGAGACAGCATTGCCCTGGCCGGCCGCTATCCCTATGGCGCCCAGTATCGATTGATCGACACCTATGCCGCGCAGCACGGCCTCGACGCCAGCCAAGTGCAGCTGTTTGGTGGCTCCCGATTGGCGCTGCAGCATGCCGTCATGGCGTTCACCGGCCCGCGCAGCCTGGTGATGGCCGACCCTTCCTACGAAGAGCCTGCCCAGGCCGCTGAGCGCCACGGCGCCCCGGTGCACACCGTCGCCCTCGATGAACGGCACGCCCATGACGCCGAAGCCATGCTGGCCGCGGACACCCAAGCCGGACTGCTCTATGTCTGCAACCCCAATAACCCTACGGGTACGTTGACGCCCCGCACCGCGATCGAACGCCTGCTGCGTGACAAGGCTGAAGGGTGCGTAGTGGTGGTCGACGAGGCGTACATCCATTTCAGCGAGGCTGCCAGCTGCCTCGACCTGATCGCCGATCATCCGGAGCTGCTGGTCCTGCAGACCTTTTCCAAGCTGTATGGCCTGGCCGGTGCACGGCTGGGGCTGGCCATCGGGCAGGCGCCTTTGCTGGAACGGCTGGAAGTCCATGACGGTTACAACGTGGCCAATGTCTCGGCCCTGCTGGCAGGGCAAGCTTCCCTGGACGACCGGACGCTGATCCCCTCGCGCAAGGCGCACAACACGCGCCTGCGCGAAGCGACCATCGCCTGGCTCGGCGAGCGAGGCTGGCGCTGCACGGCTTCGCATGCCAATTGCTTCATGATCGATCTGCGCCAGCCGGCACAACCGGTGGTCGAGCGCCTGGCAGCGGCAGGTGTCAGGGTGGGGCGTGTCTGGCCCAGCTGGCCGAACTGGATGCGTGTCAGCGTCGGAGACGACACTGACATGCAGCGTTTCAGGGAGGCTTTTGCACGGGCCGTTCCCTCTTAGGAAAACCCCCTTCCTAATGCTGAAAGACATGCTTTACAGCCTTCGTGGGCCCTGCGGGCCCAATCGCGGCACTAGGGCACACAGGTGACCGCGATAGCCTGCAACCCCGCGGTGGGGCTACGGGTGGAGCGGCCCCAGCCGGGGCGCCGGACCGGCCGCGATGAGCCGCAAAGCGGCCCCAAAATCGATTAGCAATGAGGCTCCTGATCCTGGCAGCTATCGCCATGTTCTCTGCGCGACAGCGCGGCGCCAAGGCGGCGAGCGGACTCCCACCCAGACCTCTGCAGCCGTCAATGTAAGCATGACTGCGCAAGCAGCTTGTGGGAGCGGGCTTGCCCGCGATGCAGGCGGCGACGGACCGGACGCCATCGCGGGCAAGCCCGCTCCCCCACGGACCGCGATGCCTGGCCTTATCGCGGTGTGGCTCCTGTGGACGGACATGTCCCGAGCACAAAAGACGGCTGTTCCCAAAGGTTCGTTACAGCCACTCCCACGACGGCGTAGTCACGGGCGAGCAGTGCCTCACCGCCAGCAACCGAGACGGGCCTCAGGCCGGTTTCGAGGCACCCACTTCGCGGGAAGCGGTGCGCAAGGTCACGAACTCCTCCGCTGCAGTCGGGTGCACGCCGATGGTCTCGTCGAACTGCTGCTTGGTCGCGCCGGCCTTGAGCGCCACGCCCAGGCCCTGGATGATCTCGCCGGCATCCGGGCCGACCATGTGGCAACCCAGTACCCGATCGGTCTCAGCGTCGACCACCAACTTCATCAGGGTCTTTTCCTGCACGTCGGTCAGGGTCAGCTTCATCGGTCGGAACCGGCTTTCGTAGATCTTCAAGGCATGCCCAGCGTCCAGCGCCTCTTCCTCGGTCAGGCCGACGGTACCGATCGGTGGCTGACTGAACACGGCCGTGGGGATGCCCCGGTAGTCGACCGGACGGTACTGCTCGGGCTTGAACAGGCGACGCGCCACGGCCATGCCTTCGGCCAGCGCCACGGGCGTGAGCTGCACGCGCCCGATCACGTCGCCGATCGCCAGGATCGACGGCTCGGTGGTCTGGTACTGCTCATCGACCTTGACGTAACCGCGTTCGTCCAGTTCGACCGCCGTGTGCTCCAGGCCCAGGTTGTCGAGCATCGGCCGGCGCCCGGTGGCGTAGAAGATGCAGTCGGCCTCCAGCGTCCGGCCATCCTTCAGCGTCGCCTTGAGGCTGCCGTCGGCTTGGCGATCGATGCGCTGGATGTCGCTGTTGAACTGCAGGTCCATGCCGCGCTTCTCCAGCTCCTCCTTCAAGTGCTGGCGCACCGAGCCGTCGAACCCGCGCAGGAACAGATCGCCCCGGTAGAGCAGGCTGGTCCGCGCACCCAGGCCGTGGAAGATGCCGGCGAACTCCACGGCGATGTAGCCACCGCCCACCACCAGCACGCGCTTGGGCAAGGTGTCGAGGTAGAACGCTTCGTTGGAGCTGATCGCCAGCTCCTTGCCCGGGATATCGGGGATCTGCGGCCAGCCGCCCGTGGCGATGAGGATGCGCTCGGCCGTGTGGCGCTGCCCGTCGACCTCCACCTCATGCGGCCCGGTCAGGCGGGCATGGCCTTCGAGCAAGGTCACACCGCTGTCGACCAGCAGCTTGCGGTAGATGCCGTTGAGCCGTTCGATCTCACGGTTCTTGTTGCCGATCAACGTGCCCCAGTCGAACTGCCCTTCCTCGAGCGTCCAGCCATACCCGGCGGCCTGCTCGAGCTCATCGGCCACATGGGCACCATAGACCAGCAGTTTTTTCGGCACGCACCCCACGTTGACGCAGGTGCCTCCCAGGTAACGGCTTTCGGCTACCGCCACCTTGGCGCCGAACCCGGCAGCGAAACGCGCGGCGCGCACGCCGCCGGACCCTGCGCCAATCACGAACAGATCAAAATCGTAGGCCACTTGTCACCTCTCACGAAAACGCCACCTTGGGTCATCGAATGGACGGTTGCAAGGCCCAAGGTGCGTGCCGGCCTTGGCCAGCCCGCTCCCTTTGCCTGAACCGCCCCGCTTCGACCCGAAGGTGGCGCTGGTTGTCACTGGGCGCAGCAGGCGACCTTCGCCCGCTGCCCGACCCGACTCAGTGAGCCTTGCCGGTCTTGTAGTAGTTCTCGAAGCAGAAGTTGGTCGCGTCGATGTAGCCTTCGGCGCCACCGCAGTCGAAGCGCTTGCCCTTGAACTTGTAGGCGATCACGCAGCCGTTCTGGGCCTGCTTCATCAGCGCGTCGGTGATCTGGATTTCACCGCCCTTGCCCGGTTCGACTTCGCCGATGATGTCGAAGATGTCGGGGGTCAGGATGTAGCGGCCGATGATCGCCAGGTTCGATGGCGCGTCTTCAGGCTTGGGCTTCTCGACCATGTTGGTGACGCGGAAGATGTCGTCACGGATCATGTCGCCGGCGATCACACCGTACTTGTGGGTTTCCTGCGGATCGACTTCCTGGATGGCGACGATCGAGCAGCGGAACTGGTTGTAGAGCTTGACCATCTGGGTCAGCACGCCATCGCCTTCCGGATTGACGCACAGGTCGTCGGCCAGGACCACGGCGAACGGCTCGTCACCGATCAGCGGACGGCCAGTCAGGATCGCATGACCCAAGCCTTTCATCTCGGTCTGACGGGTGTAGGAGAACGAGCACTCGTCGAGCAGACGACGGATGCCCACCAGGTACTTCTCCTTGTCGGTGCCCTTGATCTGGTTTTCCAATTCGTAGCTGATGTCGAAGTGGTCTTCCAGGGCACGCTTGCCGCGGCCAGTGACGATGGAGATCTCGTTCAACCCGGCATCCAGTGCTTCTTCGACGCCGTACTGGATCAGCGGCTTGTTGACCACCGGCAGCATTTCCTTGGGCATGGCTTTGGTCGCGGGCAGGAAGCGTGTGCCGTAGCCGGCAGCCGGGAACAAGCATTTCTTGATCATATACGTCCTTAATGGGGCTCGGCGGTGTGAAATCGGCGCAGTCTCATGAGGCATCGATCGCCCTACGGTGCCTGGCTGCGCTCGTTCGATTCCGTGATAGAGGCGCTGCTAGTGTAGATAGTTCCCTGTGCCCCTGAACATCGGGGGCGGCAAATATTTTTCGCGTGTCCCGGCCAGACCGATACACACATTGACTCGTCGGTCACGTGCCCGAGATGCACTCGGTGGCTGCCTGGCGTACATCGCCCGGACGCAGCGGGAAGTTGCTCAATCGCTCGTGCACCTTGATGCTGCTGCCCTCGCCCTTCTTGTCGATGTCCAGCAAGGCGGCCGGCCCCGCACCTGCGGCGAGCTTCTGCGGCACGATCAGCCGCAGCCCTTCACCCCTGACCTCTTCCTGCAACGGTCCCCGTTCATTGGCCAGGTGCGCCTTGACGCACTCGGCGTACTGCCGGGGCGTCTTGCCCGACATGACATCCATCGTTTCATGGGACTGTTCGAGTTCCGAGACGCTGGCGCATCCGCCCAGCGCGAGTGCCAAACCGGCGACGATCCACTTCATGGGGTTCGAGTTCTCCGCAAAAACCCTTATGACCGTGACCGGGCGGTTTTGCTCCCGGCGCTGCCACAGATACTTGCTTGCCTGCCATGACGCAGGGCAACGGCCCGGCACATCGTGGTATCGTGCGCGCTTGCAGAACCTTTACCTTGCGGAGCCCTTCATGAAATTCATCCACCAGCGCGAGCACCTCAACGAAGATGACATCGTCGTCATCGAGTGTTCCCAGCGCTGCAACATTCGCCTGATGAACGACGCCAACTTCCGCAGCTTCAAGAATGGCGGCCGTCATACCTACCACGGTGGCGCGTTCGATCGCTTCCCGGCGAAGATCACCGTGCCGAGCACGGGTTTCTGGAACATCACCCTGGATACCGTCACCACCCGGCCGATCTCGGTGACCCGCAAGCCGGCGTTCACCCACAAGATCAAGATCGTCCGTCGTTCCTCGTCGCAACTGAGATAACGCTGCCATGACCCAGACCACCAAATACGTGATCAAGTACACGCTCGACGGCATGCGCCGCTGGGACTTCGCGCTGATGACCGACGCCTCGCTCGAGCAGGCCCGTGAAGCGCTGCGCAAGCTGCACGGCGACGAGGCCGAGCAGATCAGCGACATCGCCGTCAGCAAGGCCCTGTAACCACACGAGGAACCTGCCATGCGCACCTGGCCAGACCGCCGTCTTCTCGACCTGCTGGGTATCGACGTGCCCATTCTTCAGGCGCCCATGGCCGGAGCGAGCGGCGCGGCGCTGGCCATCGCGGTGGGGAACGCCGGCGGGCTGGGCGCACTCCCCTGCGCCCTGCTGAGCCCGGCCTTGATCGAGCAGGGGATCGACGCGTTCAGGGCCGCCTGCCAGGGCCCGTTGAACCTGAACTTCTTCTGCCACCGTTCTCCAGTGGCGGATGTGGCTCGCGAGGCGCGCTGGAAGCAGGCGCTCAAGCCCTACTACGAAGAGCTTGGCCTCGACTTCTCGGCGCCGACGCCCGTGTCCAGTCGCGCACCGTTCGATGAAGCCGGTTGCGCCCTGATCGAGGCGAAGCGTCCCGAGGTCGTCAGCTTCCATTTCGGCCTGCCCGCGCCTGACCTGCTGCAGCGCGTCAAGGCGACAGGCGCCAAGGTGCTCTCCAGCGCCACAACGGTCGAAGAGGCACGATGGCTTGAAGCCCAGGGGTGCGATGCCATCATCGCCATGGGCGCCGAAGCCGGTGGGCACCGCGGGATGTTCCTGAGCGAGGACGTCAACAGCCAGATCGGCACCTTCGCCCTGGTTCCCCAGGTGGCCGATGCCGTGAGCGTACCGGTCATTGCGGCCGGCGGTATCGCCGACCACCGCGGGTTGGTTGCCGCCCTGGCATTGGGGGCCTCGGCCGTGCAGATCGGCACCGCCTACCTGTTCAGCCCGCAGGCGAAGGTGTCGACGGCTCATCGTCGGGCGCTGGACAGTGCCTCAGCGAGCGAGACCGCGCTGACCAACCTGTTCACCGGCCGCCCTGCCCGCGGCATCGTCAATCGCGTGATGCGCGAACTGGGTCCGCTGAGCCCGCTGGCACCGGCCTTTCCCCTGGCAGGTGGCGCCCTGATGCCACTGCGCGCAGTGGACGATGCCCGAGGCACCAGCGACTTCGGCAACCTGTGGGCAGGCCAGGCCCTGCGCCTCGGTCGTCACCTGTCCGCCGACGAGCTGACACGCGACATCGCGACCAAGGCCCTGGCCCTGATCGGAACATCGAGTGTGTAGAAACATGAAGGGCCGCGACGCGGCCCCTGGAATGAACGTTACTTCTCTTCCAGCACATCCTTGCCCTTGACCGCACGCGGGCCACGAATCGCCCAGGCGATCAGGCCGATGAAGGGCAGCCAGACCACGAACACCACCCAGAGCATCTTGCGCTCCGCGCGACGATCACTGCCGATGATGTGCCAGATCGCCCAGATCTGAAGCAGGATGAGAACCGCAGCGAGGATGATCCAGATCGTTCCGATTTCCATGAATGAGTCTCCGGTGTGCGTGTACCTCTTTGGTTCTCCACACACGCCGAGGGTTCATTAAAATCTTGTCCAATCAATGCCTGCGCCGTCGAACCTACTTTCACGGTTCGAGACACGTGCAGGCCTGGGGCAGAGCAGGTACTGCGCGACCAGGCGTCGGCGAGGGCACGGCAGCACGTGCCGCCCTCGCCGCCTGCTGCGACGCTCCCGCGGACTCAGTAGTACGCGTTCTCTTTCATGGTGTGGTCGGTCACGTCGCGTACACCCTTGAGCTCCGGTACGCGCTCGAGCAAGGTACGCTCGATCCCGTCACGCAGGGTGACGTCTGCCTGACCACAACCTTGACAGCCACCACCGAACTGCAGGACCGCGATGCCGTCCTCGACCACGTCGACCAGGCTCACCAGGCCGCCATGGCTGGCCAGACCCGGGTTGATCTCGGTCTGCAGGTAATAGTTGATGCGCTCGTTGAGCGGGCTGTCTTCGTTGACCATCGGCACCTTGGCATTCGGCGCCTTGATGGTCAGCTGCCCGCCCATGCGGTCGGTGGCATAGTCGACCAGCGCGTCTTCCAGAAACGGCTCGCTGATCGAATCGATGTAGGCCGTGAAGCTTTTCAGGCCCACGGCGACGTCGTCGGGCTTTTCCTCACCCGGCTTGCAGTAGGCGATGCACGTCTCGGCGTACTGCGTGCCTGGCTGGGTGATGAAGACGCGAATGCCGATGCCGGGCGTGTTCTGCTTGGACAGCAGATCGGCCAGGTAGTCATGGGCGGCGTCGGTAATGGTTATTGCGCTCATGTAGGTTCCTCACAGACTTGCGTCCCAGTGTACGCCAACCTGGCGACGCAACAAAGTCCTAGTATTTGACTCGGGAAAGCGCCAGCTCGGCGCCAGGCTGCAGGCGCGCCTCGCACCACGCCTTGCTCCGTCGGTAGACGCCGCATTCCAGCCACCGGTAGCTCAGCCAGGACGCTGCGCCGATCAGCGGCACGCAGGCGGCGAACGTCAGGTAAGGGTCGATGCCGAACCGCTGGCTGACGAACCAGCCAGACCACAGCACCAGCACATGGATCAGGTACACCGAATAGGAACAGTCCCCCAGGGCCTTGAGCAATTGGCTGCCCTTGAAATAGCGCTCCAGGCCGATGAAGGCCAGCACCACCAGGGCGCTTGGCAGGCCCCAGTGAACCAGCCGCTGGGAGGCGTCGAAATGGTAGATGGCCCAGCACGCGGCGCCCAGGACCGCGAGCGGCCACCACAGACCCTGCCGGATCAACCCCCGCTGATAGAGCACGCCGATGCCGATGCCGAGCAGGAACTCGTAGATGATGTCGTTGTTGTAGAACCGGCTCAGCAGGCCGGCCCGGGCCAGCCCTTCGCTGACGATCAGCAGGGCGACCCCCACCAACACCAGGTGCAGGCGCTGGCGCACCAGGAACACCAGGGAAAACAGCAGGTAGAAGAACATCTCGAAATTCAGGGTCCAGCCGACGTTGAGGGTGGGATACAGGCCGTAGCCCCCAGGATTTTCCGCAGGAATGAACAACAGCGACAGTGCCAGGTGCTGCCAGTCGAAGACCTGATGCGGCATCCAGCGGCTGGCGCTGAACAGCAGCAGGGCCATGAGCCCGGTGTAGAACCAGTAGGCCGGCACGATGCGCAGGACACGCAGCAGCATGAACCGTTGCGGCGCCATGGGCTTGTCACGGGTCGAGAGGTAGATCACCAGCCCGCTGATGACGAAGAAGATGTCGACCCCCACTGCACCGCGTTCGGTGAAGAACCGCCCGATGGGACCGCTGGGATGGAAGTCGAAGAAGATCTGCATGAAGTGATGACACACCACCACCCAGGCGGCGAATGCCCGGAGAGCCTGAAGCGAATACAGCATGAAGTGTCCCATTGAGGTCGGTACATTCAGGCCGTCTCTGGCGAGCTGCACGCAGCGCATGCAGCTCTATCCTCGCGGCGCCAGAGAGGCCGCCCGCCTCTAGGGACCCTGCCCTGCCCGAAAAGCTCCCCCGGTCCGATCAAAGGTTCTCGTAGCGGTTCATGTCCAGCACACCTGCCTCCAGGGGTGCGACCTCTTTGATGTAGCGGTCCATGTCGTGGAAGTAACGCCAGAACTCGGGGTGACTGCGGCGAATGCCCCAGCGCTCGACGATGCGCTCGAACCGGCCTGCGTCGTCCCGTGCCGCCTCCATGGCCTCGACGAACGCCGGCACTTGGTCGGCAGGTACGTTGAACATGAAGTTGGGGTAGCTGCTCATGACGCCCGGGTAGATCGTCAGCGTGTCCAGCGCTGGCTGGTAGCGGTAGCTCTCGCCCAGCAGGAACGCCACGTTGGTGTGCGCACGATTGCGCAGCAGGCTGTAGACCTCGCGCCGGCCGCCCTGCCCTTCGACGCGCAGCAGCGTGGCCTCCGGCAGGCGCTCGATGACCTTGAGCCCACCTGCCGGTCGCGATGCCAGGCGGCTCAGCGCCTGTTCGGCGTACTGGAAGTCCTTGCCGATACCAGGCCGGTAGCAGGCGGCGCCCAGGCAGCGGTTGATCGGGTCGGGCGAGGCGTCGAGGGCTGCGTAGCGCTGCAGCAGCTGCATGCCGAAATCGCGACGCGGATCCTGATCGCGCAGGCGCAGTGCGCTCGGCGTATGGGTGTCGATGCCTTCGTAGTCGAACAGCATCTTCAGCTTGCCGCCGTCCTGGTACCAGTCGCTGAGCATGTCCGCCCGGCTAGCGGCTGGCATCAGGCGCAGGAAGTTGACCTCGGCGCCATTGCGGATCAGGTCGAAGTACAGGCGGGTCTGCAACTGATGCGACACGTTGCCGAACACGTCGAAGTTGACCGCCAGCTGGTAGTAGGTGCGTTCGAGCAGCGGATAGTCGAACAGCCAGAAGGTCTGCGGCACGTCGCCGATCAGCCCCTTGGTGACCGAGGCGCTGTCGAAATGCCGGAAAATGCTCAGCAAGGCATCGTCGTTGCCTTTCCAGAGGGTGTTCCAGTCGGGCGCCGGCAAGGTGGCGTAGGTGTCGCGGCGCAAGGCCTCGTAGGCATTGCGCTTGTCGCGGTAGGTCAGCCACAACGACAGCACGCTGGTGACGTTGTCGATCTGCCCGGGCATGGCCAGCAGCGGCGTGGCCTGGGCGCGGTAGCGCGCGTCGGTGACGTACGGGTCCTGACTCGGGTCCTGGAACAGCACCCAGAAGTTGTCGCGGATCACGTCGGTCGCGATCTGCCCACGGCAGACCGGCCCGCGGATGAACGTGCGCACGAAGTATTCGGCGTTGTCGAGCATGAACTGGTAGCGCGCGCGCGCCGGAATCGCGGCGAAGGTCTCGAACGGATTGGCGCGGCGCTGCCGCCCGTACCCCGGCACGCTGTCGACCTGCCAGTCACCGGCGTAGAACAGCGCCTTGACCCGCGCCAACTTGGCCGGGCTCATCGGGTAGGTGATGTGGGTCTTGTGCACGATCACGCCCTGGACCGGGCGCAGCCGGTAGTAGAACGTGGTGCCGGGTGCGTCGTTGGGCCGTCGCGTGGCGATCGGATCGACCGGCTGGCCACTGGGCGTGCGCGAACGGACCCACTGGAAGAAGTGGTCGGGCTCGCCGCCCTCGAAGTGCACGTGGGCCAGGAACAGGTGTTCGTAGAGCCAGCGGCCCGCCAAGGCCTCGCTGGCGCCGGGCCGGTTGAACAGGGATTCCCACTGCGCGATCTGCCGGGCCTCGACGGCAGTGGGTGCGATGGCCTGGTGATCGATCGGCGCACCGGCGGCGAGCCAGCGCTGCAAGGTCTGGTACTCGGCGTCGGTCAGGCCAGTGACGGCCAGGGGCATGCCCTGGCGCGGGTGCGAGGCGACATAGCCGTCGAACTCCACGGGCATCGGGCACATGTTCTCTCGGCCCAGGCCCAGCGCGATGTCGCTGGGGATCTTGGCATTGGGCGTCAGAGGCGTCTGGTGCCCCAGTTCGAGCATCCGCGCCATCAGCGCCGCCTGGCTGCCCTGGGCGTCGAGCACCGAATAGAACCCCTTGCGCCGCCAGGCCTCCTCACCGTGGGCATCTTCGAACAGCCGGGTGGTCGGCGCGGCCTGGCTGCGTTCGCCCTGGTAGACCGGCATCTTCGAGGCGCCGCGCTCGACGCCTTCGGCGCTGCCCAGGTTCAGCTGGCAGGCCGCGTCGTTGCAGGCATGGCAGGCCACGCACTTCTCGGTGAAGATCGGCTGAACGTCACGGGTGTAGGAAATCGTGGGACTCGATTGCGGGGCTTGTCCGAACGCGGCGCCGCTGAGCAGGGTCGCCAGCGCCAGGACAAGTAAACGGTGCACCATGTGCCGGCATCCTGTTGATGAAAAGACTGTCGCGATAAAGGGGTAAGTGGGGTCGGCCGAACATGAGCGCAATTCATACAAAAGCGCGGAGCGTCTAAAAACCGTGCACCTTTGTTATGATCCGCCCCTTCTGATATTCGCCCGACCAGGTAGTTCCCATGTCCGACCGCAGCGCTCGTTACCAAGCCCTCCAGCACGCGCTCAAGGCGCGCATCCTGATCCTCGACGGCGGCATGGGGACCATGATCCAGAGCTATCGCCTGGAAGAAGCCGACTATCGTGGCACGCGGTTCGCCGATTGGCCAAGCGACGTGAAAGGCAACAACGACCTGTTGCTGCTCACCCAGCCCGACGTGATCGCGGCCATCGAGAAGGCCTATCTGGACGCCGGCGCCGATATCCTCGAGACCAACACCTTCAACGCCACCCAGATCTCCCAGGCCGACTATGGCATGGAATCGTTGGTGTATGAACTCAATGTCGAGGGCGCACGCATCGCCCGCCAGGTGGCCGACGCCAAGACCCTGGAAACCCCGGACCGTCCGCGCTTCGTCGCTGGCGTGCTCGGCCCGACCAGCCGCACCTGCTCGATCTCGCCTGACGTCAACGACCCCGGCTATCGCAACGTCACCTTCGACGAGCTGGTGGTGAACTACGTCGAGGCCACCCGTGGCCTGATCGAGGGCGGCGCCGACCTGATCCTGATCGAGACCATCTTCGACACCCTCAATGCCAAGGCCGCGATCTTCGCCGTGCAGCAGGTGTTCGAGGACGATGGCGTCGAGCTGCCGATCATGATTTCCGGCACCATCACCGACGCCTCCGGCCGTACGCTGTCCGGGCAGACCACCGAAGCGTTCTGGAACTCGGTGCGCCATGCCAATCCGATTTCCGTCGGCCTGAACTGCGCCCTGGGGGCCAAGGACCTGCGCCCGTACCTGGAAGAGCTGTCGACCAAGGCCGGCACCCATGTCTCCGCCCACCCCAACGCCGGCCTGCCGAACGCCTTCGGCGAATACGACGAGACACCGGCAGAGATGGCGGCAGTGGTCGAAGAGTTCGCCGCCAGCGGCTTTCTCAACATCATCGGCGGCTGCTGCGGCACCACGCCCGGGCACATCCAGGCCATCGCCGAGGCCGTCGGGCGCTACGCGCCACGGGCCATTCCGGACATCCCCAAGGCCTGTCGCCTCTCGGGTTTGGAGCCGTTCACCATCGACCGCCAGTCGTTGTTCGTCAACGTCGGCGAGCGGACCAACATCACCGGCTCGGCCAAGTTCGCCCGGCTGATCCGTGAAGAGAACTACACCGAAGCGCTCGAGGTGGCCCTGCAGCAGGTCGAGGCCGGCGCGCAGGTGATCGACATCAACATGGACGAAGGGATGCTCGACTCCCAGGCGGCCATGGTGCGCTTCCTCAACCTGATCGCCGGCGAGCCGGACATCTCGCGCGTGCCGATCATGATCGACTCCTCCAAGTGGGAGGTGATCGAGGCCGGTCTCAAGTGCATCCAGGGCAAGGGCATCGTCAACTCGATCTCCATGAAGGAAGGCGTCGAGCAGTTCAAGCACCACGCCCGCCTGTGCAAGCGCTATGGCGCCGCCGTGGTGGTCATGGCCTTCGACGAGGTCGGCCAGGCCGATACCGCCGCGCGCAAGAAAGAGATCTGCCAGCGCAGCTACGACATCCTGGTCAACGAGGTGGGCTTCCCGCCGGAAGACATCATCTTCGACCCGAACATCTTCGCCGTGGCCACCGGCATCGAGGAGCACAACAACTACGCGGTCGACTTCATCGAAGCCTGCGCCTACATCCGCGATCACCTGCCCCATGCGCTGACCTCGGGCGGGGTGTCCAACGTGTCGTTCTCGTTCCGCGGCAACAACCCGGTGCGCGAGGCGATCCATTCGGTGTTCCTTTACCACGCGATCCAGAACGGCCTGACCATGGGCATCGTCAACGCCGGGCAGCTGGAGATCTACGACGAGATCCCGCCCGCGTTGCGCGAGCGTGTCGAGGACGTGGTGCTCAACCGCACGCCGGAAGGCACCGATGCGTTGCTGGCGATCGCCGATGACTACAAGGGTGGCGGCGCGGCCAAGGAAGTCGAGAACGAGGAGTGGCGCTCGCTGCCGGTCGGCAAGCGACTGGAGCATGCGCTGGTCAAGGGCATCACCGCCTACATCGTCGAGGACACCGAGGAGTGTCGCCAGCAGGCGGCGCGTCCGATCGAGGTCATCGAGGGCCCCTTGATGAGCGGCATGAACGTGGTCGGCGACCTGTTCGGCGCGGGCAAGATGTTCCTGCCCCAGGTGGTCAAGTCGGCGCGGGTGATGAAACAGGCCGTAGCCCACCTGATCCCCTTCATCGAGGCCGAGAAAGGCGACAAGCCCGAAGCCAAGGGCAAGATCCTGATGGCCACGGTCAAGGGCGACGTGCACGACATCGGCAAGAACATCGTCGGCGTGGTGCTCGGCTGCAACGGCTACGACATCGTCGACCTGGGCGTGATGGTGCCGGCCGAGAAGATCCTGCAGACCGCGCGCGAGCAGAAGTGCGACATCATCGGCCTGTCCGGCCTGATCACCCCGTCGCTCGACGAAATGGTCCACGTGGCCCGCGAGATGCAGCGCCAGGACTTCCACCTGCCGCTGATGATCGGCGGCGCGACCACCTCCAAGGCGCACACGGCGGTGAAGATCGAGCCCAAGTACTCGAACGATGCGGTGATCTACGTGACGGACGCCTCGCGCGCCGTCGGCGTCGCCACCCAGCTGTTGTCCAAGGAACTCAAACCGGGCTTCATCGAAAAGACCCGTCTGGACTACCAGGACGTGCGCGAGCGCACCGCCAACCGTAGCGCGCGCACCGAGCGCCTGAGCTATGAGCAGGCCATCGCGCGCAAGCCCCAGTTCGACTGGGCGACCCATTCGCCGGTCGCGCCGAGCTTCACCGGTGTGCAGGTGCTGGACGACATCGATCTGCGGGTGCTGGCCGAGTACATCGACTGGACTCCGTTCTTCATCTCCTGGGACCTGGCCGGCAAGTTCCCCCGCATCCTCACCGACGAAGTGGTCGGCGAAGCCGCCACGGCCCTCTATGAAGATGCCCGCCAGATGCTCGACACGCTGATCGACGAGCGCCTGATCAGCGCCCGCGCGGTCTTCGGGTTCTGGCCGGCCAACCAGGTCGCCGACGACGACATCGAGGTCTACGATGCCGAGGGCCAGACCCTGGCCACCCTGCACCACCTGCGCCAGCAGACCATCAAGCCCGACGGCAAGCCGAACCTGTCGCTGGCCGACTTCGTCGCGCCCAAGGACAGTGGCGTCACCGACTACGTGGGCGGCTTCATCACCACGGCGGGCATCGGTGCCGAGGAGGTTGCCAAGGCCTACCAGGACAAGGGCGACGACTACAACTCGATCATGGTCAAAGCCCTGGCCGACCGTCTGGCCGAAGCCTGCGCCGAGTGGCTGCACGAACGAGTGCGCAAGGAGCACTGGGGCTACGCCCGGGACGAACAGCTCGACAACGAGGCACTGATCAAGGAGCAGTACAGCGGTATCCGCCCGGCACCCGGCTATCCGGCCTGCCCGGACCACACCGAGAAGGAGACCCTGTTCCGCCTGCTCGACGGCACCGGAATCGGCGAGACCGGCCCCAGTGGCGTGTTCCTGACCGAGCATTTCGCGATGTTCCCGGCAGCGGCGGTCAGTGGCTGGTACTTCGCGCACCCGCAGGCGCAGTATTTCGCCGTGGGCAAGGTCGAGAAGGACCAGATCGAACGCTACAGCGCACGCAAGGGGCAGGAAGTGAGCGTGAGCGAGCGGTGGCTGGCGCCTAACCTGGGGTATGAAGGGTAACTGGAGTCAGGAATGACGGGAGCTGCACGGTGTATCGAGGGGGCTCCAAGGCCCCTTCAGACCCGATCGCGGTACTGGGGCCGCTCACCCGTATTTACATCGCAGTGGCACAGGCGATCACGGACCTGTGGGAGCTAGGGCTTGTACGAAAAGTCGCCGAGCGGCGATCAGGCAAGGCGAAAACAGGCGAGGAAGCGGAGTTTGCTGGTTGCAAATGAGCATTCCGACGGGGCCGGCCTTCCGGCCTGTTTTCAACGCAGCATGATCGTCGCGTAGGCACTTTTCGTACAAAGCCTAGCTTGCCCGCGATGCAGGCGGTGACGGTCCGGACGCCATCGCGGGCAAGCCCGCTCCCACAAGCTGCTTGCGCAGCCATGCCTATATTGACGGCTGCAGAGGTCTGGGTGGGAGCTGGCTTGCCAGCGATAGGGCCCTGCCAGGCGTCGCATGCGATCGGGCATGTACGGAGCAGAAAAGACAGTCGCTCCTACACAGGGCTTGCGTCGATCTGTCAGGCCAACCATACGGCCCGGCCAGTGCGCCGATGCCTTCGCTCAACTGATCCAGTACACCGCCGCTACCACGACCAATACGGCGAGGCAGACGATCGCCCACGTATCGACACTGGTTCCAGGCTTGCGCATCTTGGTCGGATGTCCCATGGCATTGCCTCTTATGATGGTATGAATGCACGCCCCTGGGAGTTAAGTTCAACAATGCCCACTTCTCAAGCAGGGTTTTTAGGATGACAAGAAGACGACGGGTTACAGTGACCTCGCGCCCTGCAGGCTCACTGGCACCCCCCGCCAACTGCTTGCCGCTTGCCGCTCGTCACTTGCAGCCTGCCGCTCTTCCCTTAGTCCCGAAGGTTCTTTCCATATACCAAAACATCCCTTTAGCGCATATCCACAAAATGCTATCTTCCCGCCGCTCCGAACGGGAGTGCGCGGCCGTGCGCGCGATTAGCTGCCTGCAGCCTGAGACAGGACTTTTATGTACGTATATGACGAGTACGATCAGCGGATCATCGAGGACCGCGTCAAGCAGTTCCGTGATCAGACCCGCCGTTACCTGGCCGGTGAGCTGAGCGAAGAAGAATTCCGCCCTCTGCGCCTGCAGAACGGCCTCTACATCCAGCGTTTCGCCCCCATGCTGCGCGTGGCCGTCCCTTATGGTCAGTTGAACGCCACCCAGGCGCGCATGCTCGCGAAGATCGCCCGCGACTACGACAAGGGTTACGCCCACATCAGCACCCGGCAGAACGTGCAATTCAACTGGCCGGCGCTGGAAGACATCCCGGACATCCTCGCCGAGCTGGCCACCGTGCAGATGCACGCGATCCAGACCAGCGGCAACTGCCTGCGCAACACCACCACCGACCAGTTCGCCGGTGTCGCCCAGGATGAAGTGGTCGATCCACGCCCCTGGTGCGAGATCGTCCGTCAGTGGACGACCTTCCACCCGGAATTCGCCTTCCTGCCACGCAAGTTCAAGATCGCCATCAACGGCTCGAAACAAGACCGTGCGGCCATCGAAGTCCACGACATCGGCCTGGAGCCGGTGTACAACGCGGCCGGCGAACTGGGCTTCCGCGTGCTGGTCGGTGGCGGCCTGGGCCGTACCCCCGTGGTCGGCGCGTTCATCAACGAGTTCCTGCCCTGGCAGGACCTGATCAGCTACCTCGACGCGATCCTGCGCGTGTACAACCGTTACGGTCGCCGTGACAACAAGTACAAGGCGCGGATCAAGATCCTGGTCAAGGCCCTGACGCCGGAAGTCTTCGCCGAAAAGGTCGAGGCCGAGATGGTCCACCTGCGTGGCGGCGCCACCACCTTGACCGAAGCCGAAGTGCAGCGCGTCTCGCGTCACTTCGTCGACCCAGCCTACCAGGCCCTGGAGGATGTCGACTACGCCACCCTGGACCAGGAACACCCCGGCTTCGCGCGCTGGCGCTCACGCAACACCCGTGCCCACAAGCGTCCTGGCTATGTCGCCGTGACCCTGTCGCTCAAGCCTACGGGCGTGGCGCCGGGCGACCTGACCGACCAGCAGCTCGACGCCGTGGCCGACCTGGCCGAGCGTTACAGCTTCGGCTTCCTGCGCACTTCGCACGAGCAGAACATCATCCTGGCCGACGTCGAACAGCGGCAGCTGCATGCGCTCTGGCTGGAACTGCGCGAACAAGGCTTCGCCACCCCGAACATCGGCCTGCTGACCGACATCATCTGCTGCCCGGGTGGCGACTTCTGCTCGCTGGCCAACGCCAAGTCGATCCCGATCGCCGAGTCGATCCAGCGCCGCTTCGACGACCTGGACTACCTGTTCGACATCGGCGAGCTGGACCTGAACATCTCCGGTTGCATGAACGCCTGTGGCCATCACCACGTCGGCCACATCGGCATTCTCGGGGTGGACAAGAAGGGCGAGGAGTTCTATCAGGTCTCGCTGGGCGGTAACGCAGCGCGCGATGCGAGCCTGGGCAAGATTCTCGGCCCCTCCTTCGCCCAGGACGAGATGGCCGACGTGATCGAGAAGCTGATCGGCGTGTATGTCGAGAAACGCACCGAAGACGAGCGCTTCATCGACACCTACCAGCGTATCGGCATCGACCCTTTCAAGGAGCGCGTCTATGCAGCGAATCATTAAGCACCAGCAGATCGTCGACGAAACCTGGCACCTGCTGCCCAAGGACGCATCGTTCGACGAATTGACCAACTGCGACGACTACATCGTGCCCTTGCAGCTGTGGCGCGACCACGGGCATGCGCTGAAGGTGCGCGACGGTGGCCTGGGCATCTGGCTGGACAGCGACGAACAGGCCGAGGAGATCGGCGAAGACGTCCAGCACTTCCAAGTGATCGCGCTGAACTTCCCGGCCTTCACCGACGGCCGCAGCTACTCCAACGCCCGCTTGCTGCGCGATCGCTACCAGTACACCGGTGAACTTCGGGCCATTGGCGACGTGCTGCGCGACCAGCTGTTCTACATGGCGCGTTGCGGGTTCGACGCTTTCGCCATCCGTGCCGACAAGGATCCGGAGGCCGCGCTCGAGGGCCTGAAGGATTTCTCGGTCACCTACCAGGCCGCGGCCGACGATCCGCGGCCGCTGTTCCGTCGCCGTTGATCGAATGGGGGCCGCTTTCGCGGCCCCTTCTCGTTTTCCAAGCCTCTCATCGCCTGATCGCGATCAACCGATACGACAGCCTCACCCGCACCAGCCGGAGGCTGCTGGCGCATCGGGTCATTCGCGGCGGCATGAATCAATGCGGTGCCAGCGCGAACTCATCCAGCGTCAGCGTCAGCAGAAGCGCGCGTTCGGCCTGCTCGCGCTCGCGCGCCAATTGCTCCACACGCTCCAGGTACGTCTGCTCGGCCACTTCCGCACCCCAGCCGTCCAAGGCTTCGAGCCGGACGTGAAAAGGTGCGTTCATCTCTTCGAACAGGTGACCGAAGCGTCGACGCAGATGATCGATCCAGAAGTCTCGCTGGGCCAGCGAGCTGGCCAATCGCTCATTGGTTTCCGTGGTCAGCACCTGCACACGTGCCGTGCTCAGATCGAGCAGACTGACGCGACTGTGCGAGCCAAAGTACATGTAGCCCGGCTGCTCGGGCAGGCCCAGTGTGTCGGCCAGGTTGACGCGGTAGGCCATGATGACCTCGATGTCATCCACCGGTCGTGGTGGCTGCTCGAGCCGTAGCCGTTCGATGTGCGCATTGGCGATGCGGTCCACCTCCTCCAGACGATGCAATGAGCGACCGAGCCGCATCAGTGCACGGGTGGCCAGCGCATCCGCACGGCCCTCGGTGGCTTCGGCCACCAGCGTACAGACCTCCAGCTGACTGAGTACGAGCAACACGCGATCGGCGCAGGTACGAGGGCCGGCTGCCTGTTGGAACAAGGCCTCTCTGACCTGAGCGTCGCGCTCGCAGGCGCTCAGGATCCGCCACACGCGCCGGGTCAATCGCCTTGGCTCGCGCAGAAATTCGTTGGATTGCGACAGGTCAGCGAAAAAGCGCAGCAAATCTTCATTGCCAGGCTCGGCCTGCACGCTGTCCCAGATGACCCGGTGCGACTCCCGCTCATCGTCGCGCAAGTGGCTCAGCCAATGGTCACGCGCGCCGGTATCGACCACAGCATGGGCCTGGGCGATGTGTCGGGCCTCGGACGCTGTCGTCCCCGACTGCGCTGCACGGTCGACCTGCGCCACGCTGGCGCTGTCCAGGGGATTGTCGTGCAGGAACAACCGTCGCAGGAAAGAGTGCGAACGCGAAGGTCGCAAGCGCTGGATGGTGTTGTCGCGCAGGTCGATCCCCTCCACGAAAGGCCGGTGTTCCGGCCATAGCGGCACCTCGGTGAGCAGGGTATCGCGCAGCGACACATGGCGCAGATTGTGCAGTGCAACGAGGTTGGGCGCCACACGCAGCGGGTTGCCCGACAGCTCCAGACGCTCGAGTCGGGTCAGCGCCGCCAGCCGCTGGTCGCTTTGCGCATCCCAGACGATGCGGTTGTAACCCAGGCGCAGCTCCACCATCTGCGTCAGTGACTCCAGCCCGGCCGGCAGGCGGGTGAGCTGATTGTGCCGCAGGTCCAGCAGGCGCAGGTTCGTGAAGCGGCGCAGGAACGCCTCAGGTACGTCGAGCAACGTCATGTTGCGCAGCACCAGCTCCTGCACGTGCCCGAAGTCGATGCTGTCCGGCAACATGGGCAGACGACCGACCCGCTCGCCTTGGAGTACCAGGCGCGCGCCATCATAGCCACCCTGCTTGCGCCGCCAGCAACGGCGGATGCGCGTGGCGACCTCATGCCGCCGAAGCGCTTGCAGGGCAGTCCCTGGCTCGGATTGCCAAGCCTCGAGGGCCGACCGCAAGGTCGCCAGTTGCTGATGCAAGTCGTGCAGGTAGTTCCAAGGGTCGATGCCACGTGCGCGCAGATCGCGCAGATACCCTTCGATCTCCGACGTGGAAAAGGTAGGGTAAAGCTGGCGCAGACCGCGTTCGAGCGCTTGCTGGCTGCTCTCCCCGCGTCCGCTCAGTGGATAACCTACCCGTCCATCCCCCAACCGTACCGGCGGCCTGAAACCTTGACGCTTGGTTGCCAAGCCCAACGCCTGAGCCGCCTGTTCGCGTGATCGACTTGTTTCCTTGACCAGGCGTTCGCCCAACGCCTGCGCGCTCAGGTCGGCCTGACCCAGCAACAGCTTCTGCAATGGCGAAAGCCTCAACAGCAATGCTTCCATCAGCGTGCCGTCGAGCCGACTTGCGCTCATGAGCTGCCCTGCCGCATCCACGCAGTGGTAATGGCCCTGCCGACTGACGATCACCTGGGGCCGGGCGTCGGCCTGGGCGGTCGACTGGGCGATCAAGGTGCCTTGGGGGGTGTCCTGACGCATCTCGACGCGAACGTCTTCGGGCCAGGGCGCCATCACGTCGATCAGGCCAAGCGCCAGGACTTCCGTATCGCGTCCAGTGGCCTGGGCCAGGATCAGTCCCGCGCAGGCCCGGTCCAGCCGCGCGTCGTGCAGCGCCCAACGTGCCTGCTGCGCCAGGGCCAGCGGTACGCGCTGTTCGTCGAGCAGGCGCTGCATGTCTGCCTGGCTGATCTGCTCGACCAGTTCATTGGCGCAACGCGGGGTCAGCCCCGGAAAATCACGCTTGAGCACCTGTGCAGCCGCGGACAGAGCAGGTGCGTTCGCAGCCACCTGCGCCTCGAACGCTGCCCCTGACAGCGTTGGAACACGCACGTGCAGGTCGTAACGTTGCAACGCGTCTCGCAACCGTGCAGGCGCCGGTGCGTTCTCCAGGTGCAGGCGCCGCACCTGGTCCTCGTTCATCGCCGTCGCTTGAAGTGCGAAGCGAGCCGCTTCGTCACTGGCCGCAGCGGTCTCGCTATCGAGCCTGCGTACCAGTTCGCCCCTGTCGTCCCAGTTCTGGGGCTGTTCCAGCGCATGCCGCCAACCGCCGGCCGTGTTGATGTCGACAGGAGGCGAATAGGCCTGCTTTCGGGTCGGGTGAACGACCTTCCAGTACGCCTGTTCATGGGCGCGCTCCAGCCGCAGGGTGCCGTTGCGCCCTGGCACCTGGCGGACATTGACGTCCTGCCCACCGGGTTCGACCGCCGTCGAGGCGTAGCCTGGCAGGCTTGGATCGATCAAGCGCAGCCCATCGGCGCCCTTGACGACGGGCGTGAGCGCATCCACGAACAGCACCCGCTCGCTGAGCTGAAGCACCGCAGGCGGTGCCGCCATTCCCACGGCATTGCCCACGATGTTTTCGGCGACGTTGAACAGATGCTCCAGGGCAGCGTCGCGGTCGCCCAACTGCCAATCCTCGTAGCCCTCGTACACCTCACCGGCCAGTTGCACGGCGGTGATGCCGAGCATCGCCAGGCCCAGCCCAGGCACGAACAGCCCCGCCAACCCCAACAGGTCAAGCCCGGCGTTGGCATAGGCTTCCAGCCGGGCCGCGCGCGCCTTGCGGTCTTCTTCGCCGGTAGGCACGGCCAACCGCCTGGCGTCGTCCAGGATCGCGTCGACCTGACGCTGACGCAAATGGGCGAAGACATTGCCTTCGATCGCCTCGTGCCGCCCATCCACTTCCACAGGCGCGCTGGGAATGGCCTCGCGCAGCCTGCGCGCCAGCGCCTGCCTGAACGCCGGGCGATCCGGCTTGGCCAGCAGCTGCTCGAAGAAGGCCGGGTAGCCTGCGGTGGTCAGGCGGCCAGCCAGGGCGATCGACAGCCCGCGCCATGAGGCATGCAGGGAAATGGCGGCGATGGGGTCGCCCGGAATCCAGGCGATGATGGCCTCGAGCGTGGCGGCTGGCGACGCGTCCGACCAGACTTCCAGCGCCAAGGCGCCCTCGACGCGCTTGCCCAGCACCCGCAGCGAATGGGCGTTCAATACGCACGTATCGGGCGGAACCACCGGGACCGGCGCAGTCAGCACCAGCAGGCGACGGTAATTGGCGTGGTCCAGGCCACCCCGCACACGGGCCAGGCAGGCATCCGCCGTCAGCGCGGTGCGAAATGCCTGCTCCAAAGTGCGCGCAACCTCCACACCGGCCTCGCCCTCCGGCGCCAGCACCGTCCTGATATGGCGTTGGTACTGCGCACCGATGTTCAAGGTCCGGCACAGTTCGGCGAACTGTTCAGGTGCCAGACCGAGGGGCTGGCAGTTGCCATCGACGAGGGTGGTCTCGGACGAGAAGGCGCTGGCGGCTGTCTCGTTGGCATCGAAGTTGTGCAAGGCGGCCGCCAGCAGGCTCTGCTTGCTGGCATGGCGCCTGAACGTCGCCGCCATGCCCAGGCTGGCACTGGCTTCCGGCAGGTAGGTCACCAGATCGAGTTGGCTGGTGCGCACGTCTACGTGACGCCCGAGCTGGTGCGCCAATGCTGGTGTGAGCACCGCCTCGGCAAAGTCCGGCAGCGCACGGACGCTGTCGAGCAGGTCCCTGGCCTGGGCGTGGGCACGCTGCTGGGCCAGCAGATGACCACGCAGGGCGCTACGCAGATCGGCCGGCGCCTCACGCATCCAGGTCGGCAGCTGGCGGGCGATCAAGGTGTCGATGCAGGTATCGGGGGCAAGGTGTTCGGACATGGCTCGGTCTCTCGTGTACAGGAGCCCGGGAGCGTGCGCGTCTGCATGCCCGCACCGGCGGTAGCTATGTCTGCGCGCCGATGTGACAACCTGCCCCTGCCGGTCGTCAGTCACACGCAACCCTCTGGACACTTGCATGAAACCGACGAGGGCTTTTGCTTTCATATGAGCCTTGGGCCGGTAATCGCGGTCTTTTTCTGATACCGTAGATAGCCCTATGCTATGTGCCTACACGTCCGCGCCACGCGTGACGGACCGGGAGCGTTACCTTTGACCACCGCCGATCCTTCTCTCCAGCACGCCATCGAACGCTGCGCCCAGGAACCGATCCGCGTGCCGGGCAGCATCCAGCCGCAGGGGTTCCTGCTCGTGCTGGACGAACGTGACTTCAGCATCCTCCAGGCCAGCGAAAACGCCGAGCGCTGGCTGGGACGGCCTGCAGGAGAGCTGATCGGCCTGGATGCACGCACATTCCTGGATGTCGAGTTCGACCTGGCGTCGCAGGTCCAGCAGGTGCCCGAGCAGGACCAGTTCCCTTTCCACATCAGCAACGTGCGGCTGTGCGCCGAAAGAGCTTCGGGCGAACTGCTGCAATTGCTGGTGCATCGACACGATCAGGTGTTGCTGGCCGAGTTCGAACCTTGCAAGAGCATGGTCTCGCAGACCAGCCACTATCCCTTGGTGCGAGCCTTCGTCAACAGCCTGAATCAACTGGGCGACATTCACGACCTGCTGACGCGCAGTGTCCAGGAGATCAAGCGCCTGACCGGTTTCGGCCGGGTCAAGGCCTACCGCTTCGACAGCGAAGGCAACGGCCTGGTCCTGGCCGAAGAAGCCGAGCCAGGCTACCCGCGCTACCTGGGGTTGTGCTTTCCCGGCTCCGACATCCCGCGCCAGGCTCGCGACCTGTACCGGACCAACCGGATTCGCTTGATCGGCGATGCCAACTATCAACCGGCGCGCCTGGTGCCCGAGCTCAATCCGCGCACCGGTAAACCGCTGGACCTCAGCTTCGCTTCGCTGCGCAGCGTCTCGCCCGTCCACCTGCAATACATGCGCAACATGGGCACGCTGGCGTCGATGTCGTTGTCGATCGTGGTCGATGGGCAGCTCTGGGGGCTGATTTCCTGCCACCACGACGAGCCCAGGACCGTCGATTTCCAGACCCGGACCGCATGCGAACTGCTGGCCAGCGTACTGTCGCTGCAGATCGAGTCCCGCGAGTCGCACACCAACACACGCAAGCTGCTCGACCTGCGCCAGCACATCGTCAAGATGCTGTCGTCCATGGCCGACCATGACAGCGTCGCGCTGGGCTTGCTGGAGCTGCCCGAGGTGCTGCTGGCCTTCGCGGATGCCAGCGGCGCCGCCATCATCAGCGCCGATCGTTGCGACACCGTCGGGCGTACCCCGCCTGCTGCCCAGATCACCGCCCTGGTCCACTGGCTGTCGCGACGTGGCGACGAAAACGTCTTCCACACCGACAACGTCCGGCGCGACATCGAGGAGCTGCCCGAGCTGGCCGACCATGCCGCTGGCGTGCTGGCCCTGGCCATCTCGCAGATCCATTCCCACTACCTGGTCTGGTTCCGGCCAGAAAAGGCGCGCACGGTGGAATGGGCCGGTCGCCCGGACAAGCAGATCGGGCCCCAAGGCAGCCTCGACCCGCGCAACAGTTTCGAGCGCTGGCACGAAGAAGTCCGTGATTTCAGCAAGCCCTGGGATCCACTGATTCTCGAAAGCAGCCTGGAGCTGCGTAACGCGGTGCTGGGCATCGTCCTGCGCAAGGCCGAGGAACTGGCTCAGCTGGCCAGCGAACTGAAACGCTCGAACAAGGAGCTCGAAGCCTTCTCCTACAGCGTTTCGCACGACCTTCGCGCCCCGCTGCGACACATCGCCGGCTATACCGAGCTGCTGAGCGAAATGGAGGCGCAGACGATGACCGAGCGCGGCCAGCGCTTCCTGCAGCATATCGAAGAAGCGGCGCGCTTCGCCGGCACCCTGGTCGACAACCTGCTCAACTTTTCCCAGATGGGGCGCTCGGCGCTGCGGCTGTCCGACGTCGACCCCAATGCGCTGATCGAAAACATCCGCGCCGAACTGGCACCGGATATCGAAGGACGCGAGATCGTCTGGGAGATCGCTTCGCTGCCCAAGGTCATCGCCGACCCGGCGTTTCTGAAGATGGCGCTGCAGAACCTGATTGCCAACGCGGTCAAGTACACGCGCGACCGCAACCCGGCCCGCATCTGGATCGACTACCGACAGAGCGCGACGCACACCGAGATCTTCATCCGCGACAACGGCGTGGGCTTCGACATGACCTATGCTAACAAGCTGTTCGGGGTCTTCCAGCGCCTGCACCGCATGGAAGACTTCGAGGGAACGGGTATCGGCCTGGCCAGCGTGCGCCGCATCATCGAACGCCATGACGGCGAAGTCTGGGCTGACGGCCAGATAGACAAAGGGGCGACATTCCATTTTTCCCTGCCCCGACAACCGCTGCACGCTTGAGGACACTGCATCATCATGCTCAAACCGATCCTGTTGGTCGAAGACAACCCCAGAGACCTGGAGTTGACCTTGCTGGCGCTGGAGCGCAGTCAGTTGGCCAATGAAGTCATCGTCATCCGCGATGGCGCCGATGCCCTGGACTACCTGTTCCAACGCAACGCGTTCAAGGACCGCGACGCCGGCAACCCTGCCGTGATGTTGCTGGACCTGAAGCTGCCCAAGGTCGACGGCCTGGAAGTGCTGAAGATCGTCCGCGAGACGCCGGAGCTGCGCAGCATCCCGACCGTGATGCTGACCTCGTCGCGCGAGGAACCCGATCTCGAGCGCGCCTACGAGCTGGGCGTCAACGCCTACGTGGTCAAGCCCGTGGACTTCAAGGAGTTCGTGGCGGCCATCTCCGACCTGGGCATCTTCTGGGCGGTGCTCAACGAGCCACCACCCGGCTCGCTCCGTCTGCCGCGTCGAGGCGCCAACTGAACCCGGTCATCACCCAGTCGGGGCCACTGAAGCTGTTGATGGTCGAAGACAGCTCGATGGATGCCGAACTGACGCTGATGCGCCTGGAGCGCAACGGTCTGCACATCGAGGCGCGACAGGCGTTCGACCATGTCGGCGCCGAGCATGCGCTGCGTGAAGAACTCTTCGACCTGATCCTGTGCGACTGCGTGCTGCCCAGCTCGTCCGGCACCGAGGTGCTGGCCATCGCCCAGCGCCTGGCGCCCGATGTGCCGTTCATCTTTCTGTCCGGTATCTACGGCGAAGAACACGCCGTGGAGATGATCCGCCTCGGCGCCACCGACTACGTGCTGAAGAAGAACCTGTCGCTGCTGCCCAAGGCCGTCAGGCGCGCGATGACCGAGGTGCAGGAGCGCCAGCGTCGCCGGCATGCCGAGCAGGCACTGGCGGACGTCGAAGCGCGCGCACGGATCGCCATCGATGCAGCGGGCATGGGCACCTGGGATTTCCGTCCAGGCAGCGATCAGCTGATCTGGGATGACCGTTGCCGCGCTCTGTTCGGCCTGTCACTGGACGCGCCGGTGAACATGGACGTGTTCTTCGCCGGCCTGTTTCCGGACGATCTCCCCCATGTCCGTCAGGCCGTCGAGCATGCGCTGCAGCCGAACGGCAGCGGCCGCTACCGCGTGGAGTTCCGGGTCATGGGTCATGGCGGGCACGAGCCGCGCTGGCTGTTGAGCACCGGGCAATCACGCTTCGTCGATGGCCAATGTGTACGCTTCTCGGGCGTGCTGCAGGACGTGCACCAGCAGCACTTGGCCACCCAGGCACTCAAGCAGCTCAACGAGATGCTGGGCGAGCGCGTCGAGCGTCGGACCCGCGAACGTGACCGTGCCTGGGACCTGTCCCAGGATCTCTCGGCGGTGCTCAAGCACGACCTCACGCCCGTCGCACTCAACCCCGCCTGGGAGACGGTGCTCGGCTTCACCCGTGCGCATTTGTCCGAAACGTCCTTGCTGACGGTCCTCCCGGAAGCCGCACGGGACATGTTCATTGCCGAGCTGGCCGCACTCAGCCAGGGCAATGGCAGCGCGCGCTTCGTCGGCCCCGTGCAGCATGCCAGCGGCCAGCAGCGCTGGCTGTCATGGGTGGTGGTGCAAGACGATGACCTGCTGTATGTCGTTGCCCGAGACATCACCAGCGAACGCGAAGCCACCTTGGAGCTGGGCGAGGCCAACCGTCGACTGCGCGAGCAGATCGCCGAACGCGAACGCATCGAGGCGACCCTGCAGCAGATGCAGCGCCTGGAGGCCGTAGGTCAGCTCACGGCGGGCGTCGCCCACGACTTCAACAACCTGCTGACGGTGATCCTGACCGGCGCCAGCTTCCTGGAGCGCGACCTGGCCAAGCCCGACTTGGTCAAGGCCACCTCCCGCCTGCAGCACATCCGGGAAGCAGGTGAACGCGGCGCCAAGCTGACCGCCCAGCTGCTGGCCTTCTCCCGACGCCAGCGGCTCGAACCGATACCGGTGAACCTGAACGACACCTTCGGCGGGCTGGAAGAGCTGTTGCGCCGCACCCTCGGCGGCAGCATTTCGGTACGCCTCGATCTGGATCCGCTGCTGTGGCAGGCACTGACCGACCCGACCCAGACCGAGATGATCATCCTCAACCTGGCGATCAACGCCCGTGACGCGATGCCGGACGGGGGGCAGCTGACCCTCAGTACCCGCAACACGCACATCGAGGCGCTGCCGCAGCGCCCCGAGGAGCCTGAGCCAGGCGAATACGTCAGCCTGTCGATCCGTGACACGGGCTTCGGCATGAGCGAAGAGATCGTCGGCAAGGTCTTCGAGCCGTTCTTCACCACCAAGGACATCGGCAAAGGCTCGGGCCTGGGCCTGGCCCAGGTGTTCGGCTTCGCCAAGCAATCGGGCGGCGGTGTGCGCATCGTCACCGCGCCGGACCAGGGCACCGAAGTGACGGTCTACCTGCCGGCGGTCAAGCAGCCGCTGGCCATCCATGTGAGCGGCCCAGCGGCGGCCATGGCCTCGAGCACCATCGGCAGCGATCGTACGGTCTTGCTGGTGGATGATGACGACCGGGTGCGCGAGCTGATTGGCGAAATGCTTCACCAGTACGGCTATCGGGTACGCCAGGCCACGGGCGGAGAACACGCACTGACCCTGCTGGACGACGAGATCGATGTCCTGCTCACCGATTTCGCCATGCCCGAATTCAATGGAGCTCAATTGGCGCAGGCGGCACGTGAGCGCTATGCCCACTTGCCCGTGCTTTTCCTGACCGGGTACGCCGACCTCGAGGGGTTGCAACTGCCTGGGAGCCTAGTGGTGCAAAAGCCCGTGCAGCCCAATACCCTGACCAAGGCGCTTGGCGAACTGCTCGGAACGCACGGCAACTGAAGGCGCGCCACTTCGGTGGCGCAGGTCATGACACCAGGCAGGCGTACCGCTGCGGCAGACGGCCTGCGGCAAAACGCTGAATGACGCGCACGAAAATACGCCTCGATACGCCTTCACGTACGAAACGAAAAATTCTAGCTGGAAGAAAAATGGCAGGGGCGGCTGGATTCGAACCAACGCATGGCAGGATCAAAACCTGCTGCCTTACCGCTTGGCGACGCCCCTGTATCCACCGACAACCGAGGTGTAACTGGCTGTGCGGGAATGAGCGGCAATGTACCAAGGAAATCGGACGTTGAAAACCCCCCAGGCGAAAAAAATCTCTTAAAACAGCGGCTTAGTCGGCCGCCAGTGCGTGTGCGCACCTGACTGAAGGGCAAGACCTCACCTCTCCAGGCTCTTGTTCATATCCTGCGCCCTCGGCATACCTGCCCCGCCACAGGAGCGGCCGCCGTTCGTCGCCTCAGGTTGCAAGTGCCCTCAACTCGTTCCAGGCAACCCGCTCAAACGGATAATCCAGCCATCTTCACAAGGAACACTCCCATGCCAGTTTCACACGATCTGTACCAAGACTTGCACTACCCTCGCGAGATCGTGCAGCAACGCCGTCAGACAGACAAGGAACTGGATCGCCTGCTCGACGACTACACCGATATCGACAACCAGGTCCTGGCCGCCGAGTCGATTTCGGCTGGCAACTACGAAGACGATGACCTGCGTCGGCTGAAGGAGCGCCGCCTGAGCGTCAAGTACCTGATCGAACGTCAGCTGGAACGCAAGGCCTGAGCCTGTTCAACGACCCAGCCGACCCAGCGTCGCGGCATCTGGCACACCGTCGAAGAACTGCAGCAAGGCCAGCTGCCACAGCGCCTCGTCAGGGTCGGCCTTGTCGAACAAGGTCAGGCAGGAATGCAGCTTCAGATCGTCAGGTGTGCCGAGCATCTGCCTGGCGCTCTTGTCAGGATGCTGCATCAGTGCCATGACGCAGCGCTTGAGACGGGGCCCAAGCACCTCGTGCGCCAGATAGGCCCGTGCTTCATCCATGCCAGAAATCGCGTAGCGCGCAGCCATCTCGCTGCGACCCAAGCCTTGCAGCTGAGGGAAAACGAACCACATCCAGTGGCTGCGTTTATGACCTGCCTGCAATTCTTCGAAGGCGCGTGCGTACACGGGCTGTTGCGCTTCGACGAAGCGACTCAGGTGATAAGGATCGGACATGGGTCGGCTCCTCGTGGCTTCAAAGGTCCAGCCTACGCCAGTTGCGGTATGCACGCCACCCTTGGTCGTCATGCCACGTTCGCCCTGTCTGCCCCTTTGGGGGCGAATGCCGCTATCATCGCCTGCCTCTTGGCAACCAATGGCATGTGACTGGCGATGCACACCCTCGACGACCTGAAGGCTGGGCGCCTGCAAGGCCTGACCCGTCTGGACTTGAACCAGGACCTGGATGAGTTCCCACCCGAGATCTTCAGCCTGGCCGACAGCCTGGAGATCCTGAACCTCACGGGTAACCGGCTTAGCCGCCTGCCGCACGACCTGTATCGCCTGCGCCACCTGAAAGTGCTGTTCTGCTCGGACAACCGGTTCACCGACATGCCCGTGGCCATCGGTCAGTGCCGGCGGCTCGAGACCGTCGGCTTTCGCAACAACCTGATCGAGCACATCGACGGCTGCGCCTTGCCGCCGGCCCTGCGCGCCCTGATCCTGACCGAAAACCGCCTCGAAACGTTGCCCGACGCGCTGGGCGACTGCGTGCATTTGCAAAAGCTCATGCTGTCGGGCAACCGGCTTGCGCACCTGCCGGAGGCCTTGTCACGCTGCCACCGCCTGGAGCTGCTGCGCCTGGCCAGCAACCGCCTGACCGCCCTGCCCCATTGGGTGCTGGACTTGCCCAGGCTGGCCTGGCTGGCGTTCTCGGGCAACCCTTGCGAGGCCGAACCGCAGACGGACCTTCGCGCCTGCCGATCGATCCGCTGGGACCGCGTGACCTTGCAGGACGTTCTGGGTCAAGGGGCCTCGGGAGTCATCCACCGCGCCCGCCTCGACGATGAACCGACCGCCGTTGCCGTGAAGCTGTTCAAGGGCGCGCTGACCAGCGACGGGGCGCCCCTGGCCGAAGTGCGCGCCTGCCTGGCCGCCGGGCAGCATCCGGGTCTGACCGGCCTGCTCGGTCGTATCGACGACCACCCGACAGGCCTGCCCGCACTGGTCATGCGGCTGATCGACCCCACTTGGTTCAACCTGGCAGGACCGCCCAGCCTGGACAGCTGCACACGCGATCGTTATCCCGATCGCCTGCCCTGGCGCCTGCCGGCCCTGCGTCGCCTGTTGCGCACCGTGGCCCTGGCAGGCGCGCACCTGCATGCCTGTGGTCTTACCCACGGCGACCTCTACGCGCACAACGTGCTGTGCAATGATGAGGGCGAGGGCCTGCTGGGTGACTTCGGCGCTGCCGCCTTCTCGCCCCGTGCACTGGCCAGCGGGCTGGAACGCATCGAGGTCCGCGCCTTTGGCCTGCTGCTCGACGAATTGCTCGAGCGCGCCGAGGATGACGCGTGCGACCTGCGCCAGCTGGCCCAGGACTGTCAGCAGCCAGCCGTCAGCTTGCGCCCTACCTTCGAACAGGTGGCCGCACGCTTGTGACACAGCGGGCAGGCCGCTGCGTGACCTTCAGTCGTTTCTCCTACAGCCGAGTTTCAGCATGGACATCGATCAAGCCCGGACCTTCCTCGAAATCGCACGGTGCGGCAGCCTGGTGGCCGCTGCCGATCGCCTGTGCGTGTCGCAGACCGCCATCAGCGCACGGGTTCAGCGTCTGGAACAGCAACTGGACTGCCAGCTGTTCGTGCGCGGCCGTGGCGGCGCTCGCCTGACGCCCAACGGCGAAGCCTTCCTGAGCTATGCCAACCAACTGGTCCAGACGTGGGAGGCCGCCCGCCGGGACCTGCCACGCACCCAGGACCGCCAGCCGGTCCTGCGCATCGGCGGCGAGGTCAGCCTGGGCACACCGCTGATGCTCGAATGGGTGTGCGCGGTACGTCGGGCACTGCCTGGGCATGCGGTACGCAGTGAGCTCAGCGAGGGCGAATCGTTGCTGCGCAAAGTCGAGATGGGGCTGCTCGATGCGGTGCTCGTGTACCAGCCCAGCTATGCACCGGGCTTGCAGGTGGAGCAACTGATGGAAGAAAAGCTGGTGCGCATCCAACGCAAGGGGTGCACCGAGCCCTATGTCTACGTGGACTGGGGCGAGGCGTTTCGGCGTCAGCACGATGCGGCGCTGCCCGACTGTGCACGGGCGAGCGTGGGCTTCAACCTGGGTCCGCTGGCCTTGCAGTTCATCCTCGACCAGGGCGGCAGCGGCTACTTTCGCACGCGTGTCGTACAGGCCTACCTGGACAGCGGGGTGTTCGAGCGCGTCCCGCAGGCGCCCGAGTTCACCTATCCGACCTTTCTCATCCATGCCCGCGAACGGGACAGCGAGGCCTTGCATCGCGCCCTGGACATCCTGCGACGCCAAGTGGCCGAGGACGCCAGCGACTGGTCACAGCGCTGGGATCCGCTCGTCTGAAGCACGCGCCGATGCGCTGAGCAGACGCCGCTCGAGCCCGGCGATCAGGTCGGTCTGGGTCACCACACCGACCAGCGTGTCGCCGTCGAGCACCGGCAGGCAGTGCAGGCCCTGCTCGCACAGCAGTGGCAACAGGCGCGACAACGGGTGATCCACGCTGACGCTGACGACACGGCGGCTCATGATGTGCTCCAGACGCACCGAGCGGCGACCCAGCAGGCCTCGCCAGGTGAAACGACCCTGGACCATGGCCGGCCCGACCAGATCGGTGAGACTGACGATCCCCACCAGACGGCCTTGATCGAGCACCGGCAACGTGTGCAGCCGATGGCTCGACAACAACCGCCAGGCTTGCGCGAGCGTGGTCCTGGGTGTGGCGACCTGAATGTCGCGGGACATCACCGAGGCGGCCGTCAGACCGCTGAGGCTGCGTTGCAACGCATGCTGCTCGGTGGCCAGGATGATTCGCTCCAGCTCATCGCGGGTGACGTCGACGAACGCATCGAGCTCATCCAGGGCCTGGTCCAGGTCCTGAGCGTTGACCCCGACGCGCTCGGTCGGCAGCGGATCGCGGGTGTGGTGCAGGTCTTTGCGCGGCGCCACGGCCGCAGGGTAGCGCACGCCGGTGAGGCGGTTGTAGACGACGGCCACTACCACCAGGATCACGACGTTGAGCAGGACCGGCTCGAGCACATGATCCCCCAGCCTCACCAATCCAGGATCGGCCAGCACCAGACTGGCCGCCACGCCGCCGCCCGGCGGATGCAGACAGCGCAACACGCACATCACCAGGATCGAGACACCCAACGCGGCAGCCGCGACCCACGACGCATCGCCCCACAGATGCCGCATCGCCAGACCGATGATGCCGGCCAGCGCATAACTGCCGATGACGGGCCAGGGCTGGGCCAAGGGGCCGGAGTGAACCGCGAAGACCAGGACTGCCGAGGCCGCCAAGGGGCCAAGTAGATGCAGGGCAATGGAGGGCCCGAAAGCCAGGCTGCATAACCAACCGGCTACGAACAGCCCCAGCATGGCGCCGAGGCCAGCGCGCAGCCATTCACGGGGCGAAGTATTCAAGGGGCGCGGCAGCCGCCGCTGCCACCCGGTGCGGGAAGTGCTGGAAGACATTGAAGAGGACGTACCTGACGAGCTGCCTGTTTGATCAAAACGTGCCGGATGCTGCACCCAGCACGGCGGATCATTGTGAACAGGCCGTCAGGCACTGACCACCTCAAAAAACTGCGCTTGATGTGCAATTTTCTTGCAGCGAAGCCGTGCGTTCGTCCCGAGCCCTGCAGTGACGGACCGTACGCTATCGCGGGCAAGCCCGCTCTCATAGAACATAAAATATCTTTTTGATTTTAAAGGGAATAATTTCAGGATTTTGTGGACCCTGCGGGCCCAATCGCGGCACAGGGGCCGCTCCTACAGGTGACCGCGATAGCCTGTAACCCTGCGGTGGGGCTACGGGTATAGGAGCGGCCCCTGCCGGGGCGCCGGACCGGCCGCGATGGGCCGCAAAGCGGCCCTAAAATCGATTAGCAATGAAGCTTCGGATCCTGCCAGCTATCGCCATGTTCTCTGCGCGACAGCGCGGCGCCAAGGCGGCGAGCGGACTCCCACAAGCTGCTTGCGCAGCCCTGCCTACATTGACGGCTGCAGAGGTCTGGGTGGGAGCTGGCTTGCCAGCGATAGCGTCTGTGCAGCGACACGTCATGTCCTCTGCCCGAGCGCGCCTAGCGCCTGGGCAAGTGTACGTCCACCCGCAAGCCACCTTGTGGACTTTCCTGCAATGTCAGCTGCCCGCCCCAGGCCTCGACGATGTCCCGTACGATGCCCAGCCCCAGCCCGTGACCATCGACCTGCTCGTCCAGGCGCGACCCACGCTCCAGGACACTCTGGCGTGCGCCTTCGGGAATGCCGGGGCCATCGTCGTCGACCCACACCCGGTAGCCTTCGGCCGTCTGGGCAATGGCGAGCCGCACCTCGCTGTCCGCCCACTTGCAGGCATTGTCCAGCAGGTTGCCCAGCAGCTCGAGCAGATCCTCGCGGTCCCAGGGCAGCAGCAGACCAGGCGGGACCTCGCTGCGCAGGGCCAGCCCCTCGCCATGGATCATGCCCAACGTCGCCAGCAGCCCTGGCAACTCCGCGTCACAATCGAACTGCGCACCCGGCAAGGCATCGCCGGCCAGGCGCGCGCGGTTGAGTTCACGGGCCAGGCGCTGCTGGATCTGCTCGAGCTGCGCCTGCAGTTGCGCGCGCACTTCGGGCTGATCCTTGAGCCGCTCGCTGCTCGCCAGGCTGAGCAGCACCGCCAGCGGCGTCTTCAAGGCATGGCCCAGGTTGCCCAAGGCATTGCGCGACCGTCGCAGGCTGTCTTCGGTATGGGCCAGCAAATGGTTGATCTGCGCGACCAGGGGTTCCAGCTCGCTGGGCACCTGCTCGTCCAATTGCGAACGTCGCCCTTGCTGCAATTGCGCGATCTGCCGACGGGCCCGCTCCAACGGCCGCAGCGAGCGGGTCACGGTCACGCGCTGCAGCACCAGAATCAGCAGCAGCGCCACCAACCCCAGGCCCAGGCCGATCTGCTCGAGACGCCTGAAGCCATCGCGTACCGGCGAATAATCCTGCGCCACGCTGATCGAGATGTCCTGCCCCAGGCGCCGGTAGTCCGCGCGCAGCACCAGCAATTGCTGACCTTCCGGCGCCAACTGGTGGCCGCTTTCCAGGCCCGGCCGAGACGGCTTGGGCATTTCCAGGTCCCAGAGCGAACGCGAACGCCAACTGCCGTGCTCGAAGTCGATCCGAAAGTAATAGCCCGACAGGGGTCGCTGATAGGCCGCCGACACGCGACGCTCATCCAGTTGTGGGCCATTGGGGCCACGCACCAGGGCCACCAGCAGGTTCTCGCTCTCCTTGCGCAGCCCCGACTCCAGATAGCGCTGCAAGCCGACTTCGAACAGCCACAGCCCCAGTTGCGCGAACCCCAACCCCACCACCACCAGCACCGCGACCAGCCCAAGGCTCAGGCGCCCCTGGATCGACTTCATCCGCCATACCCGGCATAACGGTAGCCTTGGCCACGGTGGGTCTCGATCACGCTACGGCCCAGCTTGCGGCGCAGATGATTGACGTGTACCTCGAGCACGTTCGAATCGCGCTCGGTCTCACCGTCGTAGAGGTGCTCGGCCAGGTGACCCTTGGACAGAATCTGCTGCGGATGCAGCATGAAATACCGCAACAGCCGGAACTCGGCAGCGGTCAGCTGGACATCGAGCCCGTCACGGGTCACGCACTGGCGCGCCTCGTCCAGGTGCAGCCCGGCTGCCTCCAGGCGTGGCTGGTTGGCCAACCCGCGCGCACGACGCACCAGGGCCTGAATGCGCAGCTGCAGCTCCTCGGGATGAAAAGGCTTGCTCAGGTAGTCGTCGGCACCGGCCTTGAGCCCCTCGATGCGCTCGGCCCAGGACCCTCGCGCGGTGAGGATCAGCACGGGCGCCAGCAGGCCGCTGGCTCGCCATTGGGCCAGCACCTCGAGCCCAGGCAGGCCCGGCAGCCCCAGGTCCAGGATGATCAGGTCATAGGGTTCGCTCTGGCCCTGGTAGACCGCATCACGGCCATCGGCCAGCCAGTCGACCGCGTAGCCCTGACGTTGCAGGCTTGCGGTCAGTTCATCGGCAAGCGGGACATTGTCCTCCACCAGCAACAAGCGCATTCAGTCGTCTTCCTCGTCTTTGAGCAACGCGCCGGTACTGGCATCGAGCTTGATCTCGCGGACCACACCCTCGGGGGTGAGCATCTCCACCTCGTACTCGTAGCGCCCGTGTTCCTTTTCCAGCTCGGCTTCGAGCAGACGTGACCCCGGATGGCGCGCCAGAGCCGCCTCCAGCAGCTTCTCCAGCGGCAGAATGACGCCCTCGCGCCGCAGTTCGAGGGCTTCATCCTGGTCCAGGTCGCGGGCCACCGCCAGCGAGCAGCAAGCCGACAGCGCCAGCACCAGGCAGCGCGCCGTCAGCGACAGATCGTTCATCAGCTGTCCCGTTCGTCCTTGAGGATTTCACCGGTACGGGCATCCAGGTCGACGTCCCACTCCACGCCTTGGGCGTCGCGCAGTTCGACCTTGTAGATGTAGCGGCCGTATTCGTTTTCCAGTTCCGAATCGGTGGCCGTCGAGCCGGCATGCTTGGCGATCGCTGCCGCCTTGAGTTCGTCGAGCGATTTGATGGTCTTGCCATTGACCAGCTTGACCACTTCGTCGGGCTGGACGTCCTTGGCCAGGGCCACGTTGGCCCCCAGGGCGAGCGTGGCGGCGGTCAGCAGGGCAGTCAATGTTTTCATGGGTCTCTCCTTCGAGGTCTTCGTGCTGGGTACGGGCTCAAGCGTAGGGCTTGCGGCTTAACTCAACCTGAAGCGACCGGCGGCATGATAGCGCAGCCATCGACGCCCGGCTTCCCTATAATGGCCGACCCGTTTCACGCGAGCCCTGCCATGAGCGCCATCCATGTCCCCTACCCTGCCCTGACGTTCAAAGCCGGCCAGCGGGCCCTTGCGCACGTTCGCGAGCAGGGTCTGCGGGCGATCGACGTCGGAATCGTACCGGGCGCTGCCGGCGGGCCCAAGCCGCTCGGCATCCAGGGCCTGGACCTGGCGCTGTTCGGCCACTGGCTGCCGTCGGCTCCACGGCCACGCACCCTGATCGGTGCCTCGATCGGCGCCTGGCGCTTCGCCAGTGCCTGCCTCGCCGACCCGGTCGAAGGGCTGCGTCGGCTGGCCACGCTGTACACCGAGCTGGATTTCGCCAGGGGCGCCACCCTCGCCGACGTCAGCCGACGCTGTGAAGGCATGCTCGAGGCGCTGTTGCAGGAGGGCGATGCACACATCCTGAACAATGCCCACTACCGCCTGAACGTGCTCGTGGTCAAAAGCCGGGGCCTGCTGGCCGATGATCACCGCGGCCGGCTCGGCGTGGGCCTGTCCTCGGTGCTGGCGGACAACGTGCTGGGTCGCCCGCGCTTGGCGCGGCATTTCGAGCGCCTGGTGCTGCACGACAGTCGGGCCGCGCCACCACTGGACAGCCTGGACGATTTTCCTTCTCGTTGCGTGCCGTTGAGTGCGGCCAACCTGCGTCAGGCGCTACTGGCCTCGGGGTCGATCCCGATGGTCATGCAGGGCGTGCGCGACCTGCCAGGGGCCGGCAGTGGGACCTACCGCGACGGCGGGCTGCTCGACTACCACCTTGACTTGCCGTACCAGGGCGATGACCTGGTGCTGTATCCCCACTTCACCGACAAGGTCATCCCGGGCTGGTTCGACAAGGGGCTACCGTGGCGCAGGGGCGATGCCTGGCGACTGCGCAATGTCCTGCTGATGACGCCTTCGCCGCAGTACCTGGCCCGCCTGCCCTTCGGCAAATTGCCGGACCGGGGCGATTTCAAGCGTTTCCTGGGTGATGCAGCAAGCCGCAAGCGCTACTGGTACACCGCCATCGACGAAAGCCGCCGACTGGGTGACGAGCTGCTGGAGCTCATCGCCACCGGGCGGCTCAAGGACCGGCTGCGCCCCTTGTAGCCGTCATGCTGGTAGACTGCACGCCCGTATGGGTTCTACAGAGTCTACGAGTTTGGAAATCTTCAAGGAATTCACGTTCGAATCAGCCCACCGCCTGCCCAACGTGCCGGCGGGGCACAAGTGCGGCCGTCTGCATGGTCATTCGTTCAAGGTCGCCCTGCACCTGACCGGCCCGGTCGATCCCCACACCGGCTGGATCCGCGACTTCTCCGAGATCAAGGCGGTGTTCAAGCCGATCTACGAGCAGCTGGACCACAATTACCTCAATGACATCCCTGGCCTGGAGAATCCGACCAGCGAAGTCATCGCGCACTGGATCTGGAATCAGGTCAAGCCGCTGCTGCCGGAGCTGTCCAAGGTCCGGATCCACGAAACCTGCACCAGCGGCTGCGAATACACGGGCGACTGAGGCGCCCTGCCTCACGCGTCGGCGGCGTTCGCTCGAGGATGGGGGTGGGGAGGCACGCCCTTGTGGACGACCTGGATCGCCAGGCGTCCTCGGTGCCCCGTGCGGTCATTGAGATACGCACGACCCTGCTCGATCAGGCGCCGGACGATCCGGCCCGTCGGGCCATACAGCTCCAGCCCCGTGCGAATGTCACCCTCCTTCAGCGTATCGGGCTCCAGCCCTCCGAGCGTCCATAGCGGCGTGACCTTGCCCTTGCGGTAGCGAAACAGCAGGCCACGGCTGTCCGCGGGCGGGTCGGTGGGCAGGCACACGTAGATGCCGGGCAAGGGGTCCGGCATCACCATCGCCACGGTAGGCGGCGTGCTCAGGGGCGAACGGCCTGCTGGCGTATCGGTGGGGTACATGCCCAGGTAGCCATTTCGACTCACGTCCAGCACGTACTCGAGTTCGGGCCAGCGGCCGACGTTGATGCCCGCGTAGGCCGGCCGTATCTCGTAGGCATACAGATCGCCGATGCGGTAGACGCCGAACCAGAAGTACTCGCAATAGATGCGCTGCCGCGGCCCGGTCAGCGGCAGCGTGTCGCGCACGAAGGACTGGATCTCTTCGGGGCTGTAGTCGCGCCCGGACATCAGCCAGCCGTCGTCGCCGTTCCAGTCGTTGAACTCGACCCAGAGCGGCTTGACCCGCTCTCCACGCGACGTGAGCAGCTCGCGATCACTGAGGGGCTCCTCGCCAAACTGCCAATAGCACTTGGCATTGAACGACAGCAGGGGTTGGAAGATGTATTCGCTCATGGGCAGGGTCTCGTTCATTGAAGAACGATGACTCTAGGGGCGCCCTGCGCGTGGATGCAGGGGGAAACACCCTAAGGCGAATCATTGCGCAGGAACAGCGGCGCGATGTAGCGCTCGTAGTGCGCTTCGGACAGCAGGAAGAATTCGCGGTCGATGGCATCGCGCAACTGGGGCAGTTCCCAGTCGCGGAACTCCGGGAGCAACGCCATGCCGTAGGCCTCCAGGTCGCGGATCATCCGTGCGCCACGGGCGATCAGCTGGTAGGCCCAGCAATACTCGGACTGATGCGCGACGAAACGGATCGAGCGCTGTTCGAGCTGCTGACGCAGGCGCTCGCGATCGAACACCTCGAGCTTGGCCATCATCACCTGCACCAGCAGCGCTTCCAGGCGCAGCCAGACGGCCCGCTTGGCGTCGTCGTCGTAGCCGTTCCAGTGAATGACTTCATGGTGGAAGCGCTTGCAGCCACGGCACACGAGGTCCCCGTAGACAGTGGAGCACAGGCCCACGCAGGGGGTCTTGATGGATTGATTGGACATCGGAAGACAACGGCTTGAGAACGGGACACCGGCCCATGTTAGCCCTTTGTCTAACGGGGGTCACGGGGTAAAGTCGAACACCGTGCCTTACCTTGTGGCGCTTTTTGCCGTAGAATCCATTCGCCTTTTCCAGGCACCAATGTCCGTTGGAAGCTGTTTTCAAAGCGTCACGAGCACAGTCATCCGGCAGAACGGCGTTGGCCCGGTCACGCACCTCAGGCGTGCCCAGGGCCAGCCCTCATCAGCTCCCCCGTTCTGCAGGCGTAAAACTTTGAAAACAGCTTCCGCGAGGATGTCCTGCCGCCTTGGCTGCACGGTCCAGAAGGCCGTCTTGCGCCAGAGCGTCGGACACCCCGGATGAGCGTCCCGGCCCCCTAGATGGGACCACTGATGAGGGAAATAACTGTGCTTGAAGCCTACCGCAAACATACCGAAGAGCGTGCCGCCCTGGGTATCGTGCCCCAGCCGCTGAACGCCGAACAGACCGCAGGCCTGGTCGAACTGCTGAAGAACCCGCCTGCTGGCGAAGAAGCCTTCCTCGTCGACCTGATCACCCACCGCGTCCCGCCAGGGGTGGACGAAGCCGCCTACGTCAAGGCCGCCTACCTGTCCGCCGTGGTCAAGGGCGAGGCCGCCTCGCCGCTGATCGATCGCAAACGCGCCACCGAGCTGCTGGGCACCATGCAGGGCGGCTACAACATCGCCACGCTGGTCGAGCTGCTGGATGACGCCGAACTGGGCGCCGTCGCGGCCGAACAGCTCAAGCACACCCTGCTGATGTTCGACGCCTTCCACGACGTCGCCGAAAAAGCCAAGGCGGGCAATGCCCACGCCAAGGCCGTGCTGGAATCCTGGGCCGCGGGCGAGTGGTTCACCAAGCGTCCGGCCATCGCCGACAAGTACACCCTGACGGTGTTCAAGGTGCCCGGCGAGACCAACACCGACGACCTGTCGCCGGCCCCGGATGCCTGGTCGCGTCCCGACATCCCGCTGCACGCGCTGGCCATGCTGAAGATGGCCCGCGACGGTATCGAGCCGCAGCAGCCAGGTTCGGTCGGCCCGCTCGAGCAGATCGAAGCGGTCCGCGCCAAGGGCTTCCCGGTCGCCTACGTCGGTGATGTGGTCGGTACCGGTTCCTCGCGCAAGTCCGCCACCAACTCGGTGCTGTGGTTCTTCGGCGACGACATCCCGTACGTCCCGAACAAGCGTGCTGGCGGCTTCTGCTTCGGCACCAAGATCGCACCGATCTTCTACAACACCATGGAAGACGCCGGCGCCCTGCCGATCGAGTTCGACTGCACCGACCTGAACATGGGCGACGTGATCGACGTCTACCCGTACAAGGGCGAAGTCCGTCGTCACGACAGCGACGAGCTGGTCACCACCTTCACCCTCAAGACCGAAGTGCTGCTCGACGAAGTCCGCGCAGGCGGCCGTATCCCGCTGATCGTCGGCCGCGGCCTGACCGACAAGGCTCGTGCCGAGCTGGGCCTGGGCGCCACCGACCTGTTCAAGCTGCCGGAAGCACCGGTCGACACCGGCAAGGGCTACACCCTGGCACAGAAGATGGTCGGCCGTGCCTGCGGTCTGCCAGAAGGCCAGGGCGTACGTCCGGGCACCTACTGCGAACCGAAGATGACCACCGTCGGTTCCCAGGACACCACCGGCCCGATGACCCGCGACGAGCTGAAGGACCTGGCCTGCCTGGGCTTCTCCGCCGACCTGGTCATGCAGTCGTTCTGCCACACCGCGGCCTACCCCAAGCCGATCGACGTCACCACCCACCACACCCTGCCGGACTTCATCCGCACCCGTGGCGGCGTGTCGCTGCGTCCGGGCGACGGCATCATCCACAGCTGGCTGAACCGCATGCTGATGCCCGACACCGTCGGCACCGGCGGCGACTCGCACACCCGCTTCCCGATCGGCATCTCCTTCCCGGCCGGTTCCGGCCTGGTGGCCTTCGCTGCCGCGACCGGCGTCATGCCACTGGACATGCCCGAGTCGGTCCTGGTGCGCTTCAAGGGCAAGCTGCAGCCAGGCATCACCCTGCGTGACCTGGTCCATGCGATCCCTTACTACGCCATCCAGCAAGGCCTGCTGACCGTCGAGAAGAAGGGCAAGAAGAACGCCTTCTCCGGCCGCATCCTGGAAATCGAAGGCCTGGACGAGCTGACCGTTGAGCAGGCGTTCGAGCTGTCCGACGCCTCGGCCGAGCGTTCTGCCGCCGGCTGCACCATCAAGCTGCCGGAAAAGGCCATCGCCGAATACCTGCAGTCCAACATCACCCTGCTGCGCTGGATGATCAGCGAAGGCTACGGCGACCCACGTACCCTGGAGCGTCGTGCCCAGGCCATGGAAGCCTGGCTGGCCAACCCGGAACTGCTGTCGGCCGATGCCGATGCCGAGTACGCCGAGATCATCGAGATCGACCTGGCCGACGTCAAGGAGCCGGTACTCTGCGCACCGAACGACCCGGACGACGCGCGCCTGCTGTCCTCGGTACAAGGCGAGAAGATCGATGAGGTGTTCATCGGTTCGTGCATGACCAACATCGGTCACTTCCGCGCCGCCGGCAAGCTGCTGGAGAAGGTCAAGGGCGGCATTCCGACGCGCCTGTGGCTGGCCCCGCCGACCAAGATGGACGCCCACCAGCTGACCGAAGAAGGCTACTACGGCATCTACGGCAAGGCCGGTGCACGCATGGAGATGCCAGGCTGCTCGCTGTGCATGGGTAACCAGGCACGGGTCCAGACCGGCGCCACCGTGGTGTCCACTTCGACGCGCAACTTCCCCAACCGCCTGGGCGATGCCACCAACGTCTACCTGGCGTCGGCCGAGCTGGCGGCGGTCGCGTCGATCACCGGCAAGCTGCCGACCGTCGAGGAGTACATGACCTACGCCAAGGACATCGACAGCATGGCGGCCGACGTCTACCGCTACCTGAGCTTCGACCAGATCGCCGAGTTCCGCGAGGCGGCAGCCAACGCCATGATTCCGGTGGTTCAGGCCTGAGATGAGCTGCAAGCGGTAAGCTGTAAGCAGTAAGAAAAAGCCCCGGCACATGCCGGGGCTTTTTCGTTACCTGGATGAAAGGATCAGGGGTGTTGCAGGCAGTCGGGCGGCACGCGTATCCAGCCTTCCATCAGGGTGCGCGCACTGCGGCTCATGGTGACCTGGGTCACGGTCCATGCCCCCTGGTCCTGACGCACCTCGGCACCGACGCGCAAGGTGCCCGAAGGGTGGCCGAAGCGCACGGCCGCGTGCGCCTGGCCGCCTGCCGCGCGGCTGACCAACGTACCCGGAATCGCCGCCGCCGTGCCGATGGCGACGGCAGCCGTTCCCATCATGGCATGGTGCAGCTTGCCCATGGACAGGGCCCGGACCAGAAGATCGATGTCGTCAGCCTGGACCCGCTTGCCGCTGGAAGCGATATAGGCGGCAGGAGGCGCGACGAAGGCCAGCTTGGGCGTGTGCTGGCGGCCTGCGGCTTCCTCGACGTGAGCGATCAGGCCCATGCGCACGGCGCCATGGGCACGAATGGTTTCCAGACGCGCCAGTGCCTGGACGTCGTTGTTGATCGCCGCCTGCAACTCCGTGCCCTGGTAGCCCAGGGCGGCAGCCTCGATGAAGATCGTCGGGATGCCGGCGTTGATCAGGGTCGCCTCGAAGGTGCCCACCCCCGGCACCACCAATTCATCGACCACCTGCCCGGTGGGGAACATCGCACCACCGCCCTCGCCGTCTTCGGCGGCCGGGTCGACGAAGGCCAGTTGCACCTCGGCGGCCGGGAACGTCACGCCATCGAGCTCGAAATCACCCGTCTCCTGCACCTGCCCTTCACGCATCGGCACCTGGGCGACGATGGTCTTGCCGATGTTGGCCTGCCAGATGCGCACGGTCGCCCAGCCATCCCTTGGCAAGCGCTGGGCATCGATCAGGCCCGAGGCGATGGCGAAGGACCCGACCGCCGCCGACAGGTTGCCGCAGTTGCCGCTCCAGTCGACGAACGCGGTGTCGATCGACACCTGACCGAACAGGTAGTCCACATCGTGCCCGGGGCGCTGGCTCGGTGACAGGATCACCGCCTTGCTGGTGCTGGACGTCGCCCCGCCCATGCCATCGGTCTGCTTGCCATAAGGGTCGGGGCTGCCCAACACGCGCAGCAGCAGTGCGTCGCGGACCGGCCCTGGTCTCTGCGCGGCCTCTGGCAGGTCCTGAAGGCGAAAGAACACCCCCTTGCTGGTTCCGCCACGCAGGTAGCTGGCGGGGATCTTGAGTTGCGGCGCGTGCATCGAATGCCTCCTGTACGGATCGCCGTGGTGCAGGCCACGGCGAGAAAATGGATCAGGCGCGAGCCTCGAGAAAATCCTGGGCGAAGCGTTGCAGCACACCCCCGGCCTCGTAGATCGAGACTTCCTCGGCGGTGTCCAGACGACAGAGCACCGGCACCTGCAGCGACGTACCGTCGCGCCGCGTGATCACCAGCGTCAGCCGCGCTCCGGGCGTGCGCTCGCCGAGCACATCGAAGGTCTCGCTGCCCTCGATGCCCAGGGTCTTGCGGTCGGTACCCGGCTGGAACTCCAGCGGCAGCACGCCCATGCCCACCAGGTTGGTCCGGTGAATTCGCTCGAAGCCTTCGGCGACGATCACTTCCACCCCGGCCAGGCGCACCCCCTTGGCGGCCCAGTCCCGGGAAGACCCCTGCCCATAGTCGGCACCGGCGATGATGATCAGCGGCTGGCGCCGCTGCATGTAGGTCTCGATGGCCTCCCACATGCGCATCACCTGCCCTTCCGGCTCGAGGCGCGCGAGCGAGCCCTGGCGCACGCTGCCGTCGGCGTTGCGGACCATCTCGTTGAACAGCTTGGGGTTGGCGAAGGTGGCGCGCTGGGCCGTGAGGTGGTCGCCACGGTGGGTGGCGTAGGAGTTGAAGTCCTCTTCGGGAACGCCCATGCGCGTCAGGTATTCGCCCGCTGCGCTGTCGGCCATGATGGCATTGGACGGCGACAGGTGATCGGTGGTGATGTTGTCCGGCAGCACCGCCAGGGCACGCAGACCGCGCAACGTGCGCGCCCCGGCCAGGGCCCCTTCCCAATAGGGTGGCCGACGGATGTAGGTGCTCATCGGCCGCCAATCGTAGAGCGGCGCCACGGCCGGGCCGCTGAACGACTCGACGGCGAACATGGGAATGTAGACCTGGCGGAACTGCTCGGGCTTGACGGCCGCCCGCACCACCGCGTCGATCTCGGCATCGCTGGGCCAGAGGTCCTTCAAGCGGATCGGCTGACCGTCGACCACGCCCAGCACGTCCTTCTCGATGTCGAAACGGATGGTACCGGCGATCGCATAGGCCACCACCAAGGGCGGCGAGGCGAGAAACGCCTGGCGTGCATAGGGGTGGATGCGTCCGTCGAAGTTGCGGTTGCCCGACAGCACGGCCGTGGCGTACAGGTCGCGATCGATGATCTCCTGCTGGATCGCCGGATCGAGCGCGCCGGACATGCCGTTGCAGGTGGTGCAGGCAAAGGCGACGATACCGAAGCCCAGGCGTTCGAGTTCATGCTCCAGACCGGCTTCTCGCAGGTACAGCTGGACGGCCTTGGACCCGGGCGCCAGCGAAGACTTGACCCAGGGCTTGCGGGTCAGCCCCAGGCGGTTGGCATTGCGCGCCAGCAGCCCGGCCGCGATGACGTTGCGCGGGTTGCTGGTGTTGGTGCAGCTGGTGATGGCGGCAATGATCACCGCACCATCGGGCATCTGGCCTGGCTGCTCGGTCCAGGCGCCGGCGATGCCCTTGGCGGCCAGGTCGCGGGTGGCCACGCGGGCATGGGGGTTGGACGGACCGGCCAGGTTGCGCTCGACGCTGCCCAGGTCGAAACGCAAGGTGCGCTCGTACACCACGTCGTGCAAGGTGTCGGCCCACAGGCCGGCGACCTTGGCGTAGGTTTCCACCAGCGCCACCTGTGCGTCCTCGCGGCCGGTCAGGCGCAGGTAGTCCAGGGTCTGCGGGTCGATGGCGAACATCGCCGCCGTGGCGCCGTACTCGGGGGCCATGTTGGAAATGGTCGCCCGGTCGCCCAGGGTCAGGGCCCGCGCGCCCTCCCCGTGGAACTCCAGGTAAGCACCGACCACTTTCTGCTGGCGCAGGAATTCGGTGAGCGCCAGCACCAGGTCGGTGGCGGTCATGCCTTCGGCCAGGCGCCCGCTCAGCTCGACTCCGATGATGTCCGGCAGGCGCATCCAGGAAGCCCGCCCGAGCATGACGTTCTCGGCCTCCAGCCCGCCGACACCGATGGCGATCACGCCCAGGGCATCCACGTGGGGCGTGTGACTGTCGGTGCCCACGCAAGTGTCGGGGTACGCCACGCCGTGTTCGGCGCGAATGACAGGCGACATCTTCTCCAGGTTGATCTGGTGCATGATGCCGTTGCCCGGCTGGATCACCTCGACGTTGCGAAACGCCTGCTTGGTCCAGTCGATGAAATGGAAACGGTCCTCGTTGCGGCGGTCCTCGATGGCGCGGTTCTTCTCGAACGCTTGCGGATCGTAGCCGCCGCACTCGACCGCCAGGGAGTGGTCGACGATCAACTGTACCGGTACCACCGGGTTGACCTGCGCAGGGTCGCCGCCCTGGTCGGCGATGGCATCGCGCAGGCCGGCCAGGTCCACCAGGGCGGTTTGGCCCAGGATGTCATGGCACACCACGCGTGCCGGGTACCAGGGGAAGTCCAGGTCGCGACGGCGTTCGATCAGTTGGCGCAACGAGGCCTCGAGGGTCGCCGGCGCGCATCGGCGCACCAGGTTCTCGGCCAGTACGCGCGAGGTGTAGGGCAACCCCGCGTAGGCGCCAGGCTGGATCGCCTCGACGGCCGCACGGGCGTCGAAATAGGCCAGGTCGGTGCTCGGCAGGGCGGTGCGGTAGGCAGTATTCATGTTCGGCTCGGTCACGGTGACGAAACGGTTATGGAAGGCAGCGCCTCAGCGCGCCTCGAGCGGCACGAATGGACGCTGCTCGACCCCGACGTACTCTGCGCTGGGGCGGATGATGCGGTTGTTGGCGCGCTGCTCGAACACGTGCGCCGCCCAGCCGGTCAGCCGCGAGCAGACGAAGAGGGGCGTGAACAGTGGCGTCGGGATGCCCATGAAGTGATAGGCCGAGGCGTGGTAGAAGTCGGCGTTGGGGAACAGTTTCTTCTGCTCCCACATGGTCGCATCGATGGCCTGGGACACCGGGAACAGCACGCGGTCGCCCACCGAATCGGCGAGCTGTTCGGCCCAGCCCTTGATCACTTCGTTGCGCGGGTCGGACTCCTTGTAGATGGCATGCCCGAAGCCCATGATCTTGTCCTTGCGCTCGAGCATCTTCAGCAGCTCGGTGCGCGCTTCCTCCGGCGAGGCGAAACGTTCGATCAGCGCCATGGCCGCCTCGTTGGCCCCGCCGTGCAGAGGCCCGCGCAACGTGCCGATGGCCGCGGTGATGCAGGAGTACAGGTCCGACAGGGTCGAGGCGCAGACCCGCGCGGTGAAGGTCGAGGCGTTGAACTCGTGCTCGGCATACAGGATCAGCGAGACGTTCATCACCTTGACATGCAGATCGCTGGGCGGCTTGCCGTGCAGCAGCGCCAGGAAGTGGCCGGCCAGGGTGTCCTCATCGCTGGTGCAGTCGATGCGCGTGCCATGGTGGGTGAAGCGGTACCAGTAGCACATGATCGCGGGGAATGCCGCCAGCAGCCGGTCGGTGCGGTCGTGCTGCAGGTCGAAAGTGCGCTCCGGCTCCAGCGTGCCGAGCACCGAACAGCCGGTGCGCATGACGTCCATCGGGTGGGTGTCCTTGGGCAGGCGCTCGAGCACCTCCTTGAGCGCCTGGGGCAGGTCGCGCTGCGCCTTGAGGGCGTGCTTGTAGTCGTCGAGCTCGGCCTGGGTGGGCAGCTCGCCGTACAGCAGCAGGTAGGCGACTTCTTCGAATTCGGCCTGGGCGGCCAGTTCGCGGACATCGTAGCCGCGGTAGGTCAGGCCCGCGCCGGCCTGGCCGACGGTCGACAATGCCGTCTGCCCGGCGACCTGGCCACGCAGGCCAGCGCCACTGAGTACTTTTGCTTCGGCCATGGACGTTCTCCATTGTTGGATTTGTTATGGATGACAGGCGAATCAGGTGTAGCGGGTTCAACGGCCCTTGGGCGGCGCGTACAGCGCATCGAGCTGCTGCTCGAAGGCGTGGTAGCCGATGGCGTCGTACAGTTCCATGCGTGTCTGCATGGTGTCGAGCACCTGCTTCTGGGTACCGTCGCGACGCAACGCGGCATAGACGTTCTCGGCCGCCTTGTTCATGGCGCGGAAGGCCGACAGCGGGTACAGCACCAACGACACGTCGACCGAAGCCAGCTCGTCGGTGGTGTACAGCGGCGTGGCGCCGAACTCGGTGATGTTGGCCAGGATCGGTGCGCGCACCCGGTCGGCGAAGACCTTGTACAGGGACAGTTCGGTGATCGCCTCGGGGAACACCATGTCGGCACCGGCCTCGACACAGGCGGCGGCACGCTCCAGGGCCGACTCCAGCCCTTCGACGGCCAGGGCGTCGGTGCGCGCCATGATCACGAAGCTGTCGTCGGTACGCGCATCGACTGCCGCCTTGATGCGGTCGACCATCTCCTGCAGCGGCACGATCGCCTTGTTCGGCCGATGCCCGCAGCGCTTGGCGCCGACCTGGTCCTCGATGTGCAGGGCGGCAGCGCCGAACTTGATCATCGACCGCACGGTACGCGCCACGTTGAAGGCCGAGGCGCCGAAACCGGTGTCGACATCCACCAGCAGCGGCAGGTCGCAGACGTCGGTGATGCGGCGCACATCGGTCAGCACGTCGTCCAGCCCGCTGATCCCCAGGTCGGGCAGGCCCAGTGAGCCGGCCGCCACGCCACCGCCGGACAGGTAGATGGCCCGGAAGCCGGCGCGCTTGGCCAGCAGCGCATGGTTGGCATTGATGGCGCCGACCACCTGCAGGGGACGTTCGGCGGCGACGGCCTCGCGAAAGCGTTGGCCGGGCGTGTGCTTCGTGCTCATGACTCACCTCGTGACGGGGTATCGGCGCTCTGGAAGTGCCGCTCGATGTTGCGCCGGGAGCCACCGATATGGCGGCGCATCAGCAGTTCGGCCAGCTCGCCGTCGCGGTCGGCGATCGCATCGAGGATGCGATGGTGCTCGGCGAAGGCCTGACGCGGGCGGTTGGGCGTGGAAGAGAACTGGATGCGGTACATGCGCACCAGTTGGTACAGCTCGCCACAGAGCAGCTTGACCAGCGTCTGGTTGCCGCTGCCCTGGATGATGCGGTAATGGAAGTCGAAGTCGCCTTCCTGCTGGTAGTAGCCCAGGCCCGCCTGGAACGCCGCATCACGCTCGTGGGTGTCGAGCACCTGGCGCAGCGCGTCGATCGCCTCTTGACTCATGCGCTCGGCCGCCAGCCGACAGGCCATGCCCTCCAGGGACTCACGGATCTCGTAGAGTTCGATCAGCTCGGTCGGGTCGAGCGAGACCACCCGCGCACCCACGTGCGGCACGCGCACCAGCAGTCGCTGCCCTTCGAGGCGGTGGATGGCTTCGCGCAGGGGGCCTCGACTGATGCCGTAGGTGCGCGCCAGCTCAGGCTCGGAGATCTTGCTGCCCGGGGCGATCTCGCCCTGCACGATCGCCGCCTGGATACGCCGGAACACATGCTCGGACAAGGTCTCGGCCTGTTCTGCATCGGCCACGAAGGAAGAGGTGCTTTGCAGCATAGTGTCGACACCGGCGGGTTCAGATGCCTTGAAACTAGCTTAATACAGGGTATTCGTCAAAGCGCCACGCCCTATTGTCGACAATAGTCGTATACAGAACTTACACCTGCCTGGGAGGTCTGAACGCCGCGCAGCTAGCGCCGTGAGACCGGCGTGCTAGAATGCCGCGCCTCCTATTTCTAGGGATGAAGCGTCCGTGGAAGCCTCAGGCCTCCACGGACCTGCGAAGGAGCTTGCGCAGTCATGCCATTCGCCTTGATTCGAACACTGCATTGCATTGCGCCAGGACTATGAGACTCACGCCCTATCTATTGCTGTTCTGCCTGATCGTGCCCAGTGCCCTGATACAGGCTGCGGAGAAGACCGTCTACGGTCTGAACGAGTACGCCCGCCTGCTCGATCTCGACCTCGAAGTGGCCGCCAAGCTCGACACCGGCGCCAAGACCGCCTCGCTCAGCGCCCGTGACATCAAGCGCTTCAAGCGTAATGGCGAGAGCTGGGTGCGCTTCTACCTGGCCATCGACACCGCCCACTCGCACCCGATCGAGCGGCCCCTGGCACGGGTCAGCAAGATCAAGCGCCGGGCCGGCGACTACGACGCCGAGCAAGGCAAGGCCTACACCGCCCGGCCGGTCATCGAACTGGACATGTGCATGGGGCGCAGCCGGCGCACCATCGAGGTCAACCTCACCGACCGTAGCGCCTTCCAGTTCCCGCTGCTGATCGGTGCCGAGGCGCTCAAGCACTTCGATGCCCTGGTCGACCCCAGCCTCAAATACGCGGCCGGCAAACCTGCCTGTGCCATCGTCGCTCCTACCGCAGAGTAACCCCGATGCGTTCTCTTACCCTTCATTTGAAAATCCTGATCACCGTCCTGGTCCTGCTGGGCGTGGCGATCACGGCTTATCAGATCTACGTCCTCGAAATCCCGGTGTCCGAAAACGAGACCGACGACTTGTGGAACATCGATGCCAAGGTCGAGTTCGTCGCCAGCAGCAAGGACCCGGTCAAGGTGCAGATGTTCGTGCCGCCCCTGAACCGCGACTACGTCAGCATCACCGAAAGCTTCATCTCCAACAATTACGGTTTCAGCGTCAATCGCGCCGACGGCAACCGCAAGGTGACCTGGTCGGCGCGGCGCGTCAGCGGTGACCAGACCCTGTATTACCGGCTGGTGGTGACCAAGCGCTCCAGCACGGAAAAGGCCACCGCCAAAGGTCCGACCTTCCGCGACAGCCTGGCGCTGGATGGTCCCGAGAAGATCGCCGCCGAAGCCTTGATGGCGCCGATTCGTCAGCATTCGGCCGACGTCGAGACCTTCGTCAGCGAAACCATCAAGCGAGTCAACAACCTCAACGACGACAACGTCAAGCTGCTGCTGGCCGGTGACACCTCGCCCCTGAACAAGGCCAAGGTGATCGACCTGCTGCTGTCCATCGCCCACGTGCCGATGGAAAAGGTGCACACCGTGCGCCTGGTGGCCGACGTGCCACAGACGCCCGAGCTGTGGCTGCGCAGCTTCAACGGCAAGGACTGGCTGTACTTCAACCCCGACACCGGCGAACAGGGCCTGCCGAGCGACCGCCTGCTGTGGTGGACCGGCGACGACAACCTGATCACCGTCGACGGCGGGCGCAAGGTCAACGTCACCTTCAGCCTGAGCAGCAGCGAGATGAACGCCATCCGCCTGAAAAGGGCGACCGACGAGAACACCGACGCCGACTTCCTCGAATACTCCCTCTACGGGCTGCCGCTGCAGACCCAGCAGACCTTCATGATCATGGTGATGATCCCGATCGGCGTGCTGGTGATCCTGGTGCTGCGCAACCTGATCGGCCTCCAGACCCTGGGGACCTTCACGCCGGTGCTGATCGCCCTGGCCTTCCGCGAGACCCAGCTGGGCTTCGGCATCGCGCTGTTCACCGTGATCACGGCGTTGGGCCTGTCGCTGCGCTCGTACCTCGAGCACCTCAAGCTGCAGATGCTGCCCAGGCTGTCGGTGGTGCTGACCTTCGTGGTGATACTGATCGCCGCGATCAGCCTGTTCAGCCACAAGCTGGGCCTGGAGCGCGGGCTGTCGGTGGCGCTGTTCCCGATGGTGATCCTGACCATGACCATCGAGCGCCTGTCCATCACCTGGGAAGAGCGTGGCGGCAGTCATGCCATGAAAGTCGCCATCGGCACCTTGTTCGCCGCGTCGCTGGCGCACCTGCTGATGATGGTGCCGGAGCTGGTCTACTTCGTCTTCACCTTCCCGGCGGTGCTGCTGATCCTGGTCGGCTTCATGCTGGCGATGGGTCGCTACCGCGGCTACCGCCTGACCGAGCTGGTGCGGTTCAAGGCCTTCCTGAAAAAGGCTGACAGCTGATGTTCGGACTGATCAAGACCTGGAAAGCTCTGGAGGCCCGGGGCATCATGGGCATCAACCGGCGCAACGCGGACTATGTACTCAAGTACAACAAGCGCCATCTGTACCCCATCGTCGATGACAAGATCATCACCAAGGAGCGAGCGCTCGCCGCGGGCATCCACGTGCCCGAGATGTACGGCGTCATCGAGACCGAAAAGGACATCGACAAGCTCGACCAGATCATCGGCGGGCGCACCGACTTCGTCATCAAGCCGGCCCAGGGCGCCGGCGGTGACGGCATCCTGGTGATCGCCGACCGCTTCGAAGGCCGCTACCGCACGGTGTCGGGCAAGATCATCAGCCACGAAGAGATCGAGCACCAGGTCTCGAGCATCCTGACCGGCCTGTACTCGCTGGGCGGTCACCGGGACCGTGCGCTGATCGAATACCGTGTCACCCCCGACCCGATCTTCAAGAGCATCAGTTATGAGGGCGTGCCCGACATCCGCATCATCGTGCTGATGGGCTACCCGGTGATGGCCATGCTGCGCCTGCCGACCCGGCAGTCCGGCGGCAAGGCCAACCTGCACCAGGGCGCGATCGGCGTCGGTGTGGACCTGGCCACGGGCGTGACCCTGCGCGGCACCTGGCTGAACAACATCATCAGCAAGCACCCGGATACCACCAACGCGGTCGACGGGGTGCAACTGCCCAACTGGGACGGCTTCATGAAGCTGGCGGCCGGTTGCTACGAGCTGTGCGGGCTGGGCTACATCGGGGTGGACATGGTGCTGGACCAGGACCGTGGGCCGCTGATCCTCGAGCTCAACGCGCGACCCGGCCTGAACATCCAGATCGCCAACGACTGCGGCCTGACCCAGCGCACCCATGCCATCGAAGCGCACATCGAGGCCCTGGCCAAGGAAGGTATCCAGGAAGATGCGGCGCAGCGGGTAAAGGTGACGCAGAGTCTGTTCGGTCATCTGCCGCACGCCTGAGCAGAGTGCATCGAAGGCGTTCGAGCCTGAAGCTGTCTGCCCAGGACCGTGATGGCGGCGTGCTTATCGCCGCCATCGCCGGCAAGCCGGTGCCCACAGGGGCCCGGGCTCATGCTCGACTCAGGGCATGCCATGTAGAGGCGTGCACAGCGCTAGGCGTCGATGGCGGGGCCGACTACAATCGCTGCCTCGACTCCAAGCGCCTTCGATCCGCATGCCGACCTGTACGCTTCATCCCCTGCCCTATCAGCCCGACCCTGCCGTGTATTTTGCCCGTGTGCGCGAGTCGCCGGGGGCGATCCTGCTGGACAGCGCGCGCCCTGGCGCAACGCGCGGGCGATTCGACTTGGCCAGTGCCTGGCCCGTGGCGCAGTTCCGGCCCCAGGGCGATGAGCACGGCACGGTCTTTCTGGCGCGCTTGCGCGCGGCCTTGCGGACCCTGGGGCCGGCGCGGTTGCCCGAGGGCTGCGAATCACCTTTCGCGGGCGGCCTGATCGGCTACCTGAGCTACGATTTCGGGCGGCGCCTGGAGCGATTGCCGGCGCTGGCCCGCGACGACCTGGGCCTGCCCGACGCTGATCTTGGCGTGTACACCTGGGCCTTGGTCAGCGATCACCAGCGGCGCCTGACCCACCTGGTCTTTCACCCTTGCATGACGCCCCAGGAGCGCCAACGGCTGATCGCACTGTTCGAGGCGCCTGACGCCCCGACCCACAGCCCTTTCCGCCTGCTGGCCCCCATGCGCGGCGACCTCGAGGCTAGCCAGTACCGCCAGGCCTTCGAGCGCGTGCAGGCCTACATCCAGGCAGGCGACTGCTACCAGATCAACCTGACCCAGCGCTTTCGCGCGCCCTGCGAAGGGGATCCCTGGCACGCCTACCAGGCCTTGCGCCAGGCCTGCCCCACGCCCTTTTCCGGCTACCGGCGGCTGCCTGACGGCAGTGCGCTGCTGAGCTTTTCGCCGGAGCGCTTCGTGCGTGTCAGTGCCGGCACGGTGGAGACCCGCCCCATCAAGGGCACGCGCCCACGCGACGCCGACCCGGTGCAGGATGCGCGCAACGCCGCCGAGCTGCAGGCCAGCCTCAAGGATCGCTCCGAGAACCTGATGATCGTCGACCTGCTGCGCAACGACCTGGGGCGCACCTGCACGGTCGGTTCGGTCAAGGTCCCCGAACTGTTCAGCCTGGAAAGCTACCCGAACGTCCACCATCTGGTCAGCAGTATCACGGGGCAACTGGCCAGCGACCACGACGCACTGGACCTGATCGCCGGCAGCTTCCCCGGCGGGTCGATCACCGGGGCACCGAAGATCCGCGCCATGCAGATCATCGACGAACTGGAGCCGACGCGCCGGGCGCTGTACTGCGGCTCGTTGCTGTACCTCGATGTGCGCGGCGAGATGGACAGCTCCATCGCCATTCGCAGCCTGCTGGTCAAGGAGGGCCAGGTCAGTTGCTGGGGCGGCGGCGCGGTGGTGGGTGACTCGCGCTGGGAGGACGAGTACGAGGAATCCATCGCCAAGGTCCGGGTGTTGATGGAGACGCTGCAAGGCCTGTAGGACAGGGTGCAGACCAAGGTAGGGCCGGGCATGGACCCCTCGTCGTGCGTAATTTTGTTACCATTTGCGCACTACGAGCGCACAGCGCCATTACACGCATGGAAACCGCCTGATGAGCCAACCTTTCGACGTCGCCGCCCTGGCCGCGACCTATGCCGACAAGTCCCCCCAGGACATCCTCAAGCTCGCCTTCGAGCATTTCGGTGACGACCTGTGGATTTCCTTCAGCGGCGCCGAGGACGTGGTGCTGCTCGACATGGCCTGGAAACTCAACAAGCAGGTCAAGGTGTTCAGCCTGGACACCGGTCGGCTGCACCCGGAGACCTACCGTTTCATCGATCAGGTGCGCGAGCAGTACGCGTTGTCGATCGACATCCTGAGCCCGGACCGCGCCGTGCTCGATCCCTTCGTCAAGGAAAAGGGGCTGTTCAGCTTCTACCGCGATGGCCACGGGGAATGCTGCGGGATTCGCAAGATCGAGCCTCTGCGCCGCAAGCTGTCCACCGTCAGCGCCTGGGCGACCGGGCAGCGCCGCGACCAGAGCCCCGGCACCCGTAGCCATGTACCGGTGATCGAGATCGACGCGGCCTTTTCCACGCCCGAGCGCACGCTGTACAAGTTCAACCCCCTGGCACAGATGACCAGCGCCGAGGTCTGGGGTTACATCCGCATGCTCGAGCTGCCCTACAACAGCCTGCACGAGCGCGGCTTCATCAGCATCGGTTGCGAGCCCTGCACCCGCCCCGTGCTGCCGAACCAGCACGAGCGCGAAGGCCGTTGGTGGTGGGAAGAGTCGACACAGAAGGAGTGCGGGCTGCACGCGGGCAACCTGATTGCCAAGAGCTAGCGGCGAGCGGCGCTGGATGAAGGCGTTCTGCCAGCCAGCTACCGCACCTTCTCTGGCCGTGAGTGGGCCGCCTTGCGGCCCATGAAACCAGCCTCACCGTTCACCTGACCACTTGGCCAGGCCAGCCTGCCCACTGACCGCACGTAGCTTGCAGGTCGCGCCCTCCTCTTCAGTGCACCGGCAACTCCACCCCTGCAAACAGCTCCTCCAGTTCCTGCTTGTTGTGGCACTGGATCGCCTTGGCCATGACCTCGCGCGTCAGGTGCGGCGCGAACGTCTCGATGAAATCGCACATGAAGCCACGCAGGAAGGTGCCGCGGCGGAAACCGATCTTGGTGATGCTCGGCTCGAACAGCTCGCTCGCATCCAGGGCCACCAGATCGCTGTCGAGCTTGGCGTCGACCGCCATGCCGGCCACGATCCCCACGCCCAGCCCCAGGCGCACGTACGTCTTGATCACGTCGGCGTCCGCGGCGGTGAACACCACCTTGGGCGTCAGGCCGCGTTGGCTGAACGCCTCGTCCAGCTTGGAGCGCCCGGTGAAACCGAACACGTAGGTCACGATCGGGTACTCGGCCACGGCTTCGAGGGTCAGCTTCGGCAGCTTGGCCAGCGGATGCCCTTGCGGCACCACCACGCAGCGGTTCCACGTGTAGCACGGCATCATGATCAGGTCGCCGAACAGCTCCAGCCCTTCGGTGGCGATGGCGAAATCCACGGTGCCGTCGGCGGCCATTTCGGCGATCTGCATGGGCGAGCCCTGGTGCATGTGCAGCGCCACGTCCGGGTATTGCTTGATGAAGCCACTGATCACCTGCGGCAGCGCATAACGCGCCTGGGTGTGGGTGGTGGCGATGGACAGCGTGCCTTTTTTCTCGTTGGAGAACTCCTGGGCGATCTGCTTGATGCTCTCGACCTTGCGCAGGATCTCGCCGGCCGTGGTGATGATCCGCTCACCGGCCGGGGTGACCCGTGTCAGGTGCTTGCCGCTGCGCGCGAACACCTCCACCCCCAACTCATCCTCCAGCAGGCGAATCTGCTTGCTGATACCTGGCTGGGAGGTATAGAGGCTCTGCGCGGTTGCAGACACGTTGAGGTCATGGTGCGCCACTTCCCAGATATAGCGCAGTTGTTGAAGCTTCATAGAGATCCCTCGGATCGGCAATGGCCCGCCGTGCTGCCGGCAACGATTTATAACCATATTAGGGGATAACAGCGCTAACATAGAACTATTTTCTTATCAATGGTGCAGCGGATCTTCAGACCTGAGACAGATGACTGTCGAGTTGGCGCATCAGCGGCGCCATGTAGACAGGAACGGGCGACAGCTGCACCAGGCGGGCGGCTGTCCGGCCCACTGGAACATCGCCTTCGACGCGCTGGGCATGGCTGCCGAAGACCAATAGATCGACCCCCAGTCGCTGAACCTGATCGAGAATGACCTGGGCGGGATCGCCCTGGCGCACCCGTACGGCCCTGATCAACGCCAGATCGGTCGTCTCGCCCAGCTCCTGGCGAAAGGTGTCCAGCACCTGTTGCTCGATGTTGGCCATCACCACGCCGACGCCCTGGCTGTGCAACCGGTCCAGGGTGCGTTCATCCAGGTAGCTTTGCAGCAGCGACTCGGCGAACCGCCCCATCGGCTCCACCACATGGATCACATGCAGTTCGGCCTGAAAGACACGCGCCAGGGCCAGGGCGTGTTGCAACACCAAGGGTGCGTAAGCCCCCAGGTCGGTAGCGTACAGCAGGGAGCGGACCATGCGACCTCCTCGACTGCCGCGTGGGCAGGGCACGCTTGAGCTTAGACGCAGCGCCGACATTTGGCTTGCCGCGCGGTGCTGACAGGTTGCACAGGCGCACTGCCCTGCCGACAGCCCCCCTGGACAGCCTCTGGACTGCCAGGACCGGCACGTTCAAAAGCCAGAGCCATCACCCCAAGCATTGTTCCGCCTTGTAGAACGCGCTAAGGTTCGGCTCCCCGCCTCGAACAATCCAGCGGCTGGGCCGCACGGGGTTTGCTGGCGGCCGGCGCCCGTGACCTGACGAGTAACACGATGGCTGATTTACCGATCGATGACCTTAACGTCGCTTCCAACGACACGCTGATCACCCCCGATCAGCTCAAGCGGGAGCTCCCCCTGAGCGCCAGCGCCCTGCAGACCGTGACCACCGGTCGCGACGTGGTGCGCAACATCCTGGACGGCAAGGACCATCGCCTGTTCGTGGTCGTGGGCCCCTGCTCCATCCACGACATCGACGCGGCGCACGAATACGCCGAGCGTTTGAAAGTGCTGGCCGAAGAAGTGTCCGACACCCTGTACCTGGTCATGCGCGTGTACTTCGAGAAGCCGCGGACCACCGTCGGCTGGAAGGGTCTGATCAACGATCCTTACCTGGATGACTCGTTCAAGATCCAGGACGGCCTGCACATCGGGCGCAAGCTGCTGCTCGACCTGGCCGAGAAAGGCCTGCCGACCGCCACCGAAGCCCTCGATCCGATCTCGCCGCAATACCTGCAGGACCTGATCAGCTGGTCGGCCATCGGCGCGCGCACCACCGAGTCGCAGACGCACCGTGAGATGGCTTCGGGCCTGTCGTCGGCAGTCGGCTTCAAGAACGGCACCGACGGTGGCCTGACCGTGGCGATCAACGCCCTGCAGTCCGTCTCCAAACCGCACCGCTTCCTCGGCATCAATCAGGAAGGCGGCGTCTCCATCGTCACGACCAAGGGCAACCCCTACGGGCACGTGGTGCTGCGTGGTGGCAACGGCAAGCCCAACTACGACTCGGTCAGCGTCGCCCTGTGCGAGCAGGACCTGGCCAAGGCCAAGATCAAGGCCAACATCATGGTCGACTGCAGCCACGCCAACTCCAACAAGGATCCGGCCCTGCAGCCGCTGGTCATGGACAACGTGGCCAACCAGATCGTCGAAGGCAATCAGTCGATCATCGGCTTGATGGTGGAGAGCCACCTGAACTGGGGTTGCCAGTCGATCCCCAAGGATCTGTCGGAACTGCAGTATGGCGTCTCGGTGACCGACGCCTGCATCGACTGGTCGGCGACGGAAAAGGCCCTGCGCAGCATGCGCGACAAGCTCAAGGACGTTCTGCCGCGTCGTCAGCGCGGTCATTGATCGATCCCGAAGAAGTGAAGGCGTCCGGTCGCACCGGGCGCCTCCCAGGCGTCTCAGGCCACGGCGACAGCTTGCTCAGGTCTTGTGCACCTGGCGCTGGTGACGCTCCATGTAGCGCTCGACGTACGAGCACGAAGGGATGACCGTGTAGCCCATCTGCTCGGCGTAGGCCAGCGCCTGCTCGGTGAGTGCCGCTGCGATGCCACGTCCGCGCAAGGCGTTGGGCACGAAGGTGCGGTAGATGTCCAGGGTCTGCTTGCCCAGGTCCATGTACGTCAGGTAGGCACGATGACCGTCCACGCTGGTTTCGAATTGATGACCTGCCTGGTCATGGTGAATGCTCAGCGCTTCGTTCATCGCAACTCCTAGTAGGCCCTTGCCTAGACCTTTTCTTCATCGACGGTTCGTTCGACCTGCGTGAACCACCTCAGCCTACGCGTCGCGTAGCCGCATGAGGTTTGCGGTGGCTGGCAAGTCTTTCCGATAGTAAGCGCCCCGGGCCAGGTTACTCAAGCGGCACGCCTCGAAATGACAGAATCGTGTCAACCCTGTACTCGGAAGTCGGCAAGGCACGACGCGACTATTGCATGTAGCAACACCAACCGTTGCAGACATGAATTCGTCAAGTTGGTTCAAGGAAAAGTTACCGTTGGGGTACAGTTTTTCAATAGAGCCCTGGCGCGGCAGGCCCCACTGCGCACCCAGCCTCAACTGCACAATTTTTTTCATCTTTCTTGCACAACGTCCGTTTACTTACTACAAGTAATGAGTACTATGTACGACGGTCAGTTTCTCTTTTACGAGAGATGGCTACTTACTAGATGGATTAAAGTCCTTGAGGGGAACACGATGAACAATGCTCTGAAATTCTCTGCTCTGGCCCTGGCCGCTGTCCTGGCAACCGGTTGCAGCAGCAGCCACACCAAGGAAGGCGAAGCTCGCCTGACCGCTACCGAAGACGCCGCTGCTCGCGCCCAGGCTCGTGCTGACGAAGCCTACCGCAAAGCTGACGACGCCATGGCTGCCGCTCAGAAAGCTCAGCAGACTGCTGACGAAGCCAACGAGCGCGCCCTGCGCATGCTGGACAAAGCCAGCCGCAAGTAAGCATCCTCAGGGATTGAAAAAAGGCCGACCCCCACAGGGGCCGGCCTTTTTTCATGGCTGGACCGACTATGCCGGACCGGGCCATGCCGACGGTGGATCGCTTGCCACCCTGTACACGGGCCGGCAAGCGCCAGGGACGCGAATCGTCTTCAACGCAGCTCGTCAGGAATGTCCGAAACTGCCGCTGTCGACTGCGAAGCCTCGAGGGGCGTGGCGATCTCGACGGGCAGGCCATCTTCGGCAGCCAGCACGTCCCTCAGCTTGTCCCAGTCCATGCGTACACCCTGGGTCAGGTCGTCACGCTTGAGCAAGGTATTGACCAATGTCGTGTGCGTGTCGACCACCGAGGGATCGCCATGGTCATCCAATGGCGTGTGCGCTTCCAGATACACCGCGCCGGCACTCTTGCCAAACTTGTAAGGCTCATTAATGATGCGCACCGGCGTGCCGACCGGCACGCGTTCGGAAAGTTCCAGCACATTATTATTGAACATGCGGAAACAGCCATGACTGGTGCGCATGCCGATACCGAACTTCTTGTTTGAACCATGGATCAAGTAGCCTGGCAATCCAAGCGTGAACTTGAACGGCCCCAGCGGGTTGTCAGGACCGGCCGGCACTACCGCCGGCAGGATATCCCCATCGGCAGCATGTTCGGCGCGGATCGAGGCCGGCGGCGTCCAGGTCGGATTGGGCGTCTTGGCGATGATCTTGGTCGTCGCGATCGGTGACCCCCATCCTTCGCGCCCAATCCCCAGCGGATAGGTGTGCACGACAGGCTCATCCTTGGGGAAGTAGTACATCCGGTACTCGGCCAGGTTGATCACGATGCCTTCACGGGGGCCCGGCGGCAGGATGAAACGGGTCGGCAACACGATTTCAGTACCTGCACCCGGCAGCCACGGGTCCACGCCTGGGTTGGCGGCGATCATCTCGAGGTAGCCCAGGTCGTTGGCCGTCCCGATGTCGGCGAACGTGTCTTCGTATTTGGCCTTGATCACCTGGACCTGGCCGACGATGTCTTCACCCGGCGGGGGCAATGGCAATTCCAGTGCCATGGCAGGCCCTGTCGTCAGCAGGGCGGCCAGGGAAAGGCGACGAGCGACGGCGGGAAATCGCAACATCTGGTACATCCTTCATCAGGGGGGAGCAAAGGCGGCGATTGTATACCGGCGCATGAGCCCTCGGCATGGAACACGGCCAGGTTAGCCATTGAGATGATCAACGGCAGTCAGAGTTCCGGCCAGACGGGACGCGTACCCCGTCGCTGGGCATCGAGAATGGCCTTGCACAACGGGCACAGCCGCGTGTCGCGATGCACTGTCTGGGGAACCGGCGACCAGCGGGGTTGGGCTGGCAGCAGCCCTCCGCACAGCGTGCGGTCGACCGGCGCGCCCAGTTCCAGCTGCCGCGCGATGAGGTGCACGCGCACTTCCTGGCAAGCGAACAGGTCGAGTTGATCGTCAGGCTCGATCAACTGGTAGGCGTGAAGGGACCAGGCGGGGCGCGGCATCAAGGTGTTCCAGAGCGGGGGGCGCCACATTAGCCGAAAGCCGCCCCCGTTTAAAGCATCAGAGCAGTGGTTTTATCACCGGCCAGGCGTTTTCCAGCAGCCGCTGCTGGGCGCCCTGGGCCGGATGAATGCCATCGGCCTGCATCAGGCTCGGCACCCCGCCGACGCCCTCCAGGAAAAACGGCACCAGCGGCACCGATTTGTCACGGGCCAGGTCCTCGTAGACCTGCGCGAACGCCGTGGTATAACGCACGCCATAGTTGGGCGGCAGGCGCATGCCGAGCAGCACCACCTTGGCACCTGCGGACCGCGCAGCGTCGATCATGCTGCCCAGGTTCTTCTCGAGTTGCTGGGGCGGCTGCCCGCGCAGACCATCGTTGCCGCCCAGCTCCACCACCACCAGGGTAGGCGCATGCTTGGTCAACAAGGCCGGCAGACGGGACTGACCACCGGCGCTGGTGTCACCGCTGATCGAGGCATTGACCACCTGGTCCTTGAAACCCTCGGCCTGCACCCGCTGTCGCAACAGGGACACCCAACCGCGCTCAGGGTCCAGCCCGAAGCCTGCGCTGATACTGTCACCGACCACCAGGACGGTGCCGGCCATCGCACTCTGGGCCAGGCAGCACGCTGCAAGACCGATACTCATCCACCACCTTCGCATTGGAATCTCCATGGTCCCCAGCATTCTCGTTGCGCAGCACCTTAGCAAAGTGGTCCCCAGCGCGGAAGGCGACCTCACCATTCTGCACGCGCTGTCCCTGTCACTTGAGCAGGGCGACAGCCTGGCCATCGTCGGCGCCTCGGGCTCGGGCAAGTCCACGCTCCTGAGCTTGCTGGCCGGGCTCGACCAGCCGACGAGCGGTACGGTCGTGCTGGCCGGCCATGACCTGGGGACGCTCGATGAAGACCAGCGGGCCAAGGTGCGCGCCGAGCACGTCGGCTTCGTCTTCCAATCGTTCCAGCTGCTCGACAGCCTCGATGCCCTGGAGAACGTCATGCTGCCCATGGAACTCGAAGGCCGGCGCGACGCCCGCGACCAGGCCCGCGTCTTGCTCGAGCGGGTCGGGCTGGGCCAGCGCCTGACTCATTCACCCCGCCAGTTGTCGGGGGGCGAACAGCAGCGGGTGGCCATTGCCCGCGCCTTCGCTGCGCAGCCCTCGGTGCTGTTCGCCGATGAACCGACGGGCAACCTGGACAGCCACACCGGTGAGCGCATCAGCGACCTGCTGTTCGAACTCAACCAGGAGCGTGGCACGACCCTGGTGCTGGTGACCCACGATGGTCGGCTGGCCCAACGCTGCCGACGCTCGATTCGCCTGGACGGTGGACAGCTGGTCACTGCGCAGGCGCCGCGATGAGCCGCGTCCCGTTTGCTCGACTGTGCCGCCTGGCCCTGCGCCAGGTCTGGCGCGATGCACGCACCCAGGAAGTCCGCGTCCTGTTCTTCGCCTTGCTCGTGGCGGTCGCAGCCAGTACCGCCATCGGCTACTTCGGCGCACGCCTCAACGGCGCCATGCAGCTGCGCGCCACTGAATTCCTGGGGGCCGACCTGGTGCTGCAGGGATCTTCCCCGGCTACCGAGGCCCAGCGGACGATCGGGCAGGCGTCGGGGCTGACCGAGGCCCACGTGGTCGAGTTCGCCAGTGTGGTGGCCACGGACCAGGGCATTCAGCTGTCCAGCATCAAGGCGGTGGACGGCGCCTACCCCTTGCGGGGCCAATTGCGCAGTGCCCCAGCCCCCTATGCTCCGGAAACGCCGGGAGGCAGCCCGGCACCGGGTGAGGCCTGGGTGGAAGCGCGGCTGCTGGCAGCCCTGGACCTGAGCATCGGCGCGCCCATCGACATCGGGCAGAAAACGCTGCGCATCACCCGGGTACTGACCTACGAGCCGGATCGGGCCGGCAACTTCTACAGCCTGACACCCCGCGTCCTGATCAACCTGAAGGATCTCGAGGCCACCGGCGTGGTGCAGCCGGGCAGTCGCGTGACCTACCGCGATCTCTGGCGTGGCGAGGGCACGGCACTGAGTCAGTACCGCGCCCGGATCGAACCGACCCTGGGCGCCAACCAGCGCCTGCGCGACACGCGCGATGGCAACCAGCAGATCGGCGGCGCACTGGGCAAGGCCGAGCGCTACCTGAACATGGCCAGCCTGGTGGCGGTGTTGCTGGCGGGGGTGGCCGTCGCGCTGTCGGCCAGTCGCTATGCGGCGCGGCGGCTCGACGCCAGTGCCCTGCTGCGGTGCCTGGGGCTCTCGCGCCGCGAAGCCTTGAGCGTGTTCTGCCTGCAATTGGCGGGGCTCGGCCTGGTGGCGGCCTGCGCAGGGGCGCTGCTGGGCTGGCTGGCGCAACTGGGGCTGTTCCGGGCCTTGCAAGGCTTGCTGCCGCCCGAGGTGCCGGCCGGTGGCCTGGCGCCTGCCCTGGCGGGTATCGGCACGGGCCTGGTGGCCCTGGCAGGGTTCGCGCTGCCGCCCTTGGCCGCCCTGGGCCGCGTGCCGCCCCTGCGCGTCCTGCGCCGCGACCTGCTGCCGGTGCCGGCCAGTAGCTGGCTGGTGTACGGCGCCGCGCTGCTGGCCCTGGGCCTGATCATGTGGCGGCTGAGCCTCGACCTGTTGCTCACCTTCACCCTGCTGGGAGGGGGCCTCATCGCGGCCGCGCTGCTCGGCGGGTTGCTCCTGCTGGGGTTGCGTGGCGTTCGCCGCCTGCTGGCCGATGCGCCCCTGGCCTGGCGCCTGGGCTTGGGTCAACTGCTGCGTCATCCGCTGTCCGCCGCCGGGCAGGCCCTGGCCTTCGGGCTGATCCTGATGGCCATGGCGCTGGTCGCCCTGTTGCGCGGTGAGCTACTGGACAACTGGCAGGCGCAGCTGCCCGAGGACGCACCGAATCACTTCGCGCTGAACATCCTGCCCGAAGACCGCGCACCGTTCAGCCAACGCCTGGCCTCGATGGGCGCCACGGCCGCCCCGCTCTACCCGGTCATGCCGGGGCGCCTGGTGGCCATCAACGACCAGCCGGTGCGCGAGCGCGTGGTCGAGGACTCCACGGGTGGGCGCGCCGTACAACGCGACCTGAGCCTGACCTGGTCCGCCGACCTGCCCGCCGGCAATGAACTGACCGAAGGCCAGTGGTGGCAGGTCGAGCCGACGCCTGGCGCGCTGCCCGGCGTGTCGGTGGAGGCCGAGCTGGCCCGCAGCCTGGCGCTGAAACTGGGCGATGTGCTGCGCTTCGACATCGGGGGTGACCTGCGCCAGGCCCGGGTCGCCAGCGTGCGCTCGGTCCACTGGGACAACTTCCAGCCCAACTTCTACATGATCTTCCAGCCCGAGACCTTGCAGGGGCTGCCTGTCACCTACCTCACCAGCTTCCACCTGGACTCCGGGCATGACAAGGCCGTGGTCGCCTTGTCGCGGGCCTTCCCCGCCGTCACGCTGCTGCAGGTCGATGCGCTGCTCGATCAGTTGCGCAGCATCCTCAGGCAAGTGACGCTGGCCGTGGAGTTCGTCCTGCTGTTCGTGCTGGCCGCCGGACTGGCCGTGCTCTTCGCCGGCCTGCAAGCGACGCTGGACGAACGCATTCGCCAAGGTGCCCTGCTGCGCGCCCTGGGTGCCAGACGCGCGCTGCTGGTGACTGCTCGTCGCATCGAGTTCGGGCTGTTGGGCGCGGTCAGTGGCCTGCTGGCGGCGATCGGCTGCGAGTTGATCACCCTGGTGCTGTACCGCTTCGCCTTTGCCCTGCCGTGGGCCCCGCACCCCGAGCTGCTGGTGCTGCCGCTGCTCGGCGCGCTGCTGGTCGGTGCCGCGGGCATTTTGGGCACCCGACGGGCATTGACGGCCAGCCCCTTGACCGTGCTGCGGGAATCCTAGCGCCGCGTCAGGGGCCTCACCTGCACACGGGTCGTCCGGCACCCCGCGTGCAGCGCCGGGGCATTACGGTACGTCGTACCAGATCCGGTTGACGTACCAGGTCGCCTCGCCGGTCGGTGTCTGCACCACCACCTCGTCGTCCACGCCTTTCTTGAGCAGGGCACGGGCCATGGGCGAGTCGATGGAGATGTAGTCGTTGCGTCCGTGGATCTCGTCGTAGCCGACGACGCGAAAGGTCAGGGTCTGCCCCTCGTCATTCTCGATCTGCACCCAGGCGCCGAAATACACCTTGCCTTCCTGCTCCGGCGCGTAGGCGACCACCTTGACGTCTTCCAGGCGCTTGCGCAGGTAGCGCACCCGGCGGTCGATCTCGCGCAGCAGCTTCTTGTTGTACTGGTAATCGGCGTTCTCGCTGCGATCACCCAGCGAAGCGGCCCAGGCCACCTTCTGCGTGATCTCGGGACGGTACACGCGCCACAGGTGGTCGAGCTCCTGCTTGAGGGCCAGGTGACCGGCAGTGGTGATGATGTTGGTGCTCACACAGGGCTCCTTGCAGTCGCGACCGTATTCAGCCGCGGGTGATCAGCCCTTGCCGCGCGATGCGGGTCAGGTGACCGATGACCTCGGCAGCCTCGCTGCCCACCGGCGCCTGTACCACCGCCAGGTCGAACTGATCGTCGGCGTGGCTGGACAGGTCCTGCCCTGCTTCGGCGAACTGGATCAGGAACGCGCGTGCCTGGCCCTTGCGTCGGGACAGACCGTCGAGGTGACGCAGCAAGGTGGGCTGATGATGGCCGCCCAGCAGAATGCGTGGCGTACGTGCGGGGGAAGCCTTGGCCAGAGGGCTCAGGCAGACGCTGGTTCGTGGACAACCGGATGAGTGACTCATGATGCTTTCTCCGCCTCGCCAATCTCGCTGGGCAGCGGTGGGAGGCGTCACCGAACCAGCGCTTTAGCGGTATTTCGGACTGGCACGTGGCGTGTCCCGCGCCCCGCAAGTAGCTGTTTAAATCGGCGCGATCACTATGCTAGAGCGACCTGCGGCGGTTTACAAGCCTTGACTCAGCGGCGCACGGTGCGCTCGAGCGACGAGCGCTCGCGATTGAAGGCGAGGTAGTACTTGTTGATGCTGTTGACGAAGTTGACCGGCCCCATGCCGACCTGCTCCATGGCGATGCGCTCGGTCTGGAAGAACCACTGGTTGCCGTTGAGCCCACGCCGACGCGCTTCGGCCCGCATGGCCTGGACGCGTTCGGGGCCCAGGTTGTAGGCCGCCAGGGTGAAGGCCATGCGCTCGCGTTCGTTGAGCTGCTTGCTGGAGAAGAACTTGCGTTGCAGCAACGCGAGGTAGCGCGCACTGGCCTTGACGTTGCCATCCACCGTGGCGGTGTTGCGCACCCCGACCCGACGCGCTGCGGACGGCGTGATCTGCATCAGCCCATGGGCGCCCCCGGAGCCTTGCGCGGCAGGGTTGAGGGTCGATTCCTTGAAGGCCAGGGCAGCCAGGTTCAGCCAGTCCATGTCCTGGGCGGCGGCATGCTTCTGCAACACCGGGCGTACCGTCTCCAGCCGCCGGCGCTGGGCCAGTGGGTCATGGACACGGTACTGACGCTTGTACAGACGCTCGAACAGCGCGTCGCGGTTCTTGGGCGGTTGGTAGTCCTTCAGAAAGCCGTCGACCGCTGCCTGCAGGGCAGGTGCATCCTGGCGCACGTACCAGCGCATGGCGCGGGGCGGTGCCAGCTTCAGCCGATCGTTCAGGCGCAGACGGGGCATCACCCGCGCCCAGCGCTGCGCGATCGGTCGCTCGACGATGGTCAGGGGGTAGATGCCCGCCTGGACCATTTCCAGCACGTCTTCCACGGCCAGACTCGGATCGACCCACTCGATCTTGACAGGCGCACGCTTGCGCTTCGCCAGGTCCTGGTTGATCGCGCCCAGGACCGGCCCTGCCGCACTGCCGGTGGTCAGAGCGACGGTCTTGCCCGACAATTGATCCAGGCGCGTGAAGCTGCGCCCACCCTTGCGCCCGACCAGCTGCAGGGTGACCCGATCGGCCACGGGCACGGTCGCGGCAAGACCACGGCTCAACGCGGGATCGAGCAGCTCGCCCGGCGCGACCAGGTCGCCCTCGCCCCGCTTCAACGCGGTCAGCAACTGCTCCTTGGCGCGCGGGATGATTTGAACGTGGAGGGGGCGACCTGCAGGCTGACGTGCGTTGAGGTAGTGCTCCAAGGCACGGATCCGATGGTACTCGACCCCCACAGGTTCGCCCTTGACCTTGCCCGAACTGTTGCGGCTCTGGTTGACCAGCACACGCAAAACCTTGCTCGTCTGTACCTGCTTCAGGTCGCGGGCCTTGGCCGGAGCCGGCTGCTGAACAGGGCCACCGACCTGCGCCAGCGCAGGGGATGCTGCCAGCGCCAGGAGCACGGCGAACAGCCCACCGCACAGGGCAGCGACAGGCGACTCACAGATCCAGCGGCGCGAACTCCTGGGCATAGGCGACCATTGTCGTCGAATGAAGGCTAAGAGACCCCGACAATGCCAGCAAGTTCTGCGATCCGCACCCCTTGCCTGGCCTTAACCGACACACGGTCCGTCGCTTGAGGCCTGCCGTACCATGGCGAGGCCACGGTCCGAAGGTTGTCGGCAGGCGCCTTCGCGGCTTAGCCTAGTGCGGCTGCGCACGCATTCTTTTTTCTCAAAGGCCTGGATTCATGCACCTGATCGACATTGGCGTCAACCTTACCCACAGCAGCTTCGACGGCCGCCACGCCGAGATTCTGGAGCGAGCACTGGAGGCAGATGTGGTGCAGATGGTCGTGACGGGCACCAGCCTTCCCGTCAGCGAACAGTCCGTGGAGGTGTGCGAGCGCTGGGACGAAACCGGTCAACGATTGTTCGCCACGGCCGGGGTCCATCCCCATGAAGCCAGCGACTGGACGGTCGACACCGAGCATCGACTGCGAGCGCTGCTGCAACACGACCGGGTCAAGGCGGTCGGCGAATGCGGCCTGGACTTCAACCGCGACTTCTCGCCACGCTCGCAACAGGAAAAGGCTTTCGAAGCCCAGCTGGCCCTGGCCGTGGAACTGGGGTTGCCGGTCTTTCTCCATGAACGCGACGCCAGCGAGCGGATGCTGGCGATCCTTGCGCCTTATCGCGATCACTTGTCGGCTGCCGTGGTGCATTGCTTCACCGGGGAGCGCCAGGCGCTGTTCGCCTACCTGGACCTGGATCTGCACATCGGCATCACCGGCTGGATCTGCGACGAGCGCCGTGGCACGCACCTGCACCCGCTGGTTAGCAGCATCCCCCAGGACCGGCTGATGCTCGAGAGCGATGCACCCTACCTGTTGCCACGCAGCCTGCGCCCCAAGCCTAAGCATGGGCGCAACGAACCGGCCTTTTTGCCGGAAGTGCTCCATGAAGTGGCGCGTCACCGGGGCCAGTCGCCTGCGCAGCTGGCCCAACAGAGCACCGCGTGTGCCCGGGCGTTCTTCGGGTTGCCGGTCATCGATTGATTCAGGTCAAGGTCCCATGCGCAGGGCTTGGGCAAGATGATGGCACCTTGCCAATACTCTTGTCGTCACTTCAGAGACCCCTGCCATGCGTGCCCGGCTCGACAACCTTTCCTTGAAATACAAATTCTGGGCCGTCAACGCGGTGGCGTTCTTCACCACGCTGCTGTTGGTGCTGTTCGCCCTCTATACCGAACAGCAAGGCCGTATCGACTCGCTGCGTCAGGCGCTGCAGACCCAGGCCGAGCTGGCGAGCCAATGGCCGCAGGACCAGCCGGTGCCCGCGCAGCGCAATCATGTCACCTGGACGAAAGGCGCTACCCCGACACTGGCCGGTCACGCGCTGGCCCTGCCTATTGCCACACAAGGCTGGACCACGCTGCCCAGTGCCTGGGTCGCGGGCGACCAGCCGCGTGTCGGCGCCTACGTGGCCTGTCAGGACGAGCGCTGCCAGGCCTGGCTGGCCGAAGCGCCCAGCCTGCGCCAACTGCTGGTGGCGCGCGCTGGACAGTATGCGCTGTGCGTGGCGCTGCTGATGCTGGTCATGCTCGCCGCGTCGCAACTGCTGATCCGCTTCCTGCTCGGGCGCCTCGACACGCTCAAGGCCGTCATGCTGCAAGCCCAGCACACGGGCGATCTGAGCGCACGTGTGCCGTTGGCGGGCGGTGACGAGGTCGGGCAGATGGCCGCTGCCTTCAATGCCATGCAGGCGAGTTATCACCAGGTGGTTGGCACCGTCGCCCATACGGCACGCGAGCTGGACGCCAATGCCAGGCGGCTCGCGGACAGCATGGTGGAGGTTCGTCGAGGCATGCTCGGGCAGCAGGGCGAGACCGACCAGGCGGCCACCGCCATCAATCAGATGTCCGCGACCGTGCATCACATTGCCGAGCATGCCGGGGCCACGCGCGACCTGTCGCAATCCACCGATACCTTGGCGGTCAATGGCAAGGCGGTGGTGGACAGCGTTCAGGACGCGATCGCCGGCTTGTCCAACGGCGTGCAGCAGACCGCCGAGACGATTCGACAACTCGCCGACGACAGCCAGAAGATCAACGGTGTGGTGAGCGTCATTCACAGCATCGCCGAACAGACCAACCTGCTGGCGCTCAACGCCGCCATCGAAGCCGCACGCGCAGGCGAGCTGGGCCGTGGATTCGCCGTGGTGGCCGATGAAGTGCGCAACCTGGCCAAACGGGTGCAGGCGTCGACCGACCAGATCACCGGCATGGTCTCTACCCTGCAGGCCGGTACGCGCGATGCCGTGGAATTCATGCAGGAAAGCTCGCTCAAGGCGGACGACTGCGTGCGTCAGGCGCAGGATGCGAGTTCAGCCCTGGCCCAGATCGCCGGGGCCGTGGCACAGATGCGCGAGAACACCACGCAGATCGCCGTAGCCGCCGCACAGCAAAGCCAGGCCGCGGAGGAAATGAACCGCGCAGTCGTCAGCATCCGCGACGTGACCGAAGGCACGACGCGCCAGGCCACCACCTCGACCACCGACAGCGTCGAACTGGCCGACCTGGCCGGCACGCTTCACCACGCCATCGGCCGACTCACCCTATAACGGCCATAGCCACGCTCGATTGGCTCACTTCGGGGCACCGCACTAGGCTGAACAGGTGACCTTGAGGATAGAACCATGACCAAACGACTGCTCGAACTTGCTGGCTGGCACGCACGCCTGGAGGCTCGACCTGAGGCGGCCAGCCCTGCGCCCCATCAGATTGCCGTGCCCCTGTTCGTGATTGGCGCGTTGCTGGCACTCAGCGGCCTGCTGGGAATGGACGCCTCCCAAGGAGCGCTGGGTGCGATCACGCTGGGGGCTGGCTGGGCCCTGCAGCGCCGCTGAGTGTCTGCCCGCCCACACCTGATCGACACGGGCATGACGGCGCTCGATCACCTTCCTGCAGGGTGATCGCCGACTGCGCTCAACGCTTCTTCAACGCCTTGCCTAGGCGCATGAGCGTTTTGTCCGCCCGCTGCTGCGCCGCTTCCAGCTCCTGTTGCCAGTCTGCCTTGAGCATCGCCAGGTCGGCCTGCTGGTCCACCTGAAGCAGCCATTGCACGCGATCGTGCCACTCCCCCAGATCCTGCTGCCCTTGCTTGAGCAGACGGCGCAGCGCGTTGCCGGCGTGGTCGAGCTGCGGATAGGCCTCTTCGGCATAGCGCACCCGCTTGATCAGCAGGCGCACGCGGTGCCGATCGTGGGCAGGATCCTGCACGGCTTTCTCGAGTTTGCGCCATTGCTTGCGCAGACGTTCATCCACCTGGCGATGCAGGCCACTGACCACGCCTTCGCGGTCTGCGGCGCGCAGGAAACCCGGGAAGGCATCGAGAATCGACAAGGTGCGCGTCAAGGGCGCGCTGTCTGCCACACTGGCGAACGTCTGCGCCCTCCCCTCCAGGCGGCGCTGCCCGGCTGACAGGTGCCCTCGTTCGATAAGCTCTGCGCCCATCACTTCCTGGTCACGCAGCGGCGTGGTCAAGGTCCCCAGCGCCCGAGCCGCGTCTTCCAGCTCCTGCACACCCGGCAGGCCGCGCAGGGGGCGCAACAGGCTGCGCAGGCGACGCACGCTGGTGCGCAGGTCGTGCAAGGCCTCGCTGTCGGTATCGGCACGCAGGCGCTGACGGCAGGCGTGCAGGCGCACGTGCAAGGCAAGCACACGGGCCACTACATGATCGAGCATCGCAGACATGACATTCTCCTGGGCTCAACGCCCTGCACGGGACTCTCGAATGTAGAAGCGCGCCTTTTCGGCCTTGCGCGAACAGCCCCGGAAGGCTTCGAACTGTTGCTGGGTCTTGGCGCCGGTCAACAGCGACAAGGCCTTGGAGTAGCTCACCGTACCCGCCAGACCTTCGGCCTTGGCGATGTCGAGCTCTTTCCAGGCCGCGTCCAACTGGGTCGCGCAACTGTCACGGTAGGCCGTCTTGCCAGCGCATCCGGTCAATGCCAAGGCCAGCAACGGCAGGCAGATCCAGGCTTTCATGGGGCGATCCTCAAGGTGTCCGGGGTAGATGGCTGTTCGACGTCCGCGGGTTGAGAAAGTGCCTTTTCCACACGCCGAGACACATCGGGATTGAAGCGTTTTGGCCCGCGGTGCATTGTGCATGAAAACACAATGACGGGGAGCGGGTATGGGCAAACGTGTAGCACTGGTGTTGGGTTCTGGCGGTGCCCGGGGGTATGCCCATATCGGCGTGATCGAGGAACTCGAACGGCGCGGCTACGAGATCGCCTGCATCGCCGGCTGCTCGATGGGCGCCGTCGTCGGCGGTATCTATGCCGCAGGCAAGCTCGACGCCTACAAGCAGTGGATCGAAAGCCTGGACTATCTGGACGTGCTGCGCCTGGTGGACGTGAGCTTTCGTCTGGGCGCGATCCGCGGGGACAAGGTGTTCGGCCAGATTCGCAAGATCGTCGGCGAACTCGACATCGAACAGTTGCGGATTCCCTACACGGCCGTGGCCGCCGACCTGACGCATCAGCAGGAGGTGTGGTTCCAGGAAGGCTGCCTGCACCAGGCCATGCGCGCTTCAGCCGCAATCCCCAGCCTGTTCACGCCGGTCGTGCAGGGCAACCGTGTGCTGGTCGACGGTGGCATCCTCAACCCCTTGCCCATCGTGCCCGTGGTGTCGAGCCACTGCGACCTGATCGTCGCCGTCAACCTGAACGCAACCCAACCCACGTCCTATCAGTTGCCTGTCATCGAGCGGCCTGCCGCCTTCAAGCAGCGCTTCGACAGTCTCGTCACATCGCTGGGCGCACGCCTGCCCTTCCGGCGCAAACCGGCCGAACAGCTGATCCAGATCGAGCGCGAGATCATTGGTGAAGGGCTGGGCGCGACCAACCCCTGGCTGGCCGAAGGCCGGGTCGCCACGCTGACGTCGAGCGGCGAAGAACGAGGCGCGCCCAAGTCGGCCACCGGATCGTTCGTCGTCGATGCCGTCGGACCGGCCTCGTTGCTGGACTTGATCAACCAGAGCTTCGAAGTCATGCAAACGTCGCTGGCGCAGTACAAGATGGCCGGCTATCCGCCCGACGTGGTGATCGATGTGCCCCGGCGTGTCTGCCGGTTCTTCGAGTTCTACAAGGCGCCGGAGCTGATCGCCCTGGGCCGGCAGATCGCCCGTGATCGCCTGGACGCGCACGAGCGCCCCCTTCGCTGACGGCAGAAACGACTCAGGCCGCATAGGCGGCCTGAGTCGATCACGACGCGGTATCAGTAACGCTTGATATCCGCCTTGGCTTCCAGCTGCTTGAGGTAGGCCGCGAAGTCCTGCTCACCGGCGCGCGAGGCCAGGAAACGACGCATCTGCGTCTTCTCGGCATCGCTCGGTGCAGCGCCTTCGTTGACACCCTTGAGCTGCAGCACGGCCAGGCGCCCGTCGTTGAGCACGACACTGTCGAAGATCGCCTTGGCCTTGTCCTGCGGCTTGGCCAGACGGAAGACCGCCTGCAGCTCGACAGGGTCGATGCCTTCCTGGTTGCGCGTGACGGCTTCACGCACCTTCCAGGCCTGCCCTTCGAGCGGCGCATCGGCCTTGATCGACCCTTCACGCAAGCCCTTGACCAGGGTATCGGCCTTGGCCTTGAGGTCGGCGATGGCCTGCTCCTTGGCCAGACGGTCGCGAATGTTGCCAGCGACCTGCTCCAGCGGCAGCTGCTCGGGCTTGCGATGCTCCTTGACCCGCAGCACCAGCACCGTTTCCGGGTCCAGCTCGATGGCGTTGCTGTTACTGCCTTCCTGCAACACTTCTTCGCTGAAGGCCGCCTGCACGACCTGACGGTTGGCCGTGATGCCGTCGCCACCTTCGCGACCGAACGGCGCGGAGGTCTGGACCTTCAGGCCCAGGTCCTGAGCCGGCTGCCCCAGGTCGGACGATTCGAACGCCGAATCTTCCAGCTGCTTGGTCGCCTCGACGAAGCGCTGCTCGACCTGCTGGGACTTCAAGTCACGGGTCAGCTTGTCACGCAGGCTGGCGAAGGTCGGTACGTCCGGCGCCTCGACACCCAGCAGCTTGATCAGGTGATAACCGAAGCTCGTGCGCACAGGGGCCGAGACCTGGTTCTCGGACAGCTTGTACAGGGCGTCCTCGAAGGCAGGATCGTAGACGCCGGGACCGGCAAGGCCCAGATCGCCCCCATTGCTGGCCGAGCCTGGATCCTGGGAGTACTCCTTGGCCAGTGCGGCAAAGTCCTCACCCTTGTTCAAGCGCTGGGCGATCTCTTCGGCGCGCGCCTTGGCCTGCGCGTCGCTGACCTTGTCGTTGACTTCGATCAGGATGTGAGCGGCATGGCGCTGCTCGGCCAGGTTGGCGACTTCTTTCTCGTAGGCGGCCTTGAGCTGGTCTTCATCGACCTTGACCTGGTCGAAGTAGGCCGACTTCTTCAGCTCGATGTAGTCGATGACCACCTGATCAGGCGTCATGAACTCCTTGGCGTGCTGATCGTAATGGGCCTTGATCTGCTCGTCCGACACCTGGACAGCTGACGGATCGGCCTTGAAGACCACGGAAGCGAAATCGCGTGTCTGGTTCTCGAGGCGTGCGAAGGCCTCCACCTGAGATGTGGTGGCAAAGCTGGTCGCAACGAACCCGCCACGCAGCTGCCCGATCAGCAGCTCTTCGGCCAGCATCTGGCGGAACTGCATGCGCGTGTAGCCCAGGCGACGGATGAACTGGTCGAACAGGTCCGCGCTGAAGGTACCGTTGGCCTGGAATTCCGGCATTTGCAGGATGACCTGGTCGAGCGCCGCGTCGGTGAAGGAGAACCCGGCATCACGCGCGCCTTGCAGCAGCAGCGTGCGATCGATCAACCCCTTGAGAGAAGCTTCGCGAAGCAGCTTTTCGTCCAGCAGGGCCGGATCGAAGTCCTTGCCCATGCGTTGCATCAGCTGGCGACGCTGGATGTCGGCTGCCTGGCTGAGCGCGTTCTGGCTGATGGTGTCGCCATTTACCTTGGCAGCATCCTGGCTATGGTTGGTGGCCTGGAAAATGGCATCGAACCCGGTCAGTGCCATCAGCACCACGATGAGACCGATGATGGCCTTGGCAATCCAACCTTGTGAATTGTCCCTGATATTCTGCAGCATGCGTCCCCCAAAACGGCCGTTCCACTGCGTTGACGACCGTGGAGTGAAGGTAAAGTCCTGATAGAAGAAAGGCGCATCCGAAGATGCGCCTTCTCGAAGCGTGCGCGGTGTCTGGAATCATGTTCCTGGTGACATCGCGGCAGGGACTGACGAGGTCAGCCCCTCCTTGAGCGGCATGACTCAGTTGACAGCGTCTTTCAGACCCTTGCCTGGCTTGAAGCCTGGCACCTTGGCAGCGGGGATCTTGATCGCCTTGCCGGTCTGAGGGTTGCGGCCGGTACGCTCTGCACGGTCCTTGACGGAGAAGGTGCCGAAGCCTACCAGAACGACGTCGTCGCCTTGCTTCAGGGCACCGGCAACCGAGTCGATGACCGCGTCCAGGGCGCGACCAGCCACGGCTTTCGGAATATCAGCGGAGGCGGCGATAGCGTCAATCAGTTCCGACTTATTCACTCTAAATCCCCTTTATCTCTCTAATGAGTATGTTTCTAAGTATGTAAAGAAAGCATGGAATACGCGAACGCCGGGTGACCCTGGAACACTGTAATGTCACTTCTTCGACCTGGACGTTTCGCCTCAGGGAAGGTCACCCGGCTCAAAGCTTTATCAATGCGTGCTGACGCGTTCCTTGGCATCGCTGTCGCGCTTTTCGTCTTTTGCGACAATCTCGGGAGCCACGTCCGGCAACGGCTCGGGGGCGTATTGCAGCGCAATTTGCAGGACTTCGTCAATCCATTTGACCGGTTTGATCTGCAGATCGGCCTTGATGTTTTCCGGGATTTCCTTGAGATCGCGCACGTTCTCTTCCGGAATGATCACCGTCTTGATGCCACCCCGGTGCGCTGCCAGCAGTTTTTCCTTCAAGCCACCGATGGCCAGCACCTGACCACGCAACGTGATTTCGCCGGTCATGGCCACATCGGCCCTTACGGGGATCTGGGTCAGCGCCGAGACCAGCGCCGTGCACATGCCGATACCGGCACTGGGGCCATCCTTCGGAGTCGCCCCCTCAGGCATGTGGATGTGCACGTCGTGCTTCTCGTGGAAGTCGCTGGGGATCCCCAGGCTGCGAGCACGGCTGCGCACCACGGTCTGCGCGGCCGTGATCGACTCGACCATGACATCGCCCAGCGATCCGGTCTTGATCAGTTGCCCCTTGCCGGGGATGACCACCGACTCGATGGTCAGCAATTCGCCGCCCACCTGGGTCCAGGCCAGCCCCGTGACCTGACCGATCTGGTCCTGCTGCTCGGCCAGCCCGTAACGGAACTTGCGCACACCCAACAGGTGCTCGAGCTGCTCGCCGGTGACGGTGACGTTGACCTGCTTCTGCCCGGCATGCTCCTTGACGACCTTACGGCAGACCTTGGCGATCTGGCGCTCGAGCCCCCGCACGCCCGCTTCACGGGTGTAGTAACGGATGATGTCGCGGATCGCCGTCGTGTCGACGCTCAGCTCGGCCGGCTTCAAGCCGTTGGCCTTGACCTGCTTGGGCACCAGGTACTTGACTGCGATGTTGATCTTCTCGTCTTCGGTGTAACCCGGCAGACGGATGATTTCCATCCGGTCGAGCAGCGCCGGCGGGATGTTCATGGAGTTGGAGGTGCACAGGAACATCACGTCCGACAGGTCGTAGTCGACCTCCAGGTAGTGATCGTTGAAGTTGTGGTTCTGCTCGGGGTCGAGCACCTCGAGCAAGGCCGACGCCGGGTCGCCCCGCATGTCGTTGCCCATCTTGTCGATTTCATCGAGCAAGAACAGCGGGTTGCGCACCCCCACCTTGGTCATCTTCTGGATCAGACGACCCGGCATCGAACCGATGTAGGTACGGCGATGGCCGCGGATCTCGGCTTCGTCACGTACACCGCCCAGGGCCATGCGCACGAACTTGCGGTTGGTGGCCGTCGCGATGGACTCGGCCAGCGAGGTCTTGCCCACGCCAGGCGGACCGACCAGGCACAGCACCGGCCCACGGATCTTCTTCACGCGCTTTTGCACGGCCAGGTATTCGAGGATGCGGTCCTTGACCTCTTCGAGCCCGTAATGGTCGGCATCGAGGATCTCTTCGGCACGGGTCAGGTCCAGGCGCACCTTGCTCTGGGCCTTCCACGGCACCTGTACCAGCCAGTCGAGGTACGAACGCACCACGGTCGCCTCGGCGGACATCGGCGACATCTGCTTGAGCTTGTTCAGCTCGGCCTGGGCCTTGGCCAAGGCATCCTTGGGCAGGCCGGCCGCGTCGATGCGCTTCTTGAGCTCATCGATTTCATTGTGGCCTTCGTCGCCATCGCCGAGCTCTTTCTGAATGGCCTTCATCTGCTCATTCAGGTAGTACTCGCGCTGGCTGCGCTCCATCTGCTTCTTGACGCGACCGCGGATGCGCTTCTCGACCTGCAGCAGATCGATTTCTGCATCCAGCAATGCCAAGACATGCTCGACCCGAGTGGACAGATCGACGATTTCGAGGATCTCTTGCTTCTGCTCGATCTTCAGCGCCATGTGCGCGGCCATGGTGTCGACCAGCCGGCCTGGCTCATCGATGCTGTTGAGCGAAGACAGCACCTCGGCAGGCACCTTCTTGCCCAGCTGGACGTACTGCTCGAATTGCGACAGCAACGTGCGCACGAAGACTTCCGATTCACGCTCGGCCGCTTCGCTCTCGTCGATCAGGCTGACCTGCGCACGGATGTGATCGTCCACTTCGACGAAGCGCTCCACGGCGCCTCGCTGTTCGCCTTCGACCAGCACCTTGACGGTGCCGTCGGGCAATTTCAGCAACTGCAGGACCGTGGCGACGGTACCCACACGGTACAAGGCGTCTTCGCCCGGATCGTCGTCGGCAGGGTTCTTCTGGGCCAGCAGCAGGATCTGCTTCTCGCCCGTCATCGCCGCCTCGAGGGCTTCGATGGACTTCTCGCGCCCCACGAACAGCGGGATGACCATGTGCGGATAAACGACGACATCGCGCAATGGCAACAGAGGCAAGTCGAGGGTTGTCTTCATGAGTGCGCCTCTACAGCGGCCTTGCGGCCGGAATCCGGTGGAAATGATGCTTGGGGCTAATGTGGGGGTAGCCCTGCAAAATTACAAGCATTCTGGTCAGGAAATGCAGAAAGGGGCCCGAGGGCCCCTTTTTTGTCACTGCATGCAACGAACTCAGGCGTCCGGTGCGGCCTTGGCAGGCGCTTCGCTGTTCTCGTAGATCAGCAGCGGCTGCGACGTGCCATCGATGACGCTCTCGTCGATGACCACCTTGCTGACGTCCTTCTGTGAAGGAATCTCGTACATGGTGTCGAGCAGGATGCCTTCGAGGATCGAACGCAGGCCACGAGCACCCGTCTTGCGCTCCAGGGCCTTGCGTGCGACAGCCTTGAGCGCATCGCTGCGGAACTCCAGGTCGACGCTTTCCATTTCGAACAGCTTGGCGTACTGCTTGGTCAGCGCATTCTTCGGCTCGGTGAGGATCTGCATCAATGCCGCCTCGTCGAGCTCGTCGAGCGTGGCCAGAACCGGCAGACGGCCCACGAACTCCGGAATCAGGCCGAACTTCACCAAGTCATCAGGCTCGACCTGACGCAGCGATTCGCCGACCTTCTTGCCCTCTTCCTTGCTGCGCACGTCAGCGCCAAAGCCGATGCCACCTTTGGTGGAGCGGTTCTGGACGACTTTCTCCAGGCCCGAGAACGCACCGCCACAGATGAACAGGATGTTGCGCGTGTCGACCTGCAGGAACTCCTGCTGCGGGTGCTTGCGCCCACCTTGTGGAGGTACGGAGGCCACGGTACCTTCGATCAGCTTCAACAGCGCCTGCTGCACGCCTTCACCGGACACGTCGCGGGTGATGGACGGGTTGTCCGACTTGCGCGAGATCTTGTCGATCTCGTCGATGTAGACGATACCCATCTGGGCCTTCTCTACGTCGTAGTCACACTTCTGCAGCAGCTTCTGGATGATGTTCTCGACGTCTTCGCCCACGTAGCCTGCTTCGGTCAGGGTCGTGGCGTCGGCGATGGTGAACGGCACGTTCAGCAGGCGTGCGAGGGTTTCGGCCAGCAGTGTCTTGCCCGAGCCGGTAGGCCCCACGAGCAGGATGTTGCTCTTGCCGAGTTCGACCTCGTCACCTTTCTTGTCGCGCTGGTTCAGGCGCTTGTAGTGGTTGTACACCGCTACGGCAAGCACCTTCTTCGCTCGTTCTTGACCAATGACGTACTGGTCCAGGATGGAGCTGATTTCTTTCGGCGAAGGCAATTTATGCGCGCTGCTCTCGGCCTGGGCTTCTTGCACCTCCTCGCGGATGATGTCATTGCACAGGTCGACGCACTCGTCGCAGATAAATACCGAGGGCCCGGCAATCAGTTTGCGCACTTCGTGCTGGCTTTTGCCGCAGAAGGAGCAGTAGAGCAATTTGCCGTTGTCCTCGCCGTTACGGGTGTCAGTCATTCGATCGATCCAATCCGGTAGGCTTGCAACACAAGATGAAGGCAATTGCGGGCTTTTTCAAGTCCGCAGGCAGGCGGGGGGACCGCCTGCCCGCTCCGACGTCCGGGATCAGGACGCCAGCAGTCGCTTGTCGTAGACCGAGTCGACCAGGCCGTACTCGGCCGCGCGCTGAGCGCTCATGAAGTTGTCACGCTCGGTGTCACGCTTGATGGTCTCCAGGTCCTGCCCGGTGTGGTAGGCCAGCAGCTCGTTCAGACGCGCCTTGATCGAGAGGATCTCCTGGGCATGGATCTCGATGTCGGTGGCCTGACCCTGGAAACCGCCCAAGGGCTGGTGAATCATCACACGCGAATTGGGCAGGCAGTGACGCTTGCCCTTGGCACCGGCCGCCAGCAGGAAGGCGCCCATGCTGCACGCCTGACCGATGCAGATCGTGGAGACGTCGGGCTTGATGAACTGCATGGTGTCGTAGATCGACATGCCTGCGGTCACCGAACCACCCGGCGAGTTGATGTACAGATGGATATCCTTGTCCGGATTTTCCGCCTCAAGGAACAGCAACTGCGCCACTACCAGGTTGGCCATGTAGTCTTCGACCGGGCCGACCAGGAAGATCACTCGCTCCTTCAACAGGCGCGAGTAGATGTCGTAGGCGCGCTCGCCACGAGCGGATTGCTCGACAACCATCGGGACCAGGCCGCCGGCGGCCTGGATGTCAGAACTCTGCTGAATGTAAGAATTGCGGGACATGTCCTGCGCTCGCTCCCAAATAGTCATGGCTTGAAAACACACAAGCCAGCGCGAAGGCTGGCTTGTGTGGACTTCCTACGAAAAAGACGATCACTCAGCGTCGGCAGGTGCCTGTGCTGGCTTGACGGCTTCCTCGTACGAGACCGACTTGTCGGTCACAGTAGCTTTCTGCAGGACAGTATCTACAACTTGCTCTTCAAGCACAACCGAGCGGACTTCGTTCATCTGCTGGTCGTTCTTGTAGTACCAGGCGATGACTTGTTCTGGCTCCTGGTAGGCCGACGCCATCTCCTCGATCATGGCGCGCACGCGAGCGTCGTCAGGCTTGAGTTCGAACTGCTTGACCACTTCGGCGACGATCAGGCCCAGGACCACACGACGCTTGGCCTGCTCTTCGAACAGTTCAGCCGGCAGCTGCTCGGGCTTGATGTTGCCACCGAACTGTTGAACGGCCTGTACGCGCAGACGGTTGACTTCGTTCTCCAGCAGCGCTTTCGGCACGTCGACCGGGTTGGCGGCCAGCAAGCCGTCCATGACCTGGTTCTTGACCTTGGTCTTGATCGCCTGGCGCAGCTCGCGCTCCATGTTCTTGCGGACTTCGGCGCGGAAGCCTTCCAGCGTCGATTCCTTGATGCCGAACTGGGCGAAGAAGTCTTCGTTCAACTCAGGCAGCTGAGGTGCGGAAACGCTGTTGACCTTGACGGTGAACTCGGCAGCCTTGCCGGCCAGATCGAGGTTCTGGTAGTCCTCGGGGAAGGTCACGTTCAGTACGCGCTCTTCACCGGCCTTGGCGCCGACCAGACCGTCTTCGAAGCCTGGGATCATGCGACCCGAACCCAGCACCAGCTGGGTGCCGGTGGCCGAACCACCGGCGAAGGCTTCACCGTCGACCTTGCCGACGAAATCGATGTTCAGCTGGTCTTCGTTCTGTGCTTCGCGCTCGACCGCTTCGAAACGCACGTTCTGCTTGCGCAGCACTTCGAGCATGTTGTCCAGGTCAGCGTCAGCCACGTCGGCCTCGAGGCGTTCGACCTTGATGGTGTCGAAACCGGCGACGGTGAACTCTGGGAACACTTCGAAGGTGGCGATGTATTCCAGGTCCTTGCCTTTCTCGAAGACCTTGGGCTCGACGGCAGGTGCGCCGGCGGGGTTGAGCTTCTGCTCGACCACGGCTTCGTAGAAGGTGGCCTGGATCAGGTCGCCCAGGGCTTCCTGGCGCGCGGCCTCTTCGTAACGCTGACGAATCACGCTCATCGGCACCTTGCCTGGACGGAAGCCAGGCACCTTGGCGCGACGGGCAGTCTGCTGCAGACGCTTGTTGACTTCGGTCTCGATGCGCTCGGCAGGCACGCCGATGGTCATGCGGCGCTCGAGCGCAGAAGTGTTTTCAACAGAAACTTGCATGGATATTCCTCGTTGCACAGACGTTAGCCGGCGATAGCCCGACTCCAGAATCAAGGGCAGGCATTCTAGTGACTCGCGAACCAGAAGTCACCCCATCCGAAACGACAGGAAACGCATGGGAAGGCATTTTCCAAACCTGGCTCGAACCCGGCCAGGCGGGACAGCGCGGCGAGAAGGCAAGACTGGCGCATGGCGAGTGATCCCTGCCCAGGCCGCCGACACAAGGCGCGGATACCGTCGAGCGCACGCCCCTCCTTATCAGGGCGCCGTCGGATCCAGGTCGTTGGCCTCGCAATAGCTCTCCCAGTCGACCCCCAGGGCGTCGGCCACCTCACGGTGCACGCTCAGGCGCAAGGCCTGCAGGTGCTCGGGCGATTCGGCGATCAGTTGCAGGGTCAGCTCCCACGGTTCCAGCCCTTGATCGGCCGCCGCGTCCTCGAAGGCCCATTCGATCTGCTGAGCCTGCTCTTCGGCATCGAGCTGGGCGATTTCCTCGCGCAACTGAGGATGGGCCTCGGCGAAGCGATGCAGTGCCAAGGCCTTGCTGTCTTGCGTGATGTTCATGTGACTCCCCTTGGGCTGGCACGACGGCCGGTGTTTTCGGACGGTCGGAATCTATCAGTTTCCAGTCCGCTGGCAAGGGGCAGGTCACACGACCGTCATCCCACGTCAAGGCGCCTCGGTGCCAGGCGCTTCGACGGTTGGTGGTTCGAGCACCAGCACACCCAGGTGGCTGGCCACGCCAAGCACCAGGAACGCCACCATCCAGCCCGCCAGACAACCCATGACATGGCGCCTGACGAACCCGCGCCCAGAACGGCGCAGGGAGGCGGCAAGCCCCCACCACACCAGAGCGAAGGCCAGGGCTGCCAGGAGAACGACGAGAAACGTCATGGAAATGGCCTCGCACATGCAGCTTGCATCGATCTGTACGCCACCGTCATGGCTGCGCGTCGACCGATGACGACACCGGATTCAGGAATACCAGATGCGGCGGTTCCGCCAGCAAGGCCTCGCTGTGCGCGAGAAACTGCTGGAAATGCTCGGAAGCCGCATGCGCGTCGAACGCCTCCTGGTGCGCGAAAGCCTCACGCATGTAGAAACAACCTGGCGCATCCTGCCGTTCGAACAGCATGTAATCCAGATTGCCGGGCTCGGCGCGGGTCGGCTCGACCAGCGCCAGCAAGGCTGTCTTGAGGGCATCGGCCTGCCCGGCCTTGGCCGTGAGCGTGGCCATCAGCACGATGGGTGGGGTGTGTTCGGTCATGCAGACTCCTTCAATCCTGTGAACCGGGCAAGGTACGGCCTGACGGGGCTGGGCGCCCTGGCCAGGCCTGCACCCAGGCTCAGAAACCTTCGAGCACCAGCTTGCCGCGGGCCTTGCCGCTTTCCAGCACCGCATGGGCACGGCGCATGTTGGCGGCATTGATGGCACCGAAGTGCTCGCCCAGCGTCGTGCGCAGGATACCCTGATCGATCAGTTGTGCCACGCGCTCGAGCAGGTGATGCTGCTGGATCATGTCCGGCGTCTCGAACAGCGAGCGGGTGAACATCAATTCCCAATGCAGCGACAGCGATTTGCGCTTGAGCGGCATGACGTCCAGGACCTGCGGGTCGTCGATCACCGCGAGCCGGCCCTGGGGGCGCAGCACCTCGATCAGTTGCGGCAGGTAATGGTCGGTGTGCGTCAGGCTGGCGACGTGACTGACGTGCTCGATGCCCAGCGCCTGCAATTGCGGCAGCAGGGGTTGGCCATGGTCGATCACGTGATGGGCGCCCAGCTCGCGGACCCACTCGGTGGTCTGCGCGCGCGATGCCGTTCCGACGACCGTCAGCTGGGTCAGTTGCCGGGCCAGCTGCACCAGCATCGAGCCGACACCACCACCGGCGCCCATGATCAACAGGACATCCCCTTCCCCGCCGCCTTCGGCCACGCCCAGACGATCGAACAGCAGTTCCCACGCGGTGATCGAGGTCAACGGCAACGCGGCGGCTTCGGCCGCGCCGAGCGTGCGGGGCTGATGCCCGACGATGCGCTCGTCGACCACATGGTATTGGCTGTAGCTGCCGGGACGCGCGATCGAGCCGGCGTAGTAGACGGCATCGCCCGGCTTGAACAGGGTCACCTGGGCGCCGACTTCACGCACGATGCCCGCTGCGTCCCAACCCAGTATTTTTGGCTCTTGAGTGAAAGTACCGGCCCGCACCTTGGTGTCCACCGGATTGACCGCGACCGCGCTCACTTCGACCAGCACATCGCGTGGGCCAGGTGTCGGCATGGGCAGCGTGGTGTCCTGCAGAGCGTCGGGGTGTTCGATAGGCAGGCCGTGCTGGGTGAAACTGATGGCTTTCATAGGCACTCGTCGCTGAATGTGATGTGATTGACCCACGCAGTATGACCGCCATGACGCCCATCAAACAGGCGCCAGAGGCGCAAACACTTTCACACCGAGAATGACAATGATCCGCTTCAACGACCTGGAAATCTTCGTCCGCAGTGCCGCGCTCGGCAGCTTCACGGCAGCGGCGCTGGAGGCTGGACTGCTGCCTGGCCAGGCGGCCGAAGCAGTCAAGCGCCTGGAGCGCGAACTGGATGTACGCTTGTTCGCCCGCACCACCCGCAGCCTGCGCCTGACCGCCGAGGGCGAGCAGTACCTGCCTTCTGCCCTGACGGCGCTCGAAGCCCTCCAGCGCGGGCGCGACGACCTGCGTCGCGATCCGGCACAACTGCAGGGCACCCTGCAACTGTCCGCACCCTCCGACCTGGGACGCAACCTGCTGCTGCCCTGGCTCACGGACTTTCGCCGCGAACACCCCCTGCTGCATCTCCGCTTCCTGCTGTCGGATCAGCTTGTAGACCTGTTCCGCGATCCCGTGGACATCGCCATTCGCTATGGCCTGGACGTCGACGCCTCCTACGTCGCGCTACCCCTGGCGCCGCGCAATCGCAAGGTGCTGGTGGCCTCCCCGCGTTACCTGGCGCGCTGCGGGCAGCCGCAGACGCCTGAGGATTTGCGCGACCACCAGTGCCTGCTGTACATGCAGCAGGGCCGCCTCTACGACAAGTGGCGGCTGGGTACGGAAACGGTGCAGGTCGGCGGGACCTTGCTGAGCGACGATGCCGACGTCGCCCGGCGCTGGGCCGTCGCCGGTGAAGGCATCACCTACAAGTCCTGGCTGGACGTCAGCGACGATGTACTGGCCGGGCGCCTGGTGCTGCTCATGCCGGACCATCCAGGGCCCGCCCTACCCTTGAGCCTGGTCTGCCCGCACCGCAAGCAGCTCTCGCCCACGGTGACGCGCCTGCACGCCTGGCTGTTCGAGCGCTTCGCCGGGCTGCCGAACCCCGGCGAGGCGGCTCCTTCCACGCGCTAGCAAGCCGCGTCGATGCCTTTACCCAGCACACGCCGCCTCGACGCGGGTGTGCTCGGCAAAGGGATCGATGATGCACGTCTGATCAGCGGGCGGAACACCCTTGATCAGGGTGTTCCGCCTACTCCGTTACGAGGCCGAGTAGTTCCAGTGGCTCAAGCGCTGGGAGAAGTACGGCGTGACCAGGGCAACCGTCGCCGCCTGATCGGCCCGCTCCAGGCTCATCTTCTCGGTATCCGAGCCGGGACCGGTGATCCACAGCGTGGCAGGCACCTTCTGCACTTTGAGCACCTCCAGCAGGTTCTTCAGGGCCGTACGCCCCGCGTCGGTGCTTGGGATACCCACCTCACCGATGAACAGCGCCATGTTGTGGTCGCTGGCATAGGTGAACATCGGGCCGAACACTTTTTCGGTGAACACGTTGGCTTCGATCTTGGTGTTGTCGCCTTCATAAGCGCCACTGGAGCTGTTATTGACATCACCATAACCGTGTACCTCCCACACAATGGCATTGGCCGGATCGACGATGCGCGCCTGCAGGTCACCGGAGTATTTCTCCCAGTTTCGCGCGCTGGCGTATTGCAGACCGCAGATGAACACGGGCTTGCGCGAGCTGTTGCGCAGGTTCTTCAACACGATGTTCATGGTGTTGATGTACAGCGTTTTCATGTCCTCTATCGTGATGTAGTCAGTGGCTCCTGGGCGAGTCTCAGCGTAGGGCTCATTACCCAACCCCCAACCCAGCACCATCGGATCGTCGCACGCCTGTACCAGCTTCTGGTGGAAGTTGGCCAGGTGCACCGCAGACCAGGCCGCGCCACTGATGCTGTTGCTGTCGTTGATCAGGACCGGCTCGGTGGCCTTCCATCGATTACCCTGGTTACCCGCCTGGTTGGCCGGCAACAGGCGGCCGGTCAGCGCACCATTGGCCGTCTCGTAGCGCATCAGGCGCATGTAGTGGTGAGGGTCCGGGATGATCTTCGCCTCGCCGTTGGAATCCTCGCGAATCCAGCCCAGCAGTTCTTTCCATTTGCTGACGAAGGTGGTGTCCAGGCTGGCGCCTTGCCCGGGCAGGCCCTCGTGGGACAGGTTGATGGCCCGCTGCACTTCGAACGGGAAGCGGATCAGCCGCACGCCGCGCTGCTTGACCCACAGCCTGACGGTATCGCGGGTTGGCCAGAAATAATGGGTACCCGCCTCGCCCGGCACGATCTGCCGTGCGTTGGCGTGGGAGCCCAGGTTGATCCCCAACAGGGGAATGTTGGTCAGGGTGTTGAGACCGGTGCTGGAATTAGCCATGGGATGTTACCTCGGAGTGATGAGTGATCAAGGGCAGTCGCGCTGCTCCAGCTGCGCTCGAGGGCGCTGGCTCAAGGCTCGAGGCCTTTGCATGATTCAAGGTCCGACAGCGCGAACACTTGATCTGGAACTCGGTGAACTCGCCCACACGGGCGAGCAGGCGGCCGCAATGGCCACAACGGTAATCGTTGAGCATGGTGTGCAACCTTGGAAGAGATGAAACGTGGGCGCATGGGGCCAGGCACTGCGACGGACCTGTTGGATGCGGCAGTGTCGAAGCAGGTTTGTGCATGGGGATTGCGGGAAACGAGAGAGCAGCGGTGTTTTGCAGGCACAAAAAAACCGGCTCAGGGCCGGTTGCTTGCTAGAGGCGCCAGGGGCGGATCTCTAGGAATGGGGAAAGACTGCCACTGCCCGCACGGGAATGCAAGGGTCAGGTGGAAAAATGATTCAGGACTGCATCGAGCTGCATACCAATGACAAGATATTCAGGACATTGCGCACAGCAACCCATCTGAAAGCGCGAAGCGATACAGTAGACGCAACCGTTGGCTTCGCTGGTCGGATCGCCCGTACCGCCCCACGTCATCAGCAAAGCTTGAGGGACCGTGCGCAACGGGGGTGGGTTTCACCGCCCATGCACTGGAAACGATCCGCAACACCTTGCTGAATCACCTGTCTATTTAGGGGTGCGGAGTGCTGTATGCTACGCTCCGCTCGCCTTGGCCATGCTCGACACCGCTCTGCTAATCTAATGGCAGATCTTCAGGCCAGGCCTGATACAGAGGAGTTCTACCATGAGCGACAAAACTGTGTGGGAAACCCTTTTGCAAGCGGTCTGGAAACCGTCCGAAGAGTCGCTGGCCATCGCCAGACAACTCAACGAGGTCGCCGAACAGGTGCAGGTCAGCGACCACGGCGCAGTCTCGATTTCGACCCTCGGTACACTTCGTGATGCCGAATTTGCCAAAGCCTGCCAAGCTGCAAAGGCTGCCATCTCGAACGCACATTGATCGGCATCACCAGGTAGCGCATGGGTTTTCTTCTCGTCCTTCCGATCCTCATCTGCGGCTTCATCTACTGCAGATACAACTTTTACGACAAGACCCTCATTGCCAAATATGAGGGTCAGTCGCTTTACCTGCACATCGCAATGCGTGGCATCGTGCTGACGCTACCGTGGATCATTGCAGTCTTTCTGCTGGAGTGGGTGAGCAGCGGATTCTGGGGGCTGGCTGACCTACTGGCCGAGCGCGGCTTCGCCCAGGAAGCCGAAAAGCACATGTTCACTACGTTGATTTTGGCAATCGTCCTCGGCCCGCCGTATGCCTACCTGGCGGCCAAGATCCGCTTCAAGATCACGCGCTACCGCCATGGCTTGAAAACCGACTACCTGACCCGCCTGTTCATCCTCAAGACCATGCTACCCACCAGCACTCACCAGGCGCAGCTGCTGGATTCGCTGTCCAAGAGACGGCTGTACATGTTCAGCATGGACGATCGCAAGGTCTACATCGGCTGGGTCAAGAACTTCGGCAACCTTCAGGATCATGACTCCAACAACGACGAAGGCTTCTCCATCATCCCTATCTACAGTGGCTTTCGGGACAAGGACCGGCTCACGGTGGAGTTCACCACCCCGTACGAAAAGGTCTACGAAGCCATCAAGGCCGAGCAAGCCCATATCGCCGGGATGGGTAACGGCTCTGAAGATCGGTGCATCGGGAAAAGCAGTAGGCCCGACGAAATCGGCAGTCTGTTCACCATCAGCCTGCTGCAGAAACAGATCGTCTCCATGACGTTTTTCGATGGCGACGTCTGGAAACAATTCAAGAAAAACGAAATTTCCGCCACCCAGGATGAGTCCGCCGGATCCTGAGACACTGTCGCTCGCGCCCACACAGGTCGGTCAGGCTGTAAGAAGTGAGCCAATCGCAATCATCAACCTCATGACAGAGTTTTTTGCACTTCATTGTCGCCTGGAAACTCTGATCTCGCCGCATAAGGCCTTCGGACGCTAGCGACGACTGGCGCGTAGCGATGCGTCTGACCTTCTACACCCTCACGCTCCGCAATCGGAGCACTTATAGGCTGTACCGACTGCCCTACCTATAAGGCGAGCATACGAATGCGAAGAGGTAGCAAAGCATACTGTTGAATGAAGAAACCCTGTTGACGCTTAAAAGGGAGAATGGCTTTTCGCGCTCAGCGTATGTCAAGCCTGCCATGGACACTCGCAAGCAAGAGTAGTGAGAAGGGCATCGACCTGTCGGAAGGATTTGAAGCTGCCTGCGAGAAGGCAAAGATCAGCGATTTCCGCCTCCACGACCTGCGGCACACGTGTGCGGCATGGTTGGTGAGTGCTGGGGTGCCACTGATTGAAGTAAAGGATCCGCTCGGGCACTCAACCGTCATGATGACGGAGCGGTATGCGCACTTGGCGCCGGCCAGGGTAAGGGATGCGATAAGGGTGCTGGACCAGGGCCGTGAACGCCCGAATTCACGTTCTGTTCACGCTGATAATCCAGTGGTTCAAGGGGGAGCATTGCTTAAGCTCGTAACCCCTTGATTTATAAGATGGTGCGGACGAAGAGACTCGAACTCTTACAGCTTGCGCCGCTGGAACCTAAATCCAGTGTGTCTACCAATTCCACCACGTCCGCGTGAAGCACTTAAAGCAAAGGCGCCGGATCATACAATCAGGCGCCTTTTCTTGAATATGGGGTGGACGATGGGAATCGAACCCACGACAACTGGAATCACAATCCAGCGCTCTACCAACTGAGCTACGCCCACCATATTGCGGTACTGCTATGAACCTTGCCCAAGCTGCCTGATGGCGCACCCGGCAGGACTCGAACCTGCGACCATCCGCTTAGAAGGCGGATGCTCTATCCAGCTGAGCTACGGGCGCTTATTCAATCTGCTTTCTGATACGATTGCAAATCAACTTTCAGTCCGTACCGAACGAGCTAAAAATCCGCTCATTCTGCCCGACCTTGCTAGCCAGTGCTAGGCCCTGCCCGACAAGTGCGACGAATGTTATAGACGACCCGCCAAGGCGTCAACACTTTTTTAAAAAAAATTTAGCCGTTTGAAGGGCTTAGGGGATTTGCACGACCATCTGCCTTTGCCCTCGGGCCTGGGCATGCGAGAATGCGCGTTCTTTCATGTTCCTTTCTCGATGGTTAATCACCCGTCTATGACTGCACACCTAATCGATGGCAAGGCGATCGCCGCCAGCTTGCGCCAGCAGATCGCCCTCCGTGTCGAAGAGCGTCGCCAACAAGGCCTGCGCGTACCGGGCCTGGCAGTGATCCTGGTCGGTTCCGACCCCGCCTCGCAAGTCTATGTCTCGCACAAGCGCAAAGATTGCGAAGAAGTGGGCTTTCTCTCGCAAGCCTACGATCTGCCGAGCGCCACCACCCAGCAGACGCTGACCGATCTCATCGATCGCCTGAACGATGATCCGGAGGTCGACGGCATTCTTCTGCAATTGCCGCTGCCCGAACACCTGGACGCCTCCCTGCTGCTCGAGCGGATTCGCCCGGACAAGGACGTGGACGGCTTCCACCCTTACAACGTCGGCCGCCTGGCGCAACGCATCCCACTGCTGCGCCCCTGCACGCCCAAGGGCATCATGACGCTGCTGGAAAGCACCGGCCAGAACCTGTACGGCATGGACGCCGTGGTGGTCGGGGCGTCGAACATCGTGGGTCGTCCCATGGCCATGGAGCTGCTACTGGCCGGCTGCACCGTGACGGTCGCGCACCGCTTCACCCAGGATCTGGCAGGGCACGTCGGCCGTGCCGACCTGGTGGTCGTGGCCGCCGGCAAGCCGGGTCTGGTCAAGGGTGAATGGATCAAGGAAGGCGCCATCGTCATCGACGTGGGCATCAACCGCCAGGCCGATGGCCGTCTGGTGGGCGACGTGGTCTACGACACGGCCCTGCCCCGCGCCGGCTGGATCACCCCGGTCCCAGGCGGTGTCGGCCCGATGACCCGCGCGTGCCTGCTGGAAAACACGCTGTACGCGGCCGAAACGCTGCACGCCTGACGTTCCCGAGCCGGGCCGGCTCTTGCCGGCCCTGGCCGACGTGGTAGATACGTCGTCCGCTCATGCGCACCCTGCCCCTTAGGCTCGACGCTTCTTTTTCAAGGAGCATCCGACATGGGGAGTACCTCGCATCTTGCGCTCATCGAGCAGCGCGTTCCCACCTGGCTGCAATCGGCCACGCCTGCCCAACGTCATCGACTGCGCGAGCGCATCATCGCCAGCCATCGGGCGACCCGGGCGGTTGCGACCGCGCTGCGATCGCTGCAGGACATCGATGCCTTCTGTCGCCCCTTGTTGCAGGAGGCGCTCGCACGCTGGTTTCCCGCGGCGACGCTGCCGGCCGTGGACATCGGCCGGGCCTGGCATCATGAGCGGAAGTACGCCAGCTCCTGGCTCGAAACGGCCCTGCAGAATGTCGAGGCGGATGCACGTCTCACGCTCTATGCAAGCACGCAGACCAGCGAGCCCCTGACGCTCGATACCCGTCGCTTCGTGCTGGGCCTGCGCAACCTGGACCTGGGCCGACGCTATAAGGACCATCTGACGGGCATCGTCGATAACGATGCCTTTCGCGCCCTGCTGCGCCAACAGGACCACACCGCGTTCGCCGCCGAAGTCGCCCTGGCGACCCTGCAGCAGCGCCTGGACGAACCTGCCACGGCCCTGGCCGAAGCCCTGCTGGCAGGTGCTTCCAGCGTGCCACAGGCGGATGGCACGCAGCGCGCGCTGTGTTGCAACCGCCTGACGCTGGCCGGAATCTCGTTGCGCGGCCCCTTGCTGATTTCGCTGGAGCCCAAAGGGAGCGTCGAACCCTGCCTGCTCTACCTGCCCGGCCATCCACGCCTGCAACTGCGCCAGTATGCCTCCCTCCAGGCAGCCGCCAAGGCATTGACGCGCCTGATGTGGCAACCTCAAGAGCGCGAGTTCTTCAGCCGCTACGTGCTGCACGCCGAACGGGCCCGCTTCGCCGAGCGCCTGCAGGCGACGCTGTATCCGTATTACCCCTTCGATCAGGTCTACGCGCACCCACCGGTGCTGGAGCCCGGCCAACGCATCGGCTGGATGAAACGGCTGTTTCCCGCGCCGACCGCTGTCTACCAGGCCACGCTGGACAAGAACGCACGCTTGCCGATGCACCTGACGCCCTGGCCTGGGGACTGTTTCGAGGCCAGGGCGCGTACTCAGGTGGAAGGCATGATCCTGGACGCGACCCGCATCGCGGTGCCGGTGGCGCAACGCGACGCCGACGCCCAGTGGGCGCTGATCGAGCGCTGGCTGGGCATTGGGTTGACGGTGCTGAACTTGGCTGCGCTGCTGGTACCCGGGCTGGGCGAAACGATGCTGGTGGTCGGCGGCGCACAGCTGGTCGACGAGTTCCTCGAGGGGATCGAGGCAGCCAACGACCGTGATGTCGACGCAGCGCTGTCGCACCTGTTCGACGTCTTCGAGAACCTGGCGCAGATGGCGACCCTGGGCGCCGCGGCGACCTATGTCGAACCGCTGGGTGTGCTGCATGACTGGATCCCGATCGGCGAAGCCTCGTCGGCCAGACTCTGGCATGGCAGCCTGGAGCCGTTCACGCGCCCGGGCGGTTGGCCACAACAGGCGCCTGCGCTGTCGCAGATGCCCGTTCAGTGGCAAGGCAGGCAATGGATCGACCTCGACGGCTACCCCTGTGCGATCAAGCCCGCCCCCGACGGAAGCTGGCGCCTGACCCCCTTGAACGGGCGCGGCCACCAACCTGCGCTGCGCCAGCACCTCGAGGGGTACTGGCTGCTGCAGCATGAACGTCCGCTGGGCTGGGACGCCACCCGGCTGCTGAACAGGGTGGCGCCATCGCCCGCTGACCTGACGACCTCGGCTCGGTTGAATGCCCTGCGGTGCAGTGGTTACTCCGTGGAAAGCCTGCGCCAGGCCGTCGTCGATCATCAACCCCTGCCTGCCCTGTTGCTCGACAGCCTCGAAGCGTTCGGCGCACGTCTGCCCGCCCCCCTGCCGCGCGCCGAGGAAGGCCCACTGGCGCGGGCGTTTCCTGGCCTGACCCGGCGTGCGCGTCACGACCTTCTGGCGCAGGCGACACCGGCCGACGTGGTGCGCCTGCAGGGCACCCAGCGCGTCCCCTTGGCCATGGCCGAAGCGGCGCGTCTGTACCTGCGCGAAGGTCGGTTGAACCGGGCGCTGAGGGACTTTCACCTGGCCGCCGTGTCGTCCGATCGCGACACGCTGATCATCGCGGCGCTCCAGCGCCTGCCTGGCTGGCGCGCGACCGTTCACCTGCGGGTGATGCAAGGCGAGCAGGTCGTCGCGGCGACGGCTCCCTCCTCTGGCCCGACCAAGACCCTCCTGCGGCTCGACACGCAGTACCAACCGCTCGACGAGCAGGGCAACGCCCTGAGCAGCCCGACCACTGTCTTCCAGGCGCTGCTGTGTGCCCTGCCAGACAGCGAACGCGAAGCCCTGTCCCTGCAGATCCATGACACCGAGGCACTGCGTGACCAGTTGTTCGATCAGGTGGCCCTCGACCGCGAGCGCAGCGCGCTGGACCTGGGCATGGCACCGGTCCGCCCCTGGTACCGCCTGCCCGGCAGGTGGCCAGGGACTCAGAGGATCGGCTATGCGCTCAGTGGCCGCGGCGCGCACAACTGGCAGACCGGCGACGAGCTGTTCGATCAGGTATTTCCGCCAGCCCCTGGCCTCGATCGCAGCGTGCTGAGAACGCTTCTGCGATGGGAAGCCGGGCCTCAGGCAGGCGCCTTCGCTCAGCTGATGCAGCGATTGCAAGGCGAATACCAGCGCCTGGACGAAGCCCTCCAGACCTGGGTCTCGGACGAAGCAGGCGTCACGCCAGAGCGTCAGCCTGAACAGCGGGCCGCGCGTGACAGCATCGCCCAGCACATCCGGCGTGCCTGGCGCCGCGAGTCGCCCAGCCACGGAGCCGGTTCGTTGCAGCACATCGAGCTGCACATCGATGCGCGCTACGTCGATACCTTGCCCATCCTGCCCGATCCACTTCCGTCGGTGCGGAGCCTGGAGCTGAGCGGCCTGAGCGATGCGACCACGGCCCGCCTGAACGATTTTCTGCACGCCTTTCCCCAGCTCCGGGTGCTCGACCTGAGCGAAAATTCCCTCACGCTGCTGCCGGCGCGGCTAGGTGAGCTGCACAACCTCGAGAGCCTGAACCTGGCGGAGAACAACCTGACGCTCGACGACGAGCACAACCTGTCGATCATCCTGCGCCTGCAGGCACTGCGGAACCTGGGGCTCACCGATGCCCTCTCGGACCTGTCGTTCACCACCCTGCAGCGCCTGGGCCAATTGCCCGCCTTGCGTGTGCTGCTGGCCGATGTCAACGAGCTGGCGTTCGGTCCGGCCCATTTCCAGGCCCTGCAACAATGGCCTGCGCTCGAGGAACTGCACCTGGGCCAAAACCAGATCACCCTCGACCCGCCCACCCGTCAGGCATTGGCCGGCCTCAATCGCCTGATACGCCTGTCGCTGTACGAAAACCCGCTCGACCTGCCGCCAGACCTGACTGGCTGGACACGCCTGCGCCAGCTGGACCTGGAGCATACCGGCATCGTCGATTGGCCGCCTGGCCTGCTCGGCCTGCTCGATCAGCGGCCACTGGTGCTTCGCGCGCTGGACCTGGGGCACAATGGCCTGACCGATGTGCCGCCGCTGGCGCACACGGCCTTCGCCGAAGCCATACGCGCCCACGACCCTGACGTCTTCGTGTCGCTGGGCCCCAACCCCTGGAGCGAGCAGGCGCAGATCCTGCTGAACGACGCCGGGCTGGAAGCGCAGACCGAGGCACCGGCGTTCGGCGACTGGCATGCCGACTGGCCGGAGCCGCTGCGCGAGCATGTGGCACACACCCTGACCGATGCCCACTGGCAACCCTTGTACGGGCTGTTCGATCGGGTGTCGCACACCGGGGACTACCAGCACAATCCGGCCGCCTTGCGAACCCGCATGGCACACGTGGTGCAGGTGCTGTCCACCGACGACCAGGCCGACGCCACACCGGCCTGGGGGCTGGCGCAGCTGCACCAGGAGATCAACGAGCGGCTGAACGATGCCGGACAGGCCTGCGTCGACCAGGCCAGCCTCCTGTTCCAGGACATCGAGACCGAGGTCACGACCTGGGAGGTGGTCCGCCACGCGCAGCCCGGCGCGGGCCACGAGCAGACCGCGATCGACAGCGCCGGAGCCCTGTACCGACAACGGCTGCTCGAAGAACAGGTCAGCGCGCTCTACCAGGCACGCCTGAACCGCCGGCGAGCGCTGGCGGACGCCACCGATGCAGCGGCCCGGGAGGTTGCGCCGCCCCTGCATCCCCTGGACGATCTGGACGATGCGGCGCTGAGCGAGCCGGATTATCTGCTCGACGAGCTGGAAATGGCGCTGTATGCCCGCCTGCAACTGCGTGAACCGCTGCGCCTGCCGCCCCAGCCCGCAGAGATGAGCTTCGGCTACCTGGCCCGGCTGAGCCACCCGACGCTTCTGCGCCTGGCCAACACGGTGCGTGAGCTGGCATCCGGCGAGCGGGTGGCCGAATGGGCCGCGACACAGCGCTTCTGGCAAGCCTGGTTGCGCCGGCTGTACCCCCAGCGGTTCGTAGAGTTCAGTCAACGCTGGGAAGGGGCTTCGGCGTACTTCGACCAGCTCAGCGACGCAGGCGCCGGTACTGGCCGCTACGAAGGCCCGCCTGTGCCGGAACCTTACATCGCCGCGCTGGAGCAGGCCTTCCCGGCGGTGCCCGGACTGACCTGGCGTCAGGAGGGTGTCGTGCAGAGCGTGAGCCTGGTTTCCGGACGCATTCCCCAAGAAAGCGCAATCTACCAGCGCGCTGCCCAGCTATTGCTGGAGACCCGCGTAACCGATGAAACGATGCTGTATCGCACCTTGAGCCAGACACTGGGCCAGTTGTACACACCCTGACCGGGATCGGCCGGTGGACCCTCAGGGCAGGACGGTCCACCGCGCCTTCACGGCTTCGACAGGGCCAGCGTGCGCAGCCACGGTACGCCGCACAGGGCCAGCAGGAGCAGCGCCACCACGCCATAGAACGCTTCGACCAGGCCGGTCCAGTGGGCGACATAGCCGATCAATGCAGGCCCGAGCAGCACCCCGAGATAACCGCAGATGCTGACGGCAGCCACCGCCGGCTGCACGGGCATCATCTGCTGGCGGCCCACCAGGGTGAACAACGCAGGCACCACGTTCCCCACTGCCAGGCCGGCGACGAACAGGCCCAGCAGCACGCCGATCAGGCTGCCGGAAAAGGCCGTGATCGCCACACCCGTGGCCGTGCCGGCAAACCCCACCACCAGCGTTCGAAGCTCGCCGAAACGCCCGACCAGTCGATCGCCCACCAGCCGGATCACCGTCATGGCCAAGGCAAACACGGCGTAGCCGACCCCGGCGAGCGAGACATCGACGCCTTTCTCCTGAGTCAACAGCACCGCCCCCCAGTCCAGCATGGCGCCTTCGCTGAGAAAGCAGATCAGCACCAGCACGCCCAGCATCAGCACGATGCCCCTGGGCAGGACCAGCGACATGCCGCCTTCGCTGGCAGGGGTGCGTACGAACCCGGATGCCGCCGCGACAACACAGGCCAGCACCACCGCCGCAGCGCTCAAGGTCGAGGCGCCCAGGCTCACGCCACTGGCGATCAAGGCGGCCATGCTGCCCGCGCCGACCAGGCTGCCGACGCTGTACAGGCCATGGAACCCGGACATCAGCGGTACGCCCGCGGCGTCCTGCACTGCCATGCCATGAATGTTGGCGGCGACGTCGATGGCGCCCAGGGCAGCGCCGAACACCAGCAGGCATATGCCCAAGGCCATGGGCGTGGACAGCACCGAAAGCAGCGGCAGGATCAGCAACAGACACAGCGCACCGGCCAGAATCACCGGCTTGGCGCCCACCCGCGCACAACAGGCCCCCGAGGCCGGCATGCCGATCACCGCGCCCAGCCCCAGGCACAGCAGAATGTTGCCCAGGGTCGCTGCGTCGGCCTCGATCCGTGTCTGCACGAAAGGCACCAGCGGCGCCCAGCAGGACAGGGCGAAACCGGCGATGAAGAACGACAACCGCGTCGCCCGCTTGCCACCCTGAACCGCGCGGGTGACGTCCCGCCCTTGTGCCTCCAGACCTGCCTGTTCGAACCGACTCATGCATCCTCCTGATCACTGGAACCGTCGAACAGCTCAGACCATGACGGCGCAGCGGAGTTGGGCGCGCTTCGTCAACACACGCCAGCCGGGCTGTCGCCTGCGCACCAACGCCCTGGCTGCAGCGTACCTGGGAAAAATCCGCCACCAGCCTCCACTTGCGCTGACAGCCGTGAGCGAAACGGATTGTGCGTATAATCCGCGCTCCATTCATTGCCTTCGCCTGTGACCATGACCCGATTGCTGTACGCCCTGACGCTGTGCCTCTCCCTCGTCACCCATGCCTATGCCGCGCCGCCGGCCACCTTTGCCGAAGCCAAGGTGGTGGCCAAGCAGAAGGTCTACTTCGACCAGGGCGCCAGCGCCACCGGTGAACTGTACTGCGGCTGCAAATGGACCTGGGTCGGCAAGTCCGGGGGCCGGGTCGATGCGCAGTCGTGCGGCTACCAGACCCGCAAGCAGCAGAACCGTGCCGAACGCACCGAGTGGGAACACATCGTGCCGGCCTGGACCTTCGGCCATCAGCGCCAGTGCTGGCAGAACGGCGGCCGTGCCCACTGCGTGGATGCCGACCCGGTATTCCGTGCCATGGAAGCCAACCTGTTCAACCTGTACCCGGCCGTCGGCGAAGTGAATGGCGACCGCAGCAACTTCAACTACGGCATGGCCACCGGCGTCGCGCCGCAATATGGCCAGTGCCCTACCAAGGTGGACTTCCAGCAACGCGTGGCCGAACCGCGCGACGCGGTCAAGGGGCTGGTGGCACGGACCACGTTCTACATGTTCGATCGCTACAAGCTGAACATGTCGCGCCAGCAACAGCAACTGCTGATGGCCTGGGACAAGCAGTACCCGGTCAGTGCCTGGGAAAAGCAGCGTGATCAGCGCATCGCCGCGATCATGGGCCATGCCAACCCCTTCGTCACGGGTGAGCGGCACTGGACTCTGGGCTACAAGCCGGTCGGCGACGGCCTGGTGGAGGCCTCGGCCCCTGCGGCGCGGCCGACCAAGGCCGACAGCGCGCCTGCGACGCCTACCGGTTCGGGCGACATCCAGGGCAACCGCAAGAGCCTGCTCTATCACCTGCCGTCGGGTTGCCCGAGCTATGGCAAGGTGGCCGAGAAGAACCTGATGCACTTCACCACCGAGGCCCAGGCCCAGGCCGCTGGCTACCGCAAGGCCGGCAACTGCAAATGAGCCGAGCAGTGACCTGAGCAGAGTTCTGTGGGCTCGACCCTGGCCCCCTGCTCGGGTCAACCGTGAGGGATCTCGATCCTCGCCTGCCGGCCCGCCGCCTGGTAATGCCGATGCAACAGGTCGGCCAGGCACTGCTTGGCGTGGGGTTCCCCATGGATCAGGCGGATTTCCGTCGGCCACTGCGCCATGCGCGTCACCCAACCGACCAGGTCCGCCTGATCGGCATGGGCCGAGTACCCCCCGACGCTGTCGATGCCTGCCCGAATGTCGACGCGCTCCCCCTCCAGCATCACGTAACCGCCCTCGGGGCCATGGGTCTGGATGTCATGCCCTGGCGTGCCCTTGACCTGATGCCCGACGAACACCACGTTGTGCCGCGGGTCGCCCAGCAGGGTCTTCAGGTAACGCACGATCCGGCCACCGGCGCACATGCCGTTACCGGCGATGACGATGGCCGGGCGCGCGGTATCGGCCAGGTGCCGGACGATGCGCTCGTGCTCGGCATGGTCATCCACGATCACCAGCTGCTTGAACGAAAACGGTTTGCGCCCTTCCTGCTCCACTCGCTGACGGGCCGGCTCGTCCCAGAAGTCGCGCAGTTCCTTGTAGACCTGGGTGAAGCGCCCGGCCAGGGGTGAATCGAGGATGATCGGGATGCCCGGCCAGTCGATGTCCGGTGCCGAGCTCACCGTGCTTGAGGTCGAAGCCGAGGTCTCGGCCGCCGCGCAGCGTTCGTGCAGGATGGCTTCCAGCTCATAGAGCAGGTCCTGGGTGCGGCCGATGCAGAACGACGGGATCAGTACCGTGCCCTGGTCGGCCAGGGCGCGTTCGATGACCGCCTGCAGACGCTCGCGGCGATGGCGACGGTCCTCGTGGCAGCGGTCGCCGTAGGTGCTCTCCAGGATCAGCAGATCGGCCTGCTCGGGGGCTTCCAGGTCCGGCAGGAGGGGCGAATACGAAGCGCCCAGATCGCCGCTGAACACCACCCGCTGGTGTGAGCCTTCCTCGTTGAGTTGCAGCTCGACATAAGCCGACCCCAGCACGTGTCCGGCCGGTTGCAGACGCAGCTGACAGCCCTGTGCCGGCGTCCCGTGCAAGGTGAACCAGTTGCCATAGGGCAACGCGATGATGCGCTGCTCGATGATGTTCAGATAGCGCTCCAGGGCCTCGGGGTCGCGGCTGATCGCCAGGCGAAAGGCGTCCTCCAGCACGATCGGCAGCAAGCGGGCCGAGGGTTCGCTGCACAGGATCGGCCCGTCGAAGCCAGCCGCCAGCAAGTTGGGGATGCGGCCCACGTGATCGAGGTGCACATGGGTCACGATCAGCGCCTTGATCCCATCGACGGGAAAGCCCAGCGCCAGCCTCTCCTGTTCGTCCTCAGCGTGATCCGTACCCTGGAAGGCGCCGCAGTCGATGAGCACGCTGTGCTCGGCGTCGAGCCAGAGCTGGTGGCAGGAACCGGTCACGCCTTCGTGACCGCCGCGGTGAACGAGCTGGGGAGACGTCATCGGGTTTCCTTGGCCGGCGCCCTGCGCTGGCGATAGACCTGCGGTAAAGGGTGCCTGCTTCGCCCCCCGGATGAGCATTCGGCCTGTGGGGCAGACGCAAGTTTCCAGTGCCCACACCGGGATCGGCCCAACGGTCGCGATGGGACTGAACGCTGCGAACTCTTCGGCCTCAGACGACCATACCTACAGGAGAACAGCATGAATCAGACAGCCTTGGTCGTCGGTGCCAGCGGTATCGTCGGCAGCGCCCTCACCCACCTGCTGGTCGAACAGGGGTGGCCCGTCACCGCCCTGTCGCGCCATCCAGGCAAGCAGCCTGGCGTGACCCCGCTGGCCGCCGACCTGCAGGATCCGGCCTCCCTGGCGGCCGCCCTGGCCGGACAACAGCCCACCCATGTGTTCATCACCACTTGGTCGCGCCAGGCCACCGAAGCCCTGAACATCCAGGTCAACGCTGCCATGGTGCGCAACCTGCTCGACGCCCTGCGCCCGGCCAAGAGCGTGCGCCATGTCACCCTGGTCACTGGCCTTAAGCATTACCTCGGGCCGTTCGATGCCTATGGCAAGGGCCATCTGCCGCATACGCCGTTTCGTGAAGACCAAGGGCGTCTGGACGTCGAGAACTTCTACTATGCCCAGGAAGACGAGCTGTTCAGCGCCGCCGAGCGCGACGGCTTCACCTGGAACGTGCACCGCCCGCACACGGTCACGGGCGTGGCGGTCGGCAATGCCATGAACATGGCCACCACCCTTGCCGTCTACGCCACCCTGTGCAAGCACCTGGGCCGCCCCTTCGTCTTCCCGGGGTCACGTGTCCAGTGGGACAGCCTCACGGACATGACCGATGCCCGTCAGCTGGCCCAGCAGCAGGTGTGGGCCGCCACCACGCCGGCGGCTTTCGATCAGGCGTTCAACGTCACCAACGGGGATGTGTTCCGCTGGAAGTGGATGTGGGGCAGGATCGCCGAGTACTTCGGCCTGCAAGCGGCAGACTACCCCGCGCAGCTGTCGCCCTTGGAAACGCAGATGGCCGACGATGCACCGACCTGGCGCCAGATCGCCGAGGCGAACGGCCTGCAGGAACCTGACATGAACCGTCTGGTCTCGCCCTGGCACACCGATGCCGACCTGGGCCGGCCGATCGAGGTGGTGACCGACATGTCCAAGAGCCGGCGCCTGGGCTTCACGGCTTACCAGGCCAGCGACCAGGCGTTCTTCGACGTGTTCGACCAGCTGCGTGCGCAACGCCTGATCCCCTGACGACGCCCTGCGCTCGTCGCCGCTCGAGGCCCGCTGTCGCCTACCGCTCAGGCTCAGACCCATCTGCGGCCCTGGGGTGCGGGCCGATCGATGTAGAGGGCGTCGAGCGCGCTGTAGCGCACGCTTTCGACCGTGCCCCAATGGGCCGACGTGTGGATGTAGCGTGATTCCAGCAACCGGCGCTCCTGCGCCGTCAGCCCTGGCGTCTCGCGCTCGCCCAGGGCGAACGCCTGGAGCTTGACGGCAAGCGGCTGCAGCTCATCCGGCACTGTCAGCCGCGGATCCTGATCATTGATCGTCGCCAGCGGCACCCCCGCACCTCGCGCCCGTGCATGCATGATGCGCAGCATGACCCGTGACAGATGCCCCCAGACTTCGCGCTCCCGCAGCAATGTGGCATAGACCTGCTTCTGCGCCGGTTCATCGCGCCGCGCACGCTCGGACGTCAAGGCACGTTCCCACGTCAGCAGGCGGGTATACGGCACCGTTTCGCACAGGGCGAGCACCTCCCGGTACGCCGCCGTCTGTTCCGGGGAGGTGGCCAGTGACACACGATTCGAGCGCGGCTTGCACATCAGGACACGCTCGTGCAGGTGCGTCGGGTAGCCCCCGCCGATGTCCGAATGGGCACCCGGCAGCACGATGTCGTTCGAGGTCGGCACCAAGGGAAAGTGATAACGGTGCTCATCGCCAGCGACCAGTTGCACGGCACGTTCGGCCAGGCCCGGCGCAAGCTCCAGCTCCAGGCCGCCGCGGTCATCGTCGAAAGGCGCCAGGACGGCCACGACGGTGTCGAACAACCCGATGAAGCCGATCGACACCCTGCAGTCGATGCCCGCCTGCTCGAACAGCGTCCGTGCCAACTGGCTGTGCCGCCCACGGTGCAGGTCATTGGCCAGGTGCCGGGCAGCGGCGGCACCACGGCTGAAGCCGAACAGATCGACCTGCAAGGAGACGGCCTGCCGCGCTCCTGACGCCTGAGCATGCTGCTTCACCTGCTCGGCCAGCGCCTGGCTGGCCTGCTCGACGCGTTCGGCGACCCCGGTACAGCCCCGCCCGGTGGCCTGGCTCCAGAGCGAGTCCGCCTGCCCTTGGGTGGTGCCGATGCCTTCGACATACAGGCGACCGGTCACCGGCTGGCCATCGTCCACGGGGTCCGCAGACGGGTACAACTCATACAGCAGCGCGACATTGGTCAGGGCATTGGCATAACTGCTTCGTTGCCGCTCGCCAGACCGCCCCTCGAGGGCCTGGGGACTGTTGAAGCGATTATTGCCGGTGCCATCGAAGAACACCCCGATACGCAGGGGCCGAGGAGGATCGAACAGGTTCATGCATGGGCTTCCTTGAAGAAAACCTCATGGAAAGCAGCGACGGGCCCTCTGTGAATCGGCGCATCGGCATGCGGGGGCCGGATAAATGGACGCGACACCTGAACGGCCAGGTGTTATTTGTGAGCCGTCATTGGTCGGCAAGGGGTCGGATGCATTAAAGTAGCCACCCTTGCCTGTGCGGTGGCCTGCCAACCCATCCCGGCTCTCAACCAGGAAGTCTCGACGATGGAACACCGTGAAGCGCTCGTGGCGCTGCGCACCTTTCTTTCCACCCAGATCCTCGGTCAGGAAAAGCTCGTCGAGCGCCTGCTGATCGTGCTGCTGGCCGACGGCCACATGCTGGTCGAGGGTGCGCCGGGACTGGCCAAGACCAAGGCGATCAAGGAGCTGGCAGAGGGCGTCGAGGCGCAGTTCCACCGCATCCAGTTCACCCCGGACCTGCTGCCGGCCGACATCACCGGCACCGAAATCTACCGCCCGGAAACCGGCAGCTTCGTGTTCCAGCAAGGGCCGATCTTCCACAACCTGGTGCTGGCCGACGAGATCAACCGCGCGCCTGCCAAGGTGCAGTCGGCGCTGCTCGAAGCCATGGCCGAACGCCAGGTCAGCGTCGGGCGCAGCACCTATGACCTGTCGCCGCTGTTCCTGGTCATGGCCACGCAGAACCCGATCGAGCAGGAAGGCACCTACCCCCTGCCCGAGGCGCAGCTCGACCGCTTCCTGATGCACGTGAAGATCGGCTTCCCCGACTCGGCGGTCGAGCGCCGCATCCTGCAGCAGGCACGTGGCGAAGCACTCAACGGAGAGACCAAGCCGGAACGCCGGGTCAGCCAGCAGGCGATCTTCGCGGCGCGCAAGGAAATCCTCGGCCTGTACATGGCCGACGCCGTGGAGGAATACCTGGTGCAGCTGGTCATGGCCACGCGCACACCGGCCAAGTTCGACGCCGACCTGGCCGACTGGATCGCCTACGGCGCCAGCCCCCGTGGCTCGATCGCCCTGGACCGTTGCGCGCGGGCCCATGCCTGGCTGGCCGGGCGCGACTTCGTCAGCCCCGAGGACATCCAAGCGGTGCTGTTCGACGTGCTGCGCCATCGCATCATCCTGTCCTTCGAGGCCGAGGCAGCCGGTGTCGACCAGGACCGCGTGGTGCAGCGCATCCTCGACGTCGTGGCCGTCGCCTGAGCCCATGCCGACCTCGCCGTCCGCCGAACCCGGCATCCGCATCGGCCTCGCCGAGCTGATCGACATGCGCCATCGCGTGCGCGAGATCCAGCTGTTCGCCCAGGCGGGTCAGCGCAGCCCGCTGGTGGGCCTGCACCACTCGCGGCTGCGCGGGCGTGGCGTGGACTTCGATCAGGTCCGGGTCTACCAGGCCGGCGACGACGTGCGCAACATCGACTGGCGGGTCACGGCACGCACCCAGGAACCGCACACCAAGCTGTTCCACGAAGAGCGCGAACGGCCCATCTTCATTCTGGTCGAGCAGAGCCAACGGCTGTTCTTCAGCTCAGGGCTCAACTTCAAGTCGGTCCTGGCGGCCCAGGCGGCGGCCCTGTTCGGCTGGGCTGCGCTGGGGCATAACGACCGGGTCGGCGGGCTGGTGTTCGGCGATACCGAGCACTATGAAATCAAGCCACGGCGCAGCAAGCAGAGCCTGCTGCAGCTGCTCAACCGGCTGGCGCGGGTCAATCAGTCGCTGCACACCGAAGCCGTACCACACCCGGACAACCTGGGCCTGGCCCTGCGTCGCGCCCGCGAAGTGCTGCGGCCTGGCAGCCTGGCCATCGTGATCTGTGACGAGCGCGCCCTGAGCGCGGCGGCCGAACAGCACCTGAGCCTGCTGTCGCGGCACTGCGACCTGCTGTTGATGCCGATTTCCGACCCGCTGGACCATGCCCTGCCCGCCGCCGGCCTGCTGCGCTTCGCCCAGCGTTCGGCCCAGCTGGAGCTCGACACCCTCGACCCGCACCTGCGCCAGACCTACCGGCACCAGGCCGAGGCCCGCGTCGAACGCTGGGACACGCTGGCGCAGAAGCTGCGCGTGGTGCTGATGCCCCTGAACACCCAACGCGAGATGCTCGACCAGTTGCGCGACTACCTCGCCGAGCAGCGCCCGAGGCGCGCGCCATGAGCCCCCTGGAGCAGCTACAGCCGTTGATCGAGCCTGCGCCCATCAGCGCCTGGCCACCCGCGCCCGGCTGGTGGGCGCTGCTGGCGCTGATGCCGATGCTGGCGTGGGCCGCCGTACGCGTGTACCGGCGGTGGGCCCGGCGTGTGCCGCCAGACTCGCTCGCACCGGCCGAACAGCCGCTGGACCCGATCCGCGTGGAGGCACTCGCCGAGCTGGCGCGCCTGCCACGCCCCTACGATGGCGCGCCGGCCGGTGCCTGGCTGCAGCAGATCAACGCGCTGCTCAAGCGCCTGTGCCGCAACCACTACCCGGATGCCAACAGCCATACGCTCAACGGCCGCCAATGGCTGGCCTTTCTCGACAACCGCTGCCCGGCGGCCGGCCTGACCCGGTGGATGATCCTGGTCGAAGGCGCCTACAAGCCTGAGTGCAAACTCGACGACAAGGCCATCGCCGGGTTGGGCAACGCCGTCGATACCTGGATCCGCAAGCATGTTTGACCTGGCCTGGCCGTGGATCCTGCTGCTGGCGCCGTTGCCGTGGCTGGCACGGCTACTGCTGCCGCCTGCCGAAAGCGGTGAGCCGGTGCTCAAGGTCGGTTTCCTGCCTGAACTCGAACGCCTAGCCGGGCGCCGGGCGCGCCTGAGCCTGCCGACCTGGCGCCAGCAGGCGCCGTTCGTGATCATCTGGCTGCTGGTCCTGCTGGCCACGGCGCGACCCCAGTGGCTGGGCGAACCGGTACCGGTGGCAGCCAGCGGTCGCGACCTGCTGGTGGCCGTCGATGTGTCCGGCTCGATGGATTTCCCCGACATGCAGTGGCAAGGCGACGACATCAGCCGACTGGACCTGGTCAAGGCGCTGCTGGGCGATTTTCTCCAGGACCGCGAAGGCGATCGGGTCGGGTTGATCCTGTTCGGCAGCCAGGCCTACCTGCAAGCGCCGCTGACCTTCGATCGACGGACCGTGCGGACGTTTCTGGACGAGGCGCGGATCGGGATCGCCGGCAAGAACACGGCCATCGGCGACGCCATCGGCCTGGCGGTCAAGCGCTTGCGTGAACGCCCCGCGACCAGCCGGGTGCTGATCCTGATCACCGATGGCGCCAACAACGGGGGCCAGATCCACCCGTTGACGGCCGCGCGCCTGGCGGCCCAGGAAGGCGTGCGTATCTACACCATCGGCATCGGCGCCAACCCCGAGACCACGGGCATGCCCGGTCTGCTCGGGCTGAACCCGAGCCTGGACCTGGACGAAGCGTCGCTGCGCGAGATCGCCGCACTGACCCAGGGCAGTTACTTCCGTGCCCATGACGGCGCCGAGCTGGAGGCGATCGGCGACACCCTCGACCGACTCGAACCGGTGACCCAGCAGCCGACCCAGACACGGGTGGCCAAGCCCCTGTATGCCTGGCCCCTGGCGCTGGCGTTGCTGTTGAGCGTGCTGCTGGTCGGCAGCAGCCTGTGGCCCGAGCCGCTGTTGCAACGCCTGCTGCGCCAAGGCCGCCTGCCTGCGCCGCTGGCGCGTGGGTACGCCCGCCTGGTCGCGAGGAAACGCCCATGATCGAACTCTGGCCGCAATGGCTGCGTCCGTTCTGGCTGCTGGCGCTGCCCGTGCTCGGTTGGCTGCTGGTCAGGCTGTGGCACCGGCGCAAGCGTGCCGGTCGCTGGCAGATGATCGTGCCGGCGCGGTTCCACGCCGTGTTGCTCGGCGGTGGCGATGGCAGCACCAGCAAGCTGCCCTGGGTGGTCCTGGGCCTGGCCTGGCTGCTGACCTTGCTGGCCCTGCTCGGGCCCAGCTGGCAACGCCTGGAAGACACCCACCAGCGCCCGGCCGATCCGTTGGTGATCCTGCTCGAACTGACGCCACAGATGCTCGCCGAGGACACCGCGCCCAACCGCCTGCAACAGGCCCGGCGCAAGATCCTCGACGTGCTCGAGCACCGCCGCGACAGCCAGACCGCCCTGATCGTCTACGCGGGCAGTGCGCACGTGCTGGTGCCGCTGTCCGACGACGTGGCCACCACGCGCAACCTGCTCGAGGCGGTCGACCCGTCGATCATGCCGCAGGCCGGACAACGGGCCGACCTGGCCATGCGCAAGGGGCTGGCGCTGCTGGCCCAGAGCGGGCTCGGGCAAGGGCGGCTGCTGCTGGTCGGCTCCTCGCTGGACGACCATGAACGTCGCGGAATTTTGCGCGCCCTGGGGCGTCAAGGTCCGAGCCTGTTGATGCTGGGGATCGGCAGCAGCGCCGGCGCACCGGTACGCCAGGCCAACGGCGAGTACCTCAAGGACGCTCAAGGCGCGATCCTCGTGCCCCGCCTGGACGGTGCGAGCCTGAAGGCCTTCGTCAACGCCACCGGCGGGCGCTACCGGCATGCACGCATCGACGACCTGGACCTGCGCGGCCTGGGGCTGTTCGACGACCCCCGCACGCTGCACCGCGAAGGTCAGCTGCTGCAGCTCGACAGCTGGGCCGACCAGGGCCACTGGCTGCTGCTGCCGCTGTTGGTGCTGATGGCCTGTGCCGGCCGACGCGGCTGGTTGTTCTGTCTGCCGCTGTTGCTGGCCCTGCCCCAACCCAGCTATGCCTTCGGGATCGACGACCTTTGGGCGCGTCCGGACCAGCAGGGCCAGCGCCTGCTGGAAGCCGGGCATCCCGGCGACGCCGCACGGCACTTCCGCGACCCGGCCTGGCGCGGCGTGGCCCTGTACCGTGCGGGAGACTTCGCAGGCGCAGCGCGCGAATTCGCCAAGGGGCAGACGGCCCAGGCCCACTACAACCGCGGCAATGCCCTGGCCCGGGCGGGCGATCTGGAGGGCGCGCTCGATGCCTATGACCAAGCCCTGGAACTGCAACCGGACCTGCCGGCCGCGCTGAGCAACCAGGCCTTGGTGCAAGAGGCGCTCCAGGCCCGCGACGCCCAGGCCCAGGCCGACGCTCAGGCGGCGCAGCAGCACACGCCCCCGGACCGCGACAACCAGGGCAACAGCGGCTCGCCCGGCGATGCCGCCGAGGCGACCCCTGCCGAAGGCGAGCCGGCCAGTCGGCAGAGCAACGCAACGGGCGACGCCGATGCCGACCCAGGCCCCCCGCAGTCCTCCGCAGACGACACCCTGCAACCGCCCCCACGCCCCGCCGACACGGCCCTGGATGCCGAGCAGCGCCAGGCGCTCGAACAATGGTTGCGCGAGATTCCCGACAACCCGGCAGAGCTGCTGCGGCGCAAGTTCTGGTACGAGCAGCAACTGAATCAGGAACCCACCCCATGAGCCGCCTTGGCGTCTTGCTTGCCTGCCTATGCGTCTGCCTGACGGTCCAGGCGCAGTCCCTCTTCCAAGCGTCGGTCGACCGCACCCGTGTGGATGCAGGCGAGACCTTCGAGCTGACCCTCGAGAGCCAGGACGTCACCCAGTTCGGCAAGCCCGACCTGGGCGCGCTGGACGCCGACTTCGACGTGCGCAGCACGCGCCAGCTCAACAGCCTGCACACGCTGGACGGCGAGACGCGTGCCAGCACCCGCTGGATCATCACCCTGCTGCCACGCCGCAGTGGCAGCCTGCAGATCCCCGCCCTGCACCTGGGCCAGGCCAGCACTCAGCCCATCGACCTGCAGGTCCTGCAGGCCGACCCCAGCCATGTCGGGGGCGCCGCACCGGTGTTCCTCGAAGCCGCGCTGGACAGCGATGACGTCTATGTCCAGGCACAGACCGTGCTGACCGTGCGGGTCTACCATTCGGTCTCGCTGTACGACGACAGCACCTTGAGCCCACCCCAGGTGGAAGACGCCAAGCTCGAGCCGCTGGGCGACTCGCGCACCTTCGAGAAGGACATCGATGGCGTGCGTCACGGCGTGATCGAAACCCGTTACGCCCTCTACCCACAGCGCAGCGGCTCGCTGGACATCGCCCCGCTGACGTTCACCGCCACCGCCGCCGACACCGAGGGCGCCGACGCGGGCACTGCGCGGGGCGGACGCCAGGTGCAGGCCCGCTCGCTGCCGCTGCGCCTGCACGTTCGACCGATTCCCGCCAGCTATCCCGCCGACACCCCCTGGCTGCCCGCGCGCAGCCTGACCCTGGAAGAACACTGGAACCCGGACCCGGCCCTGCAGCGCACCCAGGTCGGCGACTCGCTGACCCGCAGCATCAGCCTGCGCGCCGAAGGCCTGTCGAGCGCCCAGCTGCCGGCGCTACCGGCCACCGAAGTGGCCGGATTGCGCCGTTACCCGGACCAGCCGCAGTTGCGCAACGACATCGGCGAGCGCGGCATGATCGCCAATCGCGAAGAACGTGAAGCGCTGGTGCCGGTGCGCGCCGGGGAACTGGCGCTGCCCGCCCAGGACGTGGTGTGGTGGAACACCCGTGAGGACCACCTCGAGCACAGCAACCTGCCAGCACGGACCCTGACCGTACTCGACAACCCGGCCCTGACCGGCGACGCCCCCGTCAACAGCGCCGGCACACCGGTCCACCTGTGGCCCTGGCAGCTGGCCACCGGGCTGTTGGTCTTGAGCAACCTGCTGGTTGGCGTTCTCTGGTGGCGGGCCCGCTCGCGACCCGCGGTGGCGCGCCCGGTGCAGAGCGGGCCGAGCCCGCGCAGCCTGCTCGACGACCTCAAGCGCGCCTGCCAGGCCAACGACCCCCAGGCCACGCGACAGGCGCTCGATGCCTGGGCGCGCCAGCAACCGGAAACCCTGGCCGACATGGCCGCCCGTTTCGTACCCTTGTCCGACGCCCTGGATGGGCTCAATGGCGCGCTCTACAGCGAAACCGGCCAGACCTGGCAAGGCGACGAGCTATGGCGCGCCATCGGCACCATCCCCTCGGCCGAGCACCTGCGTCCGCCCTTGGGCGATGCCGGCAGCCTGCCGCCGTTGTACCCCAAATAATCCTGGCGTGACGCCTGGCGTCGCGCCTGTACTGCATGGATCCTTCGATGCGTCTGTTTCACACCTCCGATTGGCACCTGGGCCAGAGCCTGCATGGCCAGGAACGCGACTATGAGCACGCCTGCTTTCTCACCTGGCTGCTCGAACAACTGCATCAGGAACAGCCCGATGCCTTGCTGATCGCTGGCGACGTCTTCGACACGGTCAATCCACCGGTCAAGGCACAGGAGCGCCTCTACGACTTCATCGTCCAGGCCCACGAGCAACAGCCCACCCTGGACATCGTGATGATCGCCGGCAACCACGACTCCGGCTCGCGCATCGAACTGCCAGCGCCCCTGATGCGTCGGCTGCGGACCCATGCCCTGGGACGGGTGCACTGGCTCGACGATGGCCAGCTGGATGCCGAGCGCCTGTTGATTCCGCTGACCGACGCGCAGGGCAACGTGGGTGCCTGGTGCCTGGCGCTGCCGTTCATGCGCCCGGCCGAGGTCACCGGCCTGCACTTGGGCGATGACTACCTCAACGGCGTCGGCCAGGTACACCGGCAGCTGATCGCGGCCGCGCAGGACAAGCGCGCGCCAGACCAGGCGCTGATCGCCATCAGTCATGCGCACATGGCCGGCGGCAGCGTGTCCGAAGACTCCGAGCGCAGCCTGATCATCGGCAACGCCGAGGCCTTGCCCGCACGATTGTTCGACCCTTGCGTCGGCTATGTGGCCCTGGGTCATCTGCACAAGCCCCAGCAGGTCAACCGCGAAACACGCATTCGCTACAGCGGTTCACCCCTGCCGCTGTCGTTCGCCGAGGTCGACTACCCGCATCAGATCCTCGACGTGCGCTTCGAGGGCGCCACGCTCGCCAGCGTCGAGCCGCGCCTGGTACCACGCGCGGTCTCGCTCAAGCGTATCGGCCCGGCGCCGCTGGAGGCCTTGCTCGAGACCCTGGCCGAGTTGCCTGCCCCCGACCTACTCGACGACCCGCGGCACCAACCCTGGCTCGAGGTGCGGGTCAGGCTCGAGGCGCCGCGCCCCGACCTGCGCCAGCAGCTCGAGGCAGCGCTGGTGGGCAAGGCCGTGCGTCTGGTACGCATCTACGCGGAGTACGCCGGCAGCGGCCCGGCCGATGATCCTGACGCGCCGCTGGTGGAGCTGGGCGAGCTGACGCCCCAGGACCTGTTCGGCCGGGCCTGGACCCAGGCCTACGGCAGTCCGGTGGATGAGCAGGCCCTGGCCGACTTCGCCGTGCTGCTGCACGAGGTACAGCACGAGGAGGAGCAGCCATGAAGATTCTTGCCATCCGCCTGAAGAACCTGGCATCGATCGCCGGGCCGGTGGACATCGACTTCACCGCCGAGCCCCTGGCCAGCGCCGGCCTGTTCGCCATTACCGGCCCGACCGGCGCCGGCAAGAGCACCCTGCTCGATGCCCTGTGCCTGGCGCTGTTCGGCAGTGTCCCGCGCCTGGGCGCCGTGTCGCGCGAGGCCAAGGTGCCGGACGGCGACGGCGACATCGCCACCTGGGACCCGCGCAACCTGCTGCGCCGCGGCACCGGCAGTGGTCATGCCGAAGTCGATTTCGTCGGCACCGACGGGCACCGATACCGGGCGCGCTGGGAGGCCAACCGGGCCCGTGACAAGGCCAGCGGCAAATTGCAGCACAGCCGCCAGAGCCTGTACGACCTGGACAGCGAACAACTGCTGAGCAACCAGAGCAAGACCGAGTACAAGCAGCTGATCGAAGCGCGCCTGGGGCTGAACTTCGAGCAGTTCACCCGTGCGGTGATGCTGGCCCAGAGCGAGTTCAGCGCCTTTCTCAAGGCTGACGACAAGGAACGCAGCGAGCTGCTGGAAAAGCTCACCAACACCTCGATCTACACCCGCCTGGGGCAGCGGGCCTTCAGCAAGGCGCGCGAGGCCGGCGAGCGGCACGCCCAGCTCGAGGCCGAAGCTGCCCACGTGCTGCCACTGACCGACGATCTGCGCCAGGCGCTCGACCAGCAACTCGACCAAGCCCGACAGATGTTGCAGGCCCACCAGGCCCAACAACGGCAACTGGAGGCGCAGCGGGCCTGGCTGGCCGAGCAGCAGCGCCTGCATGACCATTGCACGAGCGCGGCCGAGGCGCTGCGCGAGGCCGAGCAGGCCGCCAACGCCTTGGAGGCGCAGCGTCAGGACGTGCTGTGGCTCGAACACCTCGCGCCCCAGCGCCATCTGTTCCAGCGCCAGCAGGCGGTCCAGACTGAACTGGCTTCGCTGCAGGCAGCTTCGACCGCCCAGCATCAGGAACAAGAGGCGTTGCACGCGCGTGTCGCCCAGCAGCACGAGACTGTCCAGGCGGCCCATCTGGCCGTGCAGCAGGCTCAGGCCGAGGTGACGGAGGCAGGGCCCGCCTTGCGCCGCGCCTATGCGGCACACGATCACCTGCAGCGCCTGGCCCAGGAGCAGGCCCGCCTGGCCACGGTCGTCGAACAGGCCGACCAGGCCGTCCGCCAGGGGCAGCAGCAGCTCGATCACTTGCAGGCGCAACAGCAGCGCAGCCTCGACCAGCTGGCGACCATCGAGGTGGCCCTGGCGCGCAGCGCCGAGCTGGATGGGCTGAGCACGGCCTGGCAAGCCTATCGCGCGCAGCTTCAGCAGCTGTTGCAGACCGACGCTCGCCTGACCCAGGGACGTGCCGAACTCCCCGACCTGCAACGCAGCGTCGAGCACGCCACCCAGAACGCCACTGCCCACCAGCAGGCCCGGGCCCTGCTGTTCAGCGAGGCGGACGTCGAACCCCAGGCGCTGGGTGAGCAACTGGGCCTGCTGGGCCCGCTGTTGCAGGACAACCGCCGACAGTTGCGTACCGTCGAAGCCACGGCACGCCTTCACGCTCGCCAGCAGGAGCTGGAACAGGACCTGGCCGCCCTGCAGCAGCACCAGGCCGAAGCGCTCCAGACGCGCCAGCGCCAGGTCACCGAAGGGCTGGCTGCCAAGGCCGAGCTGGACACGGCCGAACAGGCCCTGACGTTGACGCGCCAGCTGCTGGAGCGTCAGCGCCTGGCCCGCACGGCCAGCGTCGAACAATTGCGGGCGCAGCTGCAGGACGACCAGCCGTGCCCGGTCTGCGGCAGCGCCGAGCACCCTTACCATCGTCCTGAAGCGCTGCTGGAAAGCCTCGGCGCCCATGACCAGGCCGAGGAGCGCCAGGCCCAGGATCAGGTCGATCGGCTCAAGACGCGGCTCGACGACCTGCGCCTGAGCGTCGGCGTGCTCAACGGGCAGATCAAGGCCTACCAGCACCAGCAGGCGCAGTTGCGCGAACAGCTGCAGCCGCTGATCGACCAGCTGGCCGCCGACCCGCTCTGGCCGACCCTGGAAGCCCAGGACGCGCCCGCCCGCAGCGCCTGGCTGGCCCTGCAGCAGCGCCGCCTGGAGCAGGACATCGCCCGCGACGAAGCCCGCCAGGCCGTGTTGCATGACGTGCAACGCCAGGCCGTCGTCCTGAACGAGCAGGTGCAAGCCGCACTCGAGGCGCGTCAACAGGCCGAGCGTCAGCTCGAGCAGCAGCGGCAGGCGTTGAAGGATGACCAGCAGCGTCTGGACCAGGCCCTGGAGGCGTTCACGCCAGTCATGCCGGCGGCGCTGTTGCAGGCGCTCAAGGACGATGCCGCCCAGGCATTCCTGACGCTCGACCAGCAGGTCAGCCTGCGTGTGCAGCAACAGGCCCAGTACCGCGAAGAACAGCAGGAGCAGCAGGCCCGGCAAGCGCGGCTCGACCCGCTGCGCAACGAACAGCACGCCAGTCAGGCGCGTCTGCGCGAGGTGCGTGAACAGTTCACGGCGCTCGAGGCGCAGGCGCACCAGGCACAGGCGGGGCTGACCGAGCTGCTGGGCCCGCATGCCAGCGCCGAGCAGTGGCAGACCCACGTGGAAGGCGCGTTGGAGCAGGCGCGCCTGGCCGAGGCCGAGGCCAACCAGCAGGCACAGCGACTGCGCGAACAGCAGGTGGCGCTGGCAGGTGAAATCAAGGCTGGGAATGCGCGCGAAGCCGCCTTGACCGAAGAGCGCCAGGCACTCCAGACCCAGGTCGAGCACTGGCGAGCGGCTCATCCGTCCGTGGGCGACGATCAGCTCGAGCGTCTGCTGGCGGTGGACGACGCGCAACGGGACCACTGGCGCCAGGCACTCCTGGCGGCAGACACGCGCCTGAACCAGGCGCGCATCCTGCTGACCGAACGCGAGGCGCGGGTGCAGCAGCACGCGGCGCTGTCCGATGAAGCCGCCTTGCCTGCCGACGCCCTGGAGCAGGCGCTTGAAACCCTGCGGGCGCAGATCGAGCAACACGAACAACACTGCGCCGAGCTGCGCGCACGCCAGGCCGACGACGACCGCCGTCGTGACGCCTACCGTGCCTTGGCGGCCGACATCGAGGCCGCCTATCAGCAGTGGCAGCGCTGGGCCGGGGTGAACGCGCTCATCGGTTCGGCCACGGGCGACACCTTCCGCAAGTTCGCCCAGGGCTACAACCTCGACCTGCTGCTGCACCATGCCAACGGCCAGTTGCGTCAGCTGGCCCGCCGCTATCGCCTCAAGCGGGGCGGCAGCGCGCTGGGCTTGCTGGTGCTGGATACCGAGATGGGGGATGAGCTGCGTTCGGTGCATTCATTGTCCGGCGGCGAGACCTTCCTGGTTTCCCTGGCCTTGGCCTTGGGACTGGCGTCCATGGCGTCGAGCACCTTGCGCATCGAGTCGCTGTTCATCGACGAGGGCTTCGGCAGCCTCGACCCCGAATCGCTGCAACTGGCCATGGACGCGCTGGACGGGCTGCAGGCCCAGGGCCGCAAGGTGGCGGTAATTTCCCATGTGCAGGAGATGCACGAGCGGATCCCGGTGCAGATCCAGGTGCAGCGGCAGGGGAATGGGTTGAGCAAGGTGGAGGTGGTGGGTTAGGCCAGGGGGCAGGATCACCTGAACGCCCATCAACCGTGGGCCGTCGCTTGAGCGATCGCGTTGATCTCGAAGGCAATGAGTTCAGGGTTTTGTGGGCCCTGCGGGCCCAATGGCGGCAGGGCCGATGCCCCGGCGGGGGCCGCTCAGATGACCGCGATCGCCTGCACCACCGTGATGTCACTACGGGTGTAGGAGCGGCCCCAGTGCCGCGATTGGGCCCGTAGGGCCCACCTGTAAGCCCATGCGGTCGGGCGTGTACCGAGTAGAAAAAGACAGTTGCTCCCACAAGGCCCGTGACAGCAGGCCTTACGGCGGCGCGCTCACAGGGTTAGCAACACCGTGGTCAACCTCACCGAACGAATGCAAAGTCCGACGGCGCACCATGTTCCAGCACCTGCACCGTCTCACCCAGCAACCCACTGCGTGGATCGCGCTTCATCACCACGATGCGGTCGCTTTTCTGGTTGGCCACCAGCAGGAAATCGCCGCTCGGGTCGATACGGAACTCCCGCGGTTCGCGCCCTTCGCTGTCGCGGTGCTGGAGCGCCTTCAGCTGGCCTGTGTCCGGTGCCACGGCGAAGACCACGATCTCGTTGCTAGTGCCGCGATTGCTCACATACAGAAAGCGCCCATCCGGCGACAGATGCAGCCCACCCGCCGCCTTGGCCTCCGACTCGTGCCGAGGCGTCAGTGGCAGACGCTGGCGCTGGACCAGCTGCCCGTCGGCCACGTCGAACATCACCACTTCCCCGCTCATCTCCAGGGTCAGGTAGGCATGCTCGCCCGTGGCATCGAAGGCCAGGTGGCGCGGGCCACTGCCAGGCGGCAGGCTGACGGCGGCAGGCTGGGCCGGACGCAACGGCTGCCCGGGGTTGGCGCTGTCGTAGTGGTAGATGAAGACCTTGTCGGCGCCCAGATCGCTGGCATACAGGTAAAGCCCGTCCGGCGAGAACACTGCCGAATGCACATGAGGCCCGAGCTGTCGCTCCCGGTCCACCTGGCTCGGTGCGTGGCGGTGCTGCTGGGTCACCGGCGCCAGCGTGCCATCTCGCCCCACGGGCACGGCCACCAGGCTGCCGCCTGGCACATGGTCCGCCGAATAGTTGGCCACCAGCAGGAAGCGCTGGTCCTGGCTCAGGCTGGCATGGGTCGGCTCGTCGCCCAGGCTGGGTACACCGTTGAGCGGCGCGAGCACGCCGCGTTCATCGAGGGAAAAGCTGCTGACGCTGCCCTGTCCATCGCCCACTTCGTTGACCGCAAAGAGCAGCCGCTGGTCTTCGGACATCACCAGCCAGGAAGGGTTGGGCGTCTTGATCACCTGCAACGCCTGGGGGTCGATCAGGCCCGTGCGGCTGTCGAAGGCATACCGATAAAGGCCTTCATTCGTGCCCTGGGTGTAGCCGCCGACCAGCAGGGTCGCGGCGTTCGCTTGCAGATTCAGGCTCATCAGGCTCACCGTCAGAAAGGTCATGAGGGTGCGGTTCATCTTCATCTTCTTCCCAGGCGCGCAAGGCGCTCATGCAGATCAGGCTGTGCTCGCCATGAGCGTCGGACAGCCGCCAGTCGGTGCCCTGCCCAGTCGCCGCCTGGACCTGTTCGGGCGTGAAGTGCCAACGCTTGCGTTCGCGACCGTCCATGCACTCGATCATCAATCCCTGATCGTCGAAGGTGAAATCGAAGGCATGCAGGCCATCGATCAGCAGCATGTCGCAGTCGTGCAGGGCATCGGCAAGGGTGGTCATCAGCGTTCACCAGAAGAAAAGCGCGCATTATAGGCAGACCGGCGTCCCCGCAGGGCGTTCAAACGCGATGCCGTCAGCTGCGCTCGCCAGGGGCCGCGCTCAACTCGAAGGGGCTGGCGCTGCGCCGCTGGTTGCGGTCTTCACGCGGGGTGGCGCCGAAGAAGTTGCGGTAGGCGCTGGAGAAGTGCGGCCCGGAAGAGAACCCGCAGGACAGGCCGATCTGGATGATGGACTTGCTGGTCTGCAACAGCATCTGCCGCGCCTTGTTCAGGCGCAGCTCGAGGTAGTACTGGCTGGGCACGCGGTTGAGGTACTGCTTGAAGATGCGCTCGAGCTGACGCCGGGACACGCAGACGTGCTGGGCGATCTCGTCGGTGGTCAGCGGCTCTTCGATGTTGGCCTCCATCAGCACCACCGCCTGGGTCAGCTTGGGGTGGCTCGAACCCAGGCGATTCTGCAGCGGGATGCGTTGACGCTCACCGCCTTCACGGATGCGCTCGACCACCAGTTCCTCGGACACCGCGCCGGCCAGTTCGGCGCCATGGTCGCGCGCCAGCACCGCCAGCATCAGGTCGACCACCGACAGGCCGCCACAGGCGGTCAGGCGATCCCGGTCCCAGTCGAACAGGTGGCTGGTGGCGATCACCTTGGGGAAGCGCTCGGCGAAATCATCCTGCCAACGCCAGTGGACGGCGGCGCGGTAGCCATCGAGCAAGCCCAGCGAGGCCAGGGGATAGACACCCGCGGACAGCCCGCCCATCAGGCATCCGCTGCGCGCCACCTGGCGCAGCGCGCCCGCCAGCGCCGTGCTGACGTTCTGCGGCGGCTCGTCGGCCACCAGGAACAGTTTCTGCAGGCCGTCCAGGCGACCGGCCCAGGAGGTGCCGGGCAGGCGCCAGGCGCCCTCCTCCGGTGGCTCGGCCTGAAGGAACACCAGCTCGTAGGCCAACTCCGGCTGCAGACGGCGCGCCCCGAGCAGGACGTCCTCGGCCAGGGCCAGGGTCGATGCACGGGTGCTGGGCCAGGTCAGAAAGCCGATTCGCGGGTGGGTCATAGGGGGGTCCGAAACCTGAGGTCGATCGAGTCAGTGGCGCCGCAAGGGCGGCGCCAGACACGCGCGGCAACGCGGCATGCCCTGGGATGGTGCATGCTCGCAGTATCTACTTCAAGCTGCCAGAAAGAAACTGCTTGAGGCGTTCGGACCGAGGATTGGCCAGAACCTCACGCGGGTGACCGGTTTCCTCCACCAAACCTTTGTGCAGGAAGATCAGCTGGTTGGACACCTCCCGCGCAAAACCCATCTCATGGGTGACCACGACCATGGTGCGGCCTTCCTGGGCCAGCGACTGCATGACCTTGAGTACATCGCCCACCAGCTCGGGGTCGAGCGCCGAGGTCGGCTCGTCGAACAGCATGACCTCCGGCTCCATCGCCAGCGCCCGGGCGATCGCCACCCGCTGCTGCTCGCCCCCGGACATGTGCCCCGGGTAGGCGTCCTTGCGATGCGCGACGCCCACCTTGGCCAGGTAATGCTCGGCCTTTTCCAGCGCTTCCTTGCGGCTGACGCCCAGCACGTGCACCGGCGCCTCGATGATGTTTTCCAGCGCTGTCATGTGCGCCCAGAGGTTGAAGTGCTGGAACACCATCGCCAGGCGCGAGCGCAGACGTTGCAACTGCTTGGGTTCGGCCGCGCGCAGCGCGCCATCCTTGCCCGGCACCAGCTTGAGCTGTTCGCCATTGAGCAGGATCTGCCCGGCGTGAGGCTGCTCGAGCAGGTTGATGCAGCGCAGGAACGTCGACTTGCCCGAGCCGCTGGAGCCGATGATGCTGATCACGTCTCCGGCCTTGGCGGCCAGCGATACGCCCTTGAGCACTTCATGGCTGCCATAGCGCTTGTGCAGGTCTTGGACTTGGAGTTTGTACATGCGTTCGGATCTCACAGAGCGTCAGTGCTTGCGTGGCGCCAGGTAGCCGAGCCAACGGCGTTCGGCCAGCTTGAACAGGCGTACCAGGATGAAGGTCAGGCACAGGTAGAACACGCCCGCCGTGATGTAGGCCTCGAAAGGCAGGTAGTACTGGGCGTTGACCGTACGGGCCGCGCCGGTGATGTCGATCAGCGTCACGATGGAAGCCAGGCTGGTGGTCTGCAGCATCATGATCACCTCGTTGCTGTACTGCGGCAGCGCCCGGCGCAGCGCCGAGGGCAGCAGGATGCGACGGTACATCTTGGCGCGCGACATGCCCATGGCCTTGGCCGCCTCGATCTCGCCCGCGGGGGTGGCGCGCAGGCTGCCGGCGATGATCTCGGCGGTGTAGGCGCTGGTGTTGATGGCGAAGGCCAGGCAGGCGCAGAAGGTCGCGCTCGACAGCCAGGACCAGAACAGGCTGTTGCGTACCGCTTCGAACTGGGCCAGGCCGTAGTAGATCAAAAACAGCTGCACCAGCATCGGCGTGCCACGGATCACATAGGTGTAGAGCCAGGCCGGCGCGTTGACCAGGGGGCGCTTGGACACCCGCATCAGGCCCAGCGGAATCGCCGCCAGCAGGCCGAAGAACAACGAAATGCCCAGCAGCTTGAGGGTGGTCAGCAGTCCGTCGAGGTAGAGCGGCATGGCCTCCCACACCGTGGAGTAGTCGAAAATCATAGTTCAGCCACCTTGACGCCCACCGAGTACCGTTTCTCCAGTTGCTTGAGGGCCAGCAGCGAGACGCTGGTGATCACCAGGTACAGCGCTGCCACGGCCAGGAAGAAAGTGAACGGCTCGCGCGTGGCATCGGCCGCCTGCTTGGCCTTGAACATCATGTCCTGCAGCCCGACGATCGAGATCAGCGCAGTGGCCTTGGTCAGGACCAGCCAGTTGTTGGTGAAGCCCGGTATGGCCAGGCGCACCATCTGCGGCACCATGATGCGGAAAAATACCTGGCGCGCGCTCATGCCGTAGGCCGCGCCCGCCTCGGCCTGCCCCTTGGGAATGCCGAGGAAGGCCCCACGGAAGGTTTCCGACAGGTAGGCGCCGAAGATGAAGCCCAGGGTACCGATGCCGGCGACCATGGGGTTGATGTCGATGTAGTCGTCGTAGCCCACCAGGGGCGCCACGCGGTTGATGACGTCCTGCCCACCGTAGAAGATCAGCAGGATCAGGACCAGGTCCGGGATGCCGCGCACCACCGTGGAATACACATCGCCCAGCCAGGCGAGCCAACGTACCGGCGACAGCCGCAGGGCGACTCCGATGAGGCCCAGCACGATGGCCAGGGCCATGGAGGACAGCGCAAGCTGCAGCGTCAGCCAGGCTCCGTCGAGGATGACTGCCCCGTAGCCTTTCAACATGATGAGGTCCTCGACCTTGAAAATGAAAAATGGTGCAAACCGCAGCGCGCCGCCGTTTGCACCATTGCAGGATGTAGCGAGTGGTTATTGCGCGGCCTGGGCCTTGTCGTCCGGACCGTAGATGTCGAAGTTGAAGTACTTGTCCTGGATTTCCTTGTACTTGCCGCTGGCGCGAATGGCGTCGATGGCACCGTTCAGGCGTTCGCGGTTGGCGTCGTCGCCCTTGCGCACGGCGATGCCGATGCCGTCACCGAAGTACTTGGCGTCGGTGAAGGCCGGACCGACGAAGGCATAGCCCTTGCCCGCGTCGGTCTTGAGGAAACCGTCTTCCAGCAGGGTGGCATCGGCCACGGTACCGTCGAGCCGGCCGGCGGCGACGTCCAGGTAGATTTCGTTCTGGGTGCCGTACGGCACCACGGTCGCACCCTTGCCCGCGAGCACTTCCTTGGCGAAGCGGTCGTGGATGGAGCCGCGCTGCACACCGATCTTCTTGCCCGACAGCTCGTGCAGGTCTTCGCTCACGGTGATGCCGTCCTTCATCACCAGGCGCGCTGGCGTGAGGTAGTAGCGCTTGGTGAAGTCCACGGACTTCTTGCGGTCTTCGGTGATGGACATCGACGACAGGATGGCGTCGATCTTGCGCACCTTGAGCGCCGGGATCAGACCGTCGAACTCCTGCTCGACCCAGGTGCACTTGGCCTTGAGCTGCTCGCACAGGGCGTTGCCGATGTCATAGTCGAAGCCCGCCAGGCTGCCATCGGGCTGCTTGAAGGCGAACGGTGGGTAGGCGGCCTCGATGCCGATCTTCAACGGTTTTTCATCGGCCAGCGATACCAGGGAAAACGCGGATAGCGCCAGGGCGCCAAGCAGTGCGAGTTTCTTCATCGGGTAGCTCCATCGGTACAGGCAATAAAAGGCAGGGGTACTACTGCCCGCTAGGCGAAGGGTGACAATGCGAGCCACTCGGCGTCAGGAGCGGATCCTGGGTCACGAGCGCGTGGCTGGCATTCTAACGGCAGGCGAGTCGTCGAAATTTCTTCAAAGCGACAACTACTTACAAAAGCACCAAAAACAGCATCCAGCTCTATTGACAACTTCAAACACATGTGCAGAAGCGACGGAATCCAACCCAGTACTAAAGCAATAAGCGGGCCTATTATTCGCAAACCCTTGTGCTACGGCAAGTCTGAGATGTGATCGAAGGTCAGATCGTGGGAAGGTGCGCCTGTCTGGCGACCTGGCGTTTCCAAAGGCCCCGTTCAGGTGCAGAGGTCGGTGACGCTGGGCGGGCGGGCGTTCATGGGAGACCATCGAGGGATCGAAGCCTGCCTGCAGCGCAAAGTGGCGCAGCACCTTGGGCGCTGGAAGTGCCGGACAGAATGTCCGGCCTTTCAGCGCCCAAGGCCCGGGCGGTCAGGCCACTTTCATGGTCTTGTGGGTGTCGATCAGGTGCTGGACCACACCCGGATCGGCCAATGTGGAGATGTCCCCCAGCGCGTCGTATTCGCCCGTGGCGATCTTGCGCAGGATCCGCCGCATGATCTTGCCCGAACGCGTCTTGGGCAGGCCCGGGGCCCACTGGATGACGTCCGGCGAGGCGATCGGCCCGATCTCCTTGCGCACCCAGTTCTTCAGCTCCACCCGCAATGCCTCGCTCGGCTCCTCGCCGGCGTTGAGGGTGACGTAGACATAGATGCCCTGCCCCTTCAGGTCATGCGGCACGCCGACCACCGCCGCTTCGGCGACCTTGGCATGGGCGACCATGGCGCTCTCGATTTCGGCGGTGCCCATGCGGTGCCCGGACACGTTGAGCACGTCGTCCACCCGGCCGGTGATCCAGTAATAGCCGTCTTCGTCACGGCGCGCGCCGTCGCCGGTGAAGTACATGCCGCGGAAGGTCTTGAAGTAGGTGTCGACGAAGCGGTCATGGTCGCCGTACAGCGAACGCGACTGGCCCGGCCAGGAGTCGAGGATCACCAGGTTGCCCTCGGCGGCGCCTTCGATGATGTTGCCCAGGTTGTCCACCAGCGCCGGCACCACGCCGAAGAAGGGACGCGTCGCCGAGCCCGGCTTGAGCGCGGTGGCGCCTGGCAGCGGGCTGATCAGGATGCCGCCGGTCTCGGTCTGCCACCAGGTGTCGACCACCGGGCAACGCTCCTTGCCCACGGTGGAGTAGTACCAGCTCCAGGCTTCCGGGTTGATCGGCTCGCCCACCGAACCGAGCAGGCGCAGGCTGGAGCCGTCGGCACCGGCCACGGCGGCCTGCCCTTCGGCCATCATGGCGCGGATGGCGGTCGGTGCGGTGTAGAGGATGTTGACCTTGTGCTTGTCGATGATCTTCGACACACGGGTGATGTCCGGGTAGTTCGGCACCCCTTCGAACAGCAGCGTGGTCGCACCGTTGGCCAGAGGGCCGTAGACGATGTAGCTGTGCCCAGTGACCCAGCCCACATCGGCCGTGCACCAGTACACGTCGCCGGGACGGTAGTCGAAGACCCGCTCGTGGGTCAGCGCGGTGTAGACCAGGTAGCCGCCGGTGGTGTGCTGCACGCCCTTGGGCTTGCCGGTGGAACCGGAGGTGTAGAGGATGAACAGCGTCTCCTCGGCGCCCATTTCCTTGGGCGCGCAATGGCTCGAGGCGACCTTCATCAGGTCTTCGTACCAGATGTCGCGGTGCTGGTGCCAGGCGATGTCGCCACCGGTGCGCTTGCACACGATGATCTTCTGCACGCTGGCGGTTTCCGGGTTGGTCAGGGCCAGGTCGACGTTGGCCTTGAGCGCCGTGCGACGGCCGCCACGCACGCCTTCGTCGGCAGTGATCACCACCTTGGAGCGGCAATCGATGATGCGACCGGCCAGGGCCTCGGGCGAGAAGCCGCCGAACACCACCGAATGGATCGCCCCGATGCGCGCGCATGCCAGCATGGCGACCACGGCTTCGGGGATCATCGGCATGTAGATGGTCACCACGTCGCCACGGTGCACGTCCTGCCCACGCAAGGCGTTGGCGAACTTGCACACCTGCTCGTGCAGCTCGCGGTAGGTGATGTTGCGGCTCTCGGCCGGGTCGTCGCCTTCCCAGATGATGGCCACTTGATCGCCCCGTTCTTCCAGGTGACGGTCCAGGCAGTTGTAGGAGACGTTCAAGGTGCCGTCGGCGAACCACTTGATGTCGACGTGATGGTCATCGAAGGAGGTCTGCTTGACCTTGGTGAACGGCTTGATCCAGTCCAGCCGCTGGGCCTGCTCGCGCCAGAAGCCGTCGGGGTTGATCACCGATTGCTGGTACATGGCCTTGTAGGTGGCCTCGTCGGTCAGGGTACGTTCCATGACCTCGGGACGAACGGGATACAGGGGCGCCGCACTCATCTTGTTACCTCGGTGTCATCGTTGTTTTTGTATGGGACCGTTTGTAACTGTAGCGCAGCGCGGCCGGCCATTCGACATTGGTAGTAAAGCTTCATGCCGGCGCAGCACCGGGTCGCTCGACCCAAGCACGATGTCCGCGCGCGCAGCGGACCTGCGCAAAGTTGCAAAAGACTTTATCAAAAGTGGCGCTGTTTCTTCTTCCGGCGCGGCCGTAGACTTTTTCACGACGGCAGGAAACGCCGTTTGAACACTTCAACTCGCGCTCATCATGAACCGTGACACGCTGGCCTCCACGCGGGCGATCGTGATGACGATGACATGACATATACGCAGACCGGGCTTTATGACGCGGCGCCTTGGCGATCGCGCGCCCTCCTACGACCTCGAACAGGTGAAACGAAGATGAAAGCGTTACTGGTGTTGATGCTGGGTGGCTTGTGCGGCGCGGCGATGGCCGATGAAGCACCGACGGCCACCGGGCAGATTCCGGTCGAGCACTATCACTACAACGAGCCCCTGGACATTGCACGCGTGCTGTCGATGAGCCCGATTCCGAACGTCTGCGCGGTAGTACCGACGCGCATGACGTATGAAGATTCCGGCGGCCATCGCCATATTCTCGAATATCAAGTGATGGGCAATGGGTGTTCCAACGGTTGAGGAATTTCAATAAGCATTCGACATGCCGTGAATAAGCAGCGGCGCATTTGCCCTCACGGATACTTCATGTGATGTTCACGTTGAAACATGACTTTGCTCTTTGAGCGAGGTCATGTTTCTTCATGTGTAATCCCAGCGCCACGCTGCCGAAAATGCCCCTCGGCCTGATCCTTCCGAACCGTTCATCGCCCGCTTCAGGCGATGCTTCCGTCAGAGTGCACGACGCTTTGCCCTGCTCGGCCGAATCCACTGGAAAGACGTGCGCGCCTTGCGGTCTACTGTTCGACAGTCATCGACAACAAGAACAGGCTCATCCCTTGGAGAGCACCATGACCCAGACGCAATACGTGGCGCGCACCCCTGACGCGCGCGGTTTCATCGACTATCCGGCGCAGGACCACGAGGTCTGGCATACCCTGGTCGAACGGCAGTTGAAGCTCATCGAGGGCCGCGCATGCCAGGAATACCTCGACGGTATCGAGCAGCTGGCACTGCCCCACGACCGGGTGCCGCAACTGGGCGAGATCAACAAGGTCTTGGCGGCAACCACCGGCTGGCAGGTGGCACGGGTGCCCGCGCTGATTCCCTTCCAGACCTTCTTCGAGCTGCTGGCGAGCAAGCGTTTCCCGGTCGCCACCTTCATCCGCACGCCTGAAGAGCTGGATTACCTCCAGGAGCCGGACATCTTCCATGAAATCTTCGGCCATTGCCCGCTGCTGACCAACCCCTGGTTCGCTGCCTTCACCCACACCTACGGCAAGCTGGGCCTGGCGGCCAGCAAGCAGGAACGGGTCTACCTGGCGCGGCTGTACTGGATGACCATCGAGTTCGGTCTGCTGGACACGCCTGCCGGGCGCCGCGTCTATGGCGGCGGCATCCTGTCCTCGCCGAAGGAGACTCTCTACAGCCTGTCGGACGCGCCCGAGCATCAGGCCTTCGACCCGGTGGAGGCCATGCGCACGCCGTATCGCATCGACATCCTGCAGCCGGTGTACTTCGTGCTGCCTCGGCTCAAGCGCCTGTTCGACCTGGCCCACGAGGACATCATGGCGATGGTGCATCACGCCATGGCCCTGGGTCTGCATGCGCCGAAATTTCCGCCCAAGGCCGCCTGAACCCACCGGTGCCCCACCCTTTTCAGTCAATGGAGCCTGACCATGACCACCCTGAACCAAGCCCACTGCGAAGCCTGTCGCGCCGATGCGCCGAAGGTCAGCGACGAAGAACTGGCCGTCCTGATCCGGGAGATTCCCGATTGGAACATCGAGACCCGGGACGGCGTGCTGCAACTGGAGCGCGTGTTCCGCTTCGGCAACTTCCGCCATGCCCTGGCCTTCACCAATGCCGTGGGGGCGATCGCCGAGGAGGAAGGCCATCATCCTGGGCTCTTGACCGAGTGGGGCAAGGTCACGGTGACCTGGTGGAGCCATTCGATCAAGGGCCTGCACCGCAACGACTTCGTCATGGCTGCGCGCACGGACACCGTGGCCCGGGGGGCCGAAGGCCTCAAGCCCTGAGGCGAAACGGTTCGCTGATCGAACGCTTACAGGGCGCTGGGGCGAACCGTTGTCAAACTGTCATCCGCGTTCCTGTACCCTGGCCAGGCTTGTTCGAGCTGCGCCAGGCGCAGGCTTCCCTTCCCTTCGCGAGGAACGATGCGATGCATGAGATCCCCAATTTCCCCTTCCCCCGCCTCACGCCGGACACCCCCCTGGACACCGCGCCAGAGCCGACCCCGAATGCCGAGCAGGATGATGAGTGCGCTGCCGAGGCCGATCAGGGCTGACGGAGATCGCTTCCCGGTGAGCCGTTGTCGGCTGCCGACTCAGGAAGCGAAGTATCAAGCCCTCCGCAACTTGGGCCCATTCGGACTTGAGAGCTGTGATCCCTGTCCCGCCCTCATCGCGGGCAAGCCCGCTCCCACAGTACCGCGATCGCCTGCACCACTGCGATGTAACTACGGGTGTAGGAGCGGCCCCAGTGCCGCGATTGGGCCCGTAGGGCCCACCTATAAGCCCATGCGGTCGGGCATGTACCGAGTAGAAAAAGACAGTTGCTCCCACAGGAGGGCGATCATCACGCCGATACCTGTATGGAATCGGAACCTGTAGAGGAAGATGATCATCACACCGATGCCCGTATGAAACCCGGACCTGTGGGAGCTGGCTTGCCAGCGATAGCGCCCGATCAGGCGCCGCCTGCATCGCGGGCAAGCCCATAAGTAGAAAGGTCACCGCGCTGAGGGGTAGCAGCGGCTCCTGATCGGTCTTCCCGCCTCACCGCGCCACCTGCTCCAGCACCACCTCCAACGGATGCCGCAGGCGACGCTCCGCCAGCCGCTTCACCTGGCTACGGCACGAATAGCCGGTCGCCAGAGGCTCGCCCGCCTTGTCCAGCTTGGTCGCCCAGGACTGCTCGAAGATCGTCCGCGAGGTCTGCTGGTTGCGTGCTTCGTGGCCATAGGTCCCCGACATGCCACAGCAACCGGTCGCCTCGGTCACCAAGGTCAGCCCCAGACGCTGGAACACCTGCTCCCACTGGCGGGTGCTGGCCGGCACGTTGGTCTTTTCGGTGCAATGCGCCATTAGCCGGAACGTCCCCGTTGCCTCGCCCGAACCTGCGGGCAATGCGTCGATCAGCCATTCCTGCGGCAGCAGGACCTTGGGTCCCTCCTCCAGGCCAGGGACCTTCAGGTACTCCTGGCGGTACACCAGGGTCATCGCCGGGTCCAGCCCCACCAGCGGCACGCCACAGTCGGCGAGCGCCTTGAGCTGGCCGGCGTTGCGGATCGCGGCCTTGGCGAAGGCACCGAGGAACCCTTGCACGTGCAGGGGCTTGCCGTTGGCGCTATAGGGCGCCAGGAACACGCGATAACCCAACCGGTGCGCCAGGTCGATGAAGGCGGCCAGCAGCGGCGTCTCGAAATAGCGGGTGAAGGCATCCTGCACCAGCACCAGGCTGCGTTCACGCTGGGCAGGCGTCAGTTCGCGCAAGGCCGGTACGCTGGCCGTGCCGACCCGGCAGCGCGTCAACGTGCGCTGCAGGTCGAAGCGGCTGATCAGTGGGCTGTCGACCATGCCGACCTGGTCCGCCAGCAGGCGGTTGACCCAGCGCGACCCCATCACCGCGTTGTACAGCCCTGGCGCATGGGCCAGGTACGGCAAGGTGAACTCCAGCGAGCCGATCAGGTAGTCGCGCAGCGGGCGCTGATAGCGACCGTGGTACAGCTCGAGAAAGCGTGAACGGAAATCCGGCACGTTGACCTTGATCGGGCACTGCCCGGCGCACGACTTGCACGCCAGGCACCCGGCCATGGCGTCATAGACTTCATGGGAAAAGTCCGCCTGGCCCTGGCGTTGCGCACGGCTGTTGCGCAACCGGGCCGGCAGCCCCTTGAGCCAGGCCATCGGTGTACGTGCCGGGGCCAGCACATCGATATCGGCAGCGCCCTGCAGGCGCAGCCATTCCCGGATCAGCGACGCGCGCCCCTTGGGCGAGTGACGGCGCTCGCGGGTGGCCTTCCAGGACGGACACATGGCGTCGTCCGGGTCGTAGTTGTAGCAGGCGCCATTGCCGTTGCAGTGCACCGCACTGCCGAAGCTCTGCCAGACCCGCTCGTCGATGGTGCGGTCCAGTTCGCCACGCAAGGTCACTCCGTCGACCGGCGTCAGGCCGTCGGCACTGTCGGGCGGTGTGCAGATCTTGCCGGGGTTGAGCTGGTTGTGCGGGTCGAACGCCCCCTTGATGCGCTGCAGTGCCGGGTACAGCTCACCGAAGTAACCCGGCACGTACTCCGAACGCAGGCCCTTGCCGTGCTCGCCCCACAGCAGGCCGCCGTAGCGCTGCGTCAGCTCGGCCACGGCGTCGGAAATCGGCTTGACCAGGGCCGCCTGGGCCGGATCCTTCATGTCCAGCGCCGGGCGCACGTGCAGCACGCCGGCATCGACGTGGCCGAACATGCCATAGGCCAGGCCATGGCCATCGAGCAGCGCGCGGAACTCGGCGATGTAATCGGCCAGGCGCTCCGGCGGCACGGCGGTGTCTTCCACGAACGGCTGGGGCCGGACCTCGCCTTCGACGTTGCCCAGCAGCCCGACCGAGCGTTTGCGCATGGCATAGACCCGGCTCACGGCCGCCGCGCCCTCGGCCAAGGTGTGGCCGAGACGCTCGACGCTGGTGTCGGCCCGCAGGTGTTCGATGAAGGCCAGGACCCGGGCATTGACCTCATCCGGCGCGTCCCCGCAGAACTCCACCAGGTTGATGCCCAGGGTCGGACGCTCGGCGTCGGTGGGGAAGTACTCGGCGACGCTGTCCCAGACGATGTCCTGCATCGCCAGCTTCAGCACCCTGGAATCGACCGTCTCGATCGACAGCGGCTTGAGCGCCATCAGGGCGTTGGCATCGCGCAGGGCTTCCATGAAGCTGGCGTAGCGCACGTTGACCAGCACCGCATAGCGCGGGATCGGCAGGACGCTGAGCTTGGCCTCGACCACATAGCCGAGCGACCCCTCGGCGCCGCACAGCACGCTGTTGAGGTTGAAGCGCCCCTGTTCGTCGCGCAGGTGCGCCAGGTCATAACCGGTCAGGCAGCGATTGAGTGCCGGAAAGGTGCGCTCGATCAGCTCGGCCTGGTGCTGCTGGATGTCACGGGCCGTGCGGTAGACCTCGCCCACGCGCCCCGGCGCGGCGCAGGCCTGGTCGAGGGCCGCGTCGTCGATCGGCAGGCTGTGCAGCCGCTCGCCGCCCAGCAGCACGCTGTGCAGCTCCAGCACATGGTCGCGGGTCTTGCCGTAGGTGCAGCTGCCCTGGCCGCTGGCATCGGTGTTGATCATGCCGCCGATGGTCGCGCGGTTGGAGGTGGACAGCTCAGGGGCGAAGAACAGGCCATGGGGCTTGAGGGCAGCGTTGAGCTGGTCCTTGACCACGCCCGCCTGGACCCTGACCCAGCGCTGCTCGACGTTGATCTCGAGAATCGTGTTCATGTGCCGCGACAGGTCGACGACGATCCCGTCGGTCAGCGACTGGCCGTTGGTGCCCGTACCGCCGCCACGGGGCGTGAGCACGACCTGGCGAAAGCGCGCTTCGCCCATGAGCGTGGCGATGCGGGCCACGTCGTCGGCATCCACCGGGAACACGGCGGCCTGGGGCAGGCGCTGGTAGATCGAGTTGTCGGTGGCGAGCACCGTACGGGTGCCGTAGTCGGCACTGATCTGCCCACGGAAGCCACTGCCGCGCAGGGCCTCGAGGAAGTCCGTGTAGCGGGCGGCGGAAGGCTGGGGCTGCAATGGGGCGATCATCGATGGATGGCCTCTTTATCGGCGAATTCACGGTCACATGGCAGGCGGTAACTAACGGGCGCCTGCTCTCGTTGGTGTCACGTCGGCATGGATCGATCCAGCCCAGGTGACGAATGGACCCATGTTCCTGTAGTTTCGCGACCGGGGCAAACGGATAATCCTGCCGCTATCGATGACTTCCATGAATGAATTACCGCCACCTGACACCGTCCATGTCACTGCTGCTGGCCTTCGAAGCGGCGGCCCGGCATGAAAGCTTCACCCGTGCAGCGGTGGAGCTGTCGCTGACCCAGAGCGCGATCAGCCGCCAGGTGCAAGCCCTGGAGCATCAACTGGGCCTGACCCTGTTTCGTCGCGAAGGCCGCCACGTGCAACTGACGGATGTCGGGCGCCTGTACCAGCGTGAATTGAACGAGGCGCTCGGGCGCATCCGCAGCGCGACCCTGCAGGCCCTGGCCTATCAGTCGGGCGTCGGCACGTTGCGGCTGGCCACCCTGCCCACCTTCGGCTCGAAATGGCTGCTGCCACGGCTGCACGCGTTCTACGCGGCGCACCCGGGCATGCTGGTGCACATCCATTCACGCATCGAGACGATCGATTTCGAGACCAGCGAGATCGACGCGGCGATCGGCGTTGCCCACCATGACCTGCCCGGGCTGGTCTGCCACCGTTTGCAGGCCGAGGAACTGGTGGTGATCCTGCCGCCTTCGGCCCGAGCGACCGAGGACGCCTGGACGCCGACGCGCATCAGCGAGCACCTGCTGCTCAACGTGGCCAACAACCCCCATGCCTGGGGCGAATGGTTCTCGCACCATGCCCTGCCACACCGCAGCATGCGCCTGGGGCCGAGTTTCGAACTGACGTCGCACTTGATCCAGGCCGTGCGCGCCGGGATCGGGGTGGGGTTGGTGCCGAGGGTGCTGGTGGAGGACGAACTGGCCAGCGGGGAGCTGATCAGCGCGGGAGCGGCGTTCGCCAGTCAGCGCAGCTATTACCTGATCTACCCGCCGCGCAACGAAGGGTTACCCTCGTTGCGGGCGTTTCGCGGGTGGCTGCTGGGGCAGATCTGAAGCCTGGGCCCGCGGGCCCTTTCCCTCAGCGGCGCGTCTTGAGCCAGTACAACACGAACATCACACCCAGCCACACCGGGATCGCGTACACCGACACGTTGATGCCCGGAATCTGCAGCATGATGCCCAGGATGAGCACCACGAAGGCCAGGCACAGGTAGTTGCCGTAGGGGTACCACAGTGCCTTGAACAGCGGCGTCTGGCCGGTGCGGTTCAGGTGCTGGCGGAATTTGAGGTGCGAGTAGCTGATCATCGCCCAGTTGATCACCAGCGCCGCGACCACCAGCGACATCAGCAGCTCCAGGGCATTCTGCGGCATCAGGTAGTTGAGCAGCACCGCCACCACCGTGACGGCAGCCGACACCAGGATCGCCCGTACCGGCACGCCGCGCCGGTCGACCCGGGCCAGTCCGGCCGGCGCGTCACCCTGCTCGGCCATGCCGTACAGCATGCGGGCGTTGCAGTAGGTGCCGCTGTTGTACACCGACAGCGCGGCGGTGAGCACGACGAAGTTGAGCAGGTGTGCCGCCGCGTCGCTGCCCAGCAGCGAGAACACCTGCACGAACGGGCTGCTGCCATAGCTGCCGCCTGCGGCGTCGATGCTCTTGACCAGGCCATCCCAGGGGGTCAGCGACAGCAGGATCACCAGGGCGCCGATGTAGAAGATCAGGATCCGGTAGATGACCTGGTTGATCGCCTTGGGGATCACCGTCTTCGGCTGATCGGCTTCGGCCGCCGTGAACCCGAGCATCTCCAGCCCGCCGAACGAGAACATGATGATCGCCAGGGCCATCACCAGCCCGCTGACACCATTGGGGAAGAACCCGCCATGGCTCCACAGGTTGCTGACCGAGGCCTCGGGGCCGCCGTTGCCGCTGACCAGCAGGTAGCTGCCTAGGGCGATCATGCCGACGATGGCCATGACCTTGATGATGGCGAACCAGAATTCGGTCTCGCCGAAGACCTTGACGTTGGTCAGGTTGATCGCGTTGATCAGCACGAAGAACGCCGCGGCCGTCACCCAGGTCGGGATCTCCGGCCACCAGTAGTGCACGTACTTGCCGACCGCGGACAGCTCGGACATGCCCACCAGGATGTACAGCACCCAGCAGTTCCAGCCCGACAGGAAACCGGCGAAACCGCCCCAGTACTGATGGGCGAAATGGCTGAAGGAACCGGCCACCGGCTCCTCGACGATCATTTCACCCAGCTGGCGCATGATCATGAAGGCGATGAAGCCGCACAGGGCATAGCCGAGGATCATCGACGGCCCGGCGGATTTCATCACGCCGGCCGAGCCGAGGAACAGGCCCGTGCCGATGGCGCCGCCCAGGGCGATGAGCTGGATGTGGCGATTCTTCAAGCCGCGCTTGAATTCGCCGGAGGATGTGTGTGGTCCACTCATGAACGAGGTCACCTGCCTGTTGCTAGCTGTGACGAAATCGGACCCACCGCGCGCAGGGCGTGGCGGAATGGGCAAGGTGAGGCACCTTGGGTTCCCGAACCTGTCGACTGGCCCAGGCCAGGACCGGGCGACATGAAGACGAGGGTGATGGGAAAGCGCGATATGCGAGGGAGGTCACAGGTAAAACGCGGCGCATTGTATACCCCCAGGTTACCGAGAGCGTCAACGCGGTAGGTATTTTCTCGATGAAAATCAGACGTTTCGTCGAGATTGCGGTGGTCAGGGAAGTGTTTGGCGCAGGAAAGGTGCTTTTGTCACGGGGCTGGCGGTTCAAGGCGCGGCGAGGGACAGGACGCTATCGCGGGCAAGCCCACAAGCTGCTTGCGCAGCCATGCCTGCATTGACGGCTGTAGAGGTCTGGGTGGGAGCTGGCTTGCCAGCGATAGGGGCCTGCCAGACGCCGCATGCAGTCAGACATGCACGGAGTAGAAAACACAGTTGCTCCCACAAAGGCCCCTGCAGCCTGCCCACAGGCAGGGACGTGCACCCACCCTGTGGGAGCGGGCTTGCCCGCGAGGGGGCCACGACGTGGCCCCGGCTGCCCGGCATCACTCAGCCGCGCGGCTTGCCGCGACCACCACCCGAAGGCTTGCCGCCGTCGGTGCGGCCACCGTCCGGACGCCCCGGACGCTTGCGCATGTCGCTCGGGCGCTCGGCCACGGTGCTGCTGCCACGGCCGCCCTTGCGAGGCGCTTCCTCACGCGGCTGGCGCGCCGGGCGCTCGGCTGCCGGGCTGGCATCCTGGGCCGGGCGCAGGGAACGCACGCGCTCATTGCGGCCCATGGGCCGTGTGGACTTGCGCTGCAGGCGCTCGAGCTTGTCCTTGGCCTTGAGGTTCAGGGCCGGCAGCGCCACGGGCTGCAACCCGACTTCGGCCGCGAGGATGTCGATCTCGCCCTGGGTCATTTCGCGCCAGCGTCCCATCGGCAGGTCCGAATTGAGGAACACCGGGCCGAAGCGCACGCGCTTGAGGCGGCTCACCACCACGCCCTGGGATTCCCACAGACGGCGGACCTCCCGGTTGCGACCTTCCATCACCACGCAGTGGAACCAGTGGTTGAAGCCTTCGCCGCCCGGTGCCTTCTGGATGTCGGTGAACTTGGCCGGCCCGTCTTCGAGCATCACGCCGTCGGTGAGGCGCTTGACCATGTCGTCATCGACCTCGCCCCGGACACGCACCGCGTACTCGCGGTCCATCTCGTAGGACGGGTGCATCAGGCGGTTGGCCAGTTCGCCATCGGTGGTGAACAGCAGCAAGCCGGTGGTGTTGATGTCCAGGCGGCCGATGTTGATCCAGCGGCCTTCCTTGGGGCGCGGCAGGCGATCGAACACGGTCGGACGGCCTTCCGGGTCGTCACGGGTGCAGATCTCGCCATCGGGCTTGTTGTACATGATGACCCGGCGAACCGATTCGGCGGACTCTTCACGCTTGATCAGCTTGCCGTCGACGGCGATGGCGTCGTGCAGGTCGACGCGCTGGCCCAGGGTGGCCACCACGCCGTTGACCTTGATGCGGCCTTGGCCGATCCAGGCCTCGACGTCACGGCGCGAACCGACGCCGATGCGCGCCAGTACCTTCTGCAGCTTCTCGCCAGCCGGTGGGGTCAGTGGGGTTTCTTGCAGGTCGTTATCGTTCATTCTGGGCACCTCCCGGTGTATGCAGTCAAACCAGTGTCGACGTCGATCGCGTCGAGCGGGCGCGCATCATACGCCCTTCGCGACGGGCATGCACGAGTCGGATGGTCACTTTTCAGGCACGCCCCTGCACTTTCCGCCCGATGGCGGCAGCCTAGTCGCGAGGCGGCGTCTCCACGGGGTCCGGTGCCTCGTCAGGCACGGCCTCGGCCTGCTCGGCGTCGTCTTCACCCGGCAGCTGCAGGTCGTCGAAGTCGGTCTTCAGCCCGTCTTCCATGGCATCGAGTTCCACCAGCAGCGAGCGGAAACTGGTTTCTTCCGGGGCGTCCTCCTCGACCTCCGGGTCGTCGCCCAGGCTGGCATCGGCCAGCGCCTGCAGGTGGATCGGCACCGGGGCGTCGTCATCGTCGAAGGCCGGTTCCGGCTCCATCTCGCGCAGCTCGGCCAGCGCGGGCAGCTCGTCGAGGCTCTTGAGGTTGAAGTGGTCGAGAAACGCCTTGGTGGTGGCGAACATGGCCGGTCGGCCGGGCACGTCGCGGTGCCCGACCACGCGAATCCACTCGCGCTCGAGCAAGGTGCGGGTGATGTTGCTGTTCACCGCCACGCCGCGCACTTCTTCGATCTCGCCGCGGGTCACCGGCTGGCGGTAGGCGATCAGCGCCAGGGTCTCGAGCAGGGCACGCGAATAGCGCTGCGGCCGCTCCTCCCAGAGGCGGCCGACCCAAGGGCCGTACGTCTCACGGATCTGCAGGCGGTAGCCGGAAGCCACCTCCTTGAGTTCGAAGGCCCGGCCCGCACAGGACTTGCCCAGCACGTCCAGGGCTTTCCTGAACACGGCCGGGGCCGGTCGTTCGGCTTCTTCGAACAGTTCGTACAGGCGCTCGAGCGACTGCGGCTTGCCCGAGGCGAGCAGGAAGGCTTCGATCAGCGACGCCAGGTCGCGCGGTTCATTGAGGTTCATGGGGCAGGACTTGGCTCGTGGGTCACTCGGCGCGCACGCGCACGTGAATGGGGGCAAAAGGCTCATTCTGCACGAGTTCGACCAAGGATTCCTTCACCAGCTCGAGCACCGCCATGAACGTCACCACCACCCCCAGCTTGCCCTCGGCCGCGCCGAACAGCGTGGCGAAGGGCACGAAGCCCTGGCCCTTGAGGCGTTCGAGCACCTCGGTCATGCGCTCGCGCGTGGACAGGGTCTCGCGGCTGATCTGGTGGCTTTCGAACAGGTCGTTGCGGCGCATGACCTCGGCCATCGACAGCAGCACCTCTTCCAGCAGGACCTGGGGCAGCACCTTGCGCACCTTGGCCTGCGGCGCCTCCAGGCGCGGCACGACGATGTCGCGCCCGACCCGACTCAGGCGGTCCAGGTCCTCGGCCGCCGTCTTGAACCGCTCGTATTCCTGCAGGCGCCGGATCAGTTCGGCACGCGGATCGCCCTCCTCTTCCTCAGCCACGACCGCCCGGGGCAGCAGCATGCGCGACTTGATCTCGGCGAGCATGGCGGCCATCACCAGGTATTCGGCGGCCAGCTCCAGGCGCACGCTCTTCATCAGCTCGACATAGCCCATGTACTGGCGCGTGATCTCGGCCACCGGGATGTCGAGGATGTCGATGTTCTGCTTGCGGATCAGGTACAGCAGCAGGTCGAGCGGCCCCTCGAAGGCGTCCAGGAAGATTTCCAGCGCATCGGGCGGGATGTACAGATCGACCGGCAGCTCGGTGAGCGCCTGGCCATAGACCAGCGGCGCGGGCGCCGGGCGGGGCGCCTGTTCTGCCTCGCTCGCGTGTTCAGGCACCTCGCTCATGCGGGCGCGAGGAAGGGTTCGGGGTCACCGCAACCCACACGGAGCACTTCCGGTTCGTCGTCGACCAGGCTGATCACGGTGGAGGCCTTCAGGTCACCAAAACCGCCGTCGATGATCAGGTCGACGTGGTGCTCCAGGCGCTGACGGATCTCGTAGGGATCGGTCATGGGCTCGTCATCGCCGGGCAGGATCAGGCTCACGCTCATCAGTGGTTCGCCCAGCTCGGCCAGCAGGGCCAGGGTGATCGCATGGTCCGGGACGCGCAGGCCGATGGTACGGCGCTTTTCGTGCAGCAGCAGGCGCGGTACTTCACGGGTGCCGTTGAGGATGAAGGTGTAGGGGCCTGGCACGTGGGCCTTGAGCAGACGGAACAGCCGCGTGTCGACCTTGGCGTACAGGCCCAGCTGGGACATGTCGCAGCACATCAGGGTGAAGTTGTGGTTCTTGTCGAGCTGGCGCAGGCGTCGGACCCGCTCGATCGCCGCCTTGTCGCCGATCTGGCAGCCCAGGGCGTACGCCGAATCGGTCGGGTACACCACCACGCCGCCCTTGCGGATGATCTCCACAGCCTGGCGGATCAACCGCGGCTGAGGGTTTTCCGGATGGATCTGGAAAAATTGGCTCACGTCGTTGTCCTGTTCATAGCGCAGTTGGCTGTTCATGTCGGAATCGACGCCACAACGGTGGCAGGTCCTCGGGCACTGGCCGATAAGCGCCGATCTCGCCCCAGGCGCCGGGGCCGTGGAAGTCGCTGCCAGCGCTTGCCAGCAGACCGAACTCGCGGGTAAGGATGGACAGCGTGCCGACCTGCTCGGCCGGCATCATCCCGTTGACCACTTCCAGCGCCTGACCGCCGGCCTGCAGATAGTCGGCGATCAGACGGCGACGCTTGCTGCGCGTCAGGTCGTAGTGCATCGGGTGCGCCAGGCTGACCCATGCGTTGGACCGGCGCAGGGTCGCGACGGTTTCATCCAGGGTCGGCCAATGCAGCTTGACGTCGCCCAGCTTGCCGGCCCCCAGCCACTTGCGAAACGCCTCGCCACGGTCCTTGACGTGCCCGGCCTGGACCAGGAACTCGGCAAAGTGCGGCCGGGCCGGGGCATTGTCGCTGTCGCCCAGCGCCTGCTGCAGGGCGCGTGCACCGTCCAGGGCACCGGGCATGCCCTTGGCCGCCAGCCGTCGGTCGATCTCTTCGGCGCGCAGCCAGCGGCCCTTGTGCAAGGCCTGCACGGCCTCGAGCAGCGGGGGCGCATCCAGGGCGAAATCGTAGCCCAGCACATGGATGGTCGCGCCACCCCAGGTACAGGACAGTTCCACGCCACTGACCCACTGCATGTTCCGGGCCTGGCAGGCTTGCCGGGCCTCCACTAGGCCGTCGAGGGTGTCGTGGTCGGTCAGCGCCAGCGTGCGCACGCCGTGCTCGTGCGCCCGCGCGACCAACGCCGTGGGCGTGAGGGCGCCGTCGGAAGCCGTGCTGTGGCAGTGCAGATCAACATTCATAGGGGAACGCTTTCGTCGTATTCGATGTTTGTTATTATGCCGCCACCTCTCGCTTCTGGCTGCCACCGTGAAACAATTCATCGATTTCATACCGCTGCTGCTGTTCTTCATCGTCTACAAGCTCGACCCTCGCCTGGTCGACGTCGGCGGCCATGGGTTCGAACTCGGCGGCATCTACAGCGCGACCAAAGTGCTGATTCTCAGCTCCGTGGTGGTCTACGGCCTGCTGTTCCTGCGCCAGCGCAGGCTCGAGAAGGGCCAGTGGCTCACCCTCGTGGCCTGCCTGGTGTTCGGCGGACTGACCCTGGCCTTTCACAGCGAGACCTTCCTGAAGTGGAAGGCGCCGGTGGTCAACTGGCTGTTCGCCCTGGCGTTCCTGGGCAGCCATTTCGTCGGCGATCGCGTGCTGGTCAAGCGCATCATGGGCCATGCCCTGAACCTGCCGAACCCGATCTGGGTGCGGCTGAACCTGGCCTGGGTCGTGTTCTTCGTGTTCTGCGGCGCGGCCAACCTGTTCGTGGCCTTCACCTTCGAACGTTTCTGGGTCGACTTCAAGGTCTTCGGCAGCCTGGGCCTGACCGTTCTGTTCATGGTCGCCCAGGGGCTCTACCTGTCGCGCCACCTGCGCGACAACGACACGCCCACCCCGCCTTCCTCCACCCAGAACAAGGACTGACATGCTCTACGCCATCATCGCCAGCGACGTCGAAAGCTCTTTGGAAAAGCGCCTGAGCGTGCGTCCTGCCCACCTCGAGCGCCTGCAACAGCTCAAGGACGAAGGCCGCCTGATGCTGGCCGGGCCGCACCCGGCCATCGACAGCAACGACCCGGGCCCAGCCGGCTTCACCGGCAGCCTGGTGGTCGCCGAGTTCGATTCGCTGGCCGCTGCCCAGGCCTGGGCCGATGCCGACCCTTACGTGACGGCGGGCGTCTATGACCAGGTCCTGGTCAAGCCTTTCAAGCACGTGTTGCCCTGATCTTTATTGGCGGCTGCCTGTGGCCGCCCTTCGTTTCGAGTGAGTCATGAGTGAGCTGTTACTGATTGACGATGACCAGGAGCTCTGCGAGCTGCTGGGCAGCTGGCTGAGCCAGGAAGGCTTCGAGGTACGTGCCTGCCACGACGGGCACAGCGCGCGTCAGGCCCTGGCCGAGCGAGCACCGGCGGCCGTGGTGCTGGACGTCATGTTGCCCGATGGCAGCGGCCTGGAACTGCTCAAGCAGTTGCGTACCGAGCATGCCGAGCTGCCGGTGCTCATGCTTTCGGCGCGGGGCGAACCTCTGGATCGCATTCTGGGCCTGGAGCTGGGCGCCGACGACTACCTGGCCAAGCCCTGCGACCCGCGTGAGCTGACGGCGCGCCTGCGGGCCGTATTGCGTCGCAGCCACCCCGCCGCTCCGACCACGCAACTGGAGATCGGTGACCTGGCCTTCAGCCCGGTTCGCGGCGTCGTGGCGATCGAGGGCCGGGAGATGACCTTGACCCTGTCCGAGAGCCGGATCCTCGAAGCCCTGCTGCGCCAACCGGGCGAGCCGCTGGACAAGCAGGAACTGGCGCAGCTGGCCCTGGGGCGCAAGTTGACGCTCTACGACCGCAGCCTGGACATGCACGTCAGCAACCTGCGCAAGAAGGTCGGCCCCCATGCCGATGGCCGACCGCGCGTTGTCGCCTTGCGCAGTCGCGGGTATTACTACAGCCCTTGAGCGGCAAGCTGCAAGCTGCAAGCCAGAGCGTCAGCGTCGCCTCAACGTCCTGCCGGCACCTGACGTGCCGCACTACCGTCCGCTTGCAGCTTGCAGCTCAATCCTCTCCCCCGCTTTACCAATCCTTTACCGACCCCTGACCGCCCTTGACCTTGTCTTCCCTACACTGGGCTCATCCGGTAATCGCCGGCCCATGAGAGGAGAGACACCATGCGCAAGACCCTGACCGCCCTGCTGTTCGCCGCCGCGCTGCCGACCGTGGCCATGGCCATGCCAGAAGGTGGCCCACGTCATGACGGCCCGCCCCACCGCGGCGGTGCACCGTTCGCCCAGCTCGACCTGACGCCGGAACAGCGCCACCAGGTGGACACCCTGATGCGTGACCAGATGAAGGCACGTCACGACATCACCGACCGTTACCTGGACAAGCTGTCCGCCGCGGACAAGAAGGCCATGCAGGACGACATCAAGGCCAACCGCGAGAAGAGCCAGAGCGCCATCCGCGCGCTGCTCAAGCCGGAACAGCAGAAGAAGTTCGACGACATGGAAAAGGAACGCGCCGCCCGCAAGGCCGAGTGGCAGGAATTCCAGACCTGGAAAGCTGAAAAAGCCAAGAAGGCCCAGTAAGCTGTCGCTGACCGCCCGACCCGCCGCTTGGCGGGTCGGGTTTTTTTCGTGTGCGGAGGTGCGAGCGTGCGCTCATTGTTCTGGCGAATCCTGGCCAGCTTCTGGCTGGCCATCACCCTGGTGGCGGGGCTGTCGATCCTGCTGGGCCACATGCTCAACCAGGATGCCTGGATCCTCAGTCGGCATCCCGGGCTGAACACCCTGGCCAGCCAATGGGCGCAACATTACGAGCAGGAAGGCCTGGAGCCTGCGCAGCGCTTTCTGGAACAGCGCAAGCAACGCTACAAGGTCGATGTGCAAGTGCTCGACGAAAGCGGCCAGGCCGTGGTCCCCGGTACCTTCCCACGGCGCGCCGCCGACTTCGAAGCGCGCCAGACCAATGACGCGCGTCCCCTGCCCTGGCGTCGGCTGACCGAGGAATACACCAGCCCGCGCAGCGGCCAGACCTACCTACTGATCTACCGCATCCCCCATCCCGAACTCGATGCCTGGCACCGGGACAGCCTGCTCTGGCCCTTGAGTGCCCTGGGCATTGCGTTGGTGGTGCTGACCTTGTTCAGCCTGTTGGTGACGCTGTCGATCACCCGCCCCCTGAGCCGCCTGCGCGGGGCGGTGCATGACCTGGGCCAGACCAGCTACCAGCAGAACAGCCTGGCCCGGCTGGCCGATCGCCGTGACGAATTCGGCGTGCTGGCGACCGATTTCAACAAGATGGGCGCTCGCCTGCAAAGCCTGATCGGCAGTCAACGGCAATTGCTCCGGGACGTCTCGCACGAGCTGCGCTCGCCGCTGGCGCGTCTGCGTGTGGCCCTGGCCTTGGCCGAGCGTGCCGAACCGCAACAGCGTGCGGCGCTCTGGCCACGCCTGACGCGCGAGTGCGACCGCCTGGAAGACCTGATCAGCGAGATCCTCGAGCTGGCGCGGGTCGACGCCGAGCAGGCACACCCCGAGCCGGTCGATCTGCCGGCATTGCTCGGCAGCGTGTGCAAGGATGCCCAGCTGGCGGCGCCGGAACAGGACATCCGCTGGACAGTCGGTCCTCAGGTGATCGTGCAGGGCTGGCCGACGCTGATCGAGCGCGCGGTGGACAACCTGGTGCGCAATGCCTTGCGCTTCAATCCCGAGGGCAAGCCCATCGAGCTAATGGCCGAGCAGGAGGCGCGTGGCGTCGTGGTCAGTGTGCGCGACCACGGGCCGGGTATCGCGCCGGAACACCTGGCGCAGTTGGGGGAACCCTTCTTCCGGGCGCCGGGCCAGACGGCTGCCGGTCATGGGCTGGGGCTGGCCATCGCGCGCAAGGCGGTGGAGCGCCATGGTGGGGTGCTCGAGCTGTCGAACCATGCGCAAGGGGGCTTCGAGGCACGGTTGGTGCTGCCGGCCGAGCCGGTGGTGGCGGGTTGACCGGGAGGTGATGCCTGCATCCCACACGCTGATCGTGTTTGTGGGAGTTGGCCCGCCGACTTGGCGCCGTGCTGTCGCGTAGAGAACATGGCAATAGCTGGCATGGCTCAGAGGCTTTATCTCTGATCGATTTCTGGGGCCGCCTTGCGGCCCATCGCGGCCGGTCCGGCGCCCCGGCAGGGGCCGCTCCTACACCCGTAGCCCCACCGCGGGACTGCCTGCTTGAAATGGGTAACTGTGGGAGCTGGCTTGCCAGCCATAGGGCCTGTTCATCCGCTTCAGGGCTGACAGGCCAGCGTTCGACCTGTCGGCCGTGGGTCGGCGTTACCACCGCTATCGCGGGCCTGCTCACACAGGGACTGCAATGGCCTGCATCGCCGCGGTGTCACTACGGGCGTAGGAGCGGCCCCCGTGCCGCGATTGGGCCCGCAGGGCCCATAGAACCAGCGATCCCTATGGCACAGGATTTACGAAACGGCGTAGACTGCGCCACGCGTCACCCTCCCCTGAACGTCACCCCCACGAAGCGACGAAGTCCTCGGTCGCCAACACTGGCGCCGTCCGTGGTTCGTTCGCCGGCGTACCGACGTACAGATAGCCCAGCAGCTCCTCATTGTCTTGCACACCCAGCCCCTGGGCCACATGGGCGTCGAACGCCATGTCGCCGGTTCGCCACAACGCCCCGATCCCTTGCGCATGGGCGGCGAGCAGGATGCCATGGGCTGCACAGCCGGCTGCCAGGCGTTGTTCCACGAGCGGCACTTTGGGGTGTTCCTTCAGGCACGCGATCACCACGATGATCAACGGTGCCCGCAGCGGCATGGCGCGGGCCTTGTCCAAGGCTGCCTGGCTGGCATCGCCCTTGAGCTGCACCGCTTCGGCATACAGCTCGCCCAGTCGTTCGCGCGCCGCGCCTTCGATGGTCAGGAAGCGCCATGGCCGCAGTTGGCCGTGGTCCGGCGCGCGCAGGGCGGCCTGAAACAGCGCTTCGCGTTGTGCGGCATTGGGCGCCGGTTCGGTCAGGCGTGCCACCGACACGCGGTTGAGCAATGCATCGAGAGCCTCCATCGGCTTTCTCCTGGTCATGGATAGATGAGGGGCATTCTCAAGCTGCAAGCTGCAAGCTGCAAGTCAGAGCTGCAAGTCAGAGCGTCGGCGTCGCCTCAACGTCCTGCCCACACCTGACGTGCCGCACTACCGTCCGCTTGTAGCTTGTCGCTCGAAGCGTGCAGCTCAAAGCTTGCCCCTTGCAGCCCGTCCCCACTCCCCCGAAAATGGCGCCCCTTCGTTTTCGACTCTGAGCCCACGACATGGCGTTGCCGACCCTCCGGATCATCGCGTTCATCATCGGCATCTTCCTGGTGACCCTGGCCGTGAGCATGCTCGTGCCCATGGCGACCTTGCTGATCTTCGACCGTACCGATGACCTGCCCTCCTTCGGCTGGGCCAGCCTGATCACCCTGGTGGCCGGTCTGGCCATGCTGGCGCAGGGTAGGCCTGAGCAGGTGCACCTGCGGCCGCGGGACATGTACCTGCTCACGGTCTGCAGCTGGGTGGTGGTGTGCGTGTTCGCCGCACTGCCGTTCCTGTTCACCCAGCACATCAGCTACACCAACGCCTTCTTCGAAAGCATGTCGGGCATCACCGCCACGGGCTCCACCGTCCTCAGCGGGCTGGACGACATGTCGCCGGGGATCCTCATGTGGCGGTCCATGCTGCACTGGCTCGGCGGCATCGGCTTCATCGCCATGGCCGTGGCGATCCTGCCGCTGCTGCGCATCGGTGGCATGCGCCTGTTCCAGACCGAGTCGTCCGACCGGTCGGAGAAGGTCATGCCGCGTTCGCACATGGTCGCCAAGTCCATCGTGCTGGTCTACGTAGGCATCACCGTGCTCGGCAGCCTGGCGTTCTGGTGGGCGGGCATGAGCCTGTTCGACGCGATCAACCACGCCATGTCGGCCATCTCCACCGGGGGCTTCTCCACCTCGGACCTGTCGCTGGCCAAATGGGACATCCCGGCGGTGCACTGGGTCGCCGTGGTGGTGATGATCCTGGGCAGCCTGCCCTTCACCCTGTACGTGGCCACCTTGCGCGGCAACCGGGGCGCGCTGGTGCGCGACCAGCAGGTGCAAGGCCTGCTGGTGCTGCTGGTCGCCACCTGGATCGTGCTGGGTACCTGGTACTGGCTGACCACCAACCTGCCCTGGACGGACGCCTTGCGCCATGTGGCGCTGAACGTCACCTCGGTGGTGACCACCACGGGCTTCGCCCTGGGCGACTACAGCCTGTGGGGCAACTTCTCGCTGATGTTCTTCTTCTACCTGGGCTTCATCGGCGGCTGCTCCGGCTCCACCGCCGGCGGGATCAAGATCTTCCGCTTCCAGGTGGCCTACATCCTGCTCAAGGCCAACCTCAACCAGCTGATCCATCCTCGCGCCGTGATCAAGCAGAAGTACAACGGCCATCGACTCGACGAAGAGATCGTGCGTTCGATCCTGACGTTCTCGTTCTTCTTCGCCATCACCATCTGCCTGATCGCGCTGTCGCTGTCGTTGCTGGGCCTGGACTGGATGACGGCGCTGACGGGCGCGGCGAGTACCGTGTCGGGGGTCGGGCCGGGGCTGGGCGAGGTCATCGGCCCGGCGGGCAATTTCTCGACCCTGCCGGATGCGGCCAAGTGGATCCTGGCCGGCGGAATGCTGCTGGGGCGTCTGGAGATCATCACCGTGCTGGTGCTGTGCATGCCCGCGTTCTGGCGGCACTGAACCCAGGCGTCAAGGCAACGCCGTCATGGCAGGTACCGACAGGTCGCCCGCCATGACTCACCGCGCACTCAGCAGTCGGTCAGCTCGAGAAACGCTGCGACCAACCGCTCCAGACCCTGCTGGTCTTCGACGCCAAACCGCGCCAGACGCGGGCTGTCCAGGTCCAGCACGCCGATCAGGCGCCCTGCCTTGACCAACGGGATCACCAGCTCGCTGTTGGACGCGCTGTCGCAGGCGATGTGCCCCGGGAAGGCATGGACGTCCTCGACGCGCTGGGTCTGCCGCGTGGCGGCCGCCGCACCGCAGACCCCCTTGCCGAAGGGAATGCGCACACAGGCGACCTGCCCCTGGAACGGGCCGAGCACCAGTTGCTCGTCGCGTACCAGGTAGAAGCCGGCCCAGTTGAGGTCTTCCACCTGGTGGTAGAGAAACGCCGACAGCTGAGCCGCGTTGGCGATGAAGTCGCGCTCGTCGGCGAACAGGGCACGTACCTGGGCGACCAGCAGGTCGTAACCATCCAGGCCTTGGCCATTGGCATTGAGGTCGATCATGGGTGTTGCTCCAGCAAGTGCAGCCCGACCCAGTAGCGGGCGAACTGATAGGCACAGCGGCCATTACGGTTGCCGCGTCCGGTCGCCCAGCGCACGGCTTCGGTTTCCAGCGCTTCGTCGCGCTGCCAGGTCAGGCCGGCCGCACCGGCCAGCTGGTCGATCCAGTGCGCCACCACGTCCAGGTAATGCGCCTGGCTGAAGGGATAGAACGACAGCCACAGGCCGAAACGGTCCGACAAGGCGATCTTGTCTTCCACCGCCTCGTTGGGGTGCAGCTCGCCGTCGATCATCTTCCAGTGCTCGTTGTCACTCTGCTTCTCGGGCACCAGGTGGCGACGGTTGGAGGTGGCGTACAGCAGCACATTGTCCGGCGCCTGCTCCAGCGAGCCGTCGAGCACGCTCTTGAGCACCCGGTAGTCGCCCTCGCCTGCCTCGAACGACAGGTCGTCGCAGAACAGGATGAAACGCTGGGGCAGCGCTTGCAGTTGTTCGACCACCCGCGGCAGGTCGGCCAGGTGATCGCGCTCGATCTCGATCAGGCGCAGCCCGGCCTCGGCATGCTCGGCCAGCAAGGCGCGCACCAGCGAGGACTTGCCGGTGCCGCGCGAACCCCAGAGCAGCGCATGGTTGGCCGGCAGACCCGTGATGAACTGGTGGGTGTTGCGACCCAGCTGTTCACGCTGCTTGTCGACCCCGATCAGGTCGCTCAGGCGGATGTCCAGGCTGACCTCCAGCGGCATCAGGTAGCCGCTGCGCGCATCGCGCTGCCAGCGTGCGGCCAGGCAGCGGTTCCAGTCGATGATGGGGCGCGGCGCGGGCAACAGGGGTTCGAGGCGTGCCAGTACCGTTTCGGCACGCTCCAGGAAAGCACTCAAGCGGGGGTCCATGACCACTCCTCATGTCAGATCAACGGCAGGATGGACGGTTCGGGACACGTCGAGTCGGCTATGCTTGCGCAGCGCAGGGAACGTACAACTGATTCGAGAACCCATGGATATCAAGTTCACCCATCGTCTGTCCTACAAGCAGGCCCGTCTGACGGTCCTTGCGGGCTTCGTTCTTGGAACCTTGCTCAGCCTCATCCAGATCGGCATCGATTATGCCAGCGAAGACGCCTCCATCAACCGTGAAATAGACGCGCTGCTGCAAATCAGCCACAACCCGGCCTCGCGAATCGCCTACAACATCGACACGGAACTGGCCCACGAACTGGTGGCCGGGCTGCTGCGCTCCCCGGCGGTCTTGCGCGCACGGTTGATCGACAACACCGACACGGTGCTGGCCGACGAGCGACGGGCGCGCCTGCAGAGCCCTTACCGTCCGATCAGCGACTTTCTGTTCGGGGCCTACCGGCAGTTCACCGATCCGCTGTACCTGGCGCACATGCCCGGCGATCACCTCGGCACCCTGCACCTGGACGTGGACACCTTCGCCTTCGGCAGCCGCTTCCTGAACCGTGCCGGGATCACCCTGGTCAACGGCTTCGCGCGCAGCCTGGTCCTGACCGTGATCCTGCTGGCGTTGTTCTACACCATGCTCACCCAGCCGCTGGTGCGGGTGATCAACGCGCTGAGCCGAGCCGACCCACGCCAGCCCGACCAGGCCAAGCTGGCCTACCCGCCCGGCCACGAGACCGACGAGATCGGCGTACTGGTCAAGGTCGCCAACCGCCAGTTCGTCAGCATGGCGACCGAGATCCAGCAGCGGCGCACCGCCGAAAACCGCTTGACCGAGTACCTGGGCGAACTCGAAAACATCGTCTCGGCCCGCACCCAGGCCCTCGAGGCCAGCAACGCCCGCCTGAGCCAGTCCAACCTGGAACTGGAACAGGCGCGCCGCCAGGCCCTGGACATGGCCCAGGCCCGCGCGGCGTTCCTGGCCAACATGAGCCATGAGATCCGCACGCCGCTCAACGGCATGCTCGGCATGATCGCGCTGGCGCTGGACAGCCCCGACCCTGGGGAACAGCGCCAGCAGCTGTCCATCGCCCATGAGTCGGGCAAGGTGCTGGTGGAGCTGCTCAACGATATCCTCGACCTGTCGAAGTTCGACGCCGGTCAGCTCACGCTCGAGTGCATTCCCTTCGACATGGGCACGCTGGTCGAGGACACCGCCAGCCTGCTGTCGCAGAACGCCGCCGCCAGCGTGGAATTGACCTGCCTGGTGGCGCCGGACTTCCCCAGCACTGTGCTGGGCGACCCCACCCGCGTGCGGCAGATCGTCAGCAACCTGCTGGCCAATGCCCTGAAGTTCACCCGGTTCGGGCGAGTCGACGTGCGCCTGAGTCGGGGCATCGACTGCGTCCGGCTCGAGGTCTGCGACACGGGCATCGGCATCCCCGAGCAGGCCCAGGAGCGGATCTTCCTGCCGTTCGTGCAGGCCGGCGATGGCATCACGCGGCAGTATGGCGGTACTGGCCTGGGCCTGACCCTGGCGCGCAACTTGTGCAGCGCGATGCAGGGCCACCTGCACATCGAGTCGCGCATGGGCTTTGGCAGCCGCTTCAGCATCGAGCTGCCCCTGCCGGTACAGACCGATGCCGTCACGCCTGGGCGGCTGAAGGGCCGCGTGGCTGCCGTGTGCGACCGCAGCAGCGGGCTGGCCGAGTGGCTGGCGGCGATTCTGCCGGCCTGGGGCTTGGACTACGTCCAAAGCGATGGCTTCGATGAACGCACGCAAGCTTCGGCGGACGTGCTGATCATCAACGACCGCGCCCTGCTCGACACGCTGCGTCCGGCCTTCACGGCACCGATTCTGCTGGTCACGGCCTATGGCGAATTTCTGCGCGGGCCTCAGCTGGCCCGCCTTTCTCCGCTGCAGCAACTGGCCCGCCCGGTCAGCCGTGCCACCTTGTACCAGATGCTGCGCCGCGCCCTGCCCGGCAGCGAGACCGGCCAGATCGTGCCAGGACAGACCGCGAACACGCCAGGGCCCTGCGCACGCATCCTGCTGGTCGAAGACAACCCGGTCAATCAGATGGTCGCCCAAGGCATGCTGACGCGCCTGGGCTGCCAGGTGCAGGTGGCCACGCAGGGCGCCGAAGCCCTGCAGTTGCTCGAGCAGCAACGGTTCGACATGGTGCTGATGGACTGCAACATGCCGGTGATGGATGGCTACGAAGCCAGCCGTCGCATCCGTCAGATGCCGCGCTGGGCCGACCTGCCGATCATCGCGCTGACCGCCAATGCCATGCCCGACGAGCGTGACCGCTGCCTGGCCGCCGGCATGAACGATTACCTGGCCAAGCCCTTCCGCCGCGAGAACCTGCTCACGCTGATCGAGCGTTGGCTGGCGCCACCTGCCCGGTAAGTACCGCCTCGATCGCCGCTTCCAGCGCCTTGGGCTTGGTCAGTGGCCCGAAACGCACCACCTGGCCGGTGGCCGGGTCGAGCAGGAACTTGGTGAAGTTCCACTTGATCGATTCGGTACCCAACAGGCCTGGCGCACGGCGCTTGAGCGCCACGAACAGCGGGTGCGCACGGGGGCCGTTGACCTCGACCTTGCGGAACATCGGAAAGCTCACGCCGAACGTGCGCTGGCAGAAGTGCGCGATCGAGCGCGCGTCACCGGGCTCCTGCTGGCCGAACTGGTTGCACGGGAAGCCCGCGATCACCAGCCCACGGGCCTGATAGCTCTGCCACAGTGCTTCGAGCCCTTCGTACTGCGGCGTGAAGCCGCATTGGCTGGCGGTGTTGACCACCAGCACGGCCTTGGCGGAAAAGTCGGCCAGGCACTTCTGCTCACCGCTCAAGGTCATGCAGGCAATGCCCAGCAGTTCGTCACGCACCCCCAGTCTGCGTTCAGTCACGAGGCTTGAACTCCAGGCAGACCGAGTTGATGCAGTAGCGCAGCCCGGTCGGTGGTGGACCATCGGGGAACACGTGCCCCAGGTGAGCGTCGCAGCGCGCGCAGGTGACTTCGGTGCGGATCATGCCGTGGGAGATGTCGCGCATCTCGATCATCGCTTCCTGGCCGATCGGTGCGTAGAAGCTCGGCCAGCCGCAGCCTGAGTCGAACTTGGTCGAAGAATCGAACAGCGGCGCGCCGCAGCAGATGCACTGGTAGGTGCCTGCGCGCTTTTCGTCGTTGTACTTGCCGGTGAAGGGCCGCTCGGTGCCTTTCAGGCGGCAGACCTCGTACTGCGCGGGGTCGAGCATCGCGCGCCACTCTTCCAATGTCTTTTCGATCTTCTGCATACAGCACCTCGGCAGGCTTGAATTTGCATCGCGCCGTCTTTTCGCTGGCGCGGGGGGCACGTATATTAGTGCGCTCTGTGTCTGACATCAGCCAGTCACACACGCTCCGCCTTTTTTCGGTCTATTCGTCGGCGGGCCGCTGCGACCTCTCCATTCGGGACTTCCAACATGCAGTTCAGCAAATCGAACAAGCTCGCCAATGTCTGCTACGACATTCGCGGCCCGGTGCTCAAGCACGCCAAACGCCTGGAAGAGGAAGGCCATCGCATCCTCAAGCTGAACATCGGCAACCCGGCACCCTTTGGTTTCGAGGCGCCCGAGGAAATCCTCCAGGACGTGATCCGCAACCTGCCCACGGCCCAGGGCTACAGCGACTCGAAGGGCCTGTTCAGCGCGCGCAAGGCGGTGATGCAGTACTGCCAGCAGAAGGATATCGATGGCGTCGGCATCGAGGACATCTACCTGGGCAACGGCGTGTCCGAGCTGATCGTCATGTCCATGCAGGCGCTGCTGAACAATGGCGACGAAGTGCTGATCCCGGCGCCGGACTATCCGCTGTGGACGGCTGCCGTCAGCCTGGCCGGCGGCAAGCCGGTGCACTACCTGTGCGACGAGCAGGCCGACTGGTTCCCGGACCTGGACGACATCAAGGCCAAGATCACCCCGAACACCAAAGCCCTGGTGATCATCAACCCGAACAACCCCACCGGCGCGGTCTATTCCCGCGAACTGCTGCTGGGCATGCTCGAACTGGCCCGCCAGCACAACCTGGTGGTGTTCTCCGACGAGATCTACGACAAGATCCTGTACGACGAGGCCGTGCACGTCAGCACCGCGTCCCTGGCACCGGACCTGCTCTGCCTGACCTTCAACGGCCTGTCGAAGTCCTACCGGGTCGCGGGCTTCCGTTCCGGCTGGCTGATCATCTCCGGGCCCAAGCACCATGCCCAGAGCTACATCGAAGGCATCGACATGCTGGCCAACATGCGCCTGTGCGCCAACGTACCGGCTCAGCACGCGATCCAGACGGCCCTCGGCGGCTATCAGAGCATCAACGACCTGGTGCTGCCGCCCGGCCGTCTGCTCGAGCAGCGCAACCGCGCCTGGGAACTGCTCAACGACATCCCCGGCGTCAGCTGCGTCAAGCCCATGGGCGCGCTGTACGCCTTCCCGCGCATCGACCCCAAGGTCTGTCCGATCTTCAACGACGAAAAATTCGTGCTCGACCTGCTGCTGTCCGAACGCCTGCTGGTGGTCCAGGGCACGGCCTTCAACTGGCCATGGCCCGACCACTTCCGCGTGGTGACCCTGCCACGGGTGGACGACCTGGAGCAGGCCATCGGCCGGATCGGCCAGTTCCTGCGCACCTACCGCCAGTAGCCTCGAGGGGGGGCCGTCCGAGCCTGCTTGGACGGCCCTTTCGGCATCGGGTGCCACGATCGTCATGTCCCGCCTTGAAGTCAGACACGTCCTACAACACGTGTCGACACCTCGCTCAGCCCTCGCCCTACACAGTTTGAAATAGTCCCCCGGTTGAATCCGCGCGCCTTGCGCCTTATATACCCCGGCAGTGAGCAATATTTCATCCGTCAGGAGAACGTGACAACCATGATGCGCATCTTGTTGTTTGTAGCCACCAACCTTGCGGTGGTGCTGGTTGCAAGCATTACCCTGAGCCTGTTCGGCTTCGACGGGTTCATGGCCGCCAACGGGGTCGACCTCGACCTTGGCCAACTGCTGGTCTTCTGTGCCGTGTTCGGCTTCGCCGGCTCGATCATCTCGCTGCTCATCTCCAAGTGGATGGCCAAGATGAGCACCGGCACCCAGATCATCACCCAGCCCCGTACGCGTCATGAACAATGGCTGCTGCAGACCGTCGAGGAGCTGTCGCGCGAAGCGGGCATCAAGATGCCCGAGGTCGGCATCTTCCCGGCCTACGAGGCCAACGCCTTCGCCACCGGCTGGAACCGCAACGACGCGCTGGTCGCGGTCAGCCAGGGCCTGCTCGAACGCTTCTCGCCCGACGAGGTGCGTGCGGTGCTGGCACACGAGATCGGTCACGTCGCCAATGGCGACATGGTCACGCTGGCGCTGGTGCAGGGCGTGGTCAACACCTTCGTGATGTTCTTCGCCCGGATCATCGGCAACTTCGTCGACAAGGTGATCTTCAAGAACGAAGAAGGCCAGGGCATCGCCTATTACGTGGCGACCATCGTCGCCGAGCTGGTGCTGGGCATTCTCGCCAGCATCATCGTGATGTGGTTCTCGCGCCGTCGCGAATACCGTGCCGATGACGCCGGTGCACGGCTGGCCGGCACCGGGGCCATGATCAGCGCCCTGCAACGCCTGCGTTCGGAGCAAGGCATGCCGGCGCAGATGCCCGACACCCTCAAGGCCTTCGGCATCAACGGCGGCCTCAAGCATGGCCTGGCCGGCCTGCTGATGAGCCACCCGCCGCTCGAGGAGCGCATCGAGGCGCTGCGTCGTCGCGGCTGAGTTCAGCGTTACCCTACAGGGGCGACTTCGGTCGCCTCTTTTTTTGCCTGCGGTTTCGTAACCTTGAGCTTCCACCCGTCGCGCCCGGAGGCTTTATCGTCAATCGACTGATGGAGCGCTTCAACACCCCATAGCCACACCGCGATAAGGCAAAGTCTCGCGTTCATGTGGGAGTCCGCCCGTCGCCTTGGCGCCGCACTGTCGCGCAGAGAGCATGACGATAGCTGGCATGGCTCAGAGGCTTTATCTCCGATCGATTTCTGGGGCCGCTTTGCGGCCCATCGCGGCCGGTCCGGCGCCCCGGCAGGGGCCTCCTACAGGTGATCGCAACACTCTGCCTCATTGCGGTGTGACTACGGGTGGAGCGGCCCCTGTGCCGCGATTGGGCCTGCAGGACCCACAAAAATTCTGAAATTTTTCATTTGAAATCAGAAAGATACTTTATGCCCTATGAGACCGGGCTTGCCCGCGATAGCGTCCGTTCCATCATCGCCTGCATTGCAGGCAAGCCCGCTTCCACAGGGTTGTGCAATCCGTCACCTGGCGCCCTGACCGCATGCAAATCCAGCCTACCTGCTTGAACGCCTGCCATAAAAAAACCCCGGTTCGAGCTGCCTCGAACCGGGGTTTTCTACATCACCTGCGCATCAATCTTCGCGATAGCGACGCAGTTTGAGCTGCTTGCCGGCGACACGGGTGTCCTTGAGCTTGGTCAGCAGCTTCTCGAGGCCGTCTTCCGGCAGCTCGACCAGGCTGAAGCTGTCACGCACCTGGATGCGACCGATCGCATCACGGGCCAGGCCACCTTCGTTGAGGATCGCGCCCAGCAGGTTCTTGGCGGCGATACCGTCACGGGCACCCAGGGCGGTACGGCAACGGACACGGCCTTCGGCCAGTGGCAGCGGCGCACGGCGCTCGCGGTCACCGCGCTCGCCACGGTCGCTGCGCTCACCGGTACGCTCGCGCGGGGTGTGCGACGGCACCAGCGGCTGGTCACGCTCGACGCTGGCCAGGTCCAGGGCCTGACCATTGGTGGCCTTGCGCAGCAGGGCCGCGGCCAGGGCACGTGGGCTGCAGCCCAGGTCGGTGGTCAGGCGGTCGAGCAGCTCGCCATGGCTGGCTTCGGAATCGGCCACCAGCGGTGCGAGGCTGTTGGTCAGCTTCTTGATGCGGGCGTCCAGCACGGCCTGGGCATTGGGCAGACGCGCTTCGGCGACTTTCTGACCGGTGACACGCTCGATCACCTGCAGCATGCGACGCTCGCGCGGCGTGACCAGCAGCAGGGCACGGCCTTCACGACCGGCACGGCCGGTACGGCCGATACGGTGCACGTAGGACTCGGGGTCGTACGGCATGTCGACGTTGAACACGTGGGTGATGCGCGGAACGTCCAGACCACGGGCGGCGACGTCGGTGGCGACGACGATGTCCAGGCGACCGTCCTTGAGCGAGTCGATGACGCGCTCACGCTGGTTCTGGGCGATGTCGCCGTTCAGGGCAGCGGCCTTGTAGCCCTTGGCTTCCAGCGCGCTGGCCAGGTCCAGGGTGGCTTGCTTGGTGCGCACGAAGGCGATCAGCGCGTCGAACTCTTCCACTTCCAGCAGGCGCAGCACGGCCGGGATCTTCTGGTCGGCGTGCACCATCAGGTGGGCCTGGTCGATCGCGGTGACGGTCTGGGTCTTGCTCTGGATCTTGACGTGCTTGGGCTCGCGCAGGTGACGTTCGGCGATCGAGCGGATCGACGACGGCAGCGTGGCCGAGAACAGCACGGTCTGACGGGTTTCCGGCAGTGCGGCGAAGATCACTTCCAGGTCGTCCATGAAGCCGAGCTTGAGCATCTCGTCGGCTTCGTCGAGGACCAGGTGACGCACGGTCGACAGGACCTTCTCGTCACGGCGCAGGTGGTCGCACAGGCGACCTGGAGTGGCGACGACGATCTGGGCGCCGTTGCGGATGGCACGCAGCTGCGGGCCCATCGGGGCGCCGCCGTACACGGCCACCACGTTCACGCCCGGCATCTGCTTGGCGTAGGTTTCGAAGGCTGTAGCTACTTGCAGCGCCAACTCACGGGTTGGCGCCAGGATCAGGGCTTGCGGTTCGCGCTTGCTCGTGTCGATACGATTCAGGATGGGCAGGGCGAAGGCAGCGGTCTTGCCGGTGCCGGTCTGCGCCTGGCCGATCATGTCGTGACCGGCGAGAATGATCGGGATCGATTGCTGCTGAATGGCGGACGGCTCTTCATAGCCGGTGGCCAGTACGGCGGCAACGATGCTGGGATTGAGATCGAGAGCGGCGAATCCGCCGGTTTCCTGGGTCATGGGTCTGCCTCTAGAGGTGCATCCGCAAAGACCCATGCTCCAAAGCTGCACATGCCTTGAAAGACCCTAAGGTCACCCAGGCAGCTCTGGCGGCGGGGATTTGCGAAGACGATTGAAAAGGGAACATCTTGGGAAAGTCCGACGAGCGGACGCGCAGCCGTAGCTGAATTCGGAGGATTTGCACCACCTGCAACGGGGGCCCGCTGAAAGACCGGCGCGTACTATACCCGAATCGGCGATTCGCGGTGAGATTTTTTTTACCGACCGGTCAAGTCGTGCGCCAGGCATTGCTGGCGGCTGAATCGTTTAGTCCATCGCTCAGGTGGCCGGACGCACCACCCGTATCAGCGGCTCCAGGTCATACCCCAGACGAGGGGCCAACGCCTGGGCGCGCTGGCGCAGGGCGGGCAGGTCGAGCGTCTGGTCGAGGTCGGCGGGCACCAGCAGCACCACATTGCCCTCCTTGACCGGCAGCTCCCAGTAATGCCGGTGGTAGAGCCCTCGCAGCAAGGCAGCGCCCAGCGGCTTGCCGTCGTCGTTGGCCCACTGGTTGATCACCAGCCAACCGCCCGGATTGAGCTTGCGCTGGCAGTCCTGCAGGAAATTCCAGGCCAGGTGCGCGACGCCGGGGCCGTGATCGGTATACAGGTCGACGAAGATCAGGTCCGCGCATTCGGCGTCCGGCAACAAGGCCATGGCATCGCCGATGCGCACATAAAGGCGCGGGTCATCGTCCAGCCCCAGGTACTGCATGGCCAGACGCGGCACGTCAGGACGCAGTTCGATGGCCTCGACGTCTTCCAGCGGCAGGAATTTCAGGCAGGCCTGGGTCAGGGTGCCAGCGCCCAGTCCCAGGAACAGCGCGCTGTCCGGCGCCTCATGGCACAGCGCCCCCAGCAGCATGGCCCGCGTGTAGTCGTACTCGAGCCAGGCCGGGTCGGCGGTGAACACACAGCTCTGCTCGATGGCATCGCCGAATTCCAGAAACCGGTACTCGTCCACCTCGAGCACACTGATGACGCCGAAGGCATCCTCGACCCGCTCCAGCAGCCGCTCTTGCCGCTCGTTCGTCATTGCCCCGTCCACGTGCGCAAAAGCGGGCATTGTCCGTCAATGCCGAGGGCGCAACAACCCAACGCGCACCTGCTACCATGGGCCATCGCCCTTTTCCCTTGCCCGAGAACCCTGATGAACAGACCGTGGAGCCCCGACAGCTGGCGCGCCTTGCCGATCCAGCAGCAGCCGATCTACCCCGACGCCGCCCACCTGGGCCGGGTCGAGCAGACCCTGGCCAGCTACCCGCCCCTGGTGTTCGCAGGCGAAGCGCGGGAACTGCGCCGTCAGTTCGCCGAGGTGACCCAGGGCCGGGCCTTCCTGCTGCAAGGGGGCGACTGCGCCGAAAGCTTCGCGGAGTTTTCTGCCGCGAAGATCCGCGACACCTTCAAGGTGCTGCTGCAGATGGCGATCGTCATGACCTTTGCCGCCGGCCTGCCGGTGGTCAAGGTCGGTCGCATGGCGGGCCAGTTCGCCAAACCGCGCTCGGCCAATGACGAGACCCTCGAGGGCGTCACTCTGCCGGCGTACCGGGGCGACATCGTCAATGGCATCGGCTTCGACCCCGTCAGCCGCGTGCCGGACCCTGAGCGCCTGCTGCAGGCCTACCACCAGGCCACCGCCAGCCTGAACCTGCTGCGCGCCTTCGCCCAGGGCGGCTTTGCCGACCTGCACCAGGTGCACCGCTGGAACCTGGACTTCATCGCCAACTCGGCGTTGGCCACCAAGTATCATCAACTGGCCGATCGCATTGACGAGACCCTGGCCTTCATGCGTGCCTGTGGCCTGGACAGCGCGCCGCAGCTGCGCGAGACCAGCTTCTTCACCGCGCATGAAGCGCTTCTGCTCAACTACGAGCAAGCGTTCGTGCGCCACGACAGCCTGACCGGCGACCCCTACGACTGCTCGGCGCACATGCTGTGGATCGGCGACCGCACACGCCAGCTCGACGGGGCTCACGTGGAGTTCCTACGCGGCGTGCACAACCCCATCGGGGTCAAGGTGGGCCCGAGCATGGACCCGCAGGAGCTGCTCCGGCTGATCGATGTGCTCAACCCCGACAACGACCCGGGCCGCCTCAACCTGATCGTGCGCATGGGCGCGGACAAGGTCGCCGAGCACTTCCCCCGGTTGCTGCAGACGGTCACCCGCGAAGGCCGCCAGGTGCTGTGGAGCTGCGACCCCATGCACGGCAACACCATCAAGGCCAGCAGCGGCTACAAGACCCGCGACTTCGCGCAGATCCTGGCGGAGGTCCGACACTTCTTCGACGTGCATCGCGCCGAAGGCACCCATGCCGGCGGCATTCACATCGAGATGACCGGCCAGAACGTGACCGAGTGCATCGGCGGTGCCCGGCCGATCACCGAAGCCGGCCTGTCGGATCGCTACCATACCCACTGCGACCCGCGTCTGAATGCCGATCAATCGCTGGAGCTGGCGTTCATGATTGCCGACACGTTGAAGAGCAGTCTCAAGCGGTGAGTGGCAAACTACAAGCTACAAGCTGAGAGGCGTTGCCCTGACGTTCGGCATCAACTTCAGCCCTGATGCCGTTCAATCAATCGCCAAGTGTTCAGCCCTGTCACGGCTTGCAGCTTGTAGCTTGTAGCTGGCGACTGGCAGCTTGCGGCTCACACCTCGAACGCCAGCAACACCGCACACACCACGAGAAACCCGCAGAACAGGCCACGCAGGACTTTCTCGGGCAGGGCATGGGCGAGCTTCACGCCCCAGCTGATGCTCAGCAGCCCGCCCACGGCCAGGGGCAGGCCGATGCTCCAGTCGACGCTGTGGTGCACGCCGTAGGTCAGCAGGGTGATGGACGTGCTCGGCACGGCCAGCGCCAGGGACAAACCCTGGGCGACCACTTGCGTGGTGCCGAAGACGCTGGTCAGCACCGGCGTCGCTACCACCGCGCCGCCCACGCCGAACAGCCCACCCATGCTTCCGGCGAAGGCCCCCAGCACACCCAGCCAAGGCCAAGGGTGCCGCAGACGGTCGCTGGCCACCGCGCTGCGCATGAACAGGCGTACCCCGTTCCAGAGTGCCAGCGCCACCAGAAAACCGACGAACCCCAGGCGCATCACATGGGCGTCGAGCCCTACCGCCCAGATCGAGCCCAGCCAGGCGAACACCAGGCTGCACACCGACAGGGGCAAGGCATGGCGCCATTCGATGCGATTGCGCTGGTGGTAACGCCACAGGGCGAGCATGACGTTCGGCACCACCATCACCAAGGCCGTGCCTTGCGCCATCTGCTGATCGAGCCCGAACAGGACGGCCAACGCCGGAATGGCGATCAACCCACCACCGATGCCGAACAAGCCCCCCATGGTCCCCAGGGCGGCGCCCAGCGCCACGAACATCACCGTTTCCATCCTGACTCACTTTTTGTCTTCACCCAGAGGCTGTCATGCTAACGGGTCGCGCTTTGCACGGAAACGCACAACCCCGCACAATGGCTGTGCACATTTCGCACAGCCAAAAAGGTTTTTCTATGACGCCCGACGTATTGTCCGCCCAGTTCGCTCTGTTTCTGGACGTGCTGGAAACCGGGAGCTTCTCGGCCGCTGCACGGCGTCATCCGTTGACGCCTTCGGCCGTGGCGCGGCGCATGGACAGTCTGGAAAACGCCGTGGGCAGCCGTCTGCTCGTGCGCAGCACGCACCGGGTCGAGGCGACGCCGTCGGGCCGGGCGTTCGCCGAGCGCGCGCGGCGCATCCTCGAAGAGTGGCGCCTGGCCCGTGCCGAAGCCGTGTCGCTCAGCGAGTCGCCTGAGGGGCTGATCCGCCTCAATGCGCCCGCCGCCCTGGGCCGCCGCCACCTGGCGCCGGCCATCGCCGATTTTCTGGTCGCCTACCCCGGGCTGGACGTTCAGCTGCAGCTGATCGACAGCTTCGTCGACCTGCAAGGCAGCCTGCTGGGCGAATTCGACCTGGTGCTGCGCGCCGGCCCCCTGGCCGATACGCGGCGCGTCGCCACCCCGCTGGCCTCGATGGTCCGGATCGCCTGCGCCAGCCCAGCCTACCTGGCCCGGCGCGGCATCCCTTCCACACCGGCCGAACTGCCCGAACACGACGGCCTGGACTGGGACGGTCTGGCGCCGCCCTTCGCCTGGCGCTTCAAGGAAGGCGACAGCACCCGCCTGTATCGGCCACGCCGCGTGCGCATGACGGCCAACAATGCCGAGGCGCTGCTGTGTGGCGCGCTGGCCGGGCTGGGCATCGCGCACCTGCCCACCTGGTTGACCAGCGAACACCTGATGCGCGGCGAACTGATGCCCTTGTTCTGCGAAAACGGCCTGCCTTCGCCGGAAGCCAGCGGCATCTATGCCTTGCGCCTCGAACATGAAACGAACTCTCGCAGCCGATTGCTGCTCGAATTTCTCAAGCACCGCTTCAGCCCGATCCCGCCCTGGGACCTGGCCTTGCGCAGTGGGCTGCATCGACAATGAACCTAACGCATTGCGCGCATGCCAGATTGATATCCACTTAGCAGTGAAGGACATGCATGAACGCCGATATCCGATCCCCCAGCGATGAGCTGTTGCTGGACAGCCAGGTCTGTTTCGCCCTGCATTCCACCTCGTTGCTGATGACCAAGGTGTACAAACCCCTGTTGCAGACATTGGGCCTGACCTACCCCCAGTACCTGGCCATGCTGGTGCTGTGGGAACACGATGGCATGACGGTGGGTGAAATCAGCCAACGCCTGTTGACCGACCCCGGCTCGCTGACGCCGCTGCTCAAGCGCCTGGAGAGCGAAGGCCTGCTCAAGCGCAACCGCAGCCGCGAGGACGAGCGGGTGGTGCAGGTGCAACTGACCGACAAGGGCCGCCAGCTGCGCGAGGACGCGCGCCATGTACCCGGTGACATCCTCGGGGCCAGCGGGCGCAGCCAGGAGCGATTGCGTCAGTTGCAGGAAGACTTGCTCGAGCTGCGAGCCAGCTTGCAGAAGAACCTGGCCTGAGGCGGCTGTCGTATTTCCTCTGGGCCCTACGGGCCCATGAAATCAGCCGACTTGGATCTGCCAGGCAACAGGCGAATGTACAACTTCATCCGCCCGCCTGTTATCGCTTGCGTTCATACAACCGTGGTGCCCCTTCCGGCCGCGACTTGAACCGTCGATGCGCCCACAGGTACTGCTCGGGGCACTCACGCAACACCCCTTCCACCCATTGGTTGATCCGCAGGCAGTCGGCCTCCTCGCTCTCCCCTGGGAAGTCCTCCAGCGGCGGATGCACCACCAACCGATACCCGCTGCCATCCTCGAGCCGACGCTGGGTGAAGGGAATCACCCGCGCCCGGCCCAGGCGCGCGAACTTGGTGGTGGCCGTGACCGTGGCCGCCGGAATGCCGAACAGCGGGACGAACACGCTCTGCTTGGTGCCGTAGTCCTGGTCCGGCGCATACCAGATGGCACGCCCGCCGCGCAGCAGCTTGAGCATGCCGCGCACATCGTCGCGCTCGACCGCCAGGGCATCGAGGTTGTGCCGCTCGCGACCACGCCGCTGGACATAGTCGAACAGCGCGTTGCCATGTTCGCGGTACATGCCATCGATGGTGTGCGCCTGACCCAACAGCGCCGCGCCGATTTCCAGGGTGGTGAAGTGCACGGCCATCAGGATGGCGCCCTGCCCGTCGCGCTCAGCGTCGCGCAGGTGCTCCAACCCTTCGATATGGGCCAGGCGCGCCAGCCGGGCCTTGGGCCACCACCAGCTCATGGCCATCTCGAAGAAGGCGATGCCCGTGGAGGCGAAGTTTTCCTTGAGCAACCGTTTACGCTGCGCCTCGGACAGCTCGGGAAAGCACAGCTCCAGGTTGCGCGCCGCGATGCGCCGACGCGGGCCGGCGACACGGTACATCACCGCGCCCAATGCGCGGCCCAGCCCCAGCAAGGCACGATAGGGCAGCTGCACGATCAGCCAGAGCAGCCCCAGGCCCAGCCAGAGACCCCAGAAGCGCGGATGGAAGAACTGAAGACGAAAACGCGGGCGTTCCATTGAAGCATCCGGTCAGACAAAGGCCGGGCATTCTACAACGGATCGCCGCGAGTTGCGGCCAACGGGCGTTCTCGTTATAAGTCAGGGCACTTTTTTCGTAACAAGCCGTCTATGCAGACCATGAGCCCAAACCAGACACCCGACGCCGTACCCGTGTTCCAGCTCAAGGGCAGCATGCTTGCCATCACTGTGCTGGAGCTCGCCCACAACGACCTCGACGCGCTCGACCGGCAGTTGGCGGCGAAAGTCGCGCAGGCCCCGAATTTCTTCAGCAACACACCCCTGGTGCTGGCGCTGGACAAACTGCCGATCGCCTGCGGCACCCTCGACCTGCCTGCCCTGATGCGCATCTGCCGCCACCATGGCCTGCGCACCCTGGCCATTCGCGCCAACCGGATCGAGGACATCGCTGCGGCGATCGCCATCGACCTGCCCGTGCTGCCCCCTTCGGGTGCACGGGAGCGCCCCCTGGAGCCCGAGCCGGAAGTCAAGCCACCCGAGCCTGCTCCGCCACCGCCTCCGCCGCCCAGCGAGCCGGAGGTGCGCCCGACGCGCATCGTCAGCTCCCCGGTGCGCGGGGGTCAGCAGATCTACGCCCAGGGCGGCGACCTGATCGTGACCTCTTCGGTCAGCCCGGGTGCGGAACTTCTTGCCGACGGCAACATCCATGTGTACGGCGCGATGCGGGGTCGGGCCCTGGCCGGCGTCAAGGGCAACACCCGCGCACGGATTTTCTGCCAGCAGATGACCGCCGAACTGCTGTCGATCGCAGGTCAATACCGCGTGTGCGAAGAGCTGCGCCGCGACCCGCTCTGGGGGTTCGGCGTCCAGGTCAGCCTGTCTGGCGATGTGTTGAACATCACCCGCCTTTGACGGATACTTGCCGTCATTTTTAGTGCAACTTCTTTTCATGTTGCCGTTTTTGTGTATTTGCAGGGACTGCTGTCCCGTTCATCTAGGGGTGAAACACCTTGGCCAAGATTCTCGTCGTTACTTCCGGCAAGGGGGGCGTGGGCAAAACCACCACCAGCGCCGCCATCGGCACCGGGCTCGCGCTGCGCGGCTACAAGACGGTCATCGTCGACTTCGACGTCGGCCTGCGTAACCTGGACCTGATCATGGGCTGCGAGCGCCGCGTGGTGTATGACTTCGTCAACGTGGTCAACGGCGAAGCCGGCCTGCAGCAGGCCCTGATCAAGGACAAGCGCCTGGAGAACCTGTTCGTGCTGGCGGCCAGCCAGACCCGCGACAAGGACGCGCTGACCCAGGAAGGCGTCGAGAAGGTACTGAACGAGCTGAAGGAATCCTTCGACTACGTGGTCTGCGACTCCCCTGCCGGCATCGAGAAGGGTGCGCACCTGGCCATGTACTTCGCCGACGAAGCCATCGTGGTGACCAACCCGGAAGTCTCGTCGGTCCGTGACTCCGACCGCATGCTGGGCATCCTGGCCAGCAAATCGCGTCGCGCCGAGAACGGCGAGGAGCCGATCAAGGAACACCTGCTCATCACCCGCTACCACCCTGAGCGCGTCGAGAAAGGCGAGATGCTCAGCATCGCCGACGTCGAGGAGATCCTCTCGATCAAGCTCAAGGGCGTGATCCCCGAATCCCAGGCGGTGCTCAAGGCCTCCAACCAAGGCATCCCGGTCATCCTCGACGACCAGAGCGATGCCGGTCAGGCCTACAGCGACGCCGTCGACCGCCTGCTGGGCAAAGAGAAGCCAATGCGCTTCATCGACGTACAGAAGAAGGGATTCTTCGAGCGCATTTTCGGGAGCAAATAAACCATGAACCTTTTTGACTTCTTTCGTGGCAGACAGAAACAGAGCAGCGCGTCGGTGGCGAAAGAGCGTCTACAGATCATCGTGGCGCACGAGCGCGGACAGCGCAGCACCCCGGACTACCTCCCGGCCTTGCAGAAAGAACTGGTCGAGGTGATCCGCAAGTATGTGAACATTGGCAACGACGATGTGCAGGTCGCCCTGGAAGACCAAGGCAACTGCTCCATCCTCGAGTTGAACATCACCCTCCCGGAGCGTTGATCGCCCCGGGTCACGTGCACGGCGACGGTCAGGCCGGCAGTTCCACTGCCGTGCCTGCCGTCGCCGTTGCGTTTTGCAGAGAACCCGCAATGCCGTTGTCGAACGTCCAGATCCTTCATGAAGATGCCGCCGTGCTGGTGGTCAACAAGCCGACGTTGCTGCTGTCGGTGCCCGGCCGTGCCGACGACAACAAGGACTGCCTGATCACCCGCCTGCAGGAAAACGGCTATCCGGACGCGCTGATCGTGCACCGGCTGGACTGGGAGACCTCGGGCATCATCCTGCTGGCCCGCGACGCCGACAGCCACCGCGAGCTGTCCCGACAGTTCCACGACCGGGAAACCGAAAAGGCCTACACGGCCCTGTGCTGGGGGCAACCGGACCGCGACAGCGGCAGCATCGACCTGCCCCTGCGGTACGATCCGCCGACCAAGCCGCGTCACGTGGTCGATCACGAGTTGGGCAAGCGCGCCCTGACCTTCTGGCGCGTGCTCGAACGGCATGCCGATCATTGCCGCGTCGAACTGACGCCGGTCACCGGACGCTCGCACCAGCTGCGCGTGCACATGTTGTCGATCGGTCATCCGCTGCTGGGCGACCGCCTCTACGCCAACCCCGAGGCGCTGGCCGCCCATGAGCGCCTGTGCCTGCATGCCAGCATGCTGGCGTTCACCCACCCGGTGTCGGGCGAGCGGCTGCGCTTTACCTGTCCCGCGCCCTTTTGAAGGGGCGAGCTGCAAGCTGACGTTCAGGGCGGTGGTGTAGCGACGGGGACCTGGTTACCAAGCGCTGCACCAAAGCCCTGCCTATTCGCTTTTGCTTGTGGCTTGCTGCTTACGGCTTGCAACTCCTCCCCCATTACCCGAAGCTTGCAGCTCAACGCTTGCCGCTGGTCTGGAGTACCTTATGCGCGACACCCTCAACCGAGGCTTGATCGATTTCCTCAAGGCGTCGCCGACGCCGTTTCATGCCACCGCGTCGATCGCCCAACGTCTGGAAGCGGCCGGCTACAAGCGCCTCGACGAACGCGAGCGCTGGACCACGGTGCCCGGCGGCCGCTACTACGTCACGCGTAACGACTCCTCGATCATCGCCATCCAACTGGGCAAGCAGTCGCCGCTCGAAGGCGGCATGCGCCTGGTCGGTGCCCATACCGACAGCCCGTGCCTGCGAGTCAAGCCGCAACCGGAGCTGCAGCGCCACGGCTTCCTGCAGCTGGGGGTGGAGGTCTACGGCGGCGCCCTGCTGGCCCCGTGGTTCGACCGCGACCTGTCGCTGGCCGGGCGCGTGACCTTCCGCCGCGATGGCAAGGTCGAGAGCCAACTGGTCGATTTCAAGCTGCCGATCGCCGTCATTCCCAATCTGGCCATTCACCTGAACCGTACCGCCAACGAAGGCTGGCCGATCAATGCGCAGCACGAACTGCCGCCGATCCTGGCACAGGTGGCCGGTGACGAGCGCGTCGACTTCCGTGCGCTGCTGACCGAACAACTGGCGCGCGAGCACGAGCTCAATGCCGATGTGGTGCTCGATTACGAACTCAGCTTCTACGATACCCAGGAAGCGGCGCAGATTGGCCTCCATGGTGAGTTCATCGCCGGCGCGCGTCTGGACAACCTGCTCTCCTGCTTTGCCGGCGTCCAGGCCCTGTTGAATGCCGACAGCGACGAGACCTGCGTGCTGGTCTGCACCGACCATGAAGAAGTCGGTTCCTGCTCGGCCTGTGGCGCGGACGGTCCGATGCTCGAGCAGACCCTACAGCGTCTGCTGCCGGGTCATGACGAGTACGTGCGCTGCATCCAGCGCTCGCTGCTGATCTCGGCCGACAACGCCCATGGCGTACACCCCAACTACGCCGACAAGCACGATGGCAACCATGGCCCGAAACTCAACGCCGGGCCGGTGATCAAGGTCAACAGCAACCAGCGCTATGCCACCAACAGCGAAACGGCCGGGTTCTTCCGTCACCTGTGCATGGCCGAAGAGGTCCCGGTGCAGAGCTTCGTGGTGCGCAGCGACATGGGCTGTGGCTCGACCATCGGCCCGATCACCGCCAGCCACCTGGGCGTGCGGACGGTGGACATCGGCCTGCCGACCTTCGCCATGCATTCGATCCGCGAGCTGTGCGGCAGCCATGACCTGGCGCACTTGGTGAAAGTGCTGACGGCGTTCTACCGGAGTGTGGAGCTGCCGTAGGCAGACGTGGCGACGCACAGCCTGGACGGCCTGGCTGGCCTGACAGAACGATGCACGTCTTTTGTGAGAGCAGGCTTGCCTGCGATGCGGGCGGTGACGGGCCGGACGCTATCGCGGGCAAGCCCGCTCCCACATGTACCGCAATGCACTGCCTCATCACGGTGTAGCTACGGGTGAGCGGCCCCTGCCGGGGCGCCGGACCGGCCGCGATTGGGCCCGCAGGGGCCACGTAATCCTGAACTTATCCCTTATAAAATCAACAAGATATCTGTGCTCAATGAGAGTTCGTCTGCCGCCTTGGCGCCGCGCTGTCGCGCAGAGAACATGTCGATAGCTGGCAGGATTCGGAGCTTCATTGCTAACTGATCTTAGGGCCGCTTTGCGGCCCATCGCGGCACAGGGGCCGCTCCTACACCCGTAGTCCCACCGCGGGGTTGCAGGCTATCGCGGTCACCTGTGGGAGATCCCCTGCCGGGGCGCCGGACCGGCCGCGATTGGGCCCGCAGGGACCACACAATACTGAAATTATCCCCTATAAAATCAACAAGATATTTGTGCTCAATAAGAGCAAGCGTTCTCGCAATGCAGGCGGTGACGGGCCGGACGCTATCGCGGGCAAGCCCCACACGGTCCGTGACATCCCATTCCACCGTGGCATGGAGAGGGGAATATCCCTTGCCTTACCTCAATGCCCTCCCCCCTCGCCTTGGCTACACTTTCCCTGTCGATCTTGTGTCTTCGCAGAAGGAGCCTGCCATGTCCGCCTTGCATTCAATGCTGATTCCCGTCATCGCGGGCCTGTCGTTGTTGACCGTGGGCTTCGGCCTGCGCGAGCGTGACCTGGGTGTGCTGATGATGTGGCTGGGGACGCTGGGCATCTTTGGCATCATGTGCTGGAAGATCCTCGAGAAACTGGCCTGAAATCCTCTACACTCGGGCATCGTCTGTCCCGAGGTAGTGTGTCCGGTGCCTGTTCTCCTGCGTTGTCTCTATCTGTTGTGCCTGTTCGCCTTCGTCGCGCCCGCTCAGGCGGCCGGATTGCCCAGCCTGCTGGGGTCGGGTTCGTCCCACCAGGAACAAGCCTCCGAACCTCTGGGCAAGTCGCTCGACGAGGTCATCACCACCCTGGAAAACGACCAGCAGCGTGGCAAGCTGCTGGCGGACCTGAAAAAGCTGCGTGACAGCACGCGCCAGGCCCAGCCGACCGAGGCACAAGGTGTGCTCGGGCTGATCGGCAGCACCTTGCACGATGTCGAGAAGCAGTTCAGCGGCGAGGCCAGCCCGTTCCGGCGCTGGTCGCTGGAACTCGACCAGGCCCGGCAAGAGCTGGCGGCGTTGGCCGTACCGATGCAGGAATGGCCGATGATCCTCTTCGGCTTCGCCGCCATCATCGCGGTCTGGAGCCTTTTGGCAATGACCTTCAACTGGATCGGCCACCGCCTGCAGGTGCGCTTCGGGCTGCCCGAGGAGCTGCCACAGCATCCGCGCCCGTGGGACCTTCTGCGCTTTGCCCTGCGCAAGCTCGGGCCCTGGCTGGTGGCGCTGATCTTCACGGTCTACCTGAGCTTCGCCCTGCCCTCCTCCCTAGGCAAATCCCTGGCCATGGTACTGGCCTATGCCCTGGTGGTCGGCACCTGTTTCTCGGCCATCTGCGTGATCGCCTTCTCCCTGCTCGACGGCCCCCACCGCCACCGTGCGCTGGACATCCTGCGTCATCGGGCCTTCAACCCGCTCTGGCTGATCGGCAGCTTCGCCGCCTTCGGCGAGGCCATGAGCGATCCGCGTTTGACCGCGGCGCTCGGGATCCACCTGGCGCACACTCTGGCCACCGTCACCAACATCGTGGCGGCGGTGTGTACGGGCTTGTTCATCCTGCGCTTCCGTCGGCCCATCGCCCACCTGATCCGCAACCAGCCGCTGTCGCGTCGTCTGACGCGGCGCACTCTGAGCGACACCATCGGCGTCCTGGGCAGCTTCTGGTACGTCCCGGCGCTGGTGCTGGTGGCGATCTCGTTGTTCGCCACCTTCATCTCGGCAGGCGACACCAGCACCGCACTGCGCCAGTCGCTGATGTGCACGGTGCTGGTGGTGGTGTGCATGGTGCTCAACGGTCTGGTCCGGCGGCATGCCGTCAGCCCCCGGCGCACTCACCGGCGTCAGCAGGTCTATGTCGAGCGGTTGAAGAGCTTCGGCTATGCCCTGCTGCACCTGTTCATCTGGCTGGTGTTCCTGGAAATCGGCCTGCGGGTCTGGGGCCTGTCGATGATCCGCTTCGCCGAGGGCGATGGGCATGAGGTCAGCCTGCGGGTCATGGGCCTGACCACCACGCTGATCATCGCCTGGCTGGTGTGGATCCTGGCCGACAGCGCCGTGCACCATGCCCTGGTGCGTTCGCGCCGCGGCCTGGCCAACGCCCGTGCGCAGACCATGATGCCGCTGGTGCGCAACGTGCTGTTCATCACCATCTTCATCATCGCGCTGATCGTGGCCCTGGCCAACATGGGCATGAACGTCACGCCACTGCTCGCCGGTGCCGGTGTCATCGGCCTGGCGGTGGGTTTCGGCGCCCAGTCGCTGGTAGCCGACCTGATCACGGGCCTGTTCATCATCATCGAGGACTCGCTGGCCATCGACGACTACGTCGAACTGGGCGGGCACCTGGGCACGGTCGAAGGGCTGACCATCCGCACCGTGCGCCTGCGCGACATCGACGGCATCGTGCACACCATCCCGTTCAGCGAGATCAAGAGCATCAAGAACTACTCGCGCGAGTTCGGCTACGCCATCTTCCGCGTGGCCATCCCGCACACCATGGACATCGACCAGGCCATCGGCCTGATCCGCGACGTGGCCCAGAAGCTGCGCGCCGATCCGTTGATGCGCCGCAACATCTGGTCGCCTCTTGAGCTGCAGGGGGTGGAGAGCTTCGAGTCGGGGTCGGCCATCCTGCGTGCCCGCTTCAAGACCGCACCGATCAAGCAGTGGGAAGTGTCACGGGCCTTCAACCTGGCGCTCAAGCGCAAGCTCGACGAAGCCGGCCTGGACCTGGCCACGCCACGGCTTTCCGTGCAGGTGGTGACGGCAGGCGGGGGCACGCCGAAGCCGGCGGGCGAAGCGACCACCTGATCCTTGCTCTCACCAAGCCCTCCCACACGACTCAGCCCCACGCTGAACGACGTGGGAGCAACTGTCTTTTCTACTCGGCACATGCCCGACCGCATACGGCGCCTGGCAGGGCCCTATCGCTGGCAAGCCAGCTCCCACCCAGACCTCTGCAGCCATCAATGTAGTCATGGCTGCGCAAGCAGCTTGTGGGAGCGGGCTTGCCCGCGATAGCGCCTGGTCCGTCACCGCCTGCATCGCGGGCAAGCCCGCTCCCGCGGGTCCCGCGATAACCTCCAACGCCGCGGTACGGCTACGGGTGTGGGGGCCAGCTTGCCGGCGGGGCAACCGATCATCGAGATCTGAACTACGCTATACCTCCAGCGGGCTGTCATCCAACGGACATCAAACGGTCATGCACCCTCGTCAGCATGGCCCCTTGCAGTGCCGTTCGATCGAAGGCCTCACCTTGATCGTAGATTCCCACGCAAGGAGTTCTGGATGAAACAGCGGTTCATGGCATCACTGCTAGGCTCGGCCCTGACCTTGGCCTTCTGCACGAGCGTGCAGGCCGCCGACGTCGACCTCAAGGCCCTTGAAGACGCGGCGCGCAAGGAAGGCGCCGTGAACAGCGTCGGCATGCCGGACGCCTGGGCCAACTGGAAAGGCACCTGGGCCGATCTGGCCAGCCGCTATGGCCTGGTGCACAGCGACACCGACATGAGCTCTGCCCAGGAAGTCGCCAAGTTCGAGGCTGAAAAAGACAACGCCAGCGCCGACATCGGCGATGTCGGTGCCTCGTTCGGCCCCATCGCGGTCGCCAAGGGCGTCACCCAGCCCTACAAGCCCACGACCTGGGAGCAGATTCCCCAGTGGGCCAAGGATCAGGACGGGCACTGGGCGCTGGCCTACACCGGGACCATCGCCTTCATCATCAACAAGGACCTGGTCAAGGAAAAGGACCGCCCGACCCAATGGCACGACCTGGAGCGTGGCAGCTACAAGGTCGCCATCGGTGACGTCGGGACGGCCGCCCAGGCCGCCAATGGCGTGCTGGCCGCGGCCATCGCCTACAAGGGCGACGAGCGCAACATCACGCCGGGCCTGCAACTGTTCACCAAACTGGCCCAGCAAGGTCGCCTGTCCATGGCCAACCCGACCATCCAGACCCTGGAAAAAGGCGAAGTCGAAGTGGGCGTGGTCTGGGACTTCAACGGCCTGAGCTACCGGGAACAGATCGACCCCAAACGCTTCGAGGTGGTCATTCCCGCCGACGGCTCGGTGATGTCCGGCTACACCACGATCATCAACAAATACGCCAAGCACCCGAATGCCGCCAAGCTCACCCGTGAGTACATCTTCAGCGATGCGGGCCAGACCAACCTGGCCATCGGCCACGCCCGACCGATCCGCGCCGAATACCTGAAGCTGGCACCCGAGGTGCAGGCCAAACTGCTGCCCAACGAGCAATACCGCGCAGCCCAGCCGATCAAGAACGCCGAGGCGTGGGAGGCGACGGCCAAGAAACTGCCGCAGCTGTGGCAGGAGCAGGTCATCGTGGAAATGCAGTGAGCCGAGGCCCGAGCATGGTCGAGGTGAGTCTACGGCAGGCCGTTTCATGAACAGGCGCACGCGTGGCTGGGCGCTGCTGTGCGGAGCGCCCTTCGCCCTGTGCCTGCTGGTCTTCCAGATCGCGCCACTGGCGTGGGTCATGGTGCACAGCGTGCAGACCGACGACGGCTGGGGCCTGGACAACTTCGTGCGCATCGCCACCTCGAAATTTCATCGGCAGGCCATCGGCCACAGCCTGGAAATCGCTTTCTGGTCGAGTCTGATCGGGATCCTCATCGCCCTGCTCGGCAGCTACTCCCTGACCCGTGTGGACTCTCGGCTGCGCGATGTGGTCAGCGCCTTCGCCAACATGACCAGCAACTTCAGCGGGGTGCCGCTGGCGTTCGCCTTCATCATCCTGCTCGGCTTCAATGGTGCCCTGACCCTGCTGCTCAAGCAGGCGGGCTTGATCGGGGACTTCAACCTGTACTCCAAGAGCGGCCTGATCCTGGTCTACAGCTACTTCCAGATTCCGCTGGGCGTCCTGCTGCTCTACCCGGCATTCGATGCGCTGCGCGAAGACTGGCGGGAATCGGCAGCGTTGCTGGGTGCCAGCCCGTGGCACTACTGGCGACACATCGGCCTGCCGGTGCTCGCACCTGCGCTGATGGGCACCTTCGTGATCCTGCTGGCCAATGCCCTGGGCGCTTACGCCACGGTCTATGCCCTGACCACCGGCAATTTCAACATGGTGCCGATCCGCATCGCTGCGCTGGTGGCTGGCGACATCACCCTCGACCCCAACCTGGCCAGTGCCCTGGCCATGATCCTGGTCGGGCTGATGACGCTCGTCGCCGCGGTTCATCACGGACTGCTGAAGCGGAGCTACCATGCGCGTTGACCGTTCACTCACCGACTCGCGCGCCAACCGGGTCTACCACCGCGCAGTGGTGTACCTGCTGTTCCTGATCCTGCTGCTGCCCCTGGCCGGAACCCTGCTCTACTCCCTGGCCACCAGTTGGTCGGCCAGCCTGCTGCCCAGCGGGCTGACCTTCAAGTGGTACATCGCCTTGTGGAGCGAGCCGCGCTTTCTGGCGGCGTTCGGTCGGTCGTTGCTGATCTGCGTCGGCGCGTTGCTATTGTCGGTAGTGCTGATCCTGCCGCTGCTATTCGTGGTGCACTACCACTTCCCGCGGCTGGATGCCTGGATGAACCTGGTGATCTTGCTGCCGTTCGCCGTGCCCCCGGTGGTGTCGTCGGTCGGCCTGCTGCAACTCTACGGTAGCGGCCCGCTGGCGATGGTCGGCACACCCTGGATCCTGATCGGCTGCTACTTCACCATCGCCCTGCCCTTCATGTACCGCGCCATCACCAACAACCTGCGGGCGATCAACCTGCATGACCTGATGGACGCTGCCCAACTGCTCGGCGCCAGCCCCTGGCAGGCGGCATTGCTGGTGGTGCTGCCCAACCTGCGCAAGGGCCTGCTGGTGGCACTGCTGCTGTCGTTCTCGTTCCTGTTCGGCGAGTTCGTCTTCGCCAACCTGCTGGTCGGCACGCGCTACGAGACCTTGCAGGTCTACCTCAACAACATGCGCAACAGCAGCGGGCACTTCAACAGCGCGCTGGTGATCTCCTACTTCGCCTTCGTGCTGGTGCTGACCTGGGTCGCCCACCGCCTGAACAAGGACACGTCCTGAGATGAGCTTTCTCAGTGTGCAGCACCTGCACAAACACTACGGCGACAATCCGGTCTTCCAGGACATCACGTGCGAGGTCCAGCGTGGTGAATTCGTGACCCTGCTCGGCCCTTCGGGGTGCGGCAAGTCGACCTTGCTGCGCTGCATCGCCGGCCTGACGCCGGTCGACGGTGGGCGCATCCTGCTCGAGGGCCAGGACCTGGTGCCGCTCAGCCCGCAGCAGCGCGGCATCGGCATGGTGTTCCAGAGCTATGCGCTGTTTCCCAACATGACGGTGGAGCAGAACGTCGCCTTCGGCCTGCGCATGCAGAAGACCGCCTCCCAGGAGCGCCAGGCACGTGTCCGCGAGATGCTGGCGCTGGTCGAGCTGACAGATTTCGCCAAGCGCTATCCGCACCAGCTGTCAGGCGGGCAATGCCAGCGTGTCGCCTTGGCGCGTTCGCTGGTGACCCGGCCACGGCTGCTGTTGCTCGACGAACCGCTCTCGGCCCTGGACGCACGCATTCGCCGGCACTTGCGCGAGCAGATCCGAGCCATCCAGCGCGAGCTGGGGCTGACCACTCTGTTCGTCACCCATGATCAGGAAGAGGCCCTGACGCTGTCCGACCGTATCGTGCTGATGAATGAGGGCCGCATCGTCCAGAGCGGCGATGCCGAAACGCTGTACACCGCGCCGGTGAATGCCTTTGCGGCGCGGTTCATCGGCCACTACAACTTGCTTGATGCGCCAAGCGCCAGTCGGCTGTTGCGCCGCCCTGTCGCCAAACCCGTGGCGATCCGCCCGGAGGCCATTCGTTTCGACGCACAAGGTGAGGTGGCAGGCCATATTCTCGATCACAGCCTGCTGGGTAACGTCATCCGTTACCGCGTCGCCGTCGAGGGCGTCGAACTGCGTGTCGATGTGCTCAATCGCACAGCGACCGACCTGTACGCTGCCGGGAGTGACGTGCGCCTCTGCATCGAGCTCTCGGCCCTGATCGAGATCGACTGACGCCACGACGGAGCACGATCAGGCGTATACTCCGCCTCCGTTTCAGTCAACCGAGGACCTTCCCATGGCCAATCCGCATCTGGTCTATCATCTGCAACTGCTCCAGCACCTGCGCACCATCCTGGTGGCGCTGGGCGAGGCCGAGCAGGTGCCGGATGAAAGCCACGCCCTGTTCCTCGAACGCTTCGATGACCTGCTGGTTCAACTGCCTCAGGATCCGCTGGAAAGCCAGTACCTGGGCCAAGACCTGATGTGTCAGGTCATCCAGCGCTACCCGCAGATCGCGCACCTGGTCCCGCGTGATCTGTTGTGGTTCTTCGGCGGCGACTGTCTGCACTTCATGCCTGACGAGGAGCTGGACCTGTATCAGCACCTGGAAGAGCGCCGTCACGAGGCGCAGCAGAACGATGAACCTTTCGATTGGCACCAGCAAAAGCAATTGTTGTCGATGCCGGCAGACGACTCGCACCATTGACCTGAGGAGGCTGTGTGAGGGCGCAGCCTTCATGCCTACCCTTTCTCCCCATCACAAGTCGATTCACCTTACAGACGTATATTGGCACGCTGCCTAATCTGCGCGTCGTCCTTGGGCGAGTACACACCCGCTCAAGGACGACGCGCAGATGGTCAGTCCTACAGAGGCTGGCTTGCATCGACCGACATACGGATATTCACCATGAAACGATCCCTCATAGCTCTCTCGCTGATAACTGCCGCCAACGCTGCGTATGCGGTAGACACCGGCACCATCTTGTTCTCAGGCAAGGTGAACGGCAACACCTGTTCGATCGAAATCACCGACCCCTACAACGGCGCGGCATTGAACCCGGTTGTATTGCCTGAAAGCAAAGCAGCCGATTTCACGAGCATAGGTCAGGAAGGCGCGCACATCGCCTTCGGCATGAAAATCACCGACGGTACAGGCTGTGATACCACCAATAAAAAAGGCTACGTCTCGTTCAGAGGTAAAGATGGAGCCGCGGGTCAGAACAACGAGCTGCATGCCCTGCATCCTGGCAGCGCCGAGGGCGTGGCGCTGGCTATCAAGGACGACGGCGGCGATCTGATTGCCTACAACACCGACTCCAAGGAGTACGACCTGGACGATTCCAAGACCATGGTATTCCAGGCCAATCTGCGCTCGACGCTCGCCTCGGTCAAGCCAGGGCCAGTCAACGCTACCGTACCGTTCGTTTTCAACATCAAGTGATGCCACGCCAGGCCGTGTGGTAGGCGGCCTGGCCCTAGCCCTATCTGCGAATCGATGCCCATGTTTTCCTCCGCCTCACGATATCTCCGCCTGGCGCTCCCGACCATGGCACTGACGCTCACCCTGCCAGCGGCAGAAGCGGCACTGACCATCAACGCGACCCGCATCATCCACACCAGCGATTCACGCAGTTCATCCGTGCTGGTCGCCAACCCTACCAATCGGCCTTTCGCGGTGCAGACCTGGGTCAATACCCTCGAGGACGACACCCTCACGTCAGTCCCGCTGATGCCGACCCCCGTGCTGTTTCGGCTGGATGCCGGCAAGGAACAGACGGTGCAGATCAATAACCTGCCCAATACACTGCCGCAGGATCGCGAATCGCTGTTCTTTTTCAACGTTCAGGAAATCCCGCAACAAGTCGAGGTGCGCAATAGCCTCAATATCGCCATGCGCACCCGTATCAAGCTGTTCTATCGGCCAAGCCAGCTCAGCGACTCTCCCGAAAGCCAACTTGAACGCTTGAGCTGGTCGCTGCGCCAGCACGATGACGGCCTGCGCTTGGTCGTGAACAACCCAACGCCCTTTCACTACACCTTCGACCAGTTGCAGGTCAGTGGTGCAGGACAGTCGGAGAAACCCAATGCCCAGGCCATGGCAATGCCGTTCACCGAGCAAAGCTACCGGCTGACCAGCATTCGCCCGCAACCAGGCCTGCAGGTCACCTTCAACACCATCAATGACTATGGCGCATCCACCGCGGTGGTGCAGCGGCCCCTGGTACTCATGCCAGCAAAGTGATCTCCAGCGGCTGGAAATTCGGCAGCGCCGGCCAGGTACGGCCGGCGTCGAAGCTGGCTTTCACTTCGACGATGAAGTTCTGCCCCACCACCAGGCCGCGCAAGAACGACAGCGGCACCAAGGCATCACGTCGCGATCCAATGCCCAGGGTAAGCTCCTCTTGGCTGACGGCATGATCACGCATGACCGAGAAGCTTTGCGCGCCGTTGGCAGACACGCCGTGAACGTCGATTCTGATCCTTTGATCGGTGCTGATCAGCTTCCACGCCGCCAGGGTGATGGCGGGGTCTTGAACTTGTTGGCCCAGACGCAGGGTAGTGCCCATCGCACCTGATAGCTGTGGAATAGGCAGGCGCGAACGTGACAAGGGGTTGACCTTGACCCACCGCACAGCCGATTGCAGCAGCCCTTCGCGGGCGTCGACGAGGTAGCGTACCGCCACGGTCTTGCCACTCATGGTCGCTACGTTGCGTTCGGCAACACTGTAGCGCCTGATGCCGGGCTCCCCCGGCACATCCAGTGCACCGAACAGGCCTGCACCCCAGTTCACCTTGAACGATTCTTCCAGGCCGATCACTGCCTCGCTGGGGATGTGAATCTGCAACGGCGCATCGAGCTCGATCAGCTCCAAGATCAAGGTGTCACCGCCGCCCATTGCCAGCGGCACCTCGACCCAAGGCAGCACGCGTGGCACCGGCTGCGCATCGATCGTGAGCGCTTTAGGCACGGCCGTCTGGCTCTCGTTGCCGGCCCGGTCACGTATTCGATACTGCGCATAGCGCGTACCGTCGCCTCGCTGACGAATCATGTCGCCGTCATAGTCGATGGTCACCGGCAAGCCTGCATCGCGCTCGCTCAAGATGTGTTCGCCGACCTGCGTGTCGTCCAACGGCTCATCGTCCCAATAGTGAATGATCGTGTCACCCGCACGAACCTGCTGGTAAGCCGGAACCTGCCCCTGCAGCCTGTTGCCGTGCGCATTGAGAAAATCATCGGTAACGTCCTGCGCACCCAGTTCGGCAAACGACAGCCGTCCCCGGTCGCCTCCCAGCACAGGCGCCGTACGATCGATGGTCAGTGTCAGAGCGGTGGAATCGCCCACGGAGCCGTTATAGATGCGTACCTGATAGGTCACCTCTATCTCGCCTTCCTTGAGCAAATGATCGGGAGGTACCTCGATGAAGCAGTCACGTGCCACGATAGGTGCGTCGAAGACTTTCTCAGCGATGAAGCTGCCATTCCAGAACAGGCTCAAGGTTTCCGGGGTTGCCGGGGTGGGCATCGAAATCGGCCATGGCGGCACGTCAATGCGCAGAGGCATGGCCAGTACAGCAATAGGTAACAGACCCGGTTGGCCGCCTGGGATATCAGCCAGGGCCATCGGTGCTTGAGGAGGTGCCAGCAGATCGATGTGACGTGGAGCGGTCGCCATGAAACGTTCCTCCAAGACAGGCATCGGGCGAGCTCTCACTCGCCCGATGACCATTACCAGCGGTAACTCAGGCCCACATTGGCGCCCCAAGGCTGCTCGATTCGTTCACCGTGGCTGTAATCGAAATCGGCGTGCAGTTGCAGGCGCTCATCCAGCGCGACCGAGACGCCGGCACCGGCCTCGCCACGCGAGCCCGCCAGGTCGTTGTCAAAGCGAGTCTCGTTGACCTTGACCTGATTGTTGTCGGCGAATTCGTGAGCATAGGCAAGACGCAGATAGGGCTGTACGAACCGTCCTGCGCCCAAGTCGAACGTCCGTCCCAGGGTAGCACCGGCCTTGCCGAGCAAGGAGCGGGTATCGTCGCCGCGGACTTCGAGGCCGTTGTCCAAGTGATAGTCCTTACCCGCGATGGTCGCGGCCGACCACTGGGTGTAGGGCTCGACGAAGTAGCCGTTGCCCAGCGACAGATGACGACCGAACTCCACCGAAGCCCCCACCCCGACATTGTCATAGCGACCCTTGGCACGCTGACCGTCGCTGAGTGTCACATTGGAGTCGTTGTCGAAGCGGTTGAGCTTGACCATGCTATCGACGTAGTAGCCGCTGCTGGCGCTCAGCCAGGTGGCATACATCCCCAGGTAGTAGCTCTTGACCTCGGCCGAGCCACCGCGCGTGAGGTTCAGGTCGGAATTGCTGTGACCTGCCAATACGCCGGCCAGCCACTGCCCATCGCCCCACGGCAACGGCGTGTCGGCACCGAGCGAGAAACCTTGCTGTGCCTGCCGATAGCCGGCCTGACCGTCGACGTTGTACTGGTTGCCATAGGCACGTGCCCAGACGCCTGTTCTGCGCGAATCCAGGCGCAGCTCGCCAAGGCGGCCACGTAGCGTGGTCAACTCGCCGTACCACACGGTGGGCGCCGTGTTGAACAAGGCCAGGGCCGAGGCGGTGCCCGGCGAGATCGTGTCACTGACGCCTTCCAGAAACCAGTCGTTACCGCGCTGCACAAGACCGTAGGAAAACGTCCCGACATCGACCGGGCCACCCAGCAGCGCAAACGTGGCATCTCCGCCTCCGACATGGACCAGTTGCACGGCCTCCGGCGTGGTGGGTTCGGCACCGCTGCTGCCGACCAGCAGGTTATGATTACCGGTGGCAGTGCCAGTGACCTCGAGTATGTCTGTCTCTGCAGTGGCGAAGTTGGTGTCCATGATGAACGTACCGCTGCCCGACAGCTCGCCCAGCGTCAGGCGCTGGTATTGATTGGCCTCGCCAAAACGCACCTCACCTCCGCTCATGTTCAGTTTGCCGATCTGACTGTCTTCGATCAGGGTCCAGCGCCCCTGGTTGGCCAGGGTGAGGCTGTCGACGTTTTGCAGGCGTCCGGTAAGGCCAGCCTGGTTGGTGAGCGTCACGGTGGCGGAAGAGCCGAGATCAGCGCGGATATCCCCTACCAGTTGCGCGCCATCTGCGGTGAAGTTCGCTGTCGAGTCGTTCACGACCTCGAGCAATGCGCCGTTGCTGCCCTTCAGGGTCGCGCCGGTCCCCACCAGGATGTCGGCCTGTGCCCGACCAAGGAAAGATTCGCCTACCATGATCGCGGCGCCGTCCAGGCCCTCGACATGCGTGTCGACAAGGTTGATCCGGGTCGCTTCGGGAAATGCTGCATCGACCCACACCTGCAAGCCGTTGCTGGCGCCGGTGATCGTGCTGCCCTGCGCATTCAGTGTGCTGGAGCCAAAGAGCGATGCGCCAGCCGACGTCCCTGTGCCGGTCAAGGCGCTGTCCTGCAGGTTCAAGGTCGAATTGGCGCTCAGCGATGCCCCCCCGGCGCCTCCCACGATCTGGCTGCCGCTGACCGTCACCGTCGAACCGGCAGCGCCCCGGCGCAGTAAGCGCACACCAATGGAGTCGGAGCGCACGCTACTGTCGGCGATGGACGCGATCGATCCCGTGGCCGCCACCCCTGCGGCCCGTCCGCCATCGACCGTGCTGCCCTGCATGTTCAGCTCGCCCCCCGGGCTTATCGAGATACCGAGCGTGGTGGCACCATTGGCATTGAGCCGCCCGCCAGCGTTGACCCGGTAGCTGTCCAGTGGATCGGCTGGACCAATGTTCACCTCCTGGTCTATGGGAATGAACGCCCAAGCAGGCGTGGTGCATAACATGAGTATCGATGCGCGAAGTACCTGTGTCAGCGGCGTGAAGGTCAAGGCGTGAGTGGTGGTCATGGAAACCCCTGCGACTAAGGAGACATGGAATGACCCACTGGGTCAAAGACCCGCGAAATTACTTGGAAAAAACGTCAAACGATGTAGGAAAAACCGACAATGCAAGGTCGGCCTTTCCATATCCTTCAAGGGCCAGGCCTCAAAGGGCAGGGGCCGGTAGCGTTATGCATGGACACGATTCGCTCCTCGACGTCCGAGGTGTACGCCTTCCCCGCCAGCGTGAATGTGTAGTGCACCCGCCCGCGCCCATCGCGCACGGGCATGGCACTTTGATCGAACTCATAGATGGGCAGGATGTGCGTGTCATAGGGTTGAACACGCCACACGAAGCCATTGAGGTTGGCCGTCGTCAGCTCGATCTCCTTATCGAGGTCGATCCCAGGTATGAGCGTGTCGCCGGTAAAGCCATGCACGGCAGTCCAGTGAAGAGTGACCTTGTCGCCCACGGCAAGCCCATATTGCGCCAGGTCGGGCACCTGCACCCGGATAGCGGGATCAAGAGGGCTGGGCGCTGCGTCGTCATACAGCGCTCTACAGGTCAGCCAACCAACGGGGGCTCCAGTATTTCCTCCGAGAAACTCAGGCTTGTCAGGATGGATACCGATGGCCGACACCGCCACAGTCACGTCGCGGGAAAGCGCGGAGTTCGGGTTACCCGAGCGACTGACTCGGTAATGCACCGGGATGTCGCCGTTGCCTTGCGCCTTGATCGCATCCCAGGGCACCACGCGTGTCAGCTCTTCCCCTATGTCATCGGCGACAAGCAAGTAGTCGAGCGTGTCGAGATGCATGTCGTTCCAATAGAACGCCAGAACATCACCTTCGCGTAACGTGGCATCGACCAGCACTACCAGACTGGCGTCCTTGTACTCGTCTGCAGGCAGCAGTTCGTTGAGCGTATCGGACACTTCCCCGTAGACCTCCGGCTCCGGCAAACGCGGGTTGATCGGGCCGGGCCAGTCCGGATCGGGATCGGGTCCTGGATTGACTGGGCCAATCCGCTCCAGGTTGACATCGACCTGGATGGCCTGTCCGCCTTGGGGAACGGTACCCCGGCGCACCTCATACGCGACCTCGATCTCTACGTTCCCCGTGCTGGAGTCACCGTAGCTGTTCCAGACGGTCGCGCCGGAGATATCGAATACCTGCGGGAACACACCGGCATCTCCCACCTCACGCCATGGCTGGGCCGCACCGTTCCAGACGACGCGAATCTGATCGGTGGCCTTGAAGTTGTCGAAGGACGGTACATGGACCTGGACGCCGTTGAACACATCCTCCTGCGTGACCAGGCCTGCCGTCACCGTAGGGACCTGTGGCGGCTTCAGGTTGCTCGGCAACGGTCCGATGGCCACGCCGACCTCTGTGTACACGGAAAGGCGGCTGATGTTGCCGGCCTTGTCCTCCAGCGCGTACAGCACATAGACCCCCCCGTCGCCCACAGTGCGAATGACATCGGCAGGCACGGTGATCGCCTGCGGCAAGTTCGACTCGACCTTTGCCGAGCCACTCGGTTGGACCTGGGTGGGGTTGTCGGGTAGATCCTTGAGCCAGAACCAATACACCGTGTCACCGTTTGCCCGGTCGGCATAGCTGGGCAATTGCAAGGTCACTGTACCGATATTGCTATCAGTCACATCGGTGATAAGAGGGAATTTTTCCGGCGAGCTGGTCCGATAGGGTGCGAAGCGATCGAACTTCAGCACCAAGTCCTGCGACAGGCTGGATTCGCCGTTGTAGCTTAGCACTTCGTAGTTGAAGGTGTTGTCGCCCTCCCCCCACTCATCGACTTGCGGTCGTGGAAAATCGAGCCGCAATGGAAACTCGCCGGCATTTGTCTGGTTGTAGTCATCAGTGAAGACCACCTTGTTGCTCTGCACACGGGTGACGGTCAGCGTGTCTACCACACCCGGTGCTGGGGGAGCCAGATTCGGCCAAAGCACGATACTCAATGCGAACGTCAGGCTGTCATCCAGCAAGTAGCTGGAGCGCACGGTCATATCGGTCTTGTCTGCTACCAGTGCATCGTCGATCCGGGGTGCCTCAAGGGGCGCCACGGTCTGATCGCCATCAGCGGCACGAGAGATGGCTTTGCGGTAGGCCTGCTTATCGTTAGCGTCATTCATGGGCTTGGGGCTCCCGGGTCAGTTGGACAGCTGAATGTTTCACCAGTTAGAAGCAGGCGGTCCGTTGCGTGGCTCGGGTGAAGGCAGACCAGAACGTATCGCTTGCACTTGAGCACCAGCGTGCTCGTAACGCGAAAACGCTACAACTGGCAGTTCTATCAGGTCACTGACGGCTGGCAGGTTGACGCAAGTGCTCGAGTAGGAAGCGCGCCCTGTACGGCGCATCATGAAAAAGGCCCGTGCATGCACGGGCCGATTCACGTCAGATCGCTGCGTGGTGTGTCAGCTGCTCTGGCTGGCCAGACGGTCTACAGGGTCGTAACCGTAGGTGCAGGATTGCGCCGGCTCATCCGGCGTCGCCGGCACGCTGACTTCGACCAGCCTGCCAAGCGGGTCGTAGCTCAAGGCACGTTGCCTTTCGTCCTCGATCAGGTTCCCATTACCGTCGTAGATCAGCGTGACATTTCCGGATTGATAATCGGCATGGCTGTTATCGATCCCAGTCAATTGTGCAGGGTCGGCGGCGTTGTCGAACTGGTAGCGGGCCGTATTGCGCCCTTCAGGGAATGTTGTCCGGACCTGAGTGATGTTGTCCAGTTCGTCCATGCGGAACAACTGCTCCCGAATCACCTTGCCGAAGGGGTCGATCGGGGATAGCTCGCCCTCGCTGGTGTACTTTTCCAACCGCGCGCGGTCATCGTACTGGTAGGTTTCCTCGCGCAAAGTCGTCTGCCCTTCGGCCAGAGTGCGACTGACCAGCGCGTCCCGCACATCATAAGCCTGCGCCAAGGTTTGCACGGTGCCGTTGATGTCGAAGGTGCGCAAGGTTTCCCGGTCGAACTCATCGTAGGCCAGGGTCGTGGTGAGGTATTGCGCCCCCTCCTGGGTGCATACCTTGATTTGCCGACCCAGTGTGTCGTAGTGAAAGCTGGCGCTCAGCTCCCCGAGCCTGGTTTCATGAAGATTGCCCGCTGCGTTGTATTCGTAATACTGAGTCTGGCCCAGCACGTCGGTGTAGCTCAGCTCTCGCTCGCGCAGGCTCACGTGGTAGTGCATGGTGTACTCGTCGCCCTCGATGCCGCGAGTTTCCGACTTTACCGCCCCGAAGCTGAAATACGTTCGCTGCAAGGCTTGCCCTTGTTCCACGCAGTCGACCAGACGGGCATTTTTCGGGTCGAAGCTGAAGGTGGTTTCCAGGTTCTGGGGCCGGGCGCTGCTGGCTGGGTTGATGACCTTGCGGAACACAGGCTGCTCGCTAAGCCGCGGGTCATAGCGGTATTCGATGACTTCCCCGGCAGGCGTGATGACCTTATGGGGCTGGCTTTGGCCGGGCAGATAGGACAGTTTACGCACTCTCCCACCCGTGGTCGATTCGATCATGCGGCCCAGGCCGTCGAAGCGCTGCTCACCCAGCACCTTGTTGCCGACCCTGATCAACACCGGCAGGTCTTCACCGCTGTGCGTAGCGTAATCACGGTGCACCACGCTCTTGTCCGCCAGCGTCTGGTCCACCAGGCGGTCGAATACGTCGTAGGTGGACCGCTGAGTGACGTTGCGCGCATCGGTCTCGCTCGTCAAACGTCCTAGGCCATCGTAGGCGTTGTACTGCACGCTGTAGGACGTACTTGGGTTGCCTGGCCGATCAATGCTGAAGCGCTCGATTCGTACAGGATTGTCGAACAGGTTGAGTCGGGTCACTGTCTTCCCGGTACGACCAAGGCCACCTGGCTGCAATAGCTCGCCGCTGCCAGCATCGCGCAACTCGCCATCGGCCGATTCGCGCCAGGTCGTTTGTACTGGTCCGAGGCGCCAGTGTTCATCGCCCTGCGGATCATTCTGCGTGAAGTGCCTGACGCCATTCGGGGTTACCTGACAAGACAACTGACCCCAGTCATCGTACAGATTGCAGGTCGTGTACCCGGTCTCCGCCGCAGTCGCCTGCACGGGTCGATCGGCCCGCTGCATAGGCCGTGCATCGATATTGGCAGGGTCGTAATCCAGCCAATCGTATTCGGTTTCCTCGACCAGGTTGCCCAGTCTGTCGTATACCATCGACTGACTTGCACGAAACGCCGGAGCACGCAATGGGTCGGGGTTGTCCGCATCATGGCGCTCCACTGCGACCGCTCGGTTCAAGCCATCGACCCACGTGCGCGTGACCACCCCCTTGACATCTTCGCTGGTCTGCTGAGCCTGCTGGCCGGCGAGCGACACGAGACTGTACGTATAACGTCGAGACGCTTTGAGCAATGGGTCATTGGGGGCGACGGTCTCTTCGACGACCCGTCGCAGATCGTCATAGGCATAGGCGATCTCCACGTCGTTGTCATCGCGATTGAGCAACGGCTGATTGATCAGTGTGTCTTGCCGCAGCGTGATCACCTTGCGGGTATCTCGCACGGTCTCGTCTTCCAAGGGCTCGCCGTGATCGAAACCGCGCAATGTCTGCACGGTTTGCAGCACATGCTCACCGATGGCTGCGGACATCTCGTACTCATAGGTGGTCGTGGTGGATTTGCCACCCAAGGTCACGACCTGCTGCTTGATCCGCCCATGAGACAGCGGATCGTTACTGGCGATGAAGTAGCTGTAGGCGGTTGAACGATGAACCTGCCCGGTCTCGCTCTCCTCGGAGGCAAGCGCCAGAAGTGTTTCATTCCTGGCCAGCAATGTGCCTGCCGTATCGTGCGCACCGGCCAGTGCTTGCAGACGCTCATACGTATACTGGGTCCGCAGAATCGTTGCTGCTGGCTGGTCCTTGTCGCCGACGCCTGGAATCACGGTCTGATCACGCAAACTGCGGACGAAGCCGTGGGGGTCGGGTGGGCAATCGCTGCCTTGTCCAGCGGCTGGAAAATAACGATGCCGTGTGCGAGTCCCATTGGCCAGCGCCTCGTCCAGCGGGTTGCCGAAATCGTCGAACGTGGTCGTGTCAACTTCCTCACGCGGCCAGGACCCTGCGCCCAACCGCCAGCGACGCGTGACGCTGGCAGGCATCTGAAAGTACCGAGGCTGCATGGAAAAGCGTTCACCAGGTCTTTCATGGTAAGCCGTGACCACTTCATGCTCATGGCCATTCTGTACGGTGACTCGTCGGGTCAGGAGATGAAAGCGGTTGTAATAGCTGGTTTCAAGGCGCACTGGCCCTGGTGTCTGTTCGTCGCCACTCAGGTAGTGGCTCGCCACCGTATGGTACTCATAGTCACTGCCGACGAAGGTGTAGAGATTGTCCAGGCCATTGTCCGTCCAACTCACGCCTGCCGCCCCCCGCCCCAGGAAGTTGTGGCTCGAATAAGCATAGGTGGTCAACGTGGCTGGTTGTCCGGCGCGAGGGTCGAGCACATGACGCTTGACCCGAGGCAACGGCGGATGCGTATCCCCAGGAAACCGATGTCCAAGAGTAGCGCCATACTCATGCTCGATATGCTCGGTGCCACCGACCGGATTGTGCACCGTTTTCAGCAATGCCTGAAGACGCTCCGTTCCCTGAGCGACCAAGTCATACTCGAAGCGCCAACTGCCCTTGTTCGGTGACACGGCATCCTGATCGTAGGGCAGCTCCACCGTATGCACGACTCGCAGGGCGGGCGAACCCAGGTTGTGAAGCATCAATCCATAGCGCGCCAGCGATTTGCCCTGCCCTTTTGCCCCCGGATGCAGGTCCAGGTACACCTCGCCGTTACCATAACTGATCGCCAGCAGGGGTAATCCGATGCCGTCCTCGATTCGGGTCAGACAGGGCACGCCATTGTAGCTATGGCCGTAGGAAAGGGTGATCCAGTGCCCAGTAGCCGCTTCGACACGTACGGGCAGCGCCACGGCGTTTTCGCCTGTCCCTTGCACCTGCAGGAACTCAACCAGGCCCGATTTGTGCACCACTCGCCAGCCGTTGGTGCCATCTCGATGCAGCTGGAAAGTCAACAGCTTGCGCTCGTCGATGCCGTGCCCGGTGCCATCGCCCTGATCCGACCCCGTCACCTTGTAGCGTTCCCCGGTGTGCAGGTCGAGCATGTTGCTGGCCGGTACATACTGGGTAAGATTCAAGCTCCAGCCATGGCCAAAGCCTGCATCCTGCTGACTCAGCGGGTTGAAGCTCAGGCGCAGCGGCAACGACGGACCATTGAGATGGTTGCCTATCAGCTCCGGCAGCTCCACGCCAAGGGTGTACTGCCCAGTGCGCGGGTCGACACTGTTCTGCATGAAGCTCATGAAGTTGAAGGCATTGGAATGCACGAAGTTCTTGTCGTTCATCATTGGCCTCCCTAGGCGCCCAGGTTGAAATCGAGTGAATTGCGACTGTCGATGACCGAACGCGATTTGAAGTCCACGCGAAGGCGATGCAGGTTGCCGTCTTCGTCGAACAGCTCGATCTGCAGTGGCGCGTCCAACGTGCTCCGGTACTGCTTGTGCAGGCTGCCCTTGGCCATCTTGTCGTGCCAGTAGGGCATGTCAGGCACCCGGTGCAGGCTGATCATCAATTGACCTTTGCCTGGACTCTTGCCCTCAATGAAGTCCGCCTTCAGACCGTGGTAATCCAGCTCCTTGGCCATCGCCAGCAGGCGCCCGTCGATGGTCAACTCGGTGGGCGCCTCTTCGCCTATGGGGTTGAATGCATAAGCCAGGTAGCTGAAGTAGGTTTCATTCATCTGCTCGCTTTCCCAGCGCACGACAGATGCCGCGCTCAACGTGCAGGTGCGAAAATTCACGGGCACCCCCAAGTGAGTACAGGACAGTGTCCAGTAGTCGATGCTCTCGTCGCAGAAGGCGAATTCTTCCACGGGATATCCCAGCTGCGGAGTCGGCGGTGGCGGATCATTGAACACACGCTGACGCGTGAGCGCGTATTCACTGCGTGCAAAGCTTGGCGCGGCCAGGCTACTCACCTTGAAATTCGATTTGTGGTCACGCGAGTCCCATTCCCCGCCACCGTCCTTGGTGAACTTGGCGTAGAGTTCGACCGTTCCTGCAACAGTGCTTTGCAAATAGAACAGCTTGCGACGAATGGCAGCATCGCTCTGCACGGAGCCGTCGGCAGTGGGCGCACCCCGATACTTGAAAGGGTTACGTGCAAGGTTGACATACCAGGGCGCCGCACCTGGGTGTGGCAGCACCCCGTCGGCCTCAGCGTCCACGAACGGCAGTTGGACGTTGCTGATCCGGTCGTAGAATTTCAGCGTCGACAATTCGGTCGGACTCAGCGGGATCTCCAACTCGCCCACCATGGCGGTTTCGATCGTGACCAGCACCTCGATCTGTTGCATGCCGTTGGCCAGGCATTCGCCCGCACCTCTAGCCTCAAGTTCGAACGCCGTCAGACTCCTCCAGGTGGGAGGTACCGTCGAACGCTCGGCCAATTCGACGAGCGCATAACCGCTGGCCCTGTCGTCGACATCCGCCATGATCACGCTGGCTATCGCACCACGCTGAGGCGGCGGCGTGTAGAGCCCGCTCTGAGTGATAGTGCCCTCACCGAACACCTCCCAACGTATGGCGTTGGGGATTGACAGGTCGAGCGTGCTGCCATCTTCCAGGCTGACGACGGTATCTCGGATACTGAACTGGACAGGGCCGGAGGCATCCTGCTCGCTGACGTAGTCGGGTTCCAGTGTCAAGGTAGGTGACCAGGCATAAATGGCCACGAGCGCTTGAGCCTCAGCGCCGGCGTCATCGCGCGCAATGATCTGCTGTAAAAGCACCTCCGGCACGTAGTCCTGTGGCTCGAAGGGCTCGAAGCTCGCCATCCCACCGCTCAGGTCCACCAGCGTACCCAAGGCCGGCTTATCTTTTGGGAGCGACCAGGTTACTGAGGCGCTGTCGCTATACAGAGTGATGGCGCCCTCTCCCACGACCCAACTGGACACCCGCGGCGAGATCGCCAGAGGGTCAGCGGATTCGACGATCAACGCGTTGCGTCGTTGCTCTCCCGCTGGGCCTTGATGCCGGTTGGTAACCACGACGACCTGCGGGACCTGACGCGCCTGCCCCTCTGGCATGGCGGTATAGCGCCCTTGACTGGTGATATCCGCAGGGCCCGTCGTGTGCTGAATGCTCTCGGCGCTCCACGCTTGCGGTTCAGCCAGCTGTCGCCCGCCTGCCTGCAACACGAATTGCTGCCTCTGGCCTGCGCTGAGCTGGCTGTGCAAGGGTGTGACCAAGAGCGAGCGCGCGGAGGACCCCACGCGGCCGAACACCACCCGATCCAGTGGATCATGCTGCTCGAGACCCGCGACCTGAAAGGCATTGGGCATGCGCACTTGATCGATCAGGTTGTTCTGGAAGCCGTCGAACAACCCGTTGAGTTCGCTGTTGATCAGCAAGGTCGCGTCGAAAGCCAAGGCCCCTCGTGCGTCCGTGTCATCAGGGATCAAGTAAGGGAACAGCGCCGGGTTCGCTGGCAGGGTACCTGGCTCGACACTGACATTGAGTTGGCAAAACAACACCACGGCGCCATCACCCGTGTGTGCGGTGTCTTCCACACCGGCCTGTGGGTGTGGCTGAGTACGCACCGTGAAGGCCTGCGCGGACAGCGGCCCGAAATCGCTGAAGTCGAGGCTGAGGGGCACGGATGTCTGCCGGTAATTCGGGTGCTCCAGTATCCGTTTGCCAAACCGTTCACCGATCACCCTGTTGGCGTAGGCAGTTCCCCCAAGATTGCAGTCGGGCGACTCTGCCTTGGCCAGGTCCACGATCAACCGACCTTGATTGGCGACCCCTGTGTTTTTCACTTCCAGCGGGAGGCGCATGCTCAGGCGATAGCCCATGCTTTCGTGCACGCTCATGCTGTAGTTCAGTCGCGGTGGACGCCCGGCGAAATGCAGCTTGGAGAGCACGTGTCCGGTCAGGATGGGCAAGTTGAGCGTCACATTGGCATTGGTCGTCGTTGCATGTTCAAAGGACAGTTGCGGCGGACCGAGCACTACATTCGACAACGTCATGAATTCGGTCTGGGTTTCATCCACGGCAAAGGTGTCATCGAACGGCAGGATGAAGCGCTGGTCGTCGAAGGCCGCGAGAAAGTGCTGTTGCAGCAAATCGTTGAGTGGAGTGCGGCCGATTGCCACGATCGCCCCCCAGTCATGCATGACGCCGCCTTGAGCCAAACGCTCCAGCAGCGCCTGTTTGGAATGCAGGCTCATGCGTCCACCTCTTGGGTGATGTTGACGAAATGTTCGGCTGTGACGAACGGCACCGGCAGGATGGCGAGCGCCCAATACCAGTTCCTGTTATCGTTCTCTACTGCGGCCACCACGGCGTAGGCTTCCTCTGTATCGGGGGCGGGCGTGTACAGCCCGTTGACGAACGTTCCTGAGCCCTTGACCAGATACCACGTGGTGTCCTCAGGATCGACGATGTAATCGCCTTTCTTGCTGCTGGCCCAGAAGCTCAATTGCACGCCTGTGCCATGGCGTTGATAAGTGAACCAGTTCGTCAGGTTTTCCAGCGGCAGCAGTACCAGCACTTCCTGGCTGCCACCCCGGCTGCCAGTCACCAGCACATGCTCCACGGCCAGCAGCTGATCGATGTCCTCGTCGATTCGCCAAACGTCGCTTCGGCGGTGCTCCAACCACTGCGGGGTAATCGCTGCGGGCCCTGGTTTGGCATCGAGCAGAACAGGCGGTGGCACGTAGAGCTTTGAGTAAGCAACGTCAGGGTCGCCACTAGGGTCATCGATTACCGTGCCCAGCGCCCCTGGAGACATGCGGAACGTCAGTGCATTGGCGGGGTCCAGCGGTGTGCCGCGAACCTTGTAGCCACTGACGCCGCGGTTGACCAGCATCACGAGCGGGTCCAGACCAATGTCACGGGTCACGACACCCACCAATGCGCTACTCGACGCGTTGCCAGATCGGGATCGGGCGGTGATGATCACCCGCTTGTGGAAGTCCTTCATTGTCGAGCGCGCCGGCGCGGTGTACACCCCCGAGCTGGCATTGATGGCACCCGGATCGCCGTCTTCACCCGGCAGGTTGGCAACCGACCAGGTCACTGACACGCCCGCAGGAGAGGTTGCAAAGGTGCGCTGGGTGCCTGCCCCCAGCAGGGTTTCGACCGGATCGATTTCGAAGGTCGTCAACGCCGGTGCCAGTTGGCCGAACGTGATCAATGAACCTGAATCATGAACGGCCAGCGGTTGGAAGGTTTGCTGCCCTCGAAAGAGAACATTGTTCAGCACGAACAGATCGAACTCGAAACCTAATCGACCGAGTTGCGTGAGAAATCTATCGAGTTGGCGCCTCCCACGCTCTTCCAGAAATGGAATCGCTTTACTCCGGTCATCTGCGTCCAACAAATTATCGTAATCGTACAGATCCGTCACAATGCGGCTCTCCGAATCACGAAGCGCGATCCCGATTCGGCCGTTCTGAAGCAGAATGAATTCGTACTTCACGCGAATGGAAAATAGCGTTTGGGAGTGGCAGGATTTGTGGTCCGCCCCGTTTTGAAAAATAATATGCTCGTGATCGTTCGTTCCATTCCACTCGATGAGCATGTGCGCGCCTTCGATTCGCGCAACCAATTGCCCGTTGCACTCCGTGAGGCCGTCTTGGTAGTGCCCAAATGCGCTGATCGTGGTAAACGCTTCTAGACGCCTGCCCCCGCTGATCTCAATTGCCGCACTGACATCACGCTCGTAAAGATAACCCTCCGTACTGGTCAATACGCCATGTTCGTAATTCGCCTTGAACCGGCCTTGCAGTAGAGGTATGTCTTCAATCAGGCCGGACACCATCTTGTCGAACACGGACGAGACTTTGAAGGCGATGAGCGCGTCGACGCCCTCGTTACCGGTGGGCAGCAGGTACTGCGATCCTTTGGCGGGTATGCTACCGCCACGCCCATCCGAACTCTCCAGCCCAACGAACACCAGGACAGCACCATCGCCTGCGCGAGGGGTCCCCAATAGATGAGTATCGGGTGACGGCTGAGTACGCAGTGTGATCAGCGAAGGATTGATGATACCGTCGCTTTCGAGCAGCTCACTCACGACAAAGATTTTCTTGTTGCTTGGCAACCGATCGAAGAACTCTTTGAATTTCACGCCACCGGCCATGTCTTCTACCGGGGTGTCCGCGTAGGTCAGGTAAAAGTACGTGCCTTTGCTGAGGTCGATCCCGACACGCCCCGCCCTGACGGCGACATCGACGGCATCCAGGTTGATCCGCACATGCAACACCGGCCCATTCAACGCATCGGCCATTTTTACACGGGTGATTTGAAACAATTTCGGATTACCTGGATTCTCGATGGTCAACTGCTTGCCCCCGACGATGCGCATTTTCAGGTCGGCACGAGACGATTCGAGGTTCGCATTTTCGAAGGACAGCCGTGGCGCGTCGATTCGGTAGTCGATCACGCGCTCGATGACCGACGGCGTGGCCGAACCGTCAAAACTGATGGGCTCGAACCACGATGTGCCACTGAAGCGTTTGACGTATTCTTGCAACAGGATTTTATTGGTTTTATTACGATCATACGCAATGATCGCATCCCATCCCAATAGACCAGGGTTTCTTTCAAAGTAGTCGAGCACGTCCTCTTCAGATACCAACAGCGCAGCACCGTCTTTATCATTTGACCCAGTCATGGCCAATCTCCTAAACGTTGTGAATCACGGCTGTAGCGTTAGCACCAGCTGCGGGAAATCGAACCACGTGTCAGCGGGTGTTTCGTTTTCGAAATTAAGTCGCACCGTGAGGGTGAAGTTCTGTCCCACCTTCTGTCGGCGTAGGTGCTCAATGGCAAGTGTCATACTCACCGCCCGATGGCTGACGTCAGCGTCCGTTACATCGCTGTCGTACAGCGTTGCGGTAAGTGGCCTGTCGTTTTCGCCGACCCCCCTGAACAAGACTCTGACTTTCTGCCGCGCCGCCATGAATACCCATGCAGGCAAGTTCAACGTGGCTCCGCCTGCAGGGACCGCTGCCAGCGACAAGGTATTACCCGATGCCTGGACACATTGGATGGTCGGGTAGCGTGACGCGGGCAACGGCAGGATGCGCAGTTGCACCGGCGGCGATTGTTCGTAGTGACCTGCCTCGGGTACCAGGCGATAGAACACCGGGAACCGCTTGAGCACTCCGCCAGCGGTAGCCTCCATGTTGGCAGCCACGGCTGCGGCGGGGATGGCGAAGCGGTAAGGCGGCTGGCTGCCCGCAGGTAACGAATGCACATATCGGCCTACGCTGGAGCGCCCCTGCCAGTGCAATTCCAGACGCTCGCCCGGCCGCAGCCCAGGGTCGGGTACTTCGACGTAAGCACCGGTTGTCGCTGAATCCCCGTCCAGCACCAAATTCGGATCAGGTGACTCCGTCTGCGCATTGTCGACCCTGACTTTCAGCAGATCCCTGGGCTGCAGTACTTCGATGTCCAGCTCTTGGGAGACCAATCCCAGGCCCTCACGTGCAACCTGGTAACCCAGCCTCAGCCGTGTCAGACCCGCCAGCGCTGCAGCCTCCAGATTGACCCCCTGGATACCACTGGCCAGAGTAGTGAGGTCGGCCCGCAACGCAGCGCTGCCGGGCTCGTCGTTGATGTGCAGCAGCGTCCAGTCGGCCGTGTGCAAGCCTTGGTAGGGCGGTATGCGAATGGTCAGGCCATCGGGGAAATCCACTGGGTTCAGAGGACCGCCGGCATACCCTGGGATAGAGGGGGCCGACAGCAATGCAGGGTCGGCTGGAGGTGGACCGATCTGATAGGTCTGCTGCGCGCTGTCGAGTTCGCCACCGCCGACGAACGCAATGCGGTAGAAGACGTCGGCATAGCCCTCGTCGAGCCAGTTGAACTGTCCCTTGGGCACCGTCCAGCTCAGGCGTTGGCCAACATTCTGGTCGGTGACCAGATAGTCGTCCAGATACTCATCATCGAAGTCGCCATATTCATCGTAACCGCTGAAATGAAGCGTGATCCGATCGCCCGCCTGCATGGCCTGATACGCAGGCGCCAAAAACGGGCAACCTGCGCTGCCCAGCGTATCGGGATCGATATGCAAGGCATGTCCGCCAAAGGCCTGCGGCACTGGCATGCGCTCCATGCGGTGGCGACGCACACCGACGAAACAGAACGTACGCAACGATTCTTCGGGGCTGCCACCGAGGCGTTCGTAGGAGTAGAACGCGTATCCCTGATCAGCCTCGACCACGAACGCATTGGGAATCTCGACCTTCAGCCGTTTGCTGATCGGATCGAAGTCGGGCGGTTCGACTTCCAGCTCCGTGTGCACGTCATCCAATGGCTCGCCCGTGGCAGTGGCGCCTCGCCAATTGAGACGCACGTAGTCGCCGGGTTGGATACCGTCGTACTGAATGAACGTAACCAGAGGCTGGTCGCCCAGACGCTCAAGATCGATTTCGTTATAGCCGTTGAGAAGCTCGATGATCGGCGCAGCCAGCCGCGTCGATCTAAATAACGTTCTTTTAGTTGATACATGTGCCGTTGAGCCATTCATGAAGACCAGATTCCTGATGGGACTGGGCGACAGTTATAAGCCGCTACCAGGCACGCGCCAACTGGCAGAACTAATAGGTCAATCGTGGAGACAACGAACGAGGCTGCGCCCCTGGCCGCCTGCGTCGCAACATGCAACTCGACCGTTTGCCACGAACTGTTAGTTCTATCAGGTGTTCGCGGCAGGCGAGTGGATTAGTCTTCCAGAAAGGCGATAAACACGAACGTACGACATCCAGGCCCGCTGAACATTTACAGGAGAATCAATGACCATGCTCATTTATAGACCAGAGCGACTGGCGCTCGCTATTGCATTGGCGGTCAGCTGTGTCAGCCCTCAGGCACTGTCCGGAAACTTGACCTTGCTGAACAAGAACAATGGCGCTTGTGGCTTCGATACGCCTGAAGCTGGCTCGGGATTGACGTACCGCTATGCAGTCGACAGTCCGTCCTACGCCTGCTTCCCAGAAGGCGTTCGAAAGATCCGATTCAGCAATCTGCCCTCGGCCATGGAAATCATCCTGACGTCCAACCGGGACTGCAGCCCGGAACTGGCTGGCCAGGACGACTATTGGGTACGCCTCAAGACCATTGCCAGCAACACGGGCGACGAACGCATCTATTCATTCGAAGAACTGCAGGCGTTCACCGAGAACAAGACAATCTTTCGGGGCCTCAAAGTGATCGACAAGAAGGCCGTTGCAGCTGACATCATGCGCGATGCCACCACCTGCATCGCCATTTCGGCATCGCCGGACATCGATACACCCGCGCCACGCGATGCACTGAGCGTTTCCAATCATCAGGAGACCCCAAAAGAACCCGAACGTGGGGGCCCCGACGAGCGCGCCTGCCCCAGTAACTCTTTCATGACGGCGCGTTATCATCACGGCGACGAGAACAAGAACACTCATTATACCTGCGCCGCGGTGACCGGCTACACGACGCAATCGCCACAATGGTCGCCTGAATTTCGCGAGTCTGGCCTTGATAAGCTAGAAGATACGCAGCTCACCGCCAATGACAAACGTTATATCTATTTTACCTGCCCGGTCGATACCGTGATGACTGCACGCTGGCACGAGGGCGACGAAAACGGCAGTACCAAATATCAATGCGCGCGTTTGGTTTCTCCCCAAGGGCAGGCTGTTATCGTTGAACCGGGCACTTGGTCCGATGAATTGACGGAAAGTTCCAAAACGTATGAAGTGTGCGGTTCGAATCAAGCCATGATCGGTCGCGCCCACAAGAACGATGAGAATGGTGAGACACGTTTCCTCTGTGCGACCCTGCGCCCGCTTGCCGCGAAAGGAGCGAACTGACATGTCGGCCACTTCAACCGCTCAATCCAACGCGTTCAACTTCACCAGTTTCGTGCAGAACAGCGTCGACCCCCGTACGGGCCAGTACACCTTGGGCATCGAATTGCCAGAACTGGTCGGCAATGACCAGCAGGGGCCTGCCCTGCCGCTGCGTCTAGCGTTCAACCCCATGAACCATGCCGATGCAGGCTTTGGCCATGGTTGGACCCTGAACCTGAGCCAATACCAGCCCGCCAGCAACCTGCTCAGCCTGCAGAATGGCGAGACCTTCAAGGTCACTGGCAGCGACGTCGGCGATGGTACCGGCCTTGGGATCGCCGAGCGCAAGATCGAAAGTTTCCACCTTCACCAAGAGAGCAGCACCTGCTGGCGCGTGGAATACAAGACGGGTCTGGTCGAGTTTCTCGAACTCATGGGTCCGACCGGTCGCCAGGTTGCCTTGCCAGTGCGTATCGAAGCGGCCTCGGGGCACTGGATCGCTCTGGCCTACGATGACCTCTTCGACGGCAATCCGTGCCTGACCTCCATCACCGACGCCAATGCCACGACACTGCTGACGGTCAAGTACGACAGTGGCTCCGTCGTGTTCGAACTGTTCCCTGATGCAGCCGTAGGCGACCCGTCCCGGGCCACCTACCGCATGCAGCTGAAAAACCTCGGCAGCCCTGCCTTGCGTCTGGCCACCCACGTGTTCCTGCCGACGACCGAAAGTGCCTGCTGGCAATTCGAGTATGCGCATCTGGCCTATACCGAGGGGCAGAACCTGGCACTGCTCAAGCAGGTCAAGCCCCCCCTGGGTGCAACCGAGACCGTCGACCACTGGCAAGGTAACGATGGCCATCGCTTCCCTGGCGATGCCCGTCCACCCATGCCACGGGTCAAGCGCCACCAGATGGACCCGGGCTTCGGTCAACCGGTGATGGTCACCACCTACACCTACACCGATACCAACTTCCTGGGCCGTGGCGCCAGCGGCGTGGTATGGCGCGACGATGGGTTGGACAACCTGTACCGGTTCACGGGCAGTGAGTATGAATACGGCTCAACCGCCAGTCTGTGGCTCAAGGACGATGACGCCGACACGCCCGGTGATGGCAAGGTTCTGCGCACGGTGACCCGGCGCTACAACCGTTTCCACCTGATGCTGCGCGAAACCGAGACGCAGAATGGCCATATTCAGGAAACCAGCACCCTCTATCATGAAAAGCCTGGACTGACATTCGAACGACAGCCGCCCTTTTTCCAGTTGCCCCATCAGGTGACTGTGCAATGGAAACTCGAAGGCAGTGATGTCTGGCCTCGCCAGGAGACCAAGACCACCACCTTCGACATGCATGGCAACCTGCTCAAAGAGGTGGAGCCCGACGGTAGGTACACCGAGTACACCTACTATGAGATCGAAGGCGAAACCGAGCAGGCAGGGGACGTCGAGGAGGTGGCCTGCCCACCCGACCTACAGGGCTTCAAACGCCGCATCAAGTACAAGACCACCTACCCGACCGAGTCGGCAGAAAGCCAGGCAGCGATCCTGCGCAGTCATTACCGTTATCGCGCCATCGAGCCCGTGACAGGCGCTCGAAAGACGTTCGGGGAGACGCTGATCAAGTGTCAGCGCACCCTGCAACTGAGCGATGCCAACGATGAAACCGGCACCCTGCTGCAGGCTAGCGAGGTGACCTATCTCGACATGCCAGACACACCACTGCTGCACATGCGCCTGGACCAGCAGCGCCAGACGATGATACATGGCGATCCACTCAAAGACCGCACCACCACCACCCGATTCGTCTACAGCAAAATCAAGGACGAAGACGGCCATGAAAGCCTGTTGCAGGTCCGCCAGACCGTCCAGGGCCACGACCTGGCGCAACGCACGTTGCACAGCGTGGTCTCCCGCTACTGCGGGCTGGGGATGCGCCAACAGGATAGCAATGGCGTATACACCTACACCTACTACGATGCCTTGCGTCGTCCGATCCGCCAGACCGTTGCACCCGACAAACCGGCACTGAGCGCTACGCGCACCTACGCCTATCAGCTCAGCGCCAATGGTACGCAAGCCAGTCGAAGCGAAACCGACGTGCAGGGCGTGACCAGCACCCAATGGCTCGATGGTGCCGGGCGTAGCGTGCATGTAACCCGCGAAGTCACTGAAGAAGATGAAAACGGCCAGCCCAAGCGCGTCACGCATACCGTGCAGACTCACCAGTACGACAGCCTGGCTCGGCACATCCGCCAGACTGCTCATGACCAGCTCGACGGCATCGGCCTTGCACTGACCAGTGCCTTCGAGTATGACGATTGGGGGGACCGTTGCACGGTCATTCGCCCTGACGGCGTCATCGAACGCCGCGAACGCTCACCGTTCGGCAAGGAGGGCGATGTCATCAACACCTGGCAGGAACGTCCGGATGAGAAGACACCGGTCAGACGTCAATGGCAGGTGACCGAGCTTAACCGCTTTGGCAAGCCGGAGTACCAGCAGCGCAATGCCGAGGATGGTCGAGAGGTAGGCAGACTGCAGTACTTTTATGATGGCCTTGGCCGCTGTGTGCGCGAAGTCAGCCACCTGCGCGACCCGTTGGACGAGAACGACACCAAGCCCCCCCTTGTGCGCACCACACGGTTCACCTATGACACGTGGAACCGCATGACGCACCACGAGCGTCCCGACAACAGCACGCTGATCCGCCACTTTGCCGATTTCTGCACCGACCCGTTGGTGACCCGCCTGGAATTGCAGACGCGCGCCGGGCAAACACCCGCTTCCGTCTGCACCCGAACCTTCGACGGGCTGGCGCGCATGAAAACGCTGAGCGTCGGCCCACGCACCGAGTCTTATCGCTATCAGGGCGAGCAGACACTGCTGTATCAGCATCAGCGTGCCAGCGGCCGTACGCGCACTTACAGCTACCAGCCCGAGGTATCCACGCAGCCGATCCGTATCGTCACCACGAACCAGAACGGCGTCGCAAACCTTGACCCGCCCAGCTTCGACTACGAACGTCCGGACGCCGCCATCACCGCTGCTACCAATACCGAAGGCAAGCGCCTGTACAGCTACAACGACCAAGGGTATCTGCTGCGCGAAGCCTGGGCGACCAAGGACGCGGGCGGCAATTACGTGGATGAGCACTTCACCGAGCATCGGCATTCGCTGCAAGGCCGCGTGCTATCGCGCAGCAGCGACGCTGGCGCATCCACCGAGCATCGTTACGATACCATCGGCCGCCTGAAACAGACCGTACAGGGTGACCTGCAAGCCGATTTCGAGTACGACACCGATGGGCGGCTGTGCAAGACCACCACGCTCGACAAGCACAGCCAGCGCACCCTGACCTGCCTACGCCAGTACGATTGCCTGGGCCGTGAAACCGATCGTACCTTGACCCTGGACGATGGCACGACCCAGACGCTGACGCTGACCTGGCGTGATGATGATCAACTGCACAAGCGCGTTCGAAGCCAGGGCGGGCAATCGCTGCTGGAAGAAACCTTCCAGTACGATCAGCTAGACCGGCTGGAAAAGGTCGACTACAGCGGCACCCAACTGCCTGGCAACAGCGCCGGGCGCGCCATTGCAAGTCAGATGTTCCGTTTCGACGCGATGGACAACATGACCCGTTGCCAGACCACCTTCAGCGATGGTCAGAAGGACGACGCGCGCTTTACGTACAAGTCCGATGGCAGCTTCCAGCTCGAACGAGTGACTCACAGCCTGCAACCGGACTATCCGGCCGACCAGTCATTCAGTTACGACGCCGACGGCCACATGCGCAACGATGAATGGGGCCGCCAGTTGCACTACGATGATTTTGGCCGGCTCACTGAAGTGCGGGCCCAGGACGATCAGCAGGTGCTGGCTCGCTACCGCTACGATGGCCACGATCATCTGCTGGCCGTGCGCCACGGCACTGCTGCGGAGGTTCAGCGCCGCTACCAAGGTTATCGCCTGAGCGCCACGCTTGAAGACGGCGTGCTCAACCAGTATCTGTACGACGGTGAGACGGCACTGGCCATGCAGACCGCTGGGCAACCGGGCGACAGTCGGCTGTTGCTCACCGATGCTGCCAACAGCGTGCTCGGCGAATACGCGGCGGATGGCATGCACCTCGGCAGTTACAGCGTCTACGGCGAGCGTGCCAAGGATGAACGACTGCACAGCCTGCTGGCGTTCAACGGCGAAGCGTGCGAGCCGGCATTCGACCAGCAGCCTGCCGGCTGGTACTTGCTGGGCCGTGGCTACCGGGCCTACAACCCTCAGCTCATGCGTTTCCATAGCCCCGATTCGCTGGCGCCGGAGGTGTCCGGCGTCAACCCCTACGTTTACGTACTGGGCAATCCGGTCAATTGGTACGACCCTACCGGTCACTATGGCGAAGCCCTGAACGATCCATTGCCGGGTTACCAAGACCCGATCAAGCAGCCCAAGGCCGGCTTCATGGATAAATGGCAGAACGTGCTGTACGCCGCCATCGGCGTCATCACCGGGCTGGTCTTCACATTCGTCTTTCCGCCAGCGGGTATCGGCATCGCGCTTGCCGTGGTAGGCAACGGCCTGGCGGTCGGTGGCCTGGCCGCGACAGTGGCCGGCACCCTGACGAATGATCCGACACTGGTCACCTACGGGCTCATCGGCTCCGCCATCGGTGGTGCCATTGCCAGCCTGAGCGCGATCGGTAACAGGATTCAGGCAGGTAGAAAGTTGAAGGCCGATGCGGGGGTGGGCGCTGCCAATATCGTGGCGGAAGCACCCGATGTGCAGGCGAACATGGCGCCTCGTGGAAGCGGTGCGGGTGTGAATGTCATTACCCCGGCGGATGCGTCCCTACCGGTGCCGCCTCCACTTTCACCCAAACCTACGCGAAACAATATTGCCATGACCACAGACTTACCCCAACCCGGCACTAGTAGATCGACCCCCCCACCCTCCAGCTCTACGACGCCGGAACCGCAGCGTGCGCCGAGATCGCCTATCGTATCGTCCGCAACGAGTCAAGATTCGCATTCAAGCGACAATCCTATTGCCGCTGCAAGACGCAACTTGAGACATCGAAACTTGGTGGAAAAAACGGCTAGAAACTCTGGTTTAAGTATCAGGGATAAAAAACATAATGGCCTGATAGGCTTAACTGACGAAGAACTAGCGGCACTCCAATAGCAATCCAGCGACGCGGCGCAAAACGCTGCGCCAACCTCCAACGAAGGCGTTTTGCAGGGTCCTCCGGGACCCTGTTCCTTAAGCTGATTTCGCGTTTCCAACTATCCTCCGCCACTCACAGACATCCCCTACAGCCCCTACCACCCTCAAACCCTATCGTTCGGGCCCTGCGCCCGCTGTCGCTTTACCCGTCAGCCGCGCCTTCCATGCCCCGACCCGCCGCCTCCTGGTCTGGCGGGCCATCGTCGACAGGAATGCCCTCCCGATGCTCCATCCCCTTCGATGCGTACGCACACCCTTGCGTAGCCGCCTTGCACCACTGCTGGCGCTGGGTGGCACCAGCCTGCTGCTGTGCGCCTCCCGACCGGCACTCGCCAACCCAGCGCCGGAATTCAATGCCGCGTTCCTGCGCCAGGCACCCGGCGAAACGGCCGACGCCGGACAACGCGCCTTGCAGGCCTTGGTCAGCCAGGCGCCATTGACGCCTGGACGTTACCAGGTCCAGGTCAGCGTCAACCTTGCCCGCTTGGGCGAGCGTGAGATCGAGGTCCTGCCCAGTCCGAACGGGCAAGGCCTGCAAGCCTGTCTGCCGGCCAGTCTTCTGCGTGAACTGGGGCTGCGCGAGCAGGCCCTGGATCAACCTCTGGACGATACACTGCCCTGCCAGGACCTGGCCAAGCACCTGCCCGACGCCAGCGCCGAATTCGACCCCGGCACGCTGCAACTGACCCTGTCGGTGCCGCAGTTCGCCCTGCGTCGCGGTGTGGAAGGCAGTGTGCCTCCGGAGCAGTGGGATGCCGGTATCAATGCAGCCTTCGTCAACTATCAGATCGCCACCCAGACCCTCAACCGCCAGGGCAACAGCCAGTCCAGCCACGACCTACTGCTCAACAGTGGCGTCAACGTCGGCGCCTGGCGCCTGCGCAGCAGCCAGGCCCTGCGTGAGAACGGCCAGGGCAAGCGCAGCTGGACCCGCAGCAACACCTACCTGCAGCGTGACCTGCCTGACAACCGTGGCAACTTCACCCTTGGCGAAACCTTCAGCCATGGCGAGGTCTTTCGCAGTCTGCCCTTCAAGGGCATGCAGATCGCCTCCGACATGGGCATGCTGCCCGATGTGATGCAACACTACGCACCGGTGATTCGCGGTGTGGCCCAGACTCGCGCCAAGCTGGAGGTGTTGCTCAACGGTTACCCTGTCTACACCACGTTCGTTGCCCCTGGCCCCTATGTCATCGACGACCTGGGCGTGGGCGGTGGCAGTGGTGAGTTGGAGGTGGTGTTGACCGAGGCCGATGGCCAGGTGCGGCGCTTTCTGCAACCCTACTCGAGCCTGGCCAACCTGTTGCGCGAAGGGGTATGGCGCTACAGCGCCACGTTAGGCCGCTACAACGGCGCCGAACACCTGGACGCGCCGCTGCTATGGCAGGCAAGCCTGGCGCGCGGCGGTAGTTGGGGCACCCTCTACGGGGGCGTGCAGGGTGGCGACTACTACCGCGCCGGACTGATCGGCATCGCCCGAGACCTTGGGCAACTGGGTGCCATGTCGCTGGATGTGACTCAGGCGGGCGCCGATCTGGGTCAACGCCTGGGCCAGGTGCAGGGCCAGAGCTATTCGGTCCGCTACGGCAAGGCATTCGACACCGGCACCAACTTGCGTTTCGCCGGCTACCGCTACTCCAGCGAAGGCTATCGCGACTATGACGAAGCCGTGCGTGAGCGCAACGCCTACTCGGACTACCTGGGCAACCGACGCAGCCGCCTGGAAGCTTCGCTCTATCAGCGCCTGGGCAGCCGCAGTTCATTGAGCTTCACCCTGTCCCAGGACGACTACTGGCGCACGAACCTGCAACGTCGTCAGTATCAGTTGCAGTTCAACACTCAATACCATGATGTCAACCTGAACCTGTTCGCCTCGCAGTCGCTGGCCACCGGCAACCGTCAGGATCGCATGTTCGGCCTGAGCATGACCCTGCCACTGGACTGGTTCAGCGGCTCCACGGTCACCGTTGGAACCCAGAGCAGCAACGGGCGCCAGAGCCAGCGGGCCAGCCTCGGCGGTGGCGCGCTGGACCACCGCTTGCGTTATTCGGTATCGGCCAACCGCGATGCCCAGCAACAGACCTCAGGTGCGCTGTCGCTCGGCTATCAAGGGTCTCGCGCCAACGTCGGCGTCGGCTACACCCAGGGCAGCAACTACCACACGTTGTCGGCCAACGCCAGCGGCAGCCTGCTGCTGCATGAAGCAGGCCTGACCTTTGCCAGCCAGTTGGGTGAGAACAATGCCCTGATCGAAGTGCCTGGCATCTCTGGGCTGAGCATGAACAACGCGCCGGGCGCCATGACCGATGGCGGCGGCTTCATGGTCGCGCCACACCTGCGACCCTATCGCACCAACTCCCTGCAATTGCAGACCAACGACCTCGACCCACAGATACAGATCGACAACGGTAGCGCCCAGGTGGTACCTCGCCGCGGCGCGATCGTCAAGGTCCGTTTTGACGCACGCAAGGTGACACGTCTGATCCTCACACTGCAGCAAAGCGATGGCAGACCCTGGCCGTTCGGCACCCAAGTCACTGATTCGCAAGGCCAGACCGTGGCTGTGGTCGGTCAGGCGGGCCAGGCACTGGTGGCCACCGACGACAAGGCCCAGTGGCTACACCTGCGCTGGGGCCAACACACCTGTCAGGTGCACATCGACCCAACCGCCATGCCCCTGGAGCATGGGTACCGCCTGCAAACACTGCAATGCCCACTTCCCCCTCAAGACAGCCCTTGGACCTGAACATGAAGCGATTAGCCCGTACAGCAATGATCCCGGCAGCCCTTACCCTATTCCACAGTGGTCAAGCGATGGCTATCTGTGAATGGATGCATGGCGTGCCGGGCGAGCTGGTGCACAACCTGCGCCTGCAGGATGTATGGGTGCCGCGCGACGCACCGGTCGGCAGCGTGATCGGACAGGCCGACGTGCGTTACAACCTGCAAAACGATGCAGGGTTGGTACTGGTGTGCAATAACGTCAACGGCAACGAATACCTCACTGCGCAGGTACTCAATACTCAGCCGATCGTCACCGCCTCGCTTCCCCCCGTGAACGGCGAAGACCTGAACGGCCGCGTATTGGAAACCGGCGTGGATGGTGTGGGCATCCATGTGCGCCTGGACTGGCCCTATACTGGCTCAGGCGGTATCCCACAAAATTTTTGGAACGCCAGCACCTGGCATTCAGTGCCTTGGCAGGGATACTCCAACCATCGCACCGGGCCGACCGGCATCCAGATGAGCAACCTGCGCGCTTTCATCACCTTGGTAAAGACCGGACCGATCGCACCTGGGCCGCAGTCGTTCAACGGCGTGCAACTGTTCAGTGGCAGCTACGACACGATCGGCTCTGTGCTGCGCTATCACTTGCACGGCACGGTAACCGCCGCCCAGTGTTCAGTGAGGGCTGACGCCGTCAATCCAGACCCGGTGGCCTTGGGTAGCCACGACCTGAAAGACTTCACCGGCCCTGGCCATGCCACGCCCCCCGTCACCTTCGAGATTCGCCTGAACGACTGCGACGATGATCCGTCAAGCAGCAGTGCCAGAGCCCATATACGCATGCAAGCCACACAAGGCTCCACCACCCTCGATCCCGATCTGGGTCTGTTCAGCTTATCCAGTGGTTCCGGGGCGAGCGGCCTGGGCATCCAGGTATTGCACGAGGATGGCATCACCCCCGTGCGACTCGACGACGACGTGCCAGTAACGCCACTGGTGCCGGGCGAAACGTACCTGAAGTTCCAAGCACGCTATTACCAGACCGCTCCCTCCGTCACACCCGGCCCGGCGAACGGCGCATTGAATTTCACCATGACGTATCGATGAGACAACCCGGCCTGGCAACCCGCTTGCCAAGCCGGGGTTTATTTAAGGCATGCGAAAACGAAGAAAGAGACTTTCGTCTCTTTCTTCGTTTCAACGTTTGGAGCGGGAAACGAGACTCGAACTCGCGACCCCGACCTTGGCAAGGTCGTGCTCTACCAACTGAGCTATTCCCGCAGTGTTACGCTTTACAACATTTGGCGTGAAGCGCCTTGACGACCTTCACCACCTCTGCACCGTATAGACGCCACAGTCTTGAACTGGAGCGGGAAACGAGACTCGAACTCGCGACCCCGACCTTGGCAAGGTCGTGCTCTACCAACTGAGCTATTCCCGCAAATGGCGTCCCCTAGGGGACTCGAACCCCTGTTACCGCCGTGAAAGG